>Ga0209987_10000008_pt1 | contig 79811 bp, 62 predicted proteins | sample N074metaG_FD_182134 | JGI IMG/M metagenome (GOLD analysis project Ga0209987, IMG submission 182134) | Deep subsurface microbial communities from Kermadec Trench to uncover new lineages of life (NeLLi) - N074 metaG (SPAdes) (version 2) | ecosystem: Environmental > Aquatic > Marine > Ocean trench...
AACGTCTTGATGGTTGGCTACGCCTGGCAGAAGGGTCTGCTGCCAATATCACTAGACGCGATGCTGCGCGCAATTGAACTGAATGGCGTAGAGGTTGAGCAAAATCAAAAAGCGTTTGGCTGGGGTCGCATCGCAGCCACCAGCCCGGAATTCGTGCAGGAACAAATTGCGGATCCGCAGCAGACCGTTACCGGCATCGAGTCGCTGGACGAGATCATCCGCCGCCGGGCCGATTTCCTGGTGGATTACCAGGACCGGGCATTGTCCAGGCGATTTACCGATCTCGTCGAAAGAGTCCGGCAAACTGAAACGGCTGTTGGTGGCGGCGATAAGCTGCCACTAACCGAGGCTTCCGCCCGCAGTTACTTCAAGACTCTTGCCTATAAAGATGAGTATGAAGTAGCCAGGCTGCATACGGCTACCGGCTTTCTTGAAAAAGTGCGGAGAGACTATGGTGACAAGGCCAGGCTGCGGTTTCACCTCGCGCCACCGTTATTGAGTCGCGGCGTCGATGCCCGGGGCCGTCCCCGAAAACGGGAGTTTGGTGCATGGATGATCCCGGCTTTTCGATTGCTTGCGCGGCTCCGCAAGCTTCGCGGAACGCGTTTCGACCTGTTCGGCATGACCGCTGAGCGACGCATGGAACGCGCGCTGATCAGCGAGTTCGAAAAAAATGTCGAGATCCTGCTGCAGCATCTTTCACTGCACAATATCAATCTCGCTATCGAAATCGTAAACGAGTACCTGGAGATACGCGGCTATGGTCCGGTCAAGGAAGAGGCTGCCGAAAAAGCGCGCGCCCGGATCGCATCGAAACTTACTGGATACATGCAGGTAACGAGCCAGGCAGCCTGACTTTCCGATTGATTGCTTGCGCGATGTTCCGCAGCACTTGAGTATTTCCTGTCACCACGTGCGATGATGCGCTGATGCTTGCCGTAAAACTCAAAGACCCGATCGCCTACGAATTTTCCGAGCGGCCCGAGGCCGGCGATACGATGGCGGTTGCGCCAGGTATCGTCTGGTTACGCATGCCACTACCGTTTGCACTTGGCCATATCAATTTATGGCTGCTGGAAGACGGCGACGGCTGGGCAATAGTGGACACCGGTGTCGATGTCGACGAGTCCCGGGCAGTCTGGCGAAAGACATTCACCGAAGTGATGCAGGATCAGCCAGTCAAACGCGTTCTCGTTACGCACCTGCACCCGGATCATGTCGGATGCGCCGGCTGGCTTACCGGGCACTTCGATGTTCCGCTCTGGATGTCACGTGAAGAGTATTTCCTGTGTCGCATCCTGGTAGCGGACACTGGGCGCGAGACGCCGCCGGAAGGCGATCGATTTTATACAGCGGCCGGATTTTTGCCGAATCAGTTGGCTTACTACCACAAGATGTTCGGTATGTTTGGCAAGTATGTGACGCAACTGCCGGAGTCATACACACGCCTCAAGGACGGGGAAACGCTGCAGATCGGCGATAATCACTGGGAAGTCATTGTTGGCCGCGGCCATTCCCCGGAACACGCCTGTCTCTACTGCACCGAGGCTAACGTCCTGATCTCCGGTGATCAACTCCTGCCGACAATTTCATCGAACGTCAGCGTCTACCCGACCGAACCGGGCGCAGATCCACTTTTGGACTGGCTTGAATCCCTCCATATGCTGAAAAGCCGAATTGCCGCGGACGTGCTGGTGCTTCCGGCGCACGGAAAACCGTTTCGCGGCGCCCATGAACGCCTCGACGCGCTGATCGCAGAGCATGTTGATTGTCTCAACAAACTGGAGACGATTTGCGCCGAACCGAAGCGTGCGGTCGATGTTTTCCCGGCCCTGTTCAAGAGCGAGATCAACAAGCACAATTTGATCATGGCGACGGGCGAATCGATCGCTCATCTCCACTACCTGGTCAACCAGGATCGGCTGACGGTTGAGCGGGACGGCGACGGCGTCGACTGGTATCGTTCGCAATCCTGACGCCATGACGTTTTCCAGGATCATTCGGTCCGTCGTTGCTGTGCTTTGTCTGCTATTCACTGCTTGCTCGCAACCGGCTGGCGAAACTGCTGAGACGACCAGACCGGAGGTCATTACCAGCCAGGCGGCGGTTGCTATTGCCGACGCTTACGCCGCGGATATCGCTGCACGAGTACTGAGACAAGGCGGCAATGCGGTGGATGCCGCAGTAGCGACAGGATTTGCGCTCGCCGCAACCTATGTCGATGCCGGCAACATCGGCGGTGGCGGCTTCATGCTTTTGCAGATGGACGGCGAAGCATCGTTCCTCGATTACCGGGAAAAGGCTGCAGTCGCTGCACATCGCGACATGTATCTCGACGAGCATGGCGAGGTCATTCCCAATGCCACCCTGATCGGTGCCCAGGCCGTAGCGGTTCCCGGCACGGTCGCGGGACTATGGAAAGCACATCAGCGCTACGGCAATTTATCCTGGAAAGACGTAGTTCTGCCGGCGGCGGAACTGGCTGAAACCGGTTTCCTCCCCGCTGAAATTCTTGTGAATGATATTCGCGATCACTATGAGCAGTTTCGTGATCACACCAACTTCAGTGAATACTTCGGCGCTATCAGTACACATGAGTTATTTAAACAGCCCGAACTCGCTGCAACATTGCGGCGCATCGCGGAGTCCGGTCGAGACGAATTCTACCGGGGAAAAACCGCCGAGTTGATCGTCGAACAGATGGCCAGGAGCGACGGTCTGATCACGATGGAGGACCTGGCCGCGTACCAGGCTGTGTGGCGGGAACCACTGCGCTCCGGCTGGCGCGATTTCGAAATCCTGTCTGCACCACCGCCCAGCTCTGGTGGTTTTGCGGTCGTCCAGCTATTGAAAATGAAAGATTATCTTGCTCATCATTTCGATGGCGTCGCACACAATTCGCCGCAGTATGTGCACCTGGTTGCAGAAATGGAGAAACGAGTATTCGCGGATCGTGCGGAGTACCTGGGCGATCCGGATTTCGTCGATGTCGACCTGGATGCCCTTCTCGCCGAGGACTACATCGCGCGCCGGGCACAGGAAGTTAACCCGGATACCATTTCACAGCTGGATGGCGTGGCGCCGGGCCTGGAGTCACCGAATACAACCCACTTTTCCATTATCGATCAGTGGGGTAATGCGGTATCGAACACTTATACGATTAACTGGTCGTACGGCAGTGGTGTCGTCGTTGCTGGCGCCGGCTTTTTGCTCAACAACGAGATGGATGATTTCAGCGCCAAACCCGGCGTGCCGAATATCTACGGTGTGGTTGGCAACACGGCGAATGAAATACAACCAGGCAAGCGACCACTGTCATCGATGTCGCCGACGATTCTTCTCAAAGACGGAACCGTTGCAATGGTGCTCGGCACCCCGGGTGGGTCGACGATCTTTACCTCTGTATTCCAGACTATCGTTAACGTCATCGATTTCGGCATGACTCCACTAGCCGCTGTTAGTGCAACGCGGTTCCATCACCAGTTGCTGCCGCCGGACCTGATCACGATGAGCATCGGCCGGCCGTTGCCGCAGGAAACCATCTCCGCACTCGGCGATCGCGGTTACCGGGTCGAGCCGCACAGCTGGGAATTCGGAGACGTTCAGCTTATCTGGCGTGACCAGGGCGAGCTTCGGCCCGCATCAGATCCCCGGGATCGGGGCGTGGCTAATGTCATCTGGATCGAGATGGAAGCGGGGACGGCCCGGACTGCCGTAACGCAATAAAGAAGGCCCCGGCATCGAGATGCGCGGGGCCTTGCGAAACGCCAGAGTCTTGCGGTTGTTTACTGCGCCCGGCGGCGGTTATTACGATGACCACGATTATCGTGGCGCCGCTCGACGCGATTGCCCTTGCGGTCCAGGCGACGATCAATACGATCACCCCGGTTGTCAAGGCGCCGGTCCACTCGATCACCCCGGTTGTCCAGCCGGCGATTAATACGGTCGCCCTCGTGGTCCAAACGACGGTCGATGCGATCACCCTTGTGATCGAGACGACGTGAAACACGATCTCTGCCCGCATCAGATGCGCGATCAGATGCACGATCCAGTCGCGCATCGATGCGGTCACCCTTGTTATCCAGACGGTCGTCGATACGATCCCCGCGATCGTCCAGGCGGTCTTCAATGCGGTCGCCGCGGTTATCAAGCCTGTCGGCAATGCCATCGGTTTCGCCAGCCATAACAGTGCTGGTAAACAATGCGATTACTGCGATAAACACGCCAGCTTTTACTGCGTCCATTACGTTCCATGTATTCATGTCTCTACTCCGTGAATTCGAACCAATTTCCTGTATCTGCCAGTACAACGCGCTGCATCCCTTGCCGTTGACAACGAATCCGGGCCAGTTTCGGATTATTGTCAAATTGGCTTGACGGACTGTGATCTGGCAAGCTGAAGCCACCCCAAACAAGGACCAACAATGGCTTTAGCAGAGTCCAGCACCCCGCCTGACGACGTCAATGCACAGTTTCGCAAGCATCGTATTCGGGTGATGCTGGCGATCACGCTCGGCTACGGCTTTATCTACACCTGCCGGCTGGGCCTCTCGATCGTCAAGAAACCGATCATCGACAACGGCATTTTCACGGTCGAGGAACTCGGCCTGATTGGTACCGGGTTTTACATCTGCTACGCCGCAGGAAAGTTCATCAACGGGTTCCTGTCTGATCATTTCCAGCCAAGATTGTTTTTTTCCGCCAGCATATTCATCGCTGCGGTTATCAACCTGTTCATGGGCTGGTCAACGTTGTTGTGGGTCGCGGTCGGATTGTGGGCGCTCAATGGCTGGTTCCAGGGCATGGCGGCGCCCTCAGCGGTCATCTCGATAACGAACTGGTTCAGTCTCCAGGAACGTGGGCGCCGGTACGGCTTGTGGAACGCTTCGCACTCGATCGGCGAGGGCCTGACTTTTTACGTGGTCGCCGCGATTGTTGCCACATATGGCTGGCGATATGGCTTCATCGCACCCGGTCTGTTTTGCCTCTTCGCCGCCTTGTGGGTGTATTCATTCCTGCAAAACGCTCCCCCGACCATAGGATTGCCGGACGTGCATGAATGGGCCGGCGAAGAATCGGAACAAGTAAGGGAAAAGACAACATGGCAGACACAAAAGGTCGTTTTCGGCATCCGGGCGATGTGGATTGTCGCACTGTCAAGCAGCCTGATGTACATCACACGTTATGCGATTAATAGCTGGGGTATTCTCTATCTGCAGGAAGTTCGAGGTTATTCGCTGATCGACGCCGGTTTGTTTCTCAGTGTTAATACCGCCGCCGGCATATTCGGATCCATTGCTTACGGCTATTTATCGGATAAGGTCTTCGACGCGCGTCGTCCCCCTGCGAATCTTTTCTTTGCGATGGTCGAGGTGGTTGCGTTAGTCGTTATCTTTTATGGGCCGCAAAATTACTTCGTGCTTATGCTTGCTTTTGCATTGTACGGCGCAGCGCTTAGCGGACTGGTTGCTTCTATCGGCGGTCTGTTCGGCGTGGACATCGCACCGCGAGGCGCCACCGGTGCCGCGATGGGCTTTGTTGGCGTATTCAGCTATATCGGCGCCGCGACTCAGGATTTCCTGACCGCCAGATTGCTCGGTGAGGGGATGACAGTGATCGACGGCGTACGCACCTATGATTTCGATATCCCAATCAAGTTCTGGATTGCTGCGTCTGTGCTGTCCATGCTGCTGGCCGCGACGTTATGGAACACGAAGATTCGAGACTGATGGCGCGCGATGAGCAGTTCAAAGTAATACTGTTCGATCTCGGCGGTGTATTGCTGAATTTGAACGACCCGATCGAAACTTTCGGGCTGCAGATCAGCGAAGTTGAATTCATGGAGCGGTGGCTTCGCTCTCCCGCCGTTCGCGAATTCGAGCGTGGCGCAATTGACGCTGAGTCTTTTGCAAGACGTATAGTCACCGAGGCAGAATTGCCGTATGGCTGGCAGGAATTTCTGCAGCGATTCGACTCCTGGCCCGATCGACTCTTTGATGAAACAATCGGTGTGCTGAACGCAATACCGGACACTATCAAGCTAGCCTTGCTGTCGAATATCAACGCGCTGCACTGGGGCCGTGACGACATCGCGGGTCGGATCGGCGATCTATTTGATCAGGCATTCCTGTCATTCGAAACAGGCCTGGTAAAACCGGACAGGGAGGCGTTCGCGATGGTCACCGACAGGTACGCATGCCGGCGGGATGAAATCCTCTTTTTCGATGACAATCCGCTGAACGTCTCGGCAGCCGCCGACTACGGCATGCAGGCGATACTGGCTGTGGGCATCGCTGCGGTCAGCCAGGCACTGCGAGAGCGCGGTGTCCTGAGCTAGTCTCGCTGTTCCAGCCGTGACTCGAGTTCCCTGATCTGTTGCTGCTGCAGCTGAACCACACGCGTTAAGACCGCGACAATGTCCATCGCGCTAAGTCCGGTGCGATCCGAACTGGCGACAAGCTGCGGCACATCCTCGGCGATGAAGCCGACATACTGTTCCTGATTATCTTGCTTGTAATTGAATGTCACCGGCTCGAGGTTGGCCAGTGCGACGAGTGCATCTTCGGGCGTCAACCTGGCTATGTTTTCTTTTTTCTCGCGGGAGGAACTGTTAGTCCAGACACCCCCGGCGCTCACGTATGCGCCGCTCGCCATCTCAATTGGGTAGACTGGACGGGACGTGCCGAAGCCGACGTTACCATCCCGGTCGATCGTGATTCGGTCGACCGAGCCCGCACCGATCGTGAGCGTGCTGGCGCGATTGTGCATGATGTAGCCTGACTCGCCTGACGACTGCGTCATGATCAACCCAGCAACACTACTGTTGCGCTCATGAATCTGAATGTTGCCGTTGACCTCGAGCCGTTGTTTCGGTTCGGTGGTGCCGATACCGATATAGTTGCCATCATCGAAGATCTGCGAATTACCGCCGATCGTCGCCGAGGTGAATTTCATCAGGAAATTTTTCGAACCTTCGATGGTTGCGGCGCCGGGTGGTCCTGGCGGGCCCATTATGCCTGGAGGTCCTTGCGGTCCGGGTTCACCGGCTGCGCCGACGACGACTGGCACGATGGACTCCGCGTCAACGGGTTCAGTTTCAGTTGTTATGGTGACGACAGATTTGTCGTCATCGGGATCTTCGGCAATCGCTTCTTCAATGGGTTCGACTGCTGCGAATTCTGTTTCTGCGACCGCTTCAACTTCAGCAACGACGTCGACTTCCGCACCTGCCTCCCCGGCAACCGCTGGCTCCTCGACAAACTCTGCCTGGGCTTCCGCCGGTTCTTCTTTATCGGTGACTAATTCCTCCGCAACCTGTTCGGCCACCGGAGCAGGCGCTTCGTCGAGTACGTTGGTCCAGTCAGCGCTGATGAAACCGGTTGCACCACCGGCAATTTCAACCTCGTGCCATTCCGGGATCGACTGAACGATCGGTGTTGACTCGCCCTGCTGGAGTCTTCCAACAATTTCGGACTTCGCGTCCGGGGACAGTCGAATGTTGACAAAATTCTCAACGGAATCGATTGGTACTACGACCTCTGCGGCAGACAGCAGCGGCAGCATGCATACCACCAGCCCAAACACGGGTTTCATGACAAGTTCCTGACATCGCTTAGTCAGGTCTTTTTGCCATAGTCCATCCGATAAATAAGTGACGTAGGTCCAGCTACCGTCATTTATTTGAAAATCAAAAACTTACGTCGATATTATTCGCCAAATTGCGACAGTCTGAGGGGCCTTAAACGGTCGCGGCCGGCGCCTGTGGCGCAATGCTCAGATCGAGCGAATGAACGCCTGCATGCGTGCCCTTTCCCGCTCATCGGGCAGGCGGCCGAGACCAGCTGACAGGTTGTCGATGGCGTGATGCAGTTTAGTGGTTTCAGTCAGTGTGCAGTTGACGATTCCGTTCGCAAGAATCCACTTTAACGAGAATTGCGCCCAGGTCTGACAATCGAAATCCGCGGCCCACCCGGGCAATTCCGTATCCAGGACCCTGGGGAAATACTGACCATTGAGAAATGGCCGGTTGGTGACGACAGCAACCCCTTTGTCCCTTGCCAGCGGCAATAATCTTTCGCCTGATTCGGGCTCCATCATCGAATAGTTGATCTGAATGAAATCAGGCTTACCATTTCGCAGCAGAGATTCGACAACATCGAAAAAGCGCTGGCCAGTAACTGCGATACCGATGTAACGCGCGTGTCCCTCCTCCCTCCATCGCTGCACGATCGGCCATTGCGCAGCAATGTCTGCCGGTCGCGGGAGCTGAATCAGATCCAGCGTCTGCTTTCCCTGGCTCTCTTTCGCAGCTGTTAACGCCTGTAAGTCCGCATCTCCGCGTCCTGTCGATATATTTGTGCCGAGAAACAAATCGTCATGCGCCGAATTTTCCCGGGCATATCGACCGAACGTGGATTGCGCGGGTGGCCAGGTATCAATGAATTTGCCGCCCATGTCCCGCAAGGCATCCAGTAACGCTGCAGCGCCTGCGAAATCGCCCCCGCTGAATATTGCCGAGCTGCCAAAGCCGACGATTGGTAATGGTTCACCAGTCGAGGGAATCGGGCGCGTCGCAATTTTTTCCGGCGCTTCCTGCGCGCCAATCCGCAATGGCAACGACGCGAGCGCGACAGACGCACTTGCATCCTTTATGAATTTTCTGCGATTCACTGCTGCTCCTTCACGATCACTGAAAAGCCGTCGAACTGATACTCACGAAGTCCGTCGCTGATCATGTAATCGTTTGCGTCACCTGATTGAATATCCGCAAATGCCCGGCCGAGTGCGGTCATGTAGCTCGCGTCAACGACCGGAACGTTATGCGACGTCAGTGCGCGATCGATGCTGCCGGCCAGGCCTGACAGACGCGCTGCAGTTCTCGCGTAGTCCTCGAAACTGCCACCGGGAATATGCGTATAAAGGGGCGCTAAGTAGAAGCTGTCGCCGGTGAACAGGATACGATTCTCGCGATCGATCAGGCAAATCGAATCCGGCGCATGACCGGGCGTGTGCAGGATCTCGAACACCCTCCCGCCAATATCAATCTGGTCACCCTCGCCGATAATCTTGCTGATGGTAAAGCCACGGCTTCGATAGGTCGATTTTGAAAAGCCTTCCGGAAACGGCTTCCACACCCAACCTTCCTGCAGGAACTCGGCAACGGCCTCGGGTGGACTGCCAAGCGCGCGGCGCCTCGTATACTCAAGATCGGTGCCGTAAATGGTATCGAACAGGTGATTGCCGCCGATGTGATCGTAGTGCGTGTGGGAGTTCAGGACGACGATATCGAGATCCGTCAACTGCTCAACCACGCGACGCATGTTGCCGATGCCGAGACCGGTATCGAACAAAAGAGCGAAATCTTCACCAGTAATCAGAAACGAGATGACCTCTTCAAACTGGCCCGGCTCGTAAATCGCATAGATGTCGTCATCCACCCGATAAACCTCGAACCAGTCCTCAGTTTGCTCCACTTTCTCGAACGCGCTCCACTCCGGGCGCGGCAGAATGTCCCACCAGTTGTCCTTGTTGGCACCGCGACCCTGCACCTGCTCGTTGTCAACAAGCTCCGGGTCCGCGTCCGGCGCTGCAGCGTTATTTTCGGAAGGATCTCCGCAGGCAGCGATCACGGTTGCCAGGATCAACAGGAAGATCAGGTAGAAAGACTTCATCAGCGCCCCTCACCAGGATGAAGGAAGATTCTATCCCGTGGAACAAGCCTTTGCATACCGGGGCCGCGCCAGCAATACTCTGCCGATGCTGCAGGGAATTGCCAGGTTGATATTGAGGGTCGCAGGCTGGACGGCGGTGGGCGACCCGCCGGACCTGGACAAAGCAGTCTTTGTTGCGGCGCCGCACACGACGAACTGGGACGGTTTCTGGTTGATGGTCTACAAGACGGCACTCAATATAGAAGTCCATTTCCTGGCGAAACATACTCTCTTCTGGTGGCCGCTCGGCCCGGTGCTCCGGGCAATGGGCGCGATACCTATCGATCGCACTGTCAGCACATCCACTGTACAACAGGTGGTGGACGCCTTTGCCGAACGCGATGATTTCTGGTTCGCGCTGGCGCCGGAAGGCACCCGAAAGTGGCAGCCGTACTGGAAGACCGGCTTTTACCGGATAGCCAAATCTGCGAACGTGCCAATCGTGCTTGCATTCATCGACTATAAGCAGAAGCGATTGGGCATTGGCATCACACTGCCGGATGGCCAGACCATGGAACAGGACCTGCAAGTCATGAGGGAGTTCTATGCGCCGTTTAGCGGGCGACTGCCGGAGCGGCAGGGACCGATCGAGTTTCCACCTGATTAGATTAGCGACGAAAATAACCGAAATAAAAAGGACACTATTAATCGTTCGCACGGTTTATTTGATTGCCGCGGCAAGGCGACGCCGATGACCTATTTCCTGGAGGAACCCGGCAAACAATACCTGCTTATTGCGGCCGGGGGCCACGGCAGGATGGGCACCACCGGCGGTGACTATCTCATTGCCTACGCCCTGCCCGATTAGAAGTGCACATCGCTCGCTGGGGCGAGCTCCTACGACATGTTAGCGCATCGTTTTGCTGTAGGAGCTCGCCCCAGCGAGCGATCCCCAGTGCGACAAATTGCAAGCCGGCTATTCCCTGCCCCGCCACAAACCTGGGCGTCTGCGACGATGTGCAATGGCAACAATCACTATTTCATCATTCAACCCTCGATAAATGACCGAGTAAGGAAAACGGTGAATCGGCCGGCGCCGCAAGTCTCCGCGGATTAGTCGCAACCTTGGGCAGCTTAAGAATTCGCTCACGCGTTCTTTTCAATTCGGCGAGAAACACTGCGCCAAGGCCCGTTTGCTGAGATTCGTAATAGAAAATCGAGGCTTCAAGTTCCTCGGAAGCCTGGGGCAGGATACGGACGATAGTCATCCGAGTTTATGTTCGATCTCGGAAATCACCTCATCTGCCAGATGTGCTTCGGTTTTTCCGGCGTCATAGTCCGACAACCGCCGCTCCGCTTCATCCAACCATAGCGCTTCGGCGTCTTCGTCGGTGCCCGGGTCAAGACTTTCAATTAGTTTGAGCGCCAGACGTGCCCTTTACTTTCGGCGCCAGATCTCGAGCCAGTTTTTCAAGGTTTCGGGTCGCGGAAGCCATACGATCACAATAGAAACTTGAGCGAAGTGCGTCAATGCCCAATTTCACCGATTTGGCGAAGAAATTCACCCGAATGTATCGGAGGAGCTCACCCCAGCGGGCGATTGCCAGACGGCAGGGGCCGGGCGCCCATCCCCGCTCTTACCAGGAATAGTGCAGGCTCAAGAGCAGGTTTCTGCCGGTCGCGTCAATTCCGGACCCGTGTAAGCGGTACCGCTGGTCCAGGATATTCTCAACTCGCGCCGTCGCCTGCCAGTGCTCGCCCACCTGCCAGTTTACGGCGATGTTTGCCGTCACCCAGCCGGGAGTGCCCGCGGGGTTGATACGCACGTCTCTTGAGTCGCGCGGACTCAAGCGATCCTGCGGGCCGGCAAAGAGTATGTAGGGCTCGATGACCAATGAATTTCTTGCCTCGTAATGGAATGACAGCCTGCCGTTAAACGGCGGAATCCGATCTGCCGGACTATCGGTTCCATCCGGCTCAGTCTGCTCGCCGCGCAAGTAATTGACGACCAGGTCCGCCGTCAACAGCGGCGATAACGTCAGATGAAACGCTCCCTCGACACCACGAATATCCGCATTCGAAACGTTGCGGCTTTGCACGATATCTCGCCCGTCCACCGTTACGGCGCCCGTCAGCACCGACGCGATGCGATCGGTGTAATGCAAGGTAAACAACATTATTTCGAAATTCCATTGCTCGGAATGGTGCCGAACTCCGATATCAAACTGGGTTATCCGTTCGGACTCGAGATCTGGATTCGGAATATTGAATCGATTACCCGGGCGTTCGCCGAGCGCACCCAGGTCGAATACATTGGGTGCCCGAAAGCCGAAACCAATATTTGCGACTAAAGCGGTATGTTCTGTTGCGTCAAATATCCAACCAAGGTCGGCGCTGAAGTCATCCTGGTTTGTTGATGATCCAACGAGGTCGGTGTCGATTGCGCTAAATCGCAAACCACCCGAGACCGTGTGACGATTTCCCAGGCGGTGCAGAAGATTTCCGTAAACAGCTGCCTGATCGACGGTCGATCCGTCTGGAAAGCGCGGTTGCACGACCTGGCTCAGGCCACTCACGATATCCTCTTCGACTCGCTGGCTTGCGACCCGATCATGATAAAACTCCGCGCCAACAATCCAGGAACCGTTGCCGGTATCTTTTGCGGCGCTGGCCGTCAATCCGAAAAGGTCGCTGCTGTTCTTCTCGTGCCGGCGAACCTGTGAGCCGAAATTCCGTGTAACACGATCGTCGACGATTTGTTGCCAGCCGGCATCAATTGTCCAGTCGGCCGACCACCACCAGCTCTCGCGCGTATGGCGAACATGCGCGAACAACCGCTCATTCGGCGAGAAACGAAATTCAGATGAGGAAGGATCGGTCTGGCCAAATCCGGGCACCAGCTCGTCCACTCGCGGTGTCGAGGGCTGCCTTGCGAACTGCAGATCGAAGAGCCAGCTGTTCGCGTCATTGGGTGTCGCGGCCAACGCGATCCGCGCCCCCCTGGAATCGTAAGCACTGGGCCCGATGCGTTGCCCGCCACCAATGCGCCGGTTGCCGGTCTCGAGATATTCACCACTGACCAGGCCTGCCACGCGTTCGTTGCCCGATTCGAAAGAGGCCCGGACAATCTTGCCGAGATCGGCGGTGTCAAATGCCAGGTATGCCGAACCCTTTGATCCCGGCGCATCAAAAGACGGCACGCGGGACAGGACCTGAATGACACCGCCCACGGCATCGTTGCCATAGAGCGACGCGGGTGCACCACGCACGACCTCAATCCGCTCAACAGTGCCCGGCGCAACCAGCGCCAGGTATTGTGTCGGCGCGTTACGGAAAATCGCGTTGTTGAGCCGGAAGCCATCGACGAGATGCAGTACCTCGGAGCCCTTCAATCCGCGAATGATGGCGGCACCCTGCCCCGGCGTCGTCTGCTGCAGGAATATGCCCGGCTCCATCATCAGGGCATCCGTCGTCAGTTTGCTGTTCTGAATTTTCTCGCTCGGGATAAGGGTCAACGCAGCAGAGACATTCCTCGCGGCGGTTGGCCTGCGGGTCGCCGTTACCTGGATTTCATCGATTGCTGCATTGTCCTGGGCGAGCACTGTGACGGAAATTGCGCAGGAAATCAGCACATTTGTGACATTGGCGAACAGAAGTATTGCTGATCTCATGAGTCAGGAATTGCGATCTTATTCAGTATAGGACAGGACATGTAGCTAGCTGCGACTAACCTTATGTCATAAGCTCCCATAAAGTTCAACGCACGAGTGTCATAAGTGAAAACATATCGATCCGCTCAACTCGCAAAATACGAAATATTGGCAATCGTTTTATTGGCAAATTGCAAACCGCTGGCCGCCCTGGAACGGCTGGAAAATGAAGTGCAACCGCAGTACACAGCAGAAATCGCGGCCATCAGGAGCAATCGCAGCGTGCAGGCCGCCATGGAGCACATCGTCGCAATTGAACCTCAGTCGCGGCGCGACCTGATCGAGCTGACTGAAATTCCGGCGCCGCCGTTCGGAGAGGAAAAGCGCGCGCAGCGATTTGCCGAAATGCTGCGGGAAGCCGACCTCAGCGATGTGACGATCGATGAAGTCGGCAATGTTATCGGGCGGCGGCCCGGCAAGGTTGGCGAGCGCGTCATCGCCTACAGCGCCCACCTGGACACCGTGTTTCCATCCGGTACCGACGTTACGGTTCGCTTCGACGACGAGAAAATGTATGCGCCCGGCATCGGTGACAACACGCGCGGCCTGGTGGCCATTCTCGGCGTGCTGCGCGCACTGCAAGAGGCCGGCATAGAAACAAATGCCGACATTCTCTTTATCGGCAACGTCGGTGAGGAAGGACTCGGTGACTTGCGCGGTGTCAAACACCTGTTTCGTGACGGCGCACCGAAAATCGACACCTTGATTGCCATCGATGGCGGCGAGTCGAGCCGGATCGTTTTTGGCGGCGTCGGATCACACCGTTACCGCGTAACGTTCCGCGGGCCCGGCGGCCATTCCTGGGGCGCGTTCGGCCTGGCCAGCCCGCACCACGCTTTGGGGCGCGCGATTGCAATATTCGTGGAAAACGCTCCGTCGGTGACCTCTGTGGGTGAGAAAACCAGCTATAACGTCGGCCGCATCGGGGGTGGTACTTCTATTAACTCCATTGCCTTCGAATCCTGGATGGAAATCGACCTGCGCTCAGGAAACCAGGACAAGCTGGACGATATCGATGCTGTCCTGCAGGCGGCAATCGAGCAGGCTTTGCAGCAGGAAAATGCGGCAAGGCTCGACGGGCCGGAGTTGACGGTGGACGTCGAGCGCGTCGGCACCAGGCCGGCTGCGCAAGGCGACGTCCGGTGGGCAATCGTGCAGCGAGCGCTTGCTGCGACACAGGCGTTCGGCATCGAACCGCAGCTCCTCATCTCGTCCACCGACGCCAACCTGCCAATTTCGAAAGGGATCCCGGCGGTCACCATGAGTCGCGGCGGTGTCAGCGGGAATTCACATGCACCTGAAGAGTGGTGGCAAAACAAGGATGGCCACATCGGCATTCAGATCGGGTTGATCACATTGCTCGCGGAAGCCGGAATCGCCGATTAGGTATTCGGCTCAATTCCGGCTGCGCTCATCGATGCTATGCCAGCGCTCGTAGATATCGTCTGGCCACAGACTCTGGAACCAGGCGATGACGGCCATGCGGTCGTCACTCGACAGCACCTCTGCGAAGCCCGGCATGACGCCGCCAAACACGATCCCGCCATTGGCGATCGTGTTGTCGAGCACCTCGAGCGGGTGGTGCCAGGTATGCGCAATGCCATCGAGCGGTGGCGGCGGATAATTTCCGTCGGCGTCCGGGGTCCGCCACTCTGCGGTAGCGCTGCCATCGGCCGCATGGCAGGCTGCGCAATGCATCTGATACAGCGCGGCACCGGATTTGACCTGTGCCACGGTGTACCATCGACCGGGCACGGTTTCCTGATCCGGCGCATTCCCGGAACAGGCAGCAACAAGAAACAAAAGAACAAATAGACTTCTAATCATCGTTGTAACAAGTTGACGCATTGTCCGGTCAGCTAATCAAACAATATCCGGGGAACACTATGAAAGCATCCGATCTACTCGTCAAATGCCTCGAAGAGGAAGGCATTGAATATATATTCGGCGTTCCGGGCGAGGAGAACGCCGACTTCATGATGTCCCTGGAGCAATCGGGGAAAATAAATTTTGTGCTGACCCGGCACGAGCAAGGTGCGGCGTTCATGGCGGAAATCTATGGGCGCCTGACGGGCAACCCGGCCGGCTGCCTCGGTACGCTCGGACCAGGTGCAACGAATCTCATTACCGGGGTTGCTGATTCCAACATGGACCGGGCACCAATGCTCGTTTTGACAGGACAGGGCTCGACCGATCGCCTGCACAAGGAATCTCACCAGATCATGGATGTGGTGAGCATGTTCAAGCCGGTAACGAAATGGGCGACGACGATTCTCAATCCCGACACCATCCCGGAAATTGTGCGCAAAGCCGTGCGCGTCGCGCGGACAGAAAAGCCGGGTGCCGTGCATCTCGAACTGCCGGAGGACGTCGCCAGTATGGAAACCGACGAGGTTCCAATAGTGCCGCGGCGATTCCGGCGCTCGGTTCCAGACGCGAAAATCGTCGATGAGGCGTTTGCAATGCTCGAGCAGGCAAAACGCCCAATTATTCTTGCGGGCAACGGCTGCATCCGTAAACGTGCAAGCAAGCAATTGCGCCTCTTGAGCGAGCAGACCGGCATCGGTGTCATTTGCACCTTTATGGCGAAGGGCTGTGTCGACATGGACGCCGAATATTGCCTATACACCATTGGGCTTGGCAGCAAGGATCGTGGATCGCTGGCAATCGATGACGCTGATCTTGTCATTACGCTTGGTTTCGACATGGTGGAGTATCACCCGCAGCTGTGGAATCCGAAGGGCGACAAGAAGATCATACATGCCGATTTTCTCGCTGCGGAAATCGACGCGCATTACGATCCCGAGGTTGAGCTGATCGGCGACCTTGCGCATACGCTGTGGATGCTGAACGAACGCGTCGCGGCGGCGGATGGCTTGAGTTTTGATCTCGACGGACAGAGTAAGACCCGGGCGGCAATGGCCAAAGATTTCGCTGAGTATAAAGACGACAAAACCGATGGCTTGATTCGGCCCCAGAAGGCGCTCTGGGATGCGCGCCAGGTCATGGGGCCGCACGATATCCTGTTGTCCGATGTCGGCGCCCACAAAATGTGGATTGCCCGGCATTACCAGTGCCACGAACCGAATACCTGCCTGATTCCGAATGGTTTTTGCTCGATGGGATTCGCGCTGCCCGGCGCGATCGCCGCCGGCATTGTGCATCCAGATCGCCGCATACTCGCGATCGCCGGGGACGCCGGATTCCTGATGAACGTGCAGGAGATGGAAACTGCGGTCAGGATTGGCAGTAATATTGTCGTACTGGTCTGGGCCGATAATGAATACGGCCTGATTGCCTGGAAACAGGAAACACATTTCGGCAGACACACTGACCTGTCATTCGGCAACCCTGACTGGGAACAACTGGCGTCAGCATTCGGCTGGAATGGTCACTATGTTTCGCGAAGTGAGGAATTGGCAGGAACGCTGGAAAGTGCATTCCAGGAAAGCGGCCCGAGCCTCATCGTGATTCCCATCGACTACCGTGAAAATCCGCTGCTGACAAAGAAGCTCGGCGAAATTACCAGTACGATCGGATGACGGACAAAGATATGCCGCTCGCCGGCAAGCTGGAAGTCACTTCCCCGTTCGACGGCAGCCTGCTGGCGACTGTCGATACTGGTGGCGCAGAGCATGTCGACGCCGCATTGAGCACTGCTTACCAATTATTCCGCGATCGCTCAGGCTGGCTTCCCATACCCGAACGAGTGGCAATCCTGACGCGCACCGCGGCGCTAATGGAGGCACAAAAAAGCGACCTGGCCAGGCTCGCTGCAAGCGAGGGCGGAAAACCGTTACAGGATTCACTGGTCGAGGTCACGCGTGCGGTTGATGGCGTGCATCTTTGCATCGAAACCTTGCGCGGACATCCTGGCGAGCTGATTCCAGTTGCGACGACGCCGGCAACGATGGGACGCATTGCCTTTACTCAGAAGGAACCGGTCGGCGTTGTCGTGGCAGTCAGTGCATTCAATCACCCGCTGAATTTGATCGTGCACCAGGTTGCGCCAGCCGTTGCTACTGGCTGCCCGGTCATCGTCAAACCCGCCGGCGATACACCGCTTTCCTGCCTGCGGTTCGTGGCATTGTTGCAAGAGGCCGGGCTTCCCGCCGGCTGGTGCCAGGCAATAATTACCGACACCAACGAGTCTGCGGAAAAGCTGGTGACAGACAGCCGCGTCGGTTTTTTCAGTTTCATTGGCAGTGCCAGGATCGGCTGGATGCTCAGAAGCAAACTGGCGCCCGGTACCCGCTGCGCACTCGAACACGGCGGCGCGGCGCCGGTAATCCTGCTGGACGACTTTGATTTCGACGCTACTGTTGCAGCCGTCCTGAAAGGCGGCTTCTACCATGCCGGGCAGGTCTGCGTATCCGTTCAACGCGTTTTCGCGCCCGAGCAACAAAGCCGCTCGTTCGCGAAAACACTTGCCAGGCAGGCGAACGAACTGGTAGTTGGCGACCCGGGCGATCAGACAACGGAAGTCGGGCCGCTCATTCGGGCGGCCGAAGTCGACCGGGTGGCCGCATGGGTCGATGAAGCCGTAGCGGCGGGCGCAGAACTCCTTTGCGGCGGCAAACGAATGCAGAAAAACTGTTATGCGCCGACCGTGTTGCTCGATCCGCCGCAAGACGCCCGTGTCAGCACCCTGGAAATATTCGGTCCTGTCGTTTGTGTTTATTCGTACGCAGACCTGGACCAGGCTGTCGCCCAGGCGAATTCATTGCCAACGGCATTTCAGGCGGCAATATTCGGCAAAGACATCTCGAGGATCATGCAAGTAGTCCCGTCGATCGATGCGTCTGCGATCATGATCAATGACCACAGCGCGTTTCGTGACGACGTCATGCCGTTTGCCGGCCTTCGCGAATCGGGACTCGGAGTCGGCGGCATTCCCTACACGATGCACGATATGCAGATCGACAAGATGCTGGTCATCAACAATACCGCGTCACGGCAATAACAGCATTTAGTTTGTTCGCGTTGCCAAAAACGGGCTGCCGTCGATTTCTGTCGGCCGATCTAATATCTGGTCCGCCAGAAGATGCGCAGAGCCCATCGCCATGGTCCAGCCGAGCGCGCCGTGGCCGGTGTTAATATAGAGTCCCTCGATATTTCCCGCACCGATGAACGGCCGGCCATCGTTGCTCATTGGTCTTAGACCCGCCCAGGCTTCGGCGGAAGCGCGATCAGCCCGGGACGCCAGGTCAGGCAACAGGGATTCGAGTACGCCAAACAGATGATCGATGCGTGCTTTGCCGATTGAGGTGTCGAATCCGGCGAACTCCGCGGTGCCGACGACACGAATACGATTTCCGAAACGCGATATGACGGCGTGCGATTCGTCATCCTGGATTGCGACACCGGGAAGCTCGCCGAGGCCCTCGACATCGACGGTCACCGAGTATCCCTTGGCCGGCTTGACCGGCAGTGCATGTTTTACGCCTCGTAGTAAATGCGGGCTGTGAACGCCAGCGGCTACGACGACCCGATGCGCATCGATTCGTCCCCTGTTGGTATCGACGCCGGCCATTTTCCCGTTTCTCGAAATCAAGTCCGTGACCTGCATGCCCGTATCGATCTGTCCGCCACCGGCAACGATCTCACGGGCCAGTTCCCTGCAGAACAGATGCGCATCGCCGCTCGCATCATCCGGAAACCAGATGCCGCCGATCAGCTTGTCCACAACATCTTTCAACAGTGGCTCGAGTGCGACGATTTCATCACGATCAACCGTAACCGACGTCATGCCATGGCAGGCGAGATGGTCGCTGATCGCCTGGCGTTCCGCCATCTGCTCTGCATTTTGAAATACAGACAAGGTGCCAGCATCGAGAAAGTCGTAGTCGAGTTGCAGGCGTTCCGACAGCGCGAGTGTCTTGTCGAGGGAATAAACCGCGAGCCGGTAGTTGTCATCGGTCGCGGAGTAAAAGCGGCCGGGTGTCGAATTCCCGAGGAATGTGATCCCCCACAACAATAGTGACGGTAGCGCCCGCAAGCGGAGCTGCATTGACGAGCTGCTGCCTAACAGCGAGGCAGCGAGATGGCGATACACGCCCGGACCGTTCCACGGTTCAGGCATGGAAGGTGTTAACAGGCCGCCATTGGCGAAGCTGGTTTCGAGGCCGACGCCCTCGCGTGCCTCGAGCACACGCACATGCTCTCCCCGCTCGACCAGGACCTGGGCGGTCGCCAGGCCAATGAGCCCCCCGCCGACAATCAGAAGCGGCCTCATCAATATCAGGAACGCTTCGCGACCACAGATATTATCCGGTGAGCCCTCTGACCAGCACCACAACCAGCACTGGCGGAATGATGAAACGAATCATGAATCGCCAGAATGCGAAAAACAGTCCGTCTTTTACACCCATCTCATCAAGCTTCAACGCCTTCGGCACCAGCCAGCCAAAGAACACCGACAGCAACAAGCCACCAACGAGTAACAGATTGTTGGCTGCAAGATAGTCGAGTGCACTAAAGATGCCCATGCCCTCGTAAGCCGGGATAAAGTCGAGCGGGTGGAAATTCGACCAGTCGCCCAATGACATGATTGACAGGATGCCAAGTAACCAGGCCGCGCCCGCCGTCAGCAAAATTCCCCTCTGGCGCGGGATACCCCAGTGCTCATCGACCCAGTTCACGACGCCCTCCGCAAGGCCGATGCAGGATGAGAGTGCCGCGGAGATCAGCAATACGAAGAATATTGCGCCGAACAGCCGCCCGCCCGGCATCTGCCCGAATGCCAATGGCAGTGTTTCGAAGATCAACCCGGCGCCACCCTCAGGGTCCAGGTTGAATTGGAATACCAGCGGAAATATTGCAAGCCCGGCAAGGAGCGCTACGCCGGTATCGATCAAGATCACAGTGGTCGCCGAACGCGGAATCGAAAAGTCCTTCGGCATATATGCGCCGAAGACGATCAGGGACCCCATGCCGATGCCGATCGAGAAGAACGCCTGGCCAATCGCTACCATGACGGTACGGAACGTGACCTTCGAGAAATCCGGCTCGAGCAGGAATTTCAGGGCGGCGGCCATGTCTCCGGCAATGGTGCCGTAGATCACCATGACAATGAGCGTAATAAATAACGCGGGCATGAGGATTTTCGCCGCACGCTCGATGCCCGCCTGTACTCCCTGGCGTATTACAACGATGACCAGCAAGTGAACCACGGTATTCCAGATCAACAGCCTGACCGGGTCGCCCATCAGACCGCTGAACATGGCGTCTGATTCCGCGGCATTGATGTTATCCATGGAGCCGCTGGCTGCCTTGACGAAATAGTCCAGCGTCCAGCCGGAAATCACCGTGTAGTACGACAAAATGACAAAAGCACAGAAAATTCCCAGCGTGCCAACCCACCCCCAGGTACCGCTCTTGCCGCATTCCGCGGCAACCGCGCGAATACTGCCGGACGCGCTGGCTCTGCCGCGCCTGCCAATCGTGAATTCAGTGATTAGCAGCGGCAGACCGATTCCGAGCGCGCACGCGAGGTATATAAAGAGGAATGCACTGCCACCGTTTTCGCCGAGCACATAGGGGAATCGCCAGATATTTCCCATGCCGACTGCGAAACCGACTGACGCCAGTAAAAACCCCGTCCTGGACGACCATTGTTCTCCGGAACCTGCGGACCCCGCCATTGGCTGCTCCTTATCTTTTCTTTGATGATTCGGGCACCCCCGGGGCGCCGGTCAGTGCCGTATCTTCTCATACTCGGCGCCAAGGGTTCAGACCTGTCCCTGGCGAATTTGTATTCATCCTGATGTATACGTCTGGAATAGTCCCGGCAAAGCTTGGGGCAACAATTGTCGATAGAAGTGACGACAAATGTCGAGCAGACTCAAACAAAGAATCCCGGACAGGGTTTCAGGCGAGATTCACCTGCGGCACTACCCGGAATCGCTGTGCAGTGTGGCCGTTGCAGTGCCTGGCAAATGATTCTGCACCCGAGGAGTCCTGGTTTCTTTCACAACACTGATATTGCTGGCGATCGATATACGAACGCCACTGCCGACAAACGGATGAACCATATGTTTGGCCCAACTCGGAAATAGAATCATTCTCCCGGGTATGTTCTCGATCAAGGCTGGTGTATCCAGCACCGTGTTCGGGATCTGAATACAATTTGCCGACTCCCGCGGGTCCAGCAACTCCAGCAGCCCACTATACGGCATCGACTCATCGGGCTCTCCGGCCGACACGTAGTAAACGACAGACCACATGGCGTTGGGATGTGTATGCACGACGTTGTAGTTGCGATTACGACAGACATTGGCCCACGAGTCGATCAGCAACGTAAACGTTCGCTCTGTGCCTTCATTGCGAACGATTTTCCCGAGCAGGCTGAATACGATTGTTTCGACGCGCTGCTTCAGCATCTGGATGCAAGGCTCGGGCCAGGTGATGAGGTTGCCGCGCGACTGCCAGCCGCCGGCATTGGAGCGGATTCCCCGGCCCTCATCGTCGGATCGTTCACTTGCCAGGATAAGCTCGGTCAGTTCCTGGTTGAGTTTCTCGCTGTCCGGCCATTGGTACGACACGAACGGCGTACCGAACAACATGGACAGGGAATTTCTGATGTCAAAATCCTGAACAGTCTCACCTGACATATTTTCTATTCCCTTGAGGAAAGTTTTTTCCTCCGCCACACTGTTAGCCAATGAATCGCGAAGCTGGAATGAGTGGGGCCCTGAAGTCACCAACGGGACAACTCCGAAACGCAACAGAAATATTTCTTACTACCTGTAAAACCTGGCGTCTATCCGGTAATGTACCTACGATGATACATTTCGCCTTATTCGCTATAAGATAATATGTTGCATCATCCGTTTGAGACTGTAACTAAGAAAAAAATGATTTATTCTTCGCAACGGAGTCTGACCCCGTTATTCCTGGACTTGGAAAAAACAAAATGAAAAAACTCATCACACTAACTTGCGGCCTGCTCGTATCTGCCGGCTATGCAAACGCTGATACACTGATCCATGCCGGCCGTCTGATCGACGGCAACGCTGACCGTGCGCTCACCGAGGTAACGGTTCGCGTTAGCGGAGACACGATTACTGGCATCGAACGCGGCTACACGTCACCGGGCGACGGCGACACCGTGATCGATCTGGAAGATCAGACGGTGCTGCCTGGCCTCATGGATATGCACGTTCACCTGACGGGCCAATACTCACCAAGAAGCAATCTGAACCGCTTTATTCTGAACGAAGCGGATTACGCCTTTGACGCTGCAATGTATGCCAAACGCACACTGGAGGCAGGATTTACGGTCGTCCGCAACCTCGGTGATGCGTTCAATGTCACGGTCGCACTGAGAAAAGCGATCGAGGCAGGCGATGTGCCGGGGCCGAGAATATTCACGGCAGCGAAGACCCTCGCCTCGACCGGCGGCCATGGCGATCCGACGAACGGATGGGCAGCACACTTCGGTGCGGATCCGACGCCGAAAGACGGCGTCGTGAATAGCCCGCAAGATGCGCGCAAGGCGGTGCGCCAGCGTTACAAGGATGGCGCGGACTGGATCAAGATAACCGCTACCGGCGGCGTACTGAGTGTCGCCAAGAGCGGCCAGAATCCGCAATTCACCGACGAAGAACTAAAGGTAATTGTCGCCACGGCCACGGACTACGGCATGCGCGTTGCAGCACATGCCCACGGCACCGAGGGCATGAAACGCGCGGTCATCGCCGGCGTCGCATCCATTGAGCACGGTACCTACATGAGCGAAGAGGTCATGAAATTGATGAAAGACCGCGGTACTTATCTCGTGCCGACGATTCTTGCCGGCAACTGGGTCGCCGAGAAGGCGAAAATCGACGGCTTCTTTCCCGAACTCGTGCGGCCAAAGGCAGCCGCCATCGGACCCGTTATCAAGAGCACATTTGCCAGGGCCTATAAACTCGGCGTGCCGATCGTGTTCGGCACAGATACCGGCGTCTCCGCACATGGCGACAACGCCCAGGAATTTGCACTGATGGTTGAGGGCGGCATGCCGCCGATGGAAGCGATTCAGTCGGCTACCAGCGTCGCCGCCAGTTTCCTTGAAATCGCCGACACCCACGGCACGCTTGCGGCGGGAAAACAGGCCGATATCATTGCCGTCCCCGGAAATCCACTGGACGACATTACCGCGATGGAACGCGTCAGCTTCGTGATGAAGGGCGGCAAAATATACAAGCAGTAGGAGCCCGGCCCACCGGGTGACAAACATTGAAGAGCATGTTTTCCAATATGCCCTTCAATGTTTGCTAAGCATTAGTCAACCGCTCCTAATGAAAGAATATCGCCCGCTGGAGCGGGCTCCTACGAACCCTTACGACAATTCCGATGTCACGAATAAGCAATTAATTGTGCGTTTTTAGCGGACCGGTCGCGCGTGGGCAGACCCCCGGAATATCGCATTCATGAAAATGACGTTTAGCCCGTCGAGGTAGGCACGTACGTTCGGGTCCTGCGTGAAGCCGATGACATAGCCGCGACCACTGCGTTGTGCAACTGCGAACGGTTTGTAGGCGAGTTGCTGCCGGTTCTCGTCCCAGAGGTAACCGCTTGCCAGCAACTCATCGGCCGCGCGGAATCTCGCTACGTTAACACCTTTGTCCAGGCGAATCGGCGTGTAGACGTCGGATCCACGAACCAGGACGTTCAGCGTAGAAGCGACACCGGCGCCGAGCCAGTGCTCCGGGTCCACATCAGCCTTGACCAGCACGCCGGCAACCGAATCCGGACTGTCTTTCTCGGGCCTAATCAGATCCAGGTACTCCGATTCTTCGGTCACGTAGCTGCCGGGCACGGTCGGCTCCTGCACCTCGTCATCATCGCCGCCGCCAACACCACTTGATTTCTCTTCATCGCCTTCGACCACGGCGTCCTCCCGCCGGATCGAAAGCAGGTCGATATTCGGATCGGCAAGGAAGCGATTCGCGTTACCGATGCCGATCAGTACACCGCCTTTCACTACCCAGTCTTTCAGATTGGCAATCCCCGCCTCGCCGAGCACGGAAGCGTAATCCTGGCCACGTCCGGTTTCCGGCAGGATCAGGACCTGGTAGAGACTCAGGTCTGAACTCGCGATGCGTGCCGTGCGTATCGGCGTTACCGGGAAATCGAACTGCCGTTCGATGACGAAGCGGGTATTACCGGCAACATAAGAACTCGTTGGCTGGTCCCAGGCGATCGCGACATGCGGATTGTTGAAGCGAACGACATTGCCGCTGCCAAAATTCGGGCCGTCGCTGACCCAACTGTCGTCGACTGCTACTGCGTTTGCACCAGTCAATGCGGCAAGCTCGGCAACGAGTTCAGAAAGATTATGCGGATTGTCGGCCCTGTCGATGATCAGGGTACCTGACGGATAGCGCTTGCCCAGGTGCGTAAATGGTTTGTCCGAGCTCTTGACCGCGAGCCCCTGTCTTAGCGCATTGGCAAGCAGGCGCACGGCCGGCGCCGTTCCCCAGGGCACGAGGTAGGCCACCGAACCACTGCCACCCGACACGGTGCCCGGCTGTACCAGCTCGGGACCGACCACTGCCAGTCGTTCCGAGACCGCGCGATTACAGGTATCGGCGCGAACATTCATCATCAGCGGCATCGACCACGCTGTAACATCGTAAATCTCGTCCGACAGATTTTTGGCACGACGGCGCTCCTGCTCCTCGATGAAATCCTCCTCGAGCGGCACATCAGGATCCAGCAGCGTGCGAATAAGCCGCTTGGCTGGCTGGCCGGTGTTGATCACATAGCTGCCAGCCGCGTAGGACTGACCACAGGCACTGAACGATGAGGTTGCGCGTCCGACCTCTACCCCCTGTTGTACGAGCAAGCCGGCCAGTTTGTCAGCGGCCGCTTGATCGGCTTGCGCCGGCAGTATGTAAGCGCGGATTCTGTCGCTTTCACCCTCGTCGATTGCGCTCACCTGGTAATCATAGAAATCCGTCAGGAATTTCTCGCGATTCACGGCAACCGTTTCTGCCGTGCCGAGCGATGTGACGAAGTGATTGCGAACCGTGTAACGATACGTCAGATCGTTGCCATCGTACTGTCTGAATACGAGGCCGCGTGACGAGGCCTGCTCATAGGTCATCGCGATACTGCCGAAATATGACGGCCAGCTCGCCCCATAACCCGGATATAACGCGTCATAAACCTCGCGCGTAAAATAATCGAAACCAAAGATGTCGAACCAGCGTGCGTTATTCTTGCCGAACAGCATCAGGCTGGCGCGCTGATCTGCGGCCAGGTGCGGATTGTAAGGCACGGCCTCCGGGGCAAAATAATAGGTACCGTCCGAACCCATCTCATGCGCATCGACATAGGCGACCGGGTACCACTCCTGCAAAATCCTGATGCGGCCGCGTGTTTCCGGCTGCGTAAGGATGAACCAGTCACGATTCAGGTCGAACAGGTAATGGTTGGTGCGCCCGCCGGGCCACGGCTCGTCGTGCCCGGCGGCGATCCTGTTGGAATCGGCGACAATTCCTTCAGACATTTCGAAATGATGCACAAAGCGATCGCGGCCATCCGGGTTTTGCATCGGGTCAAGTACGACCACCGTGTCCCGCATGATATCGGCGACGCGAGCATCGCCGCGGGATGCCAGCAGGTGATACGCCGTCAGCATCGCAGCATCGGTCGAGGAGATTTCGTTGCCGTGCACACCGTAGGACAACCAGGTTACCGCCGGCTGGCTGACGATAATCTCTTCGGCTTCCGCGCGAGTCGTTTGCCGGGGGTCGGCCAGGCGTTGCATGCCCGCTTTGATGTCGTCGATACGCGCCATATTTTCTGCGGACGTCACGACAACATAGATAAGGTCACGGCCTTCCCAGCTCTGCGCATATCTCAATACGGACACGCGGTCGGGAGCCGCCTCTTCCAATGCCTCGAAATAACGAATCGCGTCGCGATGCCAGGTAATGCGATCACCTGACGGGTAACCCAATACGTCCTCGACCGTCGGAATCGCCGGGTCATAGTCGGCATTGGGCCAGAAAACGAAATTTTCCTGTGCACTTGCATAAGTCGAAAAAATGTAACCTGCGACGATTACCATCATCATCCTGACGTGGCGCTGTATATTCTTCATGATTCCCCCTTTGCGGTACGGGACAGTTTACTTGAGCACGTCGAAGATGTGGCTGAATTTGACGATGAATTCGCGGCCACGTGGCGGCGCACCCAGGCCTCGCTCGTCGATTTCGTTGTACACGAGGAACAGACCTGTGTTTGCTGACTGCAACCATGAAAATCGCAGGTTATTCGAAATGTTGTCATCGACTTCGTTGTATTGTGACAGCAACTGCAGCAGGATTTTTGGCGTGAATGAGTACGACAGCCGCAGGCGAAGCAGGTTGGCGGTGAAGTCTCCACCGGGCACCGGCAGATCGAAATCATTGTAGTTGTATGCGAGCTCGGAACTGAACTTTTCGCCGATGCGAAATCTCACAGTCGGCGCTAACGAAACCCGGTCTCCGCCGAAGCGGCCACCCACTGTTGTACGCAAGCCGAAATTGAGTGGCTTTGACTCATCGCCTCTCCATATGATCTGTACTTCTGCATGATCGTAAGTGCCCGGCTGGATGGTCACCCCGGGGATAATATCGAACGGCTCCTTCACACCCTCTTTCGTAATATTGAATCCCGTGTGTATTTCAGCGCCCGTATCGAACTCCCAGTGGGAATCAACGTGCAGAAATCCTGTCTCCTGGAAGCCGTCGAAATCCCAAAAGCCCGTATAGGATATGTGCGGGCGGATCTCGAACAGGTTCCACAGATTATCCGGCCGTATGCGGCGCAGGACCCGCCCACTTACCTTGCGGTAATCACTTCGAGTGAGAAAGCCGACTTCGGGGTTGAATGCCCCGCCGATCTCCGAATAGGCGAAAACCATCGTCCAGTCGGCATCATTGAAGCTTGCGTTAAGGGACAAAGCGTCGTCTTTGCCCGTCAGTCCCGGCGTATCGGTCCTGGCTACCCACGCAGACAGCAGCAGGTTTTCGCCGATACCCCAGCGGCCGTCGATCGCATAGGTCTGGTTCTGGTCATCGCTGCCATTGCCCAGCAGGGAGCCATCCCCATCCCGGTTAACAATCAGAAATCCCACGGATGATCGGTTGGCGAGTTCCTGGTTTACGCGGGCGACCGCAAACTTGTTCGCGGACGAAACTCCGGCTACTGCCTCGGAACTCATGAAAAGCAGGCCGACGTTGGTGGTAGTGCCAACCTTGCCGGACAACCGCAGGCCGCCATCAATCGGAACCTGTGCTCCGTCTTCGCCAATGCCGATGCGCCGGCTGAAAAACAGCTCTACTTCCCGTGGATTGCCGACCGTAAATTGTCCGGCGTTCTCCAGGAAAAACGGGCGCTTCTCGGGGAAGAACAAACTGAAGCGATCGAGATTGACCTGCTGGTCGTCAACCTCGACCTGTGCGAAGTCAGTATTGTAGGTCGCATCCAGCGTCAGGCTCGGCGTAATCGAGTACTTGATGTCGAAGCCGACATCCTGATCAGTTTCAGTACCACTGAGGTCGCCGCCACGCCGGGCTTTACCCAATACATAGGGTGTGAATTGAAGATTTCGCTGCCGCGGTACGCGGATTCCCCTGATCGAACCGGCTTCCGATACGCGGATCAGACTACGATCCTGCGACATCGGCGCCCAGAACACGACTTCATTATTGCGGCGAATCCGTCTTTCAATGTTCAGGCCCCACTCCTGCACCTCACCCGTGCCAAAGCGTAACGATGTAAACGGAATCTCCATCTCCGCGCTCCAGCCAATATCCGAGACGTCGGTCCTGACCGTCCAGGGTGCATCCCAGTTCAGGTTGAAGCCGCCCTGGCCACCGAATACGAACTGGCCCGCGCCTTCCCTGCTTATCTGGCCGTCGTATTCGATGCCGGCCGGGTTGGTGCCGAAGACGTAACCGTTTTGCCGGTCCAGCAGGCCGTCGATCATGATCCTGATGCTATCGGTATTGTCCAGCGATGAATCGCGCCGGCTGTCCGTTGAGATAATTTCGAGTGGTTCGTCGTCGTAAGCGATGACGCCGATATACAGTGCAGTATCGGTAAATCCTATGTATACCTCGGTTCGCTGGGATGCAGCTTGTCCCGCGTTCGGCTGAGACTGCCAGAAGTCAGTGATCGGCTCCCCAGCGCGCCAGGCCGGATCATCGATGACATTGCCGTCAATAACGGGCACCGCCAGCAGCTCGATTGCCTGTGCTACAGGACGCGGCGCATTCGAATCGATACTCTGCGCAAACCCCTCACCGGCGACCAGCAAGGTCAAAAGGTTACCGGCAAGAAAAAATCGCAAAATATTTCGTTGCGGCGCTATCGTCACGGGTCCCCCGGGTGGTTGCTTTCGCAACTAAAGACGTCAGAAGTGGCAGGCAAAACGACCTGCAAGTTTAATGGAGATCAGACAAGAATCAATAGGTACAGTTCGCGGGACCGGAGGTTAAAAGCCAAATTTCGTCGGAACGGATCGGCATGCGCAACAGGCAGGGCCGGGCTACGACTTGGTGTGCAACTGGTCCGAGTATCCAAACAGGCCGGCAACGCCACCAGTGTGGACAAATACGATGTCCCGGGCGCCCGTAAAATAACCCTTGCCGATCAGATCGATCATGCCCGCGAGACCCTTGCCGCTGTAAACAGGGTCGAGCAACAAGCCTTCCAGGCGCGCGAGCAGCATGACAGCATCGTTCATTGCTTTGGTCGGGATGCCGTAGCCTTCTCCAACGTAGTCACAATTAGCGACAATATCGTCGCGCTGCACAACGCCTGCTGCGCCGACATATTCCGCCGTGTCCACCGCCAGCTTGTAAACCTTCTCCTCCTGCACGTCTTTCGGCGCATTGACGCCGATCCCGAGCAGTGGAATGTTCGCATAGCTGGCTTTGAGTCCGACAATCAGACCCGCCTGCGTGCCCGCACTTCCGGTTGCATGCACGACATGATCAATAACGATCCCTTCGCTGTTTGCCTGCGACATCAATTCGAGCGCGCAATCAACGTAGCCCAGAGCGCCAATACGATTGGATCCGCCACCGGGAATGATGTAGGGCGTTTTGCCAGCGCTTCGCAGTTCTTCGGCAACGTCTTCCATCGCCGCATCCATGTCTGTTCCTTTTTCGACATCCCGTATATGGGCCCCGAAAATCCTGTCGAGTAAAACGTTGCCGGAGTTAATATAAGGGTCACTCGGATCTTCCACGCGCTTCTCGAAAACAAGCTCGCATTCCATGCCCATCTTGCAGGCCGCAGCCACGGTCTGCCGCGCATGATTCGACTGCACGGCGCCTTGCGTAATGATCACATCCGCATTATTTGCGACGGCGTCCGCCATCAGGAATTCGAGCTTGCGGGTCTTGTTGCCACCGGTAGCGAGGCCGGTGCAGTCATCCCGCTTCACGTAGATATTCGGCCCGCCGAGGTGCTTGCTCAATCGCGGCATCAACTCCAACGGGGTTGGCAAGTGCGCGAGAGATACTCGCGGAAAACGGGATAACAGCATACTGGTTCCTTTCCGGGTAATTATGGTTTCGTCGGCAGAGGAATCTCGCCCCTGGCCAGTTCCAGCGTTCGTTCCGCAAGCACATTGGTGGACGATATAACCGGCACCGTACAGTTTTCGCCGTCAAACACAATCGGTATCTCGGTACAGCCGGCAATGATGACATCAGCGCCCTGCTGCACGAGTTCGTTTGCCGAAGCCTGCATCGACCGGCGAATATCCTCACCCTGATTCCCGGCCTTGATCGCCGAGATCAGGCGCATGAGTTGCTCGAGTCCATCTTTTTCGGGCACTAATGCTTCCCGGCCCGATGCCGTGATCGCATCCTGGTAAATTCCGGTGTCGAGACAGCCATCGGTGGCCATCACGCCAACTTTTCGGGCATCCGGACAAACGCGATCAATCTCGTTGACCGACTCATCGATGATGCTGATGAACGGAATGCTGGTAATCGCGTGTACTCCATCGAGAAACACATGCGCCGTGTTGCACACCATGACGAGAAAATCGGCGCCGGCCACCTCAAGCCGCTTCGCCATCTCGCCAAGTGCCTCAGTTACGTCTGCCGATCCTTCGCGAATGGCGCGTTGCCGGTTCGGTATGGTCGGGTCCTGGTCGACGATCATGTGCACATGGCCCTGGTCGCTGCCGGAATCCGTCATGGCGATAACCCTGGCCATGAAATCCACGGTGGCGTCCGGACCCATGCCGCCCATCACGCCGACTATTTTTTGACCATTTTCTGTCATTGCCGCTGCAGGCCCTTCTTAATTGCGGGCGAGAATAGCACTGTTTACACAATGTGGGTGGTGGCTGCACGTCGGAGTCCATATCAGTTAACCTGTACCTCCTTTTGGAGAACGGGACTGCTATGAGAACAAGAGCAATATTGGCCGTTGCAACATTAGCGGTCCTGATCGCCACACTGCTTTTTGCACAGGACGATGCGACCATGCCTGAGATAGATCAGCGCTCTTATCAGCTCGGAGTCATGGGCGGATTCGCCGAAGTCGTAAAGCTGGGCGTCAAGCAACTGGCGTTGAGCGAGGTCATGACACCGGAGGAAATGGACGGGGTTATGGACGACGCCATGATTATCGCCGAGCGTAACAAAGTGCAAATGTGGCGTGAGGCAGATTTTCTCGTGACAGACTTGTACCCTGCCAACGTCGCCGAGGGCAAGCACGTGTTGCTCATCTATACCGGCGACACTCTGGACCGCTACCTGGCGATCAAAGTGGACAAGGCGAGGCTTGTCAATAAGGGCGAGTACGAGGGCGCAGCACGGGAGGAGATCGCAAGACGCTTCGGCCGCCTGTTGAGCTACCCTGACGCTGTCATCGACGATCTGCTTGAACGACAAAGCGACACGAACTGATTCGAATAAAAAACAAGAATTCATCAAAGGAACCATCTAATGAAAAACATTGTCGCCATTCTTGGCGCAGCTACTTGCCTTGCGGCCTGCGCAAATATGGGCAGCGGCAATTCAGACGCCCCGGCAGGGCCGGGCGGCGCCAATGTCGCTTTTCAGGAGCCAATCGATTTTATTCCGGCGGCGCTGGGACCCTACGAGTGGAAGATAACTACCGACAACCAACAGGCACAGGCGTATTTCAAACAGGGCATCCAATTGCGTTATGCCTACAACGTCAATGAAGCCGCACGTTCGATGACCGAGGCGCGACGCCTCGACCCGGAATGCGCGATGTGCTACTGGGGCGAGGCATTCGCGCTTGGCTCATTCCTGAATGGCGTAATGAGCGCCGAAAAAGGGCCGTATGCCCACGCAGCGATTGAGAAAGCGGTGGCCCTCGCCGAAAGCGTAAGCGAGGTTGAGCGCGACCTGATCATGGCGGCACGGGTTCGATATCCGGCCGCATGGGATCCCGAGGAACGCCGACCGGTTGATGAGGCATTTGCAGCGGAAATGGCGAAGGTTTATGAGAAGTATCCTGACAATCATGATGTTGCCGTGGTTTACGCGGTGTCATTGTTCATGCTCGAGGAACGGCGCGGTTACCGCGACCTCGCAGATCCCGATCTGATCAGGCTGCATGGCGTACTGACGGGCGTGCTGGATGAGGATATTACCCATCCGGGCGCCTGCCATCTGTATATCCATGCCACCGAATCGAGTCAGAATCCAGGCCTCGCACTGGAATGTGCGGATTATCTCGGCGCTGCCGTGCCTGTTGCCAGCCATATCCAGCACATGCCATCGCACACCTGGAATGAAGTCGGATTGTGGGGCAGGTCGGTACGCGCCAACACCGCGGCCCGAAATTCCGATCTGAAAGCGTTAGAGAACCAGGGCTTCTCATATGCCGCATGGCACAACCTGCACATGCTGCTGTTCGCCGCTTCCTATGATGGCCAGGGCGCTGCCGCCACCCAGGCTGGCAAGGATTACCGCAAGGTAACCGACAACGCGATGTACGAGTTGTTGACGCTGGTGCGCTTTGGCCGCTTCGACGAGGTCGTCGAGAAAGACAATCGGCCGGAAGATGAGGTCGGCGCCGCACTCTGGGATTTCGCCTATGGCTACGCGAGCCTGAAAGAAGGTGATATGCGCACGGCAAAGAGCATGCGTGACAAGACGCTGGCTTTTGCCGCGACGACGGACATGAAATTCCGCTTCCACCCGGCCGGCCGCGTTGTCGGCACGGTGGCTCACATTCTTGAAGGTGAAATCCTCTGGGCCGAAGGCGATCTTACCGGCGCCATCGTTGCGTTCGAAAAAGCCGTGGAAGTCGAGGACTCAATGGACTACGACGAGCCGGAACCGCTGCCGTTCGCGGCGCGCCACTGGCTCGGCGCTGCACTCATGGATGCCGGGCATCCTGCCGATGCCGAAAAAGAATATCGCGTCGAACTCACAGATCACCCGCACGACGTCTGGTCACTGCATGGCCTGAAGGCGGCCCTCGCCGCACAAAGCAAAACAGATCCGGAGGTAACAGCCGACTTCGATATGAGTACCGCACGCATGGATGTTTGGATTACTGCTTCGAAATTCTGATTCGCTGACTCAGAAACCAGCTCTGCCGCCCTTGAGATACAATTCCTCTTCGGCAGTATTGCGTCGTCCGAGAATAATGTTACGGTGCGGAAATCGGCCGAATCGCTGTATGTTAGAGCACCAAGTTACAGATTAGTTGCTTTGAATAAAGCGCAGGTCAAACTCACCCATGTTGGGAAGCGCTCGAATCGCCACGAGTTGAGTCGCCATTTTCTCCTCGAGCTGCGCAATGATCGATTGAAATGCGGGTTCTTTTCTCAAGGAGGCGAAATTCTCATTGCTGGTATTCCATCGCCAGGCCTGACCCCAACCTTCATCAGCGGCGGCCTGCAAGGCGTCCATTGCAGCTTTTTTATCCCCTTTCAGTGCCAGGAATTCAATATCGGCAGTAGTGGTTACAAAGCCATGCACGACACGGATCTGTGTTTCCTGATACCAGGACAGGCCGGCGTCGATCAGAATATCTGCCAGCCCCGGATCGCCGGAACGCCGTAGCAGTAAAGCAAGGTCGGCGGCAGCTTTGACATTGTCAACTGTAATCTTAGGAGTGTCGTGGAACAGCTCCGGATAACGATCCCGATACCCGCCAAGCGCATCGTCAAAGTCACCGGTTCGCAACGCGTCGTCACGAACCACGCGCAGGAAAACCCGGCTGGAAAACCAGCGATCATCCAGATTCGCGTCAAGCGCCTTACGAGCAATCAAAAGCGCTTCGTCGTTCTTGCCACGCATCGAAAGTACCATTGCACGGACCTTAAGTACGGTGGGCTCCGTCGGCCCTAATGCGAGGGCTCGATCCATAGCCCGATCGGCCAGCTCATCGGCGCCGACAAGTTCAGCGTACAAACCCAGATGAGACCAGAGCTCGAAATCCTCGGGATCGGCTGTCAACGCTCTTATTCCCCATGGCAATGCCAGGTCGTACTTTGCCATCCACACATTGGCCTGCAGCAGGCCAATGTATCCAATCACACTCGATGGGTCGATTTCGAGGATTCGTTCGCAGTACAGCACATTTTGCTCGGGGTGCCCGGCATACATTTCCGACTTTCCAAGCTCGTTAAGCGTCTTTATCGACAATGGATCATCCTCAAGCACACGTTTCAGTATCGCTATAGCCTCAAGTGGTCTTCCGATCACGCGAAGGTATTCCCCGTAGTCTTCCAGGCTCCTCGAGTCGCCGGGGTTAAGTTCCAACGCAGTCTTGAATGACATTTCCGCAGCTTCAAAATTTCCGGAACGCCAACGCAGGTTAGCCAGCTGTACGTGGGCGTCAGCGAGTCGGTCATCGAGTTGCAGCGCTTTTGTGACCGGATGATCAGCAGTCGCAATGTATTCCTGTGCGTCAATCATGCCTATTGAAAGCATGAAGCTGCGGGTCCTGGCGAGGGCTGCCCACGCTTCAGCGTAGTGCGGATCGAGCTCTGTCGCTTTCTCAAAATAGGCTTCTGCCCTCCTGAGTGGCTCAAAACCATTGCGATTCAATAGCTGCCGACCAATCAGGTAGTGGTTCAATGCCTGCGTGCTTTCGGTTGGCACGGCATCTAGTAAGGCCTCATCATTTCTGGAAAGCTGCGCCCGCAGCGCATCTACAATCATTCTTGCGATGTCACTCTGAACCTCGAATACGGTTTTGGCTGTCAGCTGGCGATCATAGGTGTTGGCCCAGAGATAATCCTCTTCCATGGTGCTGATCAGTTGTACATTTATGTGCAGACGGTCTTCAGCACGTTGCACCTGGCCTTGCAATACCGTCGCGACATTTAACAAGGCACCGATCTCGGGAATGCTGAGATTGCGGTCAAGGTGTTCGACCGAAGTACGAGAAATCACTCTAAGACCGCTGAGTTTCGAGAGCAACGTCAGCAATTCATCGTGCACGCCAGCCGCAAAAAACTCTGCGTCTTCCGCATCGGCACTTCGATTGTCGAACGGCAGAACTGCAACGGATTTATCTGCGGCAGAAACGGTATCCGGCGGACCAGGATCTTCTGCAAACCAGACCTTGCCAACGAGATAGGCGACTGCGACCGTGAGCACTGCGATGATGGCGAAATCAAACTTTCGCCCGGTCTTGTGGGTGATCGACTGGCTGCGGTCGACGTCTTTTTCTCTCTTCAGGCCCTCGGGGGTCAGTTCAAAAGCCCAGGCCAGGACTATCGCGACCGGGAAGCCTAATATCAGCAGGAAGGCAACGCCGGAAAGGAACCACCCGGGCAGGTGCAGAGCAGGAACCAGTGTGTCGGATACCTGCAACAGCAGCCAGGCAACTATGATATAGGCAACAGTGACCCTGAAGACGTTACGGCGTTTGAGTTCGTCGAATAAGGACAAGCGTGGGTTCCTTGTGACCGCTACTACCCGCAAGCGTACCTGCTAACCTGGCATATGCCAAAATAATCGTGAAGCTACTTGCTAATGGTAGCTTTGGCGTCTGCGTGCCCGGCGGTTTCCATTGAATCGAGGTATACCTTGCGCGATCCGTTGCGACCCGCATAACCGCTGATAGTAATCTGATCGCCAACTCGAACCGTATCGGCCGATACCCCACTCCGCCGCATGACGACCATATTCTGACCGGCCACTATCCACTGCGTAACCTGGCCATCCGAATCTACGTCAAGGAAATATTGAACATGAGGATTACGATAGCGCACCTCTGAGACCGTGCCGGTCACGGATATGTATTTTTCGGCGTCAAATTCGGCAGAGAACGAGTGGTGCCCGTACGCGGTGGCGCTTGCAATCAGCGATACGGCAAGCGCAAATACTCTCTTCATTCACAACTCCCTACAGAATGCTGGCGCCGGTGGTAAATTTGCGGCTGAAGCCGCTCCCACGGAAAATTTATTTCTTGCGGATCACGTCGATCGATGCCAGGGCCGCCAGGTACTCCTCGACGAACGCCAGTGGAACCGGGCCGAGTTCCGTAGTCAGCCAGTCGCGGATGTCGCTGACGGTGCGCTTGCCGTCCACGAAGTTCAGCGTCTCGTACACGTATTGGCCACTGCTGCCCCACAATCCCGTGTGACTGCGTATCTTTAGTTCGGAATATTCATCCTCCGGCAGCTTGTCTTGCAGGTACGAGTAGCCGAAGGCTCTCATCGGTCCCTTGATATCGGCATTCCTTTCGTAAACGGTCTGGTTTCTGCCAGCGCCGGCGATACCCGTGATTTGCGGTGCTGCAACGAGCTTCGCCAGGTCGGCAAGGTAACGCATTGCCTCTGCATGCGCCTCTTCAGACAGCCTGGCGAATGGCTCTACGCTGTGCACCTTGCGGCGCTCCACCGCGAAGTGAATGTCGGTTACGGCAACCGTATCAATCGCGCTTAAATGTGATCGACGCTCGAGCAAATCCGCCGTTCGGGCCAAAGCATTTCTTTCCAGTAGAGACAGGACAGCAGGCACGTCTTCGTCCGACATGTTGGCGAGGAACCACGCGCTGACCGCGCCGATGAAGGCAGCGCGTTTCAGTTTGGTCGGGTCGATGTTCGCTGCCAGGTCATAATTCGTGTGAATGTAGCGATCCGGCCAGTCGTGCAAATAGAGCCCCGGGATACCCCAGCTGCCCTCGAAGAACACGTCGTGATCGCTGCCCATGTCGAGGCCTTCCATCAGGGCCAACAATGGCTCTTTTCCGCCCTCGGGCGCATTCAACGGAAAATCGACGGTGTCGCCACTCGCGAATCCTTCGGTTTGTTCGTTCATGAAGTGCCCGATCTCGTGACCGAGATCGGCAATAAACGAGGGCACGCTGATCGGCCCGCCGGAGATCCTGAATACAGCTTTGGTTACCGGCCCGCCGCCAACCATGTCCATGTGAATATTGGCCTTGATGCGTGCGACATCCGGGTGCGAGCTCAGGTACATGATGCTGCCTTCTATTTCCGCGGGCCACAGGAAGCGGATGGTGCGCGAGGGCCTCGGCAGGATACCTTCCTGCACCAGGGCATTCAGGGTGCGGGCCGTTTCGAGAATGGACACGCAGCCTGATGCATTGTCGTTCGCACCCGGACGTGGATGATCGAGATGGCAGGTGAAATGAATGTCTTCATTAGCCCTGTCCGTGCCACGAATTGCCGCCGTCGCAAATCCGTAGACACCGGTTTGATGGCTGGCGTCCACCCGCGCGTGAAGCAGAATTTGTTCACCACTCGCCAGGCGTGCTTGCAGTTTTCTCGCTTCACCGAGTGAGATCATGAAGCCAAACGACTCCGTTTCCGGAAAACTGTCCAGGTGCCCCCAGCGAACCAGCCGGTCATCTTCTTTCCACCAGGCTGAGCGCTGGTTGGGTGCGTAGGAAATAATCCCGGCGGCACCAAATTCACCCACTGCACGCTCCACGACACTTTCAGGCTGACTTGAAGTCAGGACCAGCTTGCCCCTTATTTCCTTGCCCGCGTAATCGGCATTGGATGTGCCGGCCCCGATGTCAACCAGCGTGGTAGTCGCCTCGCCTGACAAACTGTCCTGCGCCAGCGTCAGCGGCACGGAATCCCAGTCGCCCAGCCGGCGGCTGCGAACTGTTTCTCCGTTGACTTCGGTCAGTTCCCAAAGCTCTGCAGACCGAACATCCCAGACCGGACGCGATTTCTGTGTGCCGAACATCGTCCGACCATCAGCCGGGTATTCCAGGAGTTCGACATCATCCAGTCCGTAGTGTCGGAGCTGATTCAAAATATGTTGCGTAGCGCTGTCGAACTGTGAACTCGCGCGCATGCGATGCTGCAAGGTAATCGTGTCAAGATTTCTCTTGGCGGCCTCGCCCGATGTTTCCGCGGCAATTTGCTTCAGAACGTCTTCGTCTATTAATTCGCGGATATCTGCATGAGCGCTCAACGCAAAGATTGTCAGCGCAAGTGACAGGATCTGTTTTTTCATTCGATATTCCCTGCTATTGCACGGGGGCGGCGCGCGGGATCAGTAGCAACTCCCTCTGCCGCCCGTCAATGTAATAAGTATGCTCGCCGTCGAAGAAAGCGTCTTCCTCGAGTTGGATTCGCACCGGCTTGTCCCAACTGTCTATCTCTGTTTCTACAGACAACTCGATTGAATGCGCCGTGTTCGGATACAAGGGGTAGTCTCCGCGGCCCGGCACCCCGCCCTGCTGGTCCCACAGCCCAATCGTCGGACCTGCGGCATGGCCGTGAAAACCGATTGGGTGGGTGTAAATCGACGCTGTGATGCCTTCATCTTTTGCGACTGCCAGCGCGCTCTCAAGAATCTCGTTACCGCTGCGCCCGGCGATGAACTGGCCGGTCAGGATATCCTGCAACCTGTTGCCCCGGCTCAGTGCAAGCCGCAATTCTTCTGGCGCTTCTGTCTCGCCCGGCCGCAATACGTAAGCATGTTGCTGCGTATCCGTATTCAACCTGAGATAGGTAATGCCGAAATCAACATGCAGCAAATCTCCAGGCATGATGACGTCGTCGTCATGCCGCGAGGCAATCGCCGCTTTCATGTCGATCGCCGGCTGCTCAGCGCGTTGAATCGAAACCGATGGATGAAACCAGGTCGTCAGCTTCAACTCCCTGATGCGATCGCGATACCACCACGAGACATCGTTGGTCGTTGTGACGCCTGGCTGAATGACCTGATCGGATAAGCCCTCGGCAAGTATTTCATGGGCAATGCGCACAATTTGCTGGTACACGACCATCTCGTCGACCGTGCGTGTCTCGAGCCAGCCAATCGCGAGTTTCTCCGCGGATACCACGCGATCATGCAGACGCTCGGGCAGCGCCTGATGAAACAGCTTGTATTCCGTCTGCGTGATGCCGTCCGCAAGTGCAAAAGTGTCAGAGAAATTGAGGCCAATGCGCTGTGGATCGCGATCTTCGATCAGCGCCGCGAGCCGTGCCCACTGCTCTCCATGCAGCTCTTTGTCCCAGGCCTGTGCGAACATCTCGCCGACTGCATAGCGTGCGACCGCCAGTGTTTCCAGTGGCTCGCCCGCGCCCGGGTCGTAAATCAGCAAAATCGTGCGGCGGCGCGCCGACTGCCATTTCGAGGGCAGGAACGTGCGAATGACCGGGTCCTCATTGTATTCCCGCGAGATGATGACCCACATATCGATGCCGGTGCGCCGCATCAGCTCCGGCAGGACCGTCTGCACGCGTATCGTCAGCCAGCGATCGATCACCGCGGCGCGTTCGCGCATGGGGAGTATTCGCGGATCGGCGAAGGTGCTGCAGGAAACTGCAACCAGCGCCAATGCCACAATCATTCTCTTGCTCATCATTCGTGTCCTTCCATATCGCCCGCTGGGGCGGGCTCCTACAGCAAAACGTCTCGCGAACGTGTCGTAGGAGCCCGCCCCAGCGGGCGAAATCTTAGTTCGCCATCTCCGCGTACACAGATTCAATCAGTGTCGCCGCACTGCCAATGCGGCGTCCGCTGTCCCAGCGATCGTCATATTCTGCGGTCAGTCCGGCTGCCTGTGCTTCCTCAAGCGACTGGCCTTCTCTTATTGCGCCGGCAACCCGGTCACGAATGACGAGCAGCATGTCGCGGAACGCCCTGACGTCTTCGACGTTCGAAATTACGCCATGGCCCGGCACGATTTTTGTGTCGGCATCACTTACCTCTATCAACAAATCGTAAGCCTTGATCGTACCCAGGAAACTGCCGCCGTTGCTGGTATCTATATAAGGGTAGGAGGTCGTCCGGTACACATCGCCGGCATGAATCACGTTCGATGATTCGAACTTGATGTAGACGTCGCCATTAGTGTGCGCGTTCGGTGTTTTGAAAACGTGGACGGTTTCGCCATTGATGTGAAACGATATGTCTTCGCTGAATGTAATCAGTGGCGGTTCTTGCGTGTAACCGGCGATGACCATCTGGCTGCGCACATTTTCGTGACCGAAAATCAACGTGCCCATCTTGCCGAAATTTTCATTGCCGCCCGTATGGTCCGGATGCATGTGCGTGTTGACCAGGAAGCGGATCGGCTCTGACGATACCGTGCGAATCGCGGCGACGATCTTGTCGGTCAGCGGTGCATACTGATCATCGATCAGAAAAACACCATCGTCGCCGACAAACAGTCCGATGTTACCGCCGCTGCCCTCTATGTAACTCACGCTGCCTGACACCGGGTGAACCGTCATCTCCACGGCATCGAAGTCCTGCTGCGCGGTGACTGCTTGTGTAGCTGTCAGCAGAATGATTGCAAGCAATGTTGTGCCAATATTTTCTGTTCTCATGATTTTCCCCTGGATTGCTACTGCAGGCTCGCCCTCGGTAATGCGAGCGCGATAAGTTCCGCCGGTGATTCCCCATCCGTAACCATCATGACGATATACTGGCGCCCGTTGAGCATATAGGTGCTCGGCGGGCCGGCCTGCGTTGCCGGCAATTCGATTTCGGCCAGTATCTCCCCGGTCTGTTTGTCGTGCGCACGAAAAACGGGATCACCCCTGATGTCGCCGACCGTCCCCCAGCCTTCGCCGGCGAATAGCAGCGATTTGGTCACTACGATTCCTGCGCGCGTCGGTTTGCCGGTGCGCGGCAGGTCGATACCCTGAAGTGCCGGGTTATCTGTGTACGCTTTTGGCGTATCGCCGTTGGCGATCATCCACACGTGATCACCGGTAGTCAGATCTATGGCGGTAATGCGGCCAAGTGGCGGTTTGTTCAATAAGAGACCAAACACGGTTGGCGCGTTTTCCGGTTTAGCGATGAATTGAATGTCGGATGCCTCCGGCTCATTACTGAGCGCAAGCAGGTTCATATAGGTCGCGGAGGGTACATACAGTAATCCTGTCTCCGGGTCATAGGCCCCGCCTTCCCAATTTGCACCGCCGGTGGCGTAGGGCATGCTCAAGGTGCCCTTGGTACCGTCCGGTGCTTCGTGCTCGGACGGTGGCGTAAACAAGGGTCCGATCCGGTAGGGGCCGATTGCCTTGCTGACTTCCGCACGAATCTCCGCCGTATACGCGATCAGATCGTCGTTGGTGACGCCCTGGCGATCGTACGGGGCGGGCTTCACCGGAAATGGCTGTGTCAGCGAGGTCCACTCGCCCGGAACGTCGGTTTGCGTAACACGCCGCTCTTCGATCGGCCAGATGGGCTCGCCTGTTTCCCGATCGAATGTGTAGGCGAAATTCTGTTTGGTCAGCTGAACCACCAGTTTTCGGCCGTCAGGCAAATCGGCGAGGATTGGCGCCGTCGGGTTATCCCAGTCCCAGATGTCATGGTGAATGAGCTGGAAATACCAGCGCAATTTCCCGGTCAGGACATCCAGTGCAACCAGGCTGTTGGCATACAGATTCGCACCGTGACGGGGTCCGCCGTAATAGTCCCCGGTCGGTGCCTCCACCGGCAGATAGACCAGCCCCAGTTCAGGATCTGCCGACATCGGCGCCCAGACACCCGCATTGCCGGTGTAGTCAGCAGATCCGTCATACCAAGTCTCGTAGCCGGGCTCGCCCGGTTCCGGAATCGTGTGGAAGGTCCACAGCAATTCGCCGCTGCGCGCGTCGAAGCCGCGAATGTCGCCTTTCACATTGCGCATTAACGGTGGACGGGCGCCGATCGCGTGGGCAGCGCCAACCACAATGACATCGCCGACTACCAACGGCGGCGCATTCAGCCCTATGTCGAGATCGCGGTCTGCTGCAAGCCGCAGACCATCAGTCAGGTCGACCCAGCCGCCCGCGCCGAATTCCGGATCGGGCAGTCCGGTCGCTGCATTCAACGATACAAGGTTATAGCCGGGCGTAACCGTGATGACACGGCGGCGGCCATCGTCACCTTCCCAGTAGGCAACACCCATGCCGGAGCTCTTGCGCGCCGCCTTCTCATATCGTTCACCCTCGTCCGGGCGCCACATCCAGAGTGTCTGACCGGTCTCGGCATCCAGCGACACAATATTGCGCGTGGTTCCTGCACCCAGGAACAAGCGGCCGTGATGCATGAGCGGCATCGATACGTTGCGAATTTCGGGCGTCGGGCCGAAATTACCTGCCTTCCACCGCCAGGCGACCTCGAGTTCCTGAGCATTGTCCGCATTGATCTGATCGAGTGGCGCATAACGATTCGCGTTTAGTTCGCCGTGAATATTGCGCCATGGAATTTCCTCACCTTCGCCGGCTGCTGCGTCGGCTTTCAGGATCAGCGTGCCAAGTGACGCTATTGTCAGGTCCCCGGCCGGGCGCTTTATGCCCGCGATATCGAGCATGTAGGCAAAGACTTCGAGATAGTCCGCGTCGGACAGGGACCCTGGTGCCGCGGCAGGCATGGTCTGCCGGGTGCGCTCGAATAACTGGCTCGCCGGGCGGCCTGACCAGTCGTTGCGAACACGCCGTTCGATTTCCACGATGGCATGACAGCGGGCGCAATGCACGCCGAACAAAGACTCACCGCTCTGCCGGGCGAGCAGACACACAGGAAACAACAGGGTTGGCAGGACCAACAGCAATACACGTAGATTCAAGGCCTGACTCCGGCTTGTTCTTGTTTCACCGTAACTTATTACATTTTCGTGTTCATTGCCCGGGCAGGTTACGGCTGCCGTTACAGATCCGGCATCCTGCCGCAATCGGCTGCTGGCTAGGGTATGATTCTGCCACTCGAAAAAACCACAAATTATTTTCAGGGGGAGATCATGAAGCGTTTCTCCGCATTCATTGCGTTTGTATTGCTGACCACTACCCTTCCGGCAATCGCCCAGGACGAGGCCATAGAGGTCGAAGGACCGCTGCCTCAATTGAGCGGCCTGCAGGCCGAAGTGGCGCAGAGCGTTGGTGACCGGCAGAAACTGACACAGGAAATCATCGACAGCCTGTTTTCGTTCTCGGAACTTGGCTTCCAGGAATTCGAAACCCAGCGCTATCTGACCGAAATCCTGGAAGACGCAGGCTTCACGATCGAGCGCGGCGTATCCGGAATCCCAAGTTCGTGGTGGGCCACCTGGGGCAGCGGCAAACCCGTCATCGCGCTTGGCTCCGACGTCGATGGCATCCCGAAGTCTTCGCAACTGCCGGGCGTCACCTATCGCCAGCCCATGATCGAGGGGGCACCGGGGCACGGCGAGGGCCACAATTCGGGACAAGCCGTGAACATCACCGCTGCGCTGGCCGTCAAGGAAATCATGGAGCGTGAAAACCTGCCAGGCACGATCGTCCTATGGCCCGGAATTGCCGAGGAACTGGTGGCAACCAAAGCATGGTTTGCGCGCGACGGGCGTTACGAGGATGTCGACGCGGTCCTGTTCACGCACGTAGACGACGAGATGAATGTGAGCTGGGGCCAGGGGAAGGGCACCGGACTGATCTCGGTCGAATATACGTTTCACGGTGTCGCAGCGCATGGCGCCGGCGACCCGTGGAAAGGCAAAAGCGCACTCGACGCTGTAGAACTAATGAACATCGCATGGAATTTCCGGCGCGAACATTTACATCCCCTGCAACGATCACACTACGTGATCGTTGACGGCGGAGACCAGCCGAACGTTGTCCCATCCGAAGCGACCGTATGGTATTTCGTTCGTGAGATGACCGCCGATAAAATTCGTGAGAATTTCGCGAAACTGCAGCGCACCGCCGAGGGCGCAGCAATGATGACCGACACCACGATGTCGCGGCGTATCGTTGGTGCGGCCTATCCGCGGCACTTCAACAAACCGATCGCACTGGCTATGTACGACAACATGCGCGCAGTCGGTATGCCGGAATGGTCGGAAGACGATCAGACCTTCGCCCGCGCGTTCCAGGAATTCATGGAAGCGGAAGAGGTTACCGGCCTGCGGACCGAACTCGAACCGATTAACGAACCGCTTGAGATTCCGGAATCGGGCGGATCGGACGATATTGGCGATGTTTCGTGGATCGTTCCCACAGTGACGATGCGATTTCCATCCAACATCGAGGGCAGGACCGGCCATCACTGGTCGAGCGCGATGGCGATGGCGACACCGGTCGCGCACAAAGGTGCGACAGCAGGCGCAAAAGTACTTGCGGCAACGATGCTCGATCTGATCCAGGATGAATCGCTGGTGGCTAACGCCTGGAAGTATTTCCGTGAGGAACAGTCACCTAATGAGACCTATGTGCCGTTCATCAGCGACGATGATGAACCGGCGATCGAAAAAAACATCCGGATCATGTCCGAGTACAAGGGACGGTTGCAGGAGTTCTACTACGACCCATCAAAATACGATACCTATCTTGAGCAACTCGGCATCGACTATCCGCAATTGACAGACCCGGCTGCAGAATAATATTTCACCCAGGGGATAAACGTGCACTTAATCAATCGTTTTTCAGTCACGACCATTCTGGCGGCATTAACGTTTGCCGCCAACGCCGCCGCTCCCATCAAAGTCGACGTAATCAAGAATCCCTATGGCGGTTCGCGCAATATGCCGGAGTTGTCCACCAACCCCGACTACATCCATGCAGCTGGCCTTGAACGGCTGATCGGGGAATGGGGCGGCGAACTGATCCGGCCGGTGCAGGATATTCGCCTTAGCGCCGAGCAGGAACGAGCCTACGGCGATTGGAACCGCATGGCGCTGGCCAACTCCAATTTCGCGGAAGTCATGCGCGAAGGTCTGCAGGACAATCTCATCACGGTTGGGCTCCAGGCCAACTGTAACGACCTGCTCGGCATGCTGGCAGGCCTCAAATATGATTCCGACGGCAATGCGCGGCGAGTCGGCCTGGTTTTCTACGATTCCCACGGTGACTTCAACGTTCCTGAAACAACCTTGTCAGGTATGCTCGGCGGCATGCCGGTCGCCGTTGCCGCGGGCCATGCATTGCATAATCTGCGCCAGACAACCGGGTTGGCAGAACCGCTGCCGATGAGTGACATCATGTGGGGTGGCGTGCGTGATCTGGATCCGCTGGAAGCCGATCGGTTTCGAGAATACGAAGTCCGCCAGGTTTCGGTCCAGGATATCCGCGAGATTTCCGACAACTTCAGGAAGCAATTCAATGCGCTCGCAGACGAGGTTGACGTCGTTTACGTGCACGTCGACATGGATGTGCTGGAACCCGACGAGGTGCCGGGACATCCCCTGACTGTGGCGGACGGTCCCAGCAGCAAGGATCTTGCCGCGGCAATTTCGTTTATGTTCGAGAACCCGAAAACCGTCGCACTGGGAATCGCATCAACCCCTTCATTCAATCGCGATCCCCACGGTATCAGCAGGCAGGCGGCGTTAAACCTGATCGAAGGTGCGATCAAGGGCGCACAAGCGCGGTAACCGGGGATCATGAATGGATATTTCAAGACACTGCTTGATTACCTGCTTGGGGGAAGCAATTTTCAGCTTGAAGTCAGCCGCTAAACTACTCCAGGTATTGAATCAACGCCTGGTTTTCGGGAAGGTCGAGGAAAGTATCCCATTCGAGGAAAATCCCGGTGGGGTCGTAGCCGACAAACACCCTGACGAGCCCGCTTTCGTCGATCACCTCGGGGGTTCGCAACTCGAAACCCGGCCATGCTGACGCGCGATCGAACCAGGCGTCGACGTCGCTGGTAAGAAACGAAAGGGTCACGCCGTTTTCTCCTGGTGAGGAAAGTTGCTGCTCGCCGTATTCTTCCAGCGCAACGAAGCCACTGCCGGCCAATTGATAAATCGGCACGCCGTTGATCAAGCCTGCTGGTGCGACCTCGAACAAACCCTCGAAAAATGGACGAATGCTTTCGACGTCGGCGTAGTAAACAGAAAAGCTCGTCGCGCGAATACTCATGTCGCCGGCCTCCCCCGCAGTACTTAACACCGGGGTGGCGTCAGCAAAGGATTCGACGAACGAGCTGTGGTTGGGATGCGGGTTGTAGCGGGCAAATCTCAGTCGGTAGCCCTCGGTATCGAGTACTACGAAACTGTCTGCCAGCATGTCCTCACCGCCGGCCACGTCATACTCGATCTGCGCGTCCTGCTGCAAAAAATAGGCATGCCAGCGGTTTAGCTGGTCTGTCACCAGGTGCAGGGTGACGAGCTTCGGTTCGTCGGCTGAGTGCATGCCCTCGTCCGCCTTTACCACGGTCAGGTAAGATGATTCGGCCAGCCGTAGAATTTTTGCGAAACCATAGTCGACCACCGTTTCGAAGCCGAGCGTATCCTGATAATACTTCCAGGCAGCTTCGACATCGTGGTAATAGAAGAATGCGTTGGTTGCGATGATGTCCGGCCTGTCGTTTCCCAACACTGCTGTCGCCTCTTGATCAGTTTGCTCGCCTGTGCAGGCAGCGCCGAAGACCAGCATGCTGCAAAGAGCAATGCGTATATATCGACTGATAATTTTCACTTTATTCATCCCGCAAACGTATTGACACAATAATATGCCCGTGCCGGGCCTCGATCGCCCGGTGGGCCGGGCTCCTACGATTTCAAACCCCATATTGTGTGAACAACGAGGCTTTTCCCGTTAACACACGACGATTCGAGGTAATCAATAATCAGCGTTGAGTGGACGAGCATTTGTCCATCATCGCAGACCAGCGTCGGCACTTTCACGAGCGGATTGACCTTGCGAAATTCGTCGTAGCCTTTAAATATCGACAGTGGATTGTGCGTACGGTATGCCGGGAAACTGTGCTGTAACGGCAACGCGCCTGACGAATGGCGAATCCAGCATGCCACTCAGCTCCATTACGAATACTCCAGTGCTTGCGCGTCGCACTCCGGAAAAAACGCCGCCGGACTCGGCGACAGGCCCAACCAGTATTCCTGCTGGCTCGCGCAGGTGACGCCCGGAAAATCAGCGCCGCGATTCAGCAAGTCGAGAATTACCTGGAAATGCAGGTGTGGCGGCCAGTTGCCATTCTGCGGCGGCGAGCCGACTGTCGCAATTTGTTGACCCGCGTTGACGAATTGCCCGGCTTGCAGGACGTCGAGAGCTTCCGCGCCGAGGTGACCGTAAAGGGTGAAAAAATCCTCGCCGCCGCTGCCTTCGTGGCGCAGCACCAGCATCGGTCCATAATCCAGCTCCCGCGCATTATTCGCAAGCAATTCGACTTTGCCGTCCAGCGGCGCGGACACCGGCGTTCCGGCAACACAAAACAGATCGATCCCCATATGGACAGTTCTGTTTTCCGCGGTGCTATCGCTGGCGAAATGGTCGTTGTTATACAGATCGCGTGGTTCCGCATAACGGCCGAACGCGAATCCGGTGCCGGCATCCGCCATCGTTTCGTCAATCAACCTGCCGAGTTGCTCGACCTCCAGATTTGCGACTGCTTCACCACGCAGGCGACTCCCGATACTCAGATCCAGGACGATCGCATTGCCGTCCGTGCCGATGACCGGCGCTGCGTTATTGAATCGCATGTGGCTGTAACACGCGGCCAAAAAGATCTCCAGCCTGCCGGCCATCTTCGCGCGCAATTTTTCCGCTGACGATGACAACCTCGAAGCCCTCTGCCAGCTGCAGCGGGTCAGGATAGGTCGCATTGTCATGCACATTGCGGGGATCAAAGATCAGCAGGTCTGCAATCATGTTTTCCTTAATGATGCCGCGATCCTCGATTCTCAGTAACGCTGCCGGAAATGACGTCATCTTGGCGACAGCTTCGCGTAGCGTCAGCAACCTGTCCTGCATAACGTATTTCTCGATGATCTTTGCAAAGGTGCCGTGGCCGCGTGGATGATATCCGGTTGGGCTCCCATCGGAACATACGCCGACCAGCGGATCCGCGAGCAAGCGCGCCTGCAACTCGTCATTCATTACAAAATACGCGCCGGACGCGCCGTCCGGGCCAATGACATCGATAAGCACATCCTCGAACGGCAGTTCCATCTCGTGTGCGAGGTCCGCGAGCGTCTTGCCGGTGTATGGATCGGTACCAAGAAGCGACGCTTCAGGACCGTTGCGCCGGTTGATACGATTCCGCAAGTATTCCGCGAGTTCATCACGGCGCTCGGTTTTGGCAACGTCGAATTGTTCCCTGGTCTTCGCCCAGACAGGAAACACGATATCAATGCCGGTATAGCTCGCACTGTAGGGATAGACGTCGGCGGATATTTCAATTCCATTAGCGCGTGCCTCCGTCAGTATCGCCAGAATTTCCTCCGCGCGAGCGCTGCCCTTTCCGTAAACGGATTTGAGATGAGACACGTGCACGCGTGCATCTTCGCCCTGCTCAAGCAACTCCGCGATCGAATTCTCGAGCTGATCGTCGTCCTCGTTGCGCATGTGACTCATGATCATGCGATCGTTCTGGCCGACGACTTTTGCCAGGGCCCGCAACTCTCCGGTGCTGGCGTTCAACCCGGGGTTGTATTCCAGGCCCGTGCTGAGTCCAAACGTGTATGCCAGTGACTCATGCAGTGAATCGAGCATCCGCTGCATGGCGTCCGGCTCGGGCGAGTCCGACCGGCCGATGCCTGCCTGGTTGCGGAGTGTTCCGTGACCAACAAACATCGCGAGATTGGTGCCGATGCCCTTTGCCGATATCTCAGCCAGCCAGTCCGCAAGCGGCACCACATCCGGACTCGAACCGTCCTGGCCCAGGGTGATCGTGGTCACGCCCATCGCCAGGAAATTCTCCATCGCAGGTGTCTCCAGGGGATTCCCGTGCGAATGCAGATCGATGAAGCCGGGCGTGACTGTCTTCCCCGTCGCATCGATGCGTTTTGCCACCCTGCTCGCAAGATCGCCGGCAGAAAAATTTGCCTCGCCGACAAAAACGATTCGGTCACCGACAATGACCACATCAGCCACGATGGCTCCGTTGCCCAGACCGTCCAGCACCTCGCCATTTTCGATCAACAAATCGATTTGCGAATACTGAGGCAGGAACGGCGACGATGCCTGCTGGCAGCCGGCAACACAGAGCAGCATTACCAGCAGGATTGATCGAAGACTGTCAGTCACTTTCTATCTGTTCCAGATCACTTCGGTAACGTGCAAACCATGCGAGAATATTGTCTACCTTGGCGATCAGGCGCGAGGGACGCCCCGCGATACCATGTGACGAGCCGGGCACCCGGATCATCACCACGTCAACGCCCTTGAGTTGCAACGCCTGGTAGAGTTGCTCGGTTTCGGAAATCGGCGTCCTGTAATCTTCTTCACCGGTGATCAGCATCGTCGGCGTGACCATATTGCCGACCAGGGACAAGGGCGAGCGTTGCCAGTAGTGCTCGAACTCTTCCCAGGGCATGCCGGGAAACTGGTGTGATATCTGTCCGATGTAAGAATCCGCCGTCAGCGTCTTGCTGATCCAGTTCACCACCGGTTTGGCGACTGCCGCTGCGCTAAATCGATCGGTCAGGCCAATCGCGTACGCACTCGCGATACCGCCCGCTGAACCGCCGGTAATAAACAGGTTGTCAGGATCCGCAATATTTTTCTCAATGAGCGTGTCCACGCCCGACATATGATCAGCAAAGTCCTCCGGGCTCGAATACTTGTATTGCAACAACAGCGCAAAATCCTCACCGTAAGATGTACTGCCGCGATGATTGTCGTAGAACACCACATAGCCCTGTGCCGCCATCAACTGCATCTCGGCAGTAAAGTAGGGGCCGTATGCGAGATGCGGACCGCCGTGAATCTCGAGGATCAGTGGATATTTTTTTGCGGAATCGTAATCTGGCGGTGTGATGTACCAGCCCTGGATTTCCTGTCCATCGAATGACGAGTTGTAAATGACTTCGGTTACCGCACCGAGCCTGCGATCGTTGAGCAGGTCGTCATTCAGTGAGGTCAGGACACGCGCACCACGCCGCCCGGATACCGCGACCTCGGCGGGTCGCTCCGCGGTTCCTTTGGTAAACGCAACTGTGCCGTTCGCTGACACCGTGAAACTGCCGCTCAGGTACGGCCGGCCGAGCGAGGTGCTGCCAAGGCCTTCAGCGACATTTGTAATATCGCCCGAAAGCGATACTCGCGCAACGTAACGCACGGCGCGCTGGTCGTACTGAAAAAATATTTGCCGGTTACCGGCCCACTGGATATTGCTCACCGAACTGTCGAGATCGGCGGTCAGCGCCCGCTCGCCGGAGCCATCAGGCGCCATTATGTGCAGGATGCGATTGCGATAGGGAATCATGCGATTGTCATCATAGATGTAGGCGATTCGCCGGCCATCCGGTGACATCGTCGGCGCATGCTCGGCACCATTCCTGTCGGTCAATTGGCTGAGCGTGGCATCGCCAACGGAAACGCGGTAGATGTCGCTTTCACCCGACGCAAGCTCCCAGCCTTCATCACGATTCGCCGAGAACAGGATGGCCGAACCGTCGGGGGTCCACGATAACGGTCCCTCGTGGTTGAAATCACCGCTGGTCACCTGGCGCGGCGAACCGCCATCGGCGGGAATGACGAAGATGTGCGCGTAAGCCGTCTCCAGGAACCCTTGTCCATCCCGGCGATACTGCGCCGTATCGATGACCTTCACAGGTTCAGACCATTCGGCGCCGTCGGGCTTCTCACGCGGCTTCGCGATGGGTTCGGATTTCGCTGTCACAGGCATGACGAAAGCCAGCCATCGTCCGTCGGGGGACCACGTCAGGTCTGCAGGCGAGAACTGCAGGTTCGCGAGCAAGGCTGTCTGCCCGGTATCCATCCAGCGCACATGAATGCCGGTGCCATTCGTGGTCGCCTGGACGTAGGCGATGCGATCACCGTCCGCTGACCAGCGCGGAGAAGATGCACTGGTGGTGCCCGATACCAGTGGCCGATGCCGGCTGCCGTCCACCTTCACCACCCAGAGATTCGACACCGTGCTGTCCGTCATGATGTCGTTGGCTCGCCTTTCATAGACGACCTGCGCGCCATCCGGAGAAATACGGGGATCGTTTGCATATTCCAGGTCAAATACATCTTCTGCCGTAAACAGTCTTGGTCCATCCTCCGCATGCGCGCACAGCGAAAGGCCGAGTGCCGCGAATAAAAACAATACTTTTTCACCCATTATTTTTACCTTGTTTTTGCTGGCCGCCATGGCGGCGCCATTATTTGTCGATTCTGAATTGCGCTATCTGGACTTCAGTCCCGTAGTCGGCGTAATCGCCATCCGTTCGTTTGCCGCGATATTCCGACCAGCTGATGCTGCGATAGCGAGACGGCCGTTCTTCGCTGACAACCCCCGGCAACGGACTGACCTCGGTCGGCGCCGCCGGGTTGAAGAAAAACGGGATGCTGTAACGGTCCCTGCTGTGCATGGCACGGACACGGTGTATTGCCGCCTGGTAAATATCGTTTGACCACACCTGCATCATGTCCCCGGTGTTGATGACGAAGGCGCCCGCTACCGGCGGAATGTCATGCCAGTAACCATCCCGAAATACCTGCAGCCCACCGACGTCATCCTGCAACAAGACGGTTAACGCCCCGGCATCGGTGTGATGATGCACACCCATATCAGCCTCCGGCAGGTCCTGCCCGTTGCTTGCTATCAGGGGGTCAGCGACCGGATAGTAGTTGAGACGGATGAAGCCGGTGTGATTCCCGGCAAAGTCGTCCTGCATCAAATCAGAAGGCAAATTCAATCCCATGCAGAAGGCCTCGAGCAGCGTCAGTGACAGGCGGGTGCAGGCATCAAGGTAGGCGCGCATGCAGTCGCGAAATTCTGTGCCAATATCCGGCCAGCGATTCCCGGCGCCGTAAATGGGGTCCGTACCATCCGTCGTGAAATCGAAAACTTCCTTCTTGTCCCGCTGATTCTTGGTCAGTTCGTTGTTGTAATAGCCCCAGGGATTTTCCCTGGTCCGGAGAATTGCTTCTTTCGCAGCGGAAGGCCCCGTGAAAAATACCCGCGTTTGTTGCCAGACTATGTCGATCAATTCGTCGGAGACGCCGTGATTGATGACCTGAAAGAATCCCCAATCGCGGCAGGCTTTTGCAATTTCATCCACGGCTCGCTGTGCCGACTCACCGGGCGCGTCTTGCGTGAGACCTGAAATGTCGATGACCGGAACCGAATCAGCGAAATCGCGCGAATCGGCAACCGGGCATCGATCAAGATCCATTTGCCTCTCAGTATTCAATATTGCCCCGCCATCGCTTGTGAATGGAGGCCGATGATAACCGGATCATGACCGGCCATCGCGCTTAATCGCCCGCTGGGGCGGGCTCCTACAGCCGGGCTTTTTCTGATTTTACCCGCGCAAGTAATCGTCGCTGCCATCGAGCCAGTCGTCGCGCCGCGGTGACCACATGTCCATCTCCTCGACGTCGCCGATACTCAGCGCCTCGTGAGGCAGATTCGAGGGAATAACGATGACATCACCGGGGCCGTACTCGGCTACTTCGGACCGGTCATCACCGAATGTAAAGCGCATTCTCCCACTGATCACCTGTGTGATCTGTTCGTGCACATGGCTGTGCATCGGCACGAGGAAACCGTCTTTGAGATAGATGCGCGCGACTGTCATGCGCTCGCCGGTCACGATGCGCCGTTGCATGTGCGGATTGACGGTTTCAAGTTCGACAGCATCCCAGTTGATCGACTGAAGTTTTTCAAGCGACATTACAAGTTCCTTGCTGCTAGTTGGTTAACGACAGGTCGTCGATGATAATCGCGCCCTTTTCTGCGCGATCGAATATGAAACTGATGATTGCCAGTGACGTCGGGTCGAACGAAGGATTGGCTGCGACAAAATCATCGATCGGCAATGCGAAACGCCGAAACAGAATTTCTTCCTGATCGCTGGAGTCGAGAAATCCGGCCCTGCGCGGGACGGCCTGAATCAAAGGATAAAGTGCTTCGTCGTGGCTGAGCGGCAAGGACGCACGTTGTCCGTTGCGATCGACCAGTTCAATCGTCCAGTCCAGCGGCTCCGCGTCTTCTTCATCCCCGGAATCGGCATCCGCATCGCCGTCTGCGCCTTCATCTTCTTCCCAATCGTCAGGCAAGGTACCAACACCGGCAGCAGAAATCGACGCGCTTATGACAGAGCCTGCATCTGCGCCACTCCAGTCGACGGGCAAAACAAATCTGACAATCGCTGTTGCGTCATCGAATTCCTGATCCCAGGCATACACGCCTGCATGCGTGTCCAGATCATCGTACTTCAAGGTGACCCGAGTCTCGTGCCACTTGCTCAGGTGTTCGGTCTCAATATGACCGCCCGCCAGGGTCATAGTCACAGGATCGATGTCCTCTTCAAAATCTGCGATCGCCTGCTGTTCCGAATTCGCGAATTGACTGATGTAAAAGGTGTTCGGCAACCAGTTTGCAGCATAGCGCGCGTCGGTAAAAATCGGCAGATATTCGCTTCGGCCACGCAGTACGATTTCCATGAAGGCGCTGAAGAACACACGCGCAATGTCGCGCTGCTCTTCGCCGTCCATTATGCCCTCAAGATCGAGCGCCCAGGCCCCGAACAGGCCCGTATCCAGGTTTTCCCAAGTCGTGTTGAACTGCCCGTGGTTTGCGCCGGTGACATAGAGGCTGGCTTTGAAACGCGGCTCAGATTCGTCCGTAAACGTCACCCTTGAATACTGCGACGTTCCTTCGAACGATTGCACATCGCCATCCATGCTGCCGTGAATCGTGAAGTAGTTAACGTCACGTATGGGCGTCCCCGTGTCACGCGGCTGATACTGGCCATCGACGGGTGCGATAGCGATCACACCGCGCAGATTGAATCCGAAATCGAATTCCTGACTTGCATCATCCGGATATCGCGCGAGTGAATTGAATGACGCCGCGATTCCGACCGCTTCCCCGCCGCGGGAATGGCCGATCAACGCGACTCGGTCAATATCCACTTTGTTGTGAAAAAGGTGTCCCGGTTCCGTGTTCCAGTCGCGCCATTGCGCCAGGTGCTCAAGCAGCAACCAGCCGCGCGCGTCATTCTCCTCCTGCAGTCCCGGCCTGTTTTCAAGAATATCGACCCACGCCGAGATCGACGAATTGACAAAATTTTCGTCGACCGAAGCGAGTATGATGCCGCGGCTCGCCAGCAGTTCGCCAAGGTAGCCGTAGCCGGGATCGGAAAAGTCCTCCATGGAATGATTGCCATGTACGATGAGGACCAGCGGAAACGGTCCGTCACCCTGCGGGTACCAGACGCGCGCCTGTAACGGCAATTCGGTCGCGTCGAAACCCCAGTAGCTGGTGCGCAGCCAGCCACTCAAGCCGTCCCAATTGTCGATCAGTCTGGAGCCGTCTACTGAGCGGGATTGAAGGTCGGTGCCAGTCCCGTATTCGGGCCTGCGTATGTCCCTGCCACTCGCATAAGTCAGCGTTAACACCTGGTAATCGCCCGGCAAGCCGGGATTCGGCAAATCCAGCGTCCGGTCGGCGAGCACATACTCATCAAGCAAGGGATTCGCAGAATCCTTGTCGCCGAATATTGCGTACAAGCCGAGCAGCAGCCCGCCAATGCCGATTGCCGCGATGGCCAGCGATACTTTTTGCTGGCGCGGGTTAAACCTTCCGCGACGCAGAACTCCGACTCCGGCACCGATGAATGACGCAATAAGAATCAACGCACTGCCAAATACCGCACTCTGCATCTCGTCTCCCGGCGCAAAAACGATAACAACGAACGGTGCGAGAATAAACAGCGCAAACCGATACGACGGCGCAAGCTTGCCAACCAGGCGATACACCAACAACGCCAGGGCGCCCAACATGAATAACGCGCCGATCAGCACCAGAAACGCCGGTAACTTTTGCAGCGTAAAATTCTGCATGAACATGGTGGCAAAAAAGGCCAGTACGAGCGCCATTACCAGTACGTAAATGCCCACGGTGGCCCCCTGCCAGGCAGCCTCCGATGGCGTCGCGGCTTCCCGGATCCTGTGCCACGTTGTTGTTAGTCGCTCGATCGCTGTCATTCTTCTCTCCGAACGATAAGGCTTCAGCTCATTGAATCATAAGCTGCTTCATAATCGGAGAGAAAATGCTGCCGATCGGCGGCTGAGTCGTTAGTGCGACACTTCTGCGAAAGAGGACAGGAACTCGAGCCCCTGGCGTAACTCGCGACGGTTTATCGTAGCCCGCGTAATGCTTTCATAGTTTGCGACCACCCAGCGGACTTCATGCCGCTCGCAGTAGCCCCACAGCAGGTGGCCGATCTGCCAGACATCGCTTCGCGTACCACAATGCGGGCAGCCACAAGTTTCGCGCCGTCGATGTACGGGAAACTGGATGATGTTGTGGGTCTTTGCCTGCATGATCCGGAAAAAGTAACCGAATTGCCCGGTTTTGACTGTGAACCGGCTCTCACGGATGTTCCTCCGGCCAGGATTTGTACGAAAACTGAGACTTGTGTCGAAAATGGTGCCAGTGGCAGCCTCATAGCTTATTGATCGAAACATGGTGGCCTGCGATCCTGAATAAGCTATAAAGCTACCACTGGCACCATTTTCGCAAAATTCATACGGGAGAGTCACCATGAGAATTCGAATACTGCCTGCGCTTTGCGTGCTTTCTGTCGCCTTCACCGCAATAGCCCAGGAACAGAACATTTCCTGGAAATCCACCGAGCTTGCACCAGGTCTTTACATGCTCGAAGGCCAGGGTGGTTTTCCGGGTGGCAATCTCGGTCTGATCACTGGCGACGATGGTGTCGTGCTGATTGACGACGGGCTCGAACCACTGGTTGCCGTCACCGTCGCCGCAATCGAATCATTGACCGGCGACCCGATCGACTTTGTGATCAATACACACGCGCACGGCGACCATGTCGGCGCGAATGAGGTGCTTCACGGAAAAGGCGCAACGATTGTTGCGCACGAGAATCTGCGCACGCGAATGGTGAAAGACGGATCAAACCGCGCAGCCTTGCCGGAGCTCACATTTACTGATGCTGTGACCTTCCATTTGAATGGGCATACTGCCAGGGTTTTTCATGTCGCGAACGCGCATACGGATGGCGATTCCGTTATTCACTTCCCGGAGGTCAATATCATTCACGCGGGGGATGTCATGTTCAATCATTTGTTTCCTTACATCGACCTGGACGGCGGCGGTAGTGTCGCCGGGTTCATCGCCGGCCAGAAAAAGATTATTGCGCTGGCGGATGACCAGACAAAAATAATCCCCGGTCACGGCGCTCTGGCTAACAAGGCCGACCTGCAGGCTGCTGTCGATATGCTGGAAGACGCACAAGCACGGGTCAAAGCCCTCGTTGATGCCGGCAAGTCACAGGAAGAAGTGCTTGCCGAAAATCCGCTTGCTGACTATGACGACGGCTGGAGCTGGGAATTCATCACTACCGAACGGATGACGGAAACGATTTATCGCTCACTCACCGCTCCGTAGAGCCCACCATCCTCGAAAATTGGTACCACTTTCTAAAGGGATGAAAAAACATCGCCCGCTGGGGCGGGCTCCTACGAAACGCCGTAGGAGCCCGCCCCAGCGGGCGATGTTTTTTGCGATATAAGGAAAATTGGGACCAGTGGTGTTGTTACCCGGACAACGACTCCTGAACTGCACGATACGCGTGCGTAATCGCAGAGTTCGTATTTGCCGCAGCACCCGCGTCCGAGTTGGCAATCGTTATCCTGCCGAATGGCTTGCGACCTTTGACCCAGGGCTTGTCTTCCTCTGATGCATAGTCGGGCTCCCAGGTGCGGGTCGGACCATAGGAGTAACCGTGCGGCCAGCGGTTTACGGTGATCGCCTCGATATCTTTTTCGCCGTCGAATCCTGTTCCTGAAAGCGCCTGATCCAGCTGGTCGCGCAGGTGATGCTCGTACACAGAAAACGGCGTCGTCAGCATCTGCCGCCGACCGGCGCGCCATTGTTCCGGTCCCTGGATGTCGTCGAAATAGGGCACGTGGCACATGTGCAGCACCATGGGCTGATCGGGTGTGTTGCCAAATTTGTAGCTGCCGATCGAAACCGGGTAGTCAAGTTCGACCTGCTTGTAAAAATCGTTGGTGTAATAGACGAATCTGACCCCGAGATCGGCGAAAGCCTGCCAATTCCTGACCTGGACCTTCGTGTACGTGAGCGGCACCTTGATGTTGTACGCGAGCCCCTGTTTTTGCTCTTCGGGCAACTCGGGACAGATATAAGGAACCACGCTGTTGTAGCACGCGAGAATACATTTCGCCGCGCGCACCGTATGCGCATCCCCACGGTGTACGTAAGTAACGTCGAGGGCATCTCCAAGCGGCGTGTGGACCGTGTCGACAACGGTACTGTTCAATCGAATCCGCATTGCCGCGCCGTCCTGATCGAGTTTCGTGTAGTCGACACGCGCCGTCACGCTGTCTTCCATGGTCTTACCGGGGAGCGCTTCGGGAATCAGCTTGCGAACCAGCAGACGTGCAACCGAGGCGTTGCCGTCGGGGAAATGAAATATGTATGGCTCGCTACCCCGGCCGCCGATCCGCGGCAGTGTGTGCGTCAAGCCAGGCAATCCACCACCATCGGTATATCCCGGGATCGAAATAGCCGGCACTTCATCCATGCCGACGCACCAGTAACTCATGCCCCAGCGCTGGTACATCTCCAGTACCTGGTCATCCACCTTGACATAGTCTTTGAGAAATTCCCGGTAACTCATCTTGCGCAGGATTTGGACTTTCTCTTCACGCGTCAGGCCGGGCAGGTAGTCCCGCTCGTCGGTGAATGCGCGCACCAGATCCTTTTTCGCACGATCATTCATCGGCGTCTGTGCCGCGAATTCCTCCCACGGGATGCTGCCGTATCCGGTGACGAGCTTCCGTTGACCATAGGTTGCCTCGTCGTAGGCAATTGCATAGCCGAGATCCATCGACGAATACAGCTCCTGATCGTAGTAGTCGTAGAACCTCTGCACATTGACGCCGATTTCACTCAACAGAGCTTTTGAAATTTCGCTGTACGACGACGGCGTGTCGATGGACTCTGTGCCGCCGTAAGCAATGCGAGTTTCGCCGTTGACCTCGAATTCATTACGTTTGGCGTGTCCGCCAAAATCGTCATGATTGTCGAGGATCAGAATTTTTGCGCCAGGTCTGGCCTGGCGATAGAAATGCGCGGCTGACAAACCACTGATGCCGCCGCCGACGACGACCAGGTCGACTTCTTCCTCTGGTGATGTCCTCGCCCAGGTTGCACCGGACACCCTGGCATGCATGGTTTCCCAGGATCCATCGTGACTGCCGCGCAGGCCGGTTTTGGCAGGGGGATAATAGTCGGGACCCAGTGCAAAATTTTGCGGATCCGCGCCGAATACGTCTGCCCAGGGCGACAGCAATGATGTACCGATCACTACCTGTGTGCCGTTGAGAAAATCGCGTCGCGTGACTTTGTTTTTCATGGTTCCTCCTGACGAATCGGCATGCATAGCGCAAAACCACTGTACGCAATGCCCGGGCGCAATGTAAAGACGGATGATGTTCGTTTGTGGCGAATTTGTCTTTACAGGCTGAGGGCACTAACCTTCGTTCTGACTGTCTGGATGGGGAGCGAATTCGATGTCGACCACGAATCGGCGGCTACGCCGTAACTTGTTGAAGACGCTGGGTGCCGGGGTAATGGCCGCCTCGCTGGGCGGCTGTGCACCGATAGCGACCACCCCGCCATCGTACCCGCGACCTTATTCGAGGAAACCGTGGGCAGCGCCACGGATCTCGATGGATAACGTGATTCGGGTCATCGTGGGTCACCGCCCGTTTCGTGCCCCGGGTTTCGTGGTCAAGAGTGAGCGTTTCGACGAAAAAGTCGTCATCCACAACTATGGCCACGGCGGTGGCGGCATCAGCCTGTCCTGGGGCTCTTCGGCGCTGGCAGTTCGCGAGACCGCCGGCATGAAGGCCGGGCAAGGTCGCTGTCGTCGGTAGTGGTGTCATGGGACTGACCAGCGCCCGGCTGCTGCAGGATGCGGGATGGGAAGTCACTATCTATACACGCAACCTGGCTCGCCATACGACATCCAATGTTGCCGCCGGCGAATGGTCACCCTTTAGCACTCACGACCCCGACGTTTCGTCAGATGCCTTCAAAGCGCAACTCACCTGGGCAGCACGCATCGCGCATCATGCCTACACTAATCTGGGCGGTGCTGACTACGGCATTCGCTGGCTCGAGACCTATTGGTTGAGTGATTCACCAGATGGGGCCTATGTCGTGGGTGAGTTTGCCGATCTCTTTCCACACACGGCAACTTTGGGTCCCGGCGAACACCCATTTCCGTCCACCTATGTGCACCGCATAGTCACGATGCAGATTGACCCCGCCGTGCTACTCAGACGGCTGACACGAGATTTCCAGATTGCCGGCGGAAATTTTGTTATTCGCAACTTCAAAGACAGGGCGGATGTATTGTCTTTGCCGGAGCCGGTAATTTTCAACTGCTCGGGGCTCGGTGCCGCGGAATTGTTCGATGACACGGAACTGGTACCAGCCAAAGGTCAACTGGTTTTCCTGGCTCCCGACCCCGCTGTGGACTATATGACCATTGGTGGCGGGCAAGGCATGCTGCACATGTTCCCGCGCTCCGATGTGCTTTTACTCGGCGGAATTTTCAAACTAAATGATTACACCATGCATACCGAACCTGACGAGACCGCTCGAATCGTTACTGAGCACCAGCGCATTTTCGCCAACTTCGGTTAATGCGGATCTGTTCGTAGGAGCCCGGCCTACCGGGCGATAATCGCTCGCTGGGGCGAGCTCCTACGGACCGTTATCACACACCGTCTTCCGAATAAGCAATAATCTAGTACCTAAATCGGAGATCTATCACGTTGAAGCGGAACGGTTCTTCGACCGAGATCCATTGCTCCGGGAAGCGCTGGCGGCATGCCATGGCCGCCCGCTTACGATTGTTCAATATGTACAATTTTTGTACATCAGGATTGTCGATCGTGCCGAAGGCCACGTCGTGTATCTCCTTATCGCGAGCGGCATAACACGCCACATAGCGCGCTTCCTGTTGCGCATCGAGCTGGCTGCTTTGGCTCGCCAGCGAGATTTCGAAATTGATGCGGACATCAAATAGTACGAACAGAACAATAAGCGCGGCAATACCGATCCAGGCTGCTTTTTTCCAGTTCATGAAATACGTTTGAGTGCAAACCCTGACCCCTGAATAGGGAGCGATTCTGACATTGCCGGCCGGCGAGTCAACGATTTCGCAAGATGTCTCATTGGTGAGATGCCATCCCAGCCAGAATAGCAAACATGCTAGACTCCGCCACTGGTGACAGACCCCACAAATTCACCGGCAACGGAGGATAAGAATAATGCGTGTCATCACTCTTCTGGCCTTGTGCCTGACGCTTTTAACACCGCTGGCAAACGCCCAGATTGCGCCAAGAGCCTCGACAGTGGAAACCATGGACGATCCGTCGGAGAACTGGTTCATTTCTGTGTCCAGGGCCGGTGCGTATATTTATGACGGCATCACTGGTGAGATGCAGGGCCTCTTGTCCTTGAGTCACCACACACCGGCGTTGCAACCTAATCCGGCGCGCAAGGAATTTTACGCCGCTGAGTCCTACTATTCGCGTGGCGTGCACGGTGAGCGAACGGACTTGTTGGCGATCTACGATTACGAAAACCTGTCGCCGATTGCCGAGGTGGAAATACCGAAGAAAATCACTGTATTACCGCTGCGCACTTACATCCAGTTGATGGGTGATGGACGACATGTGGGCATTTTTAATATGACGCCCGCTGCGTCCGTCACCATCGTTGATGTCGTGGACCGGTCGCTGGTCGGAGAAATCTCGACACCGGGATGCGCACTGATCATGGCGGTTGGGAATAACGACTTTTTGATGATCTGCGGCGATGGCACGATGCAACTGATCCAACTGGATGACGTCGGCAACGAATCGAATCGTGTCCGCAGTCGTGAATTTTTCTCCGTTGAAGATGATCCTGTGTTCGATCGTCCCGTACCGTTTAATGGCGGCTGGTTACTGGTTTCACATCTCGGCCAGGTATTCCACGTAACGGTTGACGGTGACGACATCAACATCAGCGACGCATGGTCGATGATCAGCGAAGAAGACGCTGAAGAAAAATGGCGGGTAGGCGGCGGGCAGCTCAAGTCAGTGCACGAGGGCACCGGGCTCCTCTACATCCTCATGCACCAGGGCAAGGAATACACGCACCAGGATCCTGGCACGGAAGTCTGGGTTTTCAACCTGCTTACCCAGCGCCGCATAGCGCGCCTGGAACTGGACGTCGAAACCAGCAACATCATGGTGACCCAGGAGTCAGAGCCAAAACTCATCGTTGCCGATGAAGAAGGCGGGCTGCACATCTACGATGCATTGAAGCTTAAGCTGGATCGTACGATCGAAGACCCGGGCCCGGGTGCTTCCCTGATACAGGATCTCTGATCGATGCTTGACCCGCTGGTCCTGAAACTTGTCTCGATCGGCTTGGGGCTGCTGCTCCTGCTGGCGGCGGTTCACAAGCTGACGGCATTACAGAAATTCCGCGCCACCCTGACCGCGTATGAAATTTTGCCATCACCGATACTGGCGCCGGTGAGCATTATTGTCCCGATCATCGAGGCAATACTGGGCACCGCGTGGTTGCTCGCAATACAACCTGTAATGGTAGCGCTTGCCAGCGCCGTACTTCTCGCCAGCTACACGTCTGCCATTACCATCAATCTCTTTCGTGGTCGCATACACATAGACTGCGGTTGCACGATGGGGAGCTCTGCAGGCAGAGATCAGCAATTGTCCTGGGGCCTCGTCGCCCGCAACGCCCTGCTGATCAGCGCAGCGCTGACTGCGACCGTGCCCGCTACCGAACGAGCTATCGGATTTGTGGACTACGTAACGCTGGTTGCCGGATTGCTGGCTATCGTTTTGCTTTACGGCGCAGCAAATCAGTTGCTAAATAATGGTGCCGCGATCGGTACCTGGAGAAATCGGCATGACTGAGGCATTGCTGGTCTCCAATATCATATTGTGGGTGCTGGTCGTCGTGTTGGCGCTAATCGTGCTGGCACTGGCACGACAGGTAGGCATCCTGCACGAGCGGGTCGCGCCAGCCGGTGCGCTGATGCCGACCAGTGGGCCTAGAGTTGGAGAATTAACTGAGGCGATGACGATAAGCGATCTCGGCAGCAATGACGTTGTTATTGGTGGTGTGAATGCGGACGGTGAAGCGACTTTCGTGCTGTTTATTTCGCCAACCTGCCCGGTCTGCAAATCGCTGGTGCCCACCGCCAAATCGCTTGCCAAAAGAGAGGGCAAACGAATGCGCCTCGTTTTCGCCAGCGACGGCGATAAAATCGAACAACATGAAGCATATGCTCGTGACCTTGACCTGGACGATTATCATTATGTCATCTCCGAGAGTCTGGGCATGGCTTATGAAGTCAGCAAGTTGCCATTCGCCCTGCTTATCGGCGCTGATGGCACTTTGCACAGCAAAGGTCTGGTCAACACGCGCGAGCACCTCGAAAGTCTGGTTGAGGCGATGGACTCTGGCGTTGCGACCTTGCAGGATTACATGGGATCACTCGAATCCGAATACGAAAACTCGGTGAAGGAACAAACCTTATGAAACCAAACGACCTCATCGAACACGGCTTCGTCTGGCTCGACAGCCAGGCCGGAGAAAGCGCGCGCCTGTTGGCGAGACTGATTTCCCGGCGCAGCTTCCTGGGCAGGCTTGGCGCAATGTTCGTTGGCGCGGCTGTCCTGCCGTTGCTGCCAGTCGCCAGGTCCCTGGCGCAGGAGCCGCCACAGGAAGTCGGCGACACACAGAGTTGCGACTACTGGCGTTATTGCGCGCTGGGCGGCACGCTCTGCGCCTGTTGTGGTGGCACGCTTACGTCCTGTCCACCAGGTGCTGAGTTATCGCCGATCACATGGGTCGGTACCTGCCACAATCCCGCCGATGACAGGAATTACCTGATTTCCTACAACGATTGCTGTGGCAAGGTCACCTGCAATCGCTGCGGCTGCCACAGCACTGAACGGGAAAAACCGGTTTACTTCCCGTCGAAGGCCAGCAATGTCCTCTGGTGCTTCGGCACGGAATCCCGCACCTATCATTGCACCGTCGCGGGCATACTTGGCGAGGCCGCCGATCTCGGAAAGTAATTTTGTTCGTTGCAAGATCAATTCAGGTATCTGCAATAGCAGCAATGCTGCTCTTTGCCATTCCGATCGCTTATGCGGACCCGAAGGTCGATTACCTGCTGCACTGCAGTGGCTGTCACATGCCGGACGGAACCGGCCTTTCCTCAGTCGTACCGACACTGCACAACATCATCGGTCGCATGGTTGCCGAGCCGGAGGGTCGCTCCTATATCGTACGTGTACCTGGTGCATCGCAGGCGCCCATTAATGATGAGAAACTGGCTGAAGTACTCAACTGGATGCTGACGGAATTCAGCAGCGATACGCTGCCAGAGAATTTCAAGCCGTTGACCGTCAAGGAGGTCAGCCGTGCGCGGAGCCAGTTACTGGCTGATCCCCTCAAGTATCGAGCCGAACTTTTCCCCGACTATTAGCCTTGTCTATTGGCGATCGATAAAAATATCGAGTGGTAATATTGCAGTAGCACCGACGTTCGGCACATCTACCAGCTGACCAATGCGAATATCGACCGCAACACTGGCGATCATGTAAGCCTGCGTGCGGTCGTAGCCATATTCGTCGACGATATAGTCGATCATCGCGACCAAGGCGTTCTGCGCGGCCAGGTTGACGTCCTTCGAAAGATTGCTTAACGCGGCGACTTTGTCCGAAGCAAGATAAGCAATGTCCGGCGGCACTTCGCCTGCTTTCTTCAACGGAAAACCGGTCGTGGCATAAAAACGTTTTGACGGTATTGCCAACAGTGATGACGGGCCCGCGTAATGTGGACCGTGCGACAGGTTCTGGCCATTTTTGATCACACTGGTCGTCACCGTGATATCGGCATCCATCTCGATCGCGGTGCCGGAAACTTCACCATCACCCTGCGCGTAGTGAAAATCACCAATAGCAAGCCCACAGCCGTCTATGAAGCAAGGGAGATAAATCGTGGCGCCGACCTGCATGTAGCGAATGTCCATGTTGCCGCCGAACTCACGTGGCGGAATAGTGCGCAGACATTCTCCGGGTTTCGTTCCCTCGACCCCGCATAGTGACGACGGCTCGGCTGTGTCCGGATCCGGGCTGAAAACGGCGCCACCCGCGTCGGCCAACTGTTGCTCTCTTTCAAGTACCTCCTGCAATTGCTGTGGGCCGGGCATTGTCGATACCACACCGGGAAAACTTGCATTGGGAATTCTTATGCCGGGCAAGTCATCGCTGACGGCGTACTCGTTGTTCAGTCGCCAGACGATAAAGCGATTCTCGCTTTCGACCGCCGCTCCGGCGAAGCCGAATTCCGAGGCGCTGGTCCAGCCAACCGGGCCCGGATCGATTTTCTCGATGGTCACGGCGAGCACATCACCTGCCTCTGCGCCCTCTATATACACCGGGCCTGTCAGCGGATGCACGACACCAAAACTGAGCCGCGGACTGCTGTCGCCGCTGGCAAACTCGTCAGGGTCGATGTTCATATCCCCGGCATCGCGCCCTATCATAAGAATACGCTCCCCGGGCTTCGCGCGGGCCGCCATCGGAATATCCCAATGGAAGCGGTTAATGCAAGCTGGATCTTCGCTACACATTCCGCCCCTGGCGCCGACCGTTACGTCAGCCATCGCCGCCACCACGGGCAGGGAGAAAATCAGGCACAGGAAATAACGGATTAGGGGTATGCTTGGATTCGCAGTCATTCTTATCACTCTTTATATAGTCGCGATGATCGTGGGATGCCGCTAACATTGCGGGCAGGATTTAACAAAAGCAAGCCTATGGACAAGAATAAGACCGAAGACTTCGTCAACCAGGTGTGGGATGACTCGATCATTCCGGAGCTTTGCGAGTACATCAGAATTCCCAACAAGTCACCGATGTTTGACCCCGACTGGGAAAAACACGGCTACATGGACCAGGCCGTGCGGCAATTCGAGCGCTGGTGCAGCGAGCAGCCGATCAAGGGCATGCAGGTCGAGGTTGTCAGGCTCGAGGGACGCACGCCAGTTCTGTTTATCGATATTCCCGGCGAATCTGAGGACGTGGTTCTTCTTTATGGCCACTATGACAAACAACCCGAGTTCAGCGGCTGGGCTGACGATCTTAGTCCATGGGAACCGGTCATCAGGGACGGCAAACTTTACGGACGAGGCGGCGCGGATGACGGTTATGCCGTTTTTGGATCGCTAACCGCAATACGTGCGCTGCAGGAACAGGGCATTGCCCATGCGCATTGCGTCGTGCTGATCGAGGGTTGCGAGGAAAGCGGCAGTTTTGACCTGCCCTACTACATCGACCACCTCGGCGACCGGCTGGGTACGCCGAGCCTGGTGGTCTGCCTGGACGCCGAGTGCGGTAACTACGATCAGTTCTGGTGCACCACCTCTCTGCGCGGTAATTTGACCGGAACGCTGCGCGCCGAAGTACTGACCGAAGGCGTACATTCGGGCAGCGCCGGCGGAATCGTGCCCTCGAGCTTCCGCATTTTGCGGCAGCTGCTAAGCCGCATAGAGGACCAACAGAACGGAAAAATCCTGCTCGAAGATCTCCACGTCGAGATCCCCGGGCAACGTCTTGAGCAGGCCAAACTTGCTGCTAAAGTGCTCGGTGATTCCGTGTACCGGAAATTCCCCTGGGCCGACACCCAAGCCACGCCCTCGGAGTCCATTTACGAACTGATTCTGAATAACAACTGGCGACCGGCGCTCACGATTACCGGTGCAGAGGGCATGCCGGAGCTGGTGAACGCCGGCAATACACTGCTGCCAAACACAACACTGAAACTATCGTTCCGATTGCCGCCGACGGGGGACGCAGACCAGGCCGCCAGTGCTGTTAAAGAGGCGCTGGAGGCAGACGCACCTCTTTTTGCGAAAGTCTCATTCGACGTCGAGTCAACGATGGCCGGCTGGAATGCCCCGCCTGTGGCCGAATGGCTCGAGGCATCGATGGAAAAATCATCGCAGGATTATTTTGGCAAGCCATCAGTGTACATGGGAACGGGCGGCACCATTCCATTCATGGGGTTGCTCGGCGAAAAGTTTCCAGAGGCACAGTTCCTGGTAACAGGACTGCTGGGCCCCAATTCAAACGCGCACGGACCGAACGAATTCCTGCATATCGAGACGGGCAAGAAGCTGACCTGCTGTGTCGCCCAGGTGCTCGAAGATCACATGAACCGGTAAATCCCGGATCGTTCCAATGATCTCGACACATCGCCGGAAGTTTTTTCTCCCTTGCATCGCGCTGTTGCACGCGCTCGCGGCGTGCGGTGACCAGGGACTGACAAATTATCAAATATCGGGCCCGACAATGGGCACCCGGTTCAGTGTCGCAGTTGTCACAGAATCGGAATTCGACCAGCAGCAACTGCAAGCGCGAATCCAAGAAACACTCGACGACGTTGACAGACGCATGTCGACATACCGTACGGATTCAGAGGTGTCGAAATTTAATCATTCGTCATCGACAGACTGGATTCCGGTATCGCGCCCATTATGCGAAGCCGTCGACGAGGCAATTGAATTGAGCAATCTGACCGGTGGCGTGTTCGATATAACCGTAGGACCGCTGGTCGATCTCTGGGGCTTCGGGCCGGGCAATTCCCTGAAGGAACCACCATCCGACGAGGCGATCGCCGAAGCAATCTCCAGGACAGGCCGCGTGCATCTGCATGCAAACTGTGAAATCCCCGCGATTCGAAAGGATCTTGCAGGTCTTCACATTGACCTGTCTGCTTATGCGAAAGGACTCGCGGCTGACGAGATTGCATCCTTGCTCGATAATCAGGGTATTGCGAACTACCTGGTCGAGATTGGCGGCGACCTGCGTGCCCGTGGCCATAACGCCAGCAAAACAAAATGGCGGATCGCAATCGAAAGTCCGGACCAGCCCGGCCACGCAGTGGAGAAAATTATCCACACATACGATATCTCTGTGGCAACCTCCGGCGATTACCGAAACTTTTTCGAGTTCGAGGGACAGCGTTATTCACACACGATCGATCCCCGAACCGGTCGACCGGTGGCACACGATCTTGCATCCGTGACGGTGCTCGCTGATGATGCCGCGCAGGCCGACGCTTTGGCCACCGCATTGATGGTAATGGGTCCCGAAGCTGGAATGGTGTTTGCGGAGCGCCAAAGCATTGCAGTGTATTTGCTGATCCGCGATGGCACCTCAATCACTGAGCGCATGAGTACGCAGTTCATGGCTCTGACCGATCCTTAGTTTTTGTCGCCACGCCGACGAACGTGATATATAAGGCGCCAGAACCGATCAACGATAAGCCACGATAACTGGATCCAGCATGAGTGCGAATCGCCTTCTTAAGATCACCTGTGTTTTTGCCGCACTATCCTGGCTGGCCACCGCCACGGCCACTGAGGACGAAGACCAGAAGAAACCGGATTTGCCACTTGAGGGCAAGACCGTAACGCTCGCATTCTCGACTGATGAAGGCTCCTGGTTGTCACTCGACGTTACGCCTGATGGCGAGACGATCATTTTCGACCTGCTCGGCGATCTCTACAGCTTGCCGATGTCTGGTGGCCAGGCGACACGGATTACTTCGGGCCTAGGTTTCGACAGTCAGCCCGTCGTTTCGCCTGACGGCGAATGGCTCGCATTTATTAGTGATCGCAGTGGTTCGAACAATCTCTGGATCGCGAAACCGGATGGCAGCGACGCCCGCAAACTCAGTGATGATTCCCAGTGGGGAAGCATCTCTCCTGCCTGGATGCCGGATAGCCAGTTCATCGTCGTAACACGAAGAAGCGTCAAGAACGAATTGACGATGTTTCACATCGACGGCGGCAAGGGTATCAAGCTGAATGGCGCCAAAGAGGACGAGGAAGTCTGGGGCATCGGCGCCGAGATATCGCCTGATGGTAAATTCCTGTATTTCGCACAGGGTGTCGACAGCAACGGGCCAGTCAAAACCTTTCCTGCAACCCAAATCAGCCGCTACGATTTCGCAAGCGGCGCCGTCGATCAAATAACACGAGGTGAAGGCGGCGGCGTCAGACCCGCCCTCTCGCCGGACGGCAAGCTGCTGGTTTATGGCACACGCGACGAAACACAAACGGGTTTCCGTGTCCGGGATCTGCAAACCGGTGCAGACCGCTGGCTGACCTACCCCGTGCAGCGGGACGCGCAGGAAAACTACCGGCCGCCAAGCCGTGATCTCCTGCCAGGCTATTCGTTTACGCCTGACGGCCACGCGATTGTCTTCAACGCTGAGGGGAAAATCTGGCGCGTCGCTATCGATTCCGGAAACAAGACCGAAATTCCGTTCACCGCCGACATCGAGCTCGACATCGGGCCGGACCTCACGGCGCCCTACCCTGTTCCACAGGGACCGCTGACCGCGACATTAATTCATGATCCGCAACTATCGCACGATGGCGAAAGTATCGTCGCGTCCGTACTGACAAAACTGTACGTCATGAATGCGGAGGACAGCGCGCAGCCCCGCCGACTGACATCCGGCGATGCCTGGGAGTTCAAACCCGCCTGGTCGCCAGACGGACGCTGGATCGCCTACGTTACCTGGTCCATGAATGACGGTGGACAGATCTGGCGCGTGCGATCGAATGGCAGCGGCCGGCCACAGCAGTTGACGGATGTTCCCGCATTTTATACCGACCTTGTTTACAGCCCCGATGGCCGGTCACTGCTGGCCATGCGCGGCAACGAGTATATGCGTCACCAGACCTTTAGCGAATTTACGGGCCTTGGCATTCCTCTCGAACTCGTATCGCTGCCGTCGAACGGTGGCGAACAAACTGTCATCACGGCTGCTCGAGGCGCAAGGAATCCTCATTTTGGCGCGGTTATCGATCGCGTTTACCTGTACGACAAGGCAGGTCTCTTTTCGCTGCAACTCGACGGTTCGGACCGACGCGAGGAACTGGTGGTTAGCGGCCCACGCGGCAATGGCCTGGGCGAGGACCCACCGCAGGCAGAAATGGTAAAGATCAGTCCCGACGGCAAGCACGCGCTCGCGCTCGTTGCCAAGCAGGTATGGGCTATGCCAATCGTGCAGTCCGGTGGCAAGGCGCCGGCCATCGATGTCAGGAAGCCCGGGTTGCCGGTCGCGCAACTGACGGATATTGGCGCGGACTTCTTCGGCTGGACCGCCGATGGCTCATCCGTCTACTGGGCAATTGGCCGTACATTTTTTCAGCGGACATTCGATAGCATCGAGTTTCGCAAGGATGAAAAAGAGCTCGAAGAAGGCGACGACGAGGAGGAAGACGAGCCCTATGTTCCGAAGGACGAACATGAGTCTGTTCGAAACTACGCCTTCAATGTCGTTGTACCTAGAAACACGCCGTCAGGCTCGATGTTATTGCGCGGCGCGAATGTCATTACGATGTCGGGCGCAACAACGGCTGACCTGCACAACGTTCTGCAGAACCAGGACATCCTGGTCACCGATAACAGGATTGCGGCAATCGGCGCCAGCGGCTCGATCGAAATGCCGGAGGGAACGGCAGTGATCAATGTAGCCGGCAAATTCATCGTCCCTGGCTTCATCGATACGCACGCACACTGGGAATTCCGTACCGGTGACGTGCTTGAACCACAAAACTGGACACTCACGGCAAATCTCGCCTACGGCGTGACAGCGGGTCTCGACGTGCAGACATCCAACAAAGATTATCTCGCCTACCGCGATTTCGTCGATACCGGGCAGTCTGTTGGCCAGCGGGCATTCATGACGGCGCTGGGAGTATTCGGCAACAATGATTTTCAATCCTATGATGCCACGCTGTCATACCTGCGCCGTTACAAGGACCATTACAACACGCATAACATCAAGTCCTACATGGTTGGCAACCGCAAGCAACAGCAGTGGGTAATCCTCGCGAGCAAGGAGCTTGGTTTGATGCCGACCACCGAGGGCGGCGGCGACCAGAAAATGGACATCACGCATGCGATCGATGGCATGCACGGCAACGAGCACACCTTGCCGGATTCACCGATTTTCAAGGATGTCGTAGAACTGTTCGCTCGTACACGAACAGCGTATACACCGACACTGATCGTGCAGTACAACGCACAGTCGATGCGTGAATACTTTTTCACGCGCACTGACGTGCATAACAACCCGAAACTTCGCCGTTTCTACCCGCATAACCGGCTCGACGAATTGACGCGCCGGCGTCCCGGTTGGCAACGTGACAATGAGTTTCAGTTTCGCCAGGCGGCAGCACAGGCCGCGAAAATTCAGCGGGCCGGCGGACTCGTCGGCATTGGCGCCCATTCGGAGCTGCAGGGTCTCGGCTACCATTGGGAGATGTGGGCTTTCGAAATGGGTGGCATGACACCGGTCGAGGTGCTCCGTGCAGCAACCATCGATGGCGCCAGGATTATCGGCATCGACCAGGACCTCGGCTCTATCGAAGCCGGAAAACTGGCCGATATGGTGATACTGGACGCCAATCCGCTCGAAAATATACGGAACACGGAGACGATTTATCGGGTCGTACAGAACGGGCGCTTGTACGAGGGCGACACGCTGGATCAGATCTGGCCGGACGCGACACCGTTGGCGCCGTCCTGGTGGTGGTCCGCGGATGATCCCCGCTTCAACACGGGCGCAATCTCACAATAGACCCAATTCGTGGAGAGCAGACGTTGAAACTCAACCTGGCAGGACTGGTCATCGGCAGCACGCTGCTGTGCGGTGCATTAACAACCGCTTTGGCCCATCACTCGGTACTGCACTACGACGGCAAGAAGGAAGTCACCATCTCCGGGGTTGTAACCAAGGCCCGATACGGTTATCCACACAGCATCTATCGCATAGAAGTAACAGCTGAGGACGGTTCCACGGAAGAATGGGTCCTGTCGACGGAGGATCCGCGCGACGCCAAACGCCTGGGATTCGACGAGGAAATAAAAAACCTCAAGGCCGGCGACGAAATCACCGTTGTCGGCTGGCCGCACCAGTTCATCGAACGCGAACTTCGCGGACACGAATTGCATTTCCCGGATGGTCGTGTGGTAATGATGCGGACAGGAAATTACATCTGGCCGAAAGACATCCTGCGACTCGACCGCTTCGTAATGAATCCGCAGAATATTGCAGAGTTCATTGATGATATTGATACAACATTGCCCGATGCAGAACAACTAACGCTTTGGATCGCCGAAGATGACCACATCGCACGGGTTGCCTACGAAGTAAGCCGAGATCGCCCGCGACTGATTGGAATAACGATGGATGGCTCGACCGAATTTCCCGGTGTCGACGAAATACTTTACTGTCATACGACCCGGGACGAGTTTACGTTTAGCATTGCAATGAATCAGCTCGACGAAAACACCAGTACGATCATCGCCGACAACGGCGAGTACATATCGGAATACAATCGCGTGTTGTCACGCTGGTGGGAACAGGAACGCTCGAGTTGCCATTAGACCTGTCCTGGGTTATTGCCGAGTCCGGGTTGCCACAAAATGACTCCGCGTCAGGCGATGGATTTTATTCGATATCACGGCGTGGTCCTTCAGTCCGCAAAAGGACTCGAGCCATCGCTTGCGGTGCAGATTGTGGGAGGTCCTATTCGCGGCAGTTGGTGGAGTCATCCGCAGGGTCACGAGATCTACGCACTCATACAGAAGATTCACAAATCCAAAGCCGTACTAATCTGCACCCTCGCCAATAGCAGGATTACCACTGCTGTCCCATAAACTCTATTGGCGAGTAAATGAAACGAAATCGTAACCTGAGATTCACGCTACCTTTGCCTGTCAGAGACATGAATCTGGCTTTAGAATTTTTTCGGCATCGCCGGCTGAGGACAGCTACGTGCATTCGCGGCGGGACGCCGCTCCTACGTTACGATTGGCAGGATCGTAAGAGCGGCTTCCAGCCGCGATTTTCGGACTTTGCGGCTTGACATCACGTCGTTTTGACGCCGGCTACGAGTTTATGGGACAGCAGTGCAGGATTACCTATATTCATCGTCGCCTCTGGCCCGCTTTCGTGTGCATGGCAAAAGCGTTCCCGGCTCATGCTCTGGACAAGGCTGTGCAGGTGCATCTTCCGTCCGGCCAGCACCAGCGTCAGGACGTTCCGTTTCCTGTTTCGTTGGGTCCGTGTTTCCGCGGAAACATTTTCGACCATTTTGGAAAAAATCTGGTTCTTGGGAATGACCCCTGGCTGCATGCGCTCCGCCAAATTTAACACTGTCTGGTGAGAAATGATCTCTTCAAAACTGGCCAATTCGTCGACAAATTGATCGCGGCTGGAAGCCGCTCCTACGTGTGCTGCGAACTACGAGCCCATGGCCGGTTTGGCGTTTTGGGCGAGAGTAAATCTCACACTATTAATACGATCAGATGCTGACTAGCGGTGAATATACTTCCAGGGGCTTGTCTCGGAGCCTCTCTCAATCAATACTTCGATGATCGCCGGTTTGTCCTCATTTATCGCCTTTGCGAGAGCAGGCTTCAGCTCATCGGGAGATTCCACCCGATAGCCCGCAACGCCGAATGATTCGGCGAGCTTCACGAAATCAGGATTGTCGAGGTCGGCCCCAATCAGGTTCGAGTCGAATTTCAGTTGCTGGTCGCGGCGCACATTGCCGAAAGAATGGTTATTGAAAACGATCGTTATGAGTCCGATGTCATGTTGCGCCGCAGTTGCGAGTTCGGGCATGCCAAACATGAAGCCACCGTCGCCGATGATCGAAACAACGGCCCGGTCCGCCATTGCTGCCTTGACACCGATTGCCGTCGGAAACCCGTAGCCCAGCGTACCCTGGTATCCGGTGGTGACATAGGTCCGTGGCTCGTAGACGTCAAAACCAAAGTTGGAGGTGAAGCCCACCTGGCATAATTCTTCGACGAAGTAGCCATCGCGCGGCAGCACTTCGCGGATCGTGTCGAGGTAGGCCATCTGCGGCTGAATTTCCGATATGTTCTTGCGCGCCTGTGCCTTGGCCTCGGTAATACGGTCCAGGTCACCGGGCTTGAATCCGGTTTTCCCTGCTCTTTCGATTAGCGCGCGGGTTGCATCAGCTGCATCGGCGACCACTGCAACGTCCGGTCTGAATCGCTGCATCTCCTTCGGGTCGATATCGATCCGGATCAGTTTCGCTCCCCCTTCCGGCGGCCGATCGATGTAATGAGCCATCGACTCCCAGCGCATGTATTGCATTTCCAGCCTGGAGCCAATGCCAATCAAAAGGTCTGTGTCCGGCCAAAGTAGTTGCGCGGCTGCGGATGAGATACCCCAGTCGCTATCCTCGCTGACGATGCCACGGCCGCTGCGAAACGAAGTGACCGATGCACCCAGCATCTCGGCAAGCTCGCGTACTTCCACACTCGCATGTTGGGCGCCGCCGCCACACATGATCATGATGTTTTTCGCGTTGGCGATCAGCTCCGCTGCATCGCTGATTTCGTCGTCATTGACGGCCGGCCGATCAATGGTGAAGTTGCCTGGACCAATAACGACGTCCCAGGACTTTGCCATCGTGTCCCAGCACATCTCGATTGACGCCGGTCCCGGGCGCCCGCTCAGCATCTGGCGAAATGCCCTGTTCATTTGCGCAGACGTGTTTGCCGGATCATCGATCCGATCAGCATGCTTAACGATGCCGGCAAGTGTGGCAAGCTGATCCGGCAACTCATGCAGATGTCCGCGTCCCTTGCCGAGAAACTCCGACATGATCTGCCCGGTCATGCAGAGAACGGGTTTGTTGCAGGCTTGCGCGGTACACAACGCGGCCGATGAATTCAGAATGCCGGGGCCAGGTACCACGGCAAACGCGCCAGGTCTGCCGGTCGCGGCGGAATATCCATACGCCATGTAGGCGGCACCCTGCTCGTGACGGCTGATGATGGCCTTCACATCCGGTGAACGGTAAATCGCGTCAAACAGTGGATAGATCTGCGCACCGGGTAAACCGAAGATGGTGTCTATACCGTTCACTACGGCGGCACGAAGCATCGCTTCGCCCCCGGTCATGTTTTTTGTCTCGGACATCTAACTGAAACTTATCCAGAGGAAAGCGATGGCGAATCCGATCTGCACGACTACGCTGATCCAGTTCCAGATCACCAGTCGTGAACTGGGCCGATACTCTGCGCTGACATCGCTCGAGGTGACCGCTCGATAGTTGTAATAAACGACGGCTGGGCCCGCTATGAACCCGGTACTCGTTGCGAAATAAAGGAATTGTCTGAAACCACCCATCAGGAACAGGAGGATGATGGATACGCCAACAACCTGCACGATCAGGAACCGGGTGTAGCGATTCGGCGCATCAGCAGGCCTCCCCGTCAATATGCCGGCAAGACGATCCGTAACGCGCGGTAGCGCGTCCATCAATGCAATCTGCGTTGACCAGATGACGGCAATGCCAGCCGCCGCAATGATCGGATACGACCATGTTCCGATAACGGCCGTGAATAGTCCGAATAACTCGGTCGCATAGCCGTCAGGAGTAACCGGCATCTGGCGGCCGGTATCAAAGAGAACCGCTGTGCCCATTGCGACAAAGCACAAAGCAAGAACCAGGGTCAGGCCGTAGCCGATACGAAAGTCGCTCAGCGCCCGGCTGTAATCAAAATTGCCACTGTCGATTTTGCGCCGTTCGCATACCCATTTGGAATACAGAATTGAACCGTTGGTCGGCATTGGCATCCAGCCCGCGAGTGCAATGACGAATATCGCGAGCGACCGGTCAGGGGTCAGCGTAGCAAACAATTCGCGATCGTCGCTGCCGAGCAACGGCAACGCGAACAGCGTCGCGGCAATGGCCAGCACAGAAAACACAAGGACGAGAACCTTTACGATCTTTTCCGCCTTGGCGTACTGGCCATTCATAAGAATAACGGCCGAAATTACCATCAGACCGACCGCAACCTGTGGTGCAGAGAATGGAATATTGAAAACACTGATAATCAATCCCGCAGTTACCAGGGATATGATGCTCGTCGCTATGAACATGTCGACGAAGAAACCAACCGCGAGCCACGCCAGGGCTACACGGCTGATATTCGAGTAAGCCGTAACCAGGCTTCGCCCGGTGGCGCTGGCGTAGTCCACGGCGAAACGAAAGGCCGGGTACTTGATAATGACAATCAGTGCAATCAACCAGATCAGAGAAAAACCGTAATCAGCGCCCATTTGTGTCGAAAAAACGAGGTGGGAAACGCCGACGGCGGTGGCGGCCATCATCATTGCCGGGCCGAACCGACTCAGCAGGCCGCTCACGCTACTGCTTGCCTGATTTCTGTGCTTAGATTGAACGTGTGCGCCATCAGGCTTCCTTTTTGTATTTTTTGTCGGCCTGATAGTATCGGACCCCGCTGCAAAAGAACAAGCCTGACCCGGCGCACCCTGTTGCAGGACACGATCAATCAATCCAAGGTAGCTTATATATGAGGGTCATAGCACGTTTTCAGGCTCTTTTCTGCCTGCCTCTCCTGGCGATGGCCGGCTTTGCAGATGAGCGTCCCGATATTGTCCTGATCGTGGCCGATGATGTGGGTTATTCAGATATTGGCGCGTTCGGTGGTGAAATCCGCACTCCCAATCTGGACGCGCTGGCGCGGGAGGGAGTTCGGCTGACGAATTTCCACGCGGCGCCGACCTGTGGGCCTTCCCGCTCGATGTTGCTGACCGGGGTTGATCATCACCTGGCCGGCGCGGGCATCAATCGCGCCGGTCTGTTTCGCCTGCCTGAATTGCGTGGTCGACCGGGCTACGAGGGCTATCTCAATGACAGCGTGGTGACATTTGCGACCCTGTTGAATGATGCCGGTTATAACACCTACGCGACCGGCAAATGGGATCCGGGCACACGGCCCGGACAGCTTCCCGTCGATCATGGATTCGACCAGTCATTTGTGCTTGCTGCCGGTGGCGCCAGTCATTTTGACGATATGGCGGGCACCTTCCGCCCTGTCTCGGTGGTGCCATATTACGAGAATGCAAACAAGGTCGAGAAACTTCCGGAAGGCTTTTTCTCTTCGAAGTTTTACACCGATCGTATTATCGACTACATCAATAGTAATGATGATGAGCAGCCATTCATGGCCTACCTGTCTTTCACCGCGGCGCACTGGCCATTGCAGGCTCCGGACGACTGGCTTGACCGCTATGCGGATGAATACGAGGAAGGCTGGCATGCGATACGGGAATCGCGATTCAACCGGCAAAAAGATCTGGGCATCATTCCTGCTCACACGCAATTGTCAGTCGCACACCGGGCTATTGCGGACTGGGACGGCCTGTTACCCGCTCAGCGACAGGTGGAACTGAAGCGCGTGCGCACCTATGCCGCGATGATCGAGAATATGGATCACCATATTGGTCGTCTTCTGGAAACGCTTCGCGACAGGGACTCGAATCGCGAGACCATCATTATTTTCCTGTCTGACAACGGCGCCGAGGGCAATGCGATCAATCAGATAATGGACAACGACTACTGGATTCCTTCAACCTTTGACAATCGGCTGGCCAACCTGGGACGGCAGGGATCATACATGTGGCTGGGTCTCGGGTGGGCGCAAGCGAGTGTTTCTCCATTTCGTCTTTACAAGTCGTATACAACTGCCGGCGGGCTGCGGACGCCAGCGATTATTCACAGCACTCATGGCCGCATTGGTACTGGAATCAAAGATGCGATCGTCACTATAAGGGATATCGCGCCGACGATTCTCGAACTGGCTGGTGTCGGGCAGCCGGACGGTTCCTATAACGGCAGGCCAGTTCATCAAATGTCGGGCATCTCGTTGCTCAGTTACCTGGGTGGACAATCAGAGACCGTACACAACAACGAGCCGCTCGGTTGGGAACTTTATGGCAGTCGCGCGTTGATCAAAGGAGAATGGAAAGCGCTCAGGATTTTCCCACCAGACGGGACTGGCCATTGGGAATTGTTCAATCTCAGGACAGATCCGACAGAAACGGCAGACCTTGCTGCCGATTTTCCCGAAGTGATGGCTGAACTCATTGCTGACTGGGACGCATACGCTATAGCGAACGGCGTCGCCGTATTTGAACGGGACCTGGGTTACGGCCGCTATTGATGCGTGCGCTCAGCCGCGTAATTTATCCTGATATTCGCATCGCCCGCTGGGGCGGGCTCCTACGATTGCTTTCGAAGATCCGTAGGAGCCCGCCCCAGCGGGCGATGTTTGTTGGACAACAGGATGTGCGGTATGGCAATTCGGTACAATCCGCAACTCCATCGGCGTTTGAATTCCGGGAATAATTGATGAACGAAGCAGAAAATAAGCATTCGCAAACCACTCCGTCCCAGGGCAACCTGCTGAAGGGTGCATTACTGGCGCTGGTTGCGGCCGCCATCGTAACAGTTCTGTTCGTATTGCCCGCCGAGTACGGCGTCGATCCAACGGGCATCGGGGCGAAGCTGGGCCTGCTCGACCTGGCAGAAACGGCAGAGAGCAGTGTATCGAGCGGCGGCAATACGATCGTTGAGGGGACCTGGCCCGGCATCCCCGAGGATTTCGATTTCTACGAACCGGATATCCTCGGTGATCCGTACTCACGCACGCAGGCAACGAAATTCCGCTCCGACACGCTGACCATCGAACTCGATGTGGGTGAGCAGACCGAGTACAAGGCAATAATGAAACAGGGTGACGCACTCGTCTATCACTGGAAACTCGAGAAGGGCATCGTCTACGCAGATTTCCATGCCGATCCCGGCGAGAATGCGGAAGGCTACCCTGACCGGTATTATGTTCGTTATGCCGAGAGCGAGACCGGCGAGAATTCAGGGTCCCTCGTTGCGCCGTTTGACGGCAATCATGGATGGTACTGGCTCAATATCGAAGAAGAGCCGATAACAATCATTCTCGAAATTCACGGTTATTACGATCAAATTCAGGAAATCATGCGCTCCTACCAGTACTAGGCTGCACCGAAGTAATACCCGGCAATCTGATAGGCTGCAAGCGCGAATCCGGCAGACATCAGTAACAGGTTGAACGCGGTGGCGTGCCGCTCGAACGAGCCGGTCGCACGCCAGGCGTTGATTAACACCAGCAGCCCAATCAGCGCAAGTAACTGACCGATTTCGACACCGACATTGAACGCGATGATGTTGGCGACGAGTCCTTCCGGCGACAAATTCAGGTCCTGCAACTTTGTTGCCAGCCCAAAGCCGTGCACCAGCCCGAACGAAAACACGGCGATCCTGGGATTGAGTTGCCGGTCAAAGACCCTCTTGAAACCGTCGAGGTTTTCGAATGCCTTGTACGCAACGGACAAACCAATGAGGGCATCGACGAGGTATGCATTGACGTTGATTTCGCCGAGTACGCCCGCTAACAGCGTGATGCTGTGACCAACAGCAAACAGCGTTACATAGACTGCAATATCCTTTGGACGATACAGGAAAAATATGACACCGAGCAGATACAGGAGATGATCGTAGCCGGTGATCATATGCTTCGCGCCGAGATACATGAACGCCAGCAATGCGTGTCCCGCGTTACGCTCGAGGAAGTCCGCGTCGCCACTTTCGACACCATGCGCATAAAGTACGCCCGCAACCAGCAGGCCACCGAGCAGCAGCACTGTCGCAATTACGATCTTGCTTCTTCTGTGAGCGAACATCGTTTGTGGATCAATCCCGACCATTTGTGACCGTGCTTGCCGGACGGCGTAACGCAAGGAGCGCCGTCAGCAGCAGGGAAATGCCTGAAAACAGCAGCAATGTATACGTTGACCCGAGCTTACTGGCAAGCGCGCCCGCGACAATACTGCCGATGGCCGGTCCACCAATTATCACCAGGGTCCAGAGACTCATGACTCTGCCTCGCAATTCATTATCCACCTTGATCTGCATCTCGGACTGCGAACCAATCGACACCATCGTGGCGAAAAATCCCAGCAGTGAAGTGACTGCGAGGCCATACGCGACCTGGCTCACAGTGGCGAACAAGAGCATGGAAATGCCAACTCCGACGGCACCCATCAGCACCATCGCCGGCAAATGCCGATGCGACCTGAGAAGCGAGAATATGACGCTCGCCCCGATCGCGCCAGCGCCGGCCGCGGCCATCAAAGCAGCAAGCAACGCACTGTCACCGTCGAACATCAATACGACCAGCGCGGGAAAAATCTCGATAATGCCGCGTCCGAAAAAAGTGCTCGCGCCGGCAATCAGGATTACCTGGCGAATACTGGGATGATCGCGCGTGTAGCGCAGCCCTTCCAGCAACTGATCGATATATCTTGCCTCCTTTGGTGGCCCTGGTGCGGCAACGACAGGCTTAATGAGCAAGAGCGCCACAATAATTGGCAAATATGTTACGACATTCACAACATACGCAAAGCCGACGCCATACAGGGTTACGATTCCACCTGCGATGCCGGGACCAATGAATCGGGAAGCGTTGAAGATAATGGAATTGATTGCCACCGCGCTCGGAAACTGGGCAGGCGGAACCAGGTCCGGTATCAGCGAAAGTCGAATCGGTGAATACGCGCTAAACGCAATACCATGGGCCAGCGCAAGAACGAGCAGCAATTCGATTGTGATCGCATTTGAGAGCGTGAGTGCGGCGAGAATTGTCGAGAGCACCATCATGATGACCTGCACGACGACCGCGGCATTGCGACTCCTGACGCGGTCCACGATCACGCCGATAAATGGTGTCAGGATAAGTAGCGGCATGAACTGCACGCCCGCGACCAGCCCAACCACCAATGGCGACTCGCTTAATTGCCAGGCTTGCCAGCCAAACGCCAGCCGCTGAATCCAGAGTCCGATTACGGAAATCGAATTTCCGTACATATAGATGCGGAAATTCTTGCTGCCCAGGGCAGAGCGGGAATGTTGGTTACTGTCTGGCATAGATAACACCGGCAACTCAACTGGTACCAGGCTCGGCAGATTATCGGAAAAGGACGACTAACCGGTGCCGATATAAGGAATCAGGCGCCCCAGCAACAAGACACCCGTCCAGGCAGCCAGCGATACCCAGGCAATCGTC
>Ga0209987_10000010_pt1:0-25000 | contig 74750 bp, 66 predicted proteins | sample N074metaG_FD_182134 | JGI IMG/M metagenome (GOLD analysis project Ga0209987, IMG submission 182134) | Deep subsurface microbial communities from Kermadec Trench to uncover new lineages of life (NeLLi) - N074 metaG (SPAdes) (version 2) | ecosystem: Environmental > Aquatic > Marine >...
GAGACGATGTCCCCGGAATGGTTGAAAAGAATGAAACGAGAGCTGGTGGTGCCCTGGTCGATTGCGCCGATATACTTACTCATGGGTCTGCACTTCGTATAGACGGAGGGTGCTGGTGCTGGCGGACGGATTCGAACCGCCGACCTGCTGATTACAAATCAGCTGCTCTACCAACTGAGCTACGCCAGCACTGCCTGGATTTTAGCGGGTCTGGAGAGAGACAGGGGAATTCGGGGACTGAATAACAGCCCCCGGACTCTGGCAGAGCTTAGCGTGGCTTTCTGGCCCGGAACAGCATTCGATCTGTAGCGCGGCCTAGTGACTCATCCCTAATGTTCAGGGTGTGGTCGTCGGCCGGGTTCATAAGCATGTCCGATTCAGCTTCGATCTCGAATCCGGCGCGGGTCAACATTTCGATGGCCCTGGCCTTCTCGATTCGATGCAGGTCACCGTTGTCCTGACCGTCGATACCGATATGGTCGATGAAGCCCAAGACACCACCTGGTACGAGCGCTGCGTAAATGCCGTTGAGGAACGCCATACCCGCCTCGTCGCTGCGATTCGCGCCATCGTGCAGATTCAGCGCAGTAAACGCCGCGTCAACAGTACCGCTCACTTCAACGTCACCGACATCCACGAATTGCACTTCGACATTGCCCAAACGCTCAGCACGTGCGTGTGCTGCATCGCCAACGCGAGCTTCGAAGCGTGGGGAATTCTGCGCAATGACATGACCGTCAGAACCGACGGCCGCAGACAGCACTTCGGTGTACCAACCTGCTCCGGCAGAAATTTCGAGTACCGTCATGCCGGCGTCGATACCGACAAAGTTCAGAACCTCAGCAGGCTTTCTGGCCGCGTCTCGCGCCTTCTCATCAGCGGGCCGTGCGTCTGCTTGCAACGCTGCAGCAAAACCGGGCGCCAAATCCGCAACCGCGGCGGAACCGAGCCCGACGCCGAGCGCGATCCCAGTCAAGAGCCATGCAGGCTTCATAGACCTATTCATTGTGATTATTCTCCTACGAATCGTCATTCACGCTCTCGGCGCAGGCCCCACCCATACTGCAGCGCTGACCGTCAAGCTAGGATCCATAGCCTATGCCGTGCGAGCCCGGGAAGGGAAGCCCGCTCCAGAAAAATCAAGGAATCTCAGTCGTCCAGCCACTCTACTCGGCCGTCGAAGCAGTCGGCGGGCGGAAATGCCGCCAGAATTCGTCAGGATTCAACCACCGAATTGCCATAATTACCTGTCAGCCTTTACCGCTCCAAGAAATGATGGGGATGGTGTGAGCGATCTAGTCATGCGGGCTCAGCGTTCGGTCAGCGGCAAAGTGCTCTTCATCGCGGCGCTCGTGCTACTGCTTCTGATCCCGATGGCCATGATCAAAGGCGTTGTGAACGAGCGGTCGCAACTGCTGCAATCCGCTCGCGCGGACATCGCCGGCGCCTGGGGCAACGCCCAAACTATCGGTGGACCAATTTTCGCGGTGCCCTATCGCACTACCCGTATGGTGGGTGACGTCGCCGTAACTGCGACCAACGAACTCTACGTCTTGCCCCGGGAACTGCGCTTCGAGGCAGAGGTCCGCACCGAGATCCGTTACCGCGGAATTTACCAGGTACCGGTCTACACGGCGGAATTACGGATCAGCGGCGTTCTACCCCCGCCCGAGTTCGGTAACGATGATCCCGACCGGGAGATTCTTTGGGAGGACGCATACATCGCGTTGCCGCTAAGCGATGCACGACCGATTAAGGCAGCGGTACGCCTGACGCTCGGCAGCCAAAGCGCAAATTTCGTACCAGGAGGTGCACGAGTCGCCGGCTTCGGCCCACAACTCAGTGTGCCGTATGCGGCGTTGGGCCTGGCAAGCTTCGTCGAAGCCCAGGCCTTTTCTTTCGATCTCAACCTCGGGGGCACCGGTGAACTCAGGTTCTTGCCGCTTGGTGACACGACTGACGTCATTCTGACCTCTCCCTGGCCGTCACCGAGCTTCACAGGCGCCTATCTGCCAGAAACGCGCGAAATTTCCGCATCGGGATTCACAGCCGCCTGGCACGTGCTGAATCTTGGCCGCGGTTATCCATCGAGTTGGCATAACTCGAGTTTCGTTCCAGATATGATTGAAAGTTCGGCGTTTGGAGTCGATCTGATCGTGCCGATCGGACCCTATGAGGCGAGTACCCGCGCTGCGAAGTATGCCGTGTTGTTCATCGGGATTAGCTTCCTGATTTTCTTTCTATTCGAAATCTTTGCGGACCTGCGGCTACACCCGCTGCAGTATCTCCTGCTGGGCCTCGCTAACTGTATGTTCTTCTTGCTGCTACTCGCGATCTCCGAGCATCTGCCGTTCGGGCTGGCGTATTTCGTCAGTTCGGCAGCATCCACAACGTTAATCGGCGTCTATAGCTCAGCGGTGCTCGGCGCATCACGGCGAGTCGTACCGGTTTCCGCAGCTCTGGCAATCATGTACGCCTACCTCTTCGTGACACTGCAAGCCGAGGATTTCGCTCTGCTGTCGGGTGCGCTGGCGCTGTTTGTGGTTCTCGCCCTGTTCATGACTATGACGAGAGGGATTGATTGGTATGCGTTAGAAGTCAACCATCCGGCGCATCGCAGACCCGTTGCTCCAGACGGATGATGCGCCCAGCAGCCTGCAGGGGCTCCAGATCCAGGTTCTCTTCGCTCTGCAAGGTCAGATCCGCCCAATACAGCGTGCCCGGCCGGGTCCGATCGGTCATTTCGGGATCAAAGCCTAGGCCGAGCACCCGGTCGCGGATGGTCTCGGCACGTTCGAACTCTCGGAATACGCCGAGCGACAGGACTTCGCCGTCCTCACCCGTCGGGTCGAAATAGGTGTCCACGATTCCATGCTCCGCAAGTACGGCGCTGATCGTCTCGGCCTGTCCCGGCGTGGTGACATAGTTCAGATAGACCCAATGACCCAACCAGACGTCGCCGTCTTCGGATCGCCGTGTCGCCGCGTAACCCGCCGAGTTCAGGATCGTCATAACCTGCGCAAAACGGACAAGTTCCGAAAACGGGCCGATGCCAATACAGCGCGCGATCGGCAGATCAGACTCTGCTCCAAGCGTCACCGCAAGTTCTTCAACGGGCGATACTGCAACCTCGACGCCCGGCGGCTCACTCGGCGACTCCGTAACTTCATCAACCAGCGAGATATCGGACCCAGCGGACTTCTGAACCACGCGTACGTCGGTGGCCGGTTCCGCATACCACAGGGTCCACGCAACAAAGCCCGAATTTCCCAGCACGAGCAATAAAAATAGATTCCGCATCAGATCGATACCGAAATAAGCGCCAAACCCTCCAATACTAAGTGCGCGCGGTACTGGACCTTGGTTTCGAGCCAGGGCAAGAGCGCGCGAACGTCGCCGCCCGTGGCCAGCACGAGCGGCTTAGCTTCCAGCTCTTTGGTAACGACTGCCACTGCTCTATCCACAGCGGCCGACAAGCCCAACATTGCACCGTGAGCGACAGCTGCGTCGGTCGTGCGCCCCAACAACGCTAATCCCTGCGACGCCTCGCCGGATGTGGCGGTCTGGCCAATATCACTGGTCTGTCGATTCAGCGCTGTGGCAGCAAGACGGGAGCCCACCATGATCAGACCGCCTAAGTGCTGGCCATCGCCGTCCACGGCATCGAACGTCACGGCTGTACCGGCATCGATGACGCAGACCGCACCAACTGCCAGATGATGCGCTGCAAGTACGGCGACCCATCGATCGGCGCCCAAGCGTCGTGGCTCAGCATAGGCACACGTCACCCCGAGCTGTTGAGCGACCGGCTCGATCAACTCGGGTTGTAGGCCCCAGTGATCACCGACCATCTCCACGAAACGGGAGCCTATCTCTTGACCGGCGACATTCGTCGCCACGACCCGCCCGGTCTCTTCGGGCAAAGCGCGAACCAATGACGTAAGGGCCTGCGCAGGGTCATCCAGATGCGAAGCTTCGCCAAGCGATGACAGAATGCCCCGTTCAACTCGTGCCCATTTGATACGGGCATTGCCGATATCCACGACGACGGTCACGCAGGCCTGCTCACACTGATGTGACCCGAGATAACTCGCTGCACGCCGTCACCGGTGTCGACTCGCAACGCGCCACTCCCGTCGACTCCTACGGCCACTCCAGAAAATAGGTGCGACGCATCGTCGACCGAGACGTGTCGGTCGCGCAAATAGTCGACGGCGTTGAATTCGGCGTGATACTTGAGAAAACCGTTATCACGATAGTGTGGAAACAGTCGAGCCAAGGCCTCGATCAATCTCGCGGCCAGGACATTGCGCGGTGGAGGGCGACCTTGAGTTGCGGCATGAAGATCGATCGCGCCATCGAGCGAGCCAGCGATCTGCTCCAGCCGCCTTGGCGGGATCGATATATTGATGCCGATACCGATGACCACGTAGCAGCGACCCTGGCTCTCCGCGGTAAACTCTACGAGGATGCCGCCCAGTTTCCTGTCGTCCCAGACAAGATCGTTGGGCCACTTCAACTGCACGGCTAACCCGGTGGCCTCTAAAAGAACCTGACGTACGACGACACCAGTTGCCAAGGTCAAAGCCGACAAATCTTGCGGCATTTCCTCGAACAGCCAGCCCGCAGAGAAACACAGCCCGCCACCGAAAGGGGCGGCCCACCTTCGGCCACGCCGGCCACGCCCCGCGTGCTGATACTCCGCCAGGGCAACGTTAAGCTCTCCCGCGACGCGCGGCGCAGCATCGAGTAACGCCTGATTCGTCGAGTCAATCTCTTCGTGCACATCGAGTCGCACCATGAGTCGCTCTACGTCGGGGTTGAGCTCTTGAAGGATCAGCGCTTTGTCTAGGAAATCGATGGAACGATCAAGAAGGAAGTCGCTTCCGCGCATCCCCTCAATGTTGAGCCCCCAGGCTTCGAGTTGGGCGAGCTGTTTCCGGATCGACGCCTGCGTAACGCCCAAGGTTTGCGCCAGATGCTCGCATGAGTGCCGGTGACCGTCCGCGAGGATGCGCAACACTTTTCCCTGAGGCGTGGAGAACGTAGCCGACAAGACCCTATCCGGAGCGGAATAAGTGCATGCGATTTTCGGTGCCCTGCCACATCCTTACAATATTGGCTCGATGGGTAAAGATGATCAGAACTGCGATCAGTGTCGCTAACACAAAGAGTCGATAGGCATCAGGCAGATCGGTGATTCCGATATACGCAGCGGCCCCAACCACAGCGACTATCGTAGAAAGGCCGACGTATCCGGTCAGAATAATGGCTGCGACCCAGAAGAGAATGACCGGAAGAGCCAGAAAGGGCGCGACGACACACAGTACGCCGGCGGCTGTCGCACCACCCTTTCCACCCCTAAAGTCGTACCACAACGGGTACACGTGACCCAAGAGCGCTGCGAATCCGACCGCATAGGCGATGAATTCCCGGCTCAGCAGCGGATCGATACCAACGCCGGGAACATCGACAGTCGGGAGTACTATCACCGGCAAAATGCCCTTGCCGACATCGATCACGATGACCCACAGAGCGAAGACCTTTCCCTGAGTTCGTAGAGCGTTGGTGCCGCCCGCATTGCCGCTGCCGAGTTGACGAATATCGACGCCACCATACAGCTGCCCCACGACCAAGCTGCCCAGGATCGAGCCCAGCAGGTAGGCCAGAGTAAATTTCAGCCCGAGTTCGAGCATCACCTAAGCTCGCTGAAGCCTGTTCATCGTCAGATTCTATCATCGGCCATGACTGTAGCCGGTTGACGCCCGCCGACGTCAATTCAAATCGACGGCGAACTGACGAAGGACCTCCAAGGATACGATCTCCAGCGCCCGCCGATGGGTTCCCTGCAACACTACCCGTGGCGCCATCTGACTCTCGTATGCCTCCAACCAACGCGCGGCACACAGACACCAGCGGTCACCCGAACGCAGGCCTAGGAAGCCAGATTCCGGCCTGGGGGTGGAGAGATCGTTGCCCCTAAACCGGGAGAACTCCAAGAATTCTTGCGTCACCTCAACACACACGGTGTGCGAGCCCAGGTCATCGTCGCTCGTGTTGCAGCAGCCGTCCCGAAAAAATCCGGTCATCGGGCTCTCATTGCAGGCGCCCAACGGATCACCGAACACATTCACGGGTGGGTCCATGGCTCGCGCACTCATGGAGGATCCAGATACCTCGTCTCTAAGTGAAATAGAGTAACGTGACTAGGTTACCACCGACCACGGCCTCGTTCTCGACGTCGCGTTTTGACGTGGGTGGCACAACCACAGCATCGCTTGTGAATCCGCCATATGCAGTCTATGTTTCGAGATAATGAAAAAACGGCGCACACGCATACTTTCTTTTCTCACGCTGGTCCTCGTAACTGCTAGCGGCAGCAGCGCCGCGCAAGGCTGGCGAACGGCGAGCCGCGCGTCCGTCGGCCTGGCTCCGGACCCCGCAACAACACCGGAGGCGGTCGTGCAAGTCTATGCGGCCCGTGCGGTCAGCTGGCGTGGATATATCGGCGTACATACCTGGATCGCCGTCAAGCCCAGCGATGCACCAGTCTTTACCGTCTACGAAGTCACGGGCTGGCGTCTGAGACAAAACGGCACGTCGGTTTTTCGCAGCGAGCGGCCAGCAGATGGCCGATGGTTCGGCAACCGCCCAGAACTTCTGGCCGATCTACGCGGTGATTCGGTCGATGCAGTGATCGAGCGAATCGAGGCAGCCGTCAGCGACTATCCTTACGCACATGAGTATCGAGTCTGGCCGGGACCGAACTCGAATACGTTCACTGCGCAGATATTGCGCGATATTCCGGAATTGCGGGTTGATCTTCCCGCCACGGCGATCGGTAAGGACTACCTCGGCAAGCGCCTGATCGCGAGCACCCCGAGCGGTACGGGAATTCAGGTCAGTATTATTGGCTTGCTCGGCATTCTCGTAGGGCTGGAGGAAGGCCTGGAAGTGAATGTGCTCGGTCTGACCTTCGGCATCGATCCGCTGGACCTGTCACTCAAGTTACCCCTGGCCGGCCGGGTGGATCTATGGTGGTTGATACTGCTCGGACTGGCTATCGCCGGCGCAAGATTGGCTACTAGAGCGCGGGCCTAGTCAGGACCGCTACCCGTCCAGCGCAGCACTGGCGAATTCAGAAATTCCATGCCGGTAGATAGGCGTAACGATCAGCGTACTCGAGCATTTGCTCGGTGAAATCCTGAGGATACTCGATTCGGACATCGATGATCTCCCCGCCCTCCTCCACCGGCACCAGTCGCGGGTTGATGAAGCCGGAGTAAGCCGGAATATCAAGGCGAGCGTAACGCTCAAGCACTTCAGCATGAAGCTCCTGGTCGACCTTGACACCATAATTTTCGACGAGGTACCGGGAAGCTTCAAAGTCGCCCTCCGATTTAATTCGCTGCAGCTCGCGGAGAAGCTGCCCAAACAGATCACGCAACCTGTCATAGTCGCGGACCACAAAATAGGTTTTCCCGTCACGCCGCCGTCTCTCGATGACATTCTCCGCCGAACCCATTTCGTAGGCCCAACTCGCCACCAGTTGACGATTGCGCATGTGGTCTTCTTCGATATCGTCTCCCAGTGAGATACGATTGAGTTGTTGCATCAGCCCGCTGCGGATATATCGATCATAAGCTGAATAGCCCGCTCCCACGTTCGGCAACAGACCGAGCTCGACCAACTTAGGATCGATGATGTAGTACAGCGCCACGAGATCGGCTCTAGCTTCCTCCAGCGTAGAGCCGTAGTTCTTGAGTGTCTCGTGCAACGTACCGACACCGGCGTTGATCTGGCCGGACGCGTGACCGATGACTTCGTGCATGTCCGTCGTCAATACCGAGACGATCCCAGAATATTCGTCGTTACGCTCCCGTTCGGCGTCGTCCCATGCGAACTCAGCTACAGCACCGCCGCTGACCACATCGTAGGCGGCAATGATATTCGCCAGTTGGACCGATTTGGATCCGTGCTCCCTGCGGATCCAATCGGAATTCGGTAGATTGATGCCGATAGGAGTAGCGGGTGAGGCATCTCCCGCCTCAACGACCACGTTGATCACTTTACCAGTGATCCCGGTCACGTTGGTTTTCTTATGCTCGTCCAGTATCGGCGAGTTGTCTTCGAACCACTGCGCTTCCTCCGCCAGAGCCGTGATGCGGCGGCTCGCAATCGGATCTCGGATCGATACCACCGATTCGAACGAGCCACGTAGACCCAGCGGATCGTTATAGACCTCAATAAACCCGTTGATGAGGCCGACTATCGAGTTCGCATCATTGACCCAGGCGATGTTGTACTCATCCCAGTCCGCCAAGTCCCCACTGCGGTAGTATCGAATCAATTTCTCGAACGCGTCCCGCTGAGCATCGTTCTCGGCGACCGTCACCGACTTTTCGAGCCAGAAACTAACTCTCTCAAGCGCTTCGGTGTACAGGCCGCCCACGCTCCAAACCTGCTCGATCAGAACGCCATCCCGCTCGACGAGTCGGGAATTCAGACCGTAGGAGATCGGTGTCGGATCGTCGGGCCTTTTTATAGCCGCATAGAACGCTTCGACGTCGGCCTGGGTCACATCGGTATAGAAGTTGACGGCCGAGCTAACCACAAGATCAACGCCAGTCCTTTTGTTGACCAGCTTCGAGTCCACGCTCGGATCAAATATTACCGGCCGAAGCTCGGCCAGCAGTTCGTCGGTGGATTGCCCCTGACGTAGCGGATAATGCCCTGGCGTTTCTTGCACATACCGTTCGAAAGTCTCGAAGTCGAAGCCCGGCTCTAGCTTGTCGTTGGAATAGTGGTGGTGGATACCATTCGAGAACCACACCCGCTTCATATAGATTAGCAACGCTTCGAAATCAGCAGTAGCACGATCCCCTGGGTAATGCTTGACGATTTCCTCCAGGGTTCGCTTGATGACGAGGTTGTAGCGGTACTTCTGATCGTAGATGATCTCGCGGCCGGACAGTGAGGCTTCGTAGAGATAGTAGATCAGCGTCTTCGTCCGCAGATCTAGCTCGTCGAAACCCGGCACCTGGTAGCGGAGGACACGCAGGTCCGCGAACCGCTCCGCCTCGACACGAAATTCTTGCAGCGTTTCCGTTGTCGGCAGCTCAGGCGTCTGTCCGCCGCTGATGCTTGCAAAAAACAGCACGAAAAGAAACGGCATGAGTTGAGTCTTCGCTTGCATCGGAGCCTCTCGGTCGATTCGATCGCCAGCCAGTATCGCGAGAGTTAGGCGGGATCGATTTTAAGCAATCTTATGAGGTTACCCCCGAGGATCGCCTCCTTTTGTGCATCACTCAGAGAAGGTGAATCCACGATCAGGTCGATGGTATCAGGCCATGTGTAGGGCATGTCCGAACCGTAAACGACCTGGCTCGCGCCGACTTCAGCCACGAGATGGCGTAGGCCTTCCTCGGAAAACACCATCGAATCGACCATGATCTGGTCCTTAAGATAATCGCTAGGCCTCTTCTCGTTACGGCAGTTAGCGTTATTTCGGGCGCATGCGACTTCAGTCCGGCCGAGGTAGGACGGCAGGTAACCGCCGCCGTGGGCAGCGCAGATTTTGAGCCCGGGGAACCGGTCCAGCGTTCCGTCGAAAATCATGCGCGTGAGGAACACCGTTGTTTCCAACGGGTTTCCGACGATATTGCTAAGGCCGCCAACTCCATCCAGCTGGCCCGGTTGAATCAGATTTCTCGAATTGTCCGGATGCATGAAGACGGGAACGTCAAGCTCTACGGCTTTTGCCCAGAAAGCGTCGTACTTTTCTGACGACGGTACTTCGCCTCCGACATGCCCGAGAATAGATGCGCCGCGATGACCGAGATCATTGACCGCGTAATCAAGCTGTTCAGCAGCCAGTTCCGGATATTGCAACGCTGGTGAAGACAATGCGACAAAGCGGTCCGGGTACGTCCCGCACCACTCCGCCAGACCTTCATCATGAATCTGAACGATCTGGCGCGCGCGGACCTGATCCGCCGCGTACCACCAGAACCCGTTTACGCTCAGGGCAGCGATATCGATTCCCCGTGCGTTCATTTCCTCGAGACGTCTGGGACTCAGCGTGACGAAATCTGAAAGATTGGCATTCGCCATCGCGGTCCCTTGGATGATCGGTGCCACGTCTTGAAAGAGGCAGTGCGCATGGATATCAATGACCGTCATGCGACGGCCACCTACGTAAACTTCCTTGCGGGACTGGGCGAGCGCATCAAATGATCTGCTCAATACAAATATCCCGGCCGCTGCCTGTCCTGCCGCCGTTAGAAATAACCTTCTATTCACCATGTTCTGCTCTCCATTGTCAGCTGCCGTTCGCCCGTCGTGCCCGTTGGAGCGACCCATAGATCATGCACGTTGTCGCAGCCTGCCACTACCCGGAAGCCCGTCGAAGCATCCACCATAGACTGACTGGCCTCTAGCTCTTCAGGCGATAGCCGGTCTTAAAGATCCACCAGACAGCCACGAGGCAGGCGCACAGGAACATTACGGCCACGCCGAGACTGACGCCCAGGTGGACGTCTGCAATCTCATAGAAACTCCAGCGGAATCCGCTGATTAGATACAACACCGGGTTGAATAGCGTCACGGTCTGCCAGAACGGCGGCAGCATATCGATAGAGTAGAAACTGCCGCCGAGAAACGTCAGCGGAGTGATGATCAGTAAGGGTACGATCTGCAGCTTCTCGAAACCATCGGCCCAGATGCCAAGAATGAACCCGAACAGACTGAACGTGACCGACGTCAACACGAGAAACAGCAGCATCCAGTATACGTGGGCTATCTGCAGCGGCACGAATAGACCGGCTGTCGCCAGAATAAGAAAACCGAGAATGATCGATTTGGTCGCCGCAGCGCCAACGTAGCCTAGAAGGATCTCGACATAGGATACCGGCGCCGACAACAGCTCATAGATGGTACCGGTAAATTTCGGGAAGTAGATACCGAACGAAGCATTGGCAATACTCTGCGTCAACAGCGAGAGCATGATCAATCCCGGCACGATGAAGGCGCCATAGCTGACCCCTTCGATCTCGGCAATTCGAGAGCCGATTGCGGCGCCAAAGACGACGAAGTACAAGGATGTCGATAGGACCGGCGAGACGATGCTTTGAAATAACGTGCGCCATGCGCGCGCCATCTCGAATAGATAGATCGTTCGTACTGCGTAGTAATTCATTCGGCACTCCTTACCAGGCTGACGAAGATGTCTTCTAAAGAGCTCTGCGTTGTGTTGAGATCCTTAAACTTGACGCCGGCCTGACTGAGGTCACTGAGCAAGCCCGTAATGCCGGTGCGCTCACTCTGCGTATCGTAGGTGTAGATCAACTCGTTGCCGTCCTCGCTCAGCTCCAAGTGGTACGCTGACAGCGCGATAGGAATTCGATCCAGAGGTTCGTGCAGCTGCAACGCCAGCTGTTTTTTCCCGAGTTTGCGCATCAGCTCGACTTTCTCCTCAACCAAGATAATCTCACCATGGCTGATCACTCCGACACGGTCGGCCATCTCTTCGGCCTCTTCGATATAGTGCGTCGTCAAGATGATCGTGACGCCGGTGTCGCGCAAAGATCGAACGACATTCCACATCGCTTTGCGCAATTCCACATCGACGCCGGCCGTCGGCTCGTCGAGGAAAAGAATCTGCGGTTCGTGTGACAGGGCTTTGGCGATCAGAACGCGACGCTTCATGCCGCCCGAGAGGGTCATAATCTTGTCGTCTTTCTTGTCCCACAACGACAGCGACTTCAACACCTTCTCGATGTAATCTGGATTGGACGGCCTGCCGAACAAACCTCGGCTGAACGATACCGTGGCCCAGACAGTCTCGAACGAATCGGTCGTCAGCTCCTGTGGAACAAGGCCGATCATCGCGCGGGCGGCACGGTAATCGCTGATGATATCGTGACCATCGACCGTCACGCTACCGTCGGTCGGAGTGACGATGCCGCAGATGATGCTGATTAGCGTCGTCTTACCGGCACCGTTCGGACCCAATAGCGCAAAGATTTCACCGTGATCGATGTCAAGGTTAATCCGCTTCAGCGCCTCAAAACCGGTGGCGTAAACCTTCGATAGATTCTTGATTGAAATGGCCGGCTGCATGGACTGAGTACTCAGAAAGTCGGCTACCGTATCAACTACCGAGCCACAGCGCACGGCGAGCTAAGTCTGCCGCTTCTGCTGCGTCGTCTAGCTCGAGAAAGCAGGTCGTAAGAGGAGCCTTCTGCAAGGTCAGCGAGAATTCCCGCAGCTCGTCGCCTCGGAACGCGATGACGGTAAGTGCATCTCCCTCCTCAAAGCGTGCCAGCCGTTCGGCTAGCTTGCTCGCGGAGATCTTCAGCCCGTCGAGTGCGATCAAATGATCTCCGGGGCTGAGCCCGGCCGACTGGGCTGGGCCACCGTCGAGTAGCTGCGTCAGCTCCATACCGCTATCGCGCTCGATGAAACGGGCGCCCAAACTGAGTGGGTTCTTGTTCGACGCACTCCGCTTCGAGCCGCCAAGATCATCGGGCCCGGTGGCGGCGCGGAAACCCAGCTTAATGCCGAAGCCGGCGAACAACTCCGCCAGCGGTAAGTCCTCGGTGCCACGAACCGCGACGTCAAAAAAAGCTTGCAGATCACGGCCGCTGAGTTCCGCAGCCAGCTTTTCGAAATCGTCCTCCGCGATGCCGCCGCCTGTCGAACCGAACCGGTGCCACAGTTCCGCCATGATCCCATCCAACGTCACAGCCGAGTCCGCTGCGCTGCGCAGTGTCAGGTCCAGTGCCAGAGCGACCAGCGCGCCCTTACTGTAATAGCTGATTGCCGCATTGTTAGAGTTGGCGTCCGGTTTATAGAGCTTGTCCCAGGCGTCGAAACTCGCCTCGGCGAGACTCTGCTTGAAACGCCCCGGCGCTCGATAGACGCGGGTAAGTGTTTGACCCAGCCGTTCCAGGTAGTCCTTTGGGCCGATCAGATCGCTGCGTAATAACATGAGATCTTGATAGTAAGAAGTGATGCCTTCAAAGACCCACATCAACCTGGTCTGGTTGCGCTGATCGAGACGATATGGCGAGAACGCCGCTGGTTTGATGCGCTTAACATGCCAGCTATGAAAATACTCATGGCTACAGAGACTCAGGAAGCGCTGGTAGCTTCGCGGAGTTCCCAATTCGCCGGGCCGCGGTAGCTCATCGCGCTTAAAGATTAGACTCGACGAGGCGCGATGCTCCAATCCGCCATAACCCTTGCCGACCGCGAGGCCGAGAAACCGGTAGTGCTCGAACGGCGGCGCACCACCAAAAAATTGAATCTGCGTCTCACAGAGCTGGGCCAGGTCTGCCGCGATCCGGTCCGGATCTATCCGATGACGACCTGCCACGATGAGTTGATGCGGGACCCCGCCAGCCTGAAAATCCACCACAGCATAGTCACTGATCTCGAACGGATGATCGATGAGTTCATCGTAGTCGGCGGCTTGATAGCGACCGAAGCCTCTGTCGTCCACATCGACCGGTGTCATTGCGGTCGCAACGCGCCATTTCGCGCAGCGGGAATCTTTTGGCGGCTCAAGTAGCAGCTCGGTGGGCTCGTGTTCCTGACCGTGAGGACTCAGGAACAAGCAGGTGCCGTTAAAAAAACTGCGTGTGCCGTCCAGATACGCCCCGCGCACTGAGAGATCCAACGCGTAAACCTCGATCGTAACTACGAGCTCCGCACCGGCATTGCGGCAACACCAGGTACTTTTATCGACCTTCTCCACCGCGAGCGCGCGACCGGCGGACTCTGCGCGAATACTGACGACGTGGCGTGCATACTCTCTTAAAAGGTAACTCCCCGGGATCCACGACGGCAGCATGAAACGCTGCTCCACCGCCGGGTTCTCCAATCGACATTCCACTTCGTAGTAATGCCGATTGAGGTCAGCGTGACACACACGATAGCGAATCAGGGTCCGTTCTCCTCAACCGATGGGCTAACGAACGCTAGCTTGTCGCGGTGTTAACGGCTGGGCGAGCAGCAATCATCTCGCTCCAGCGCGTCAAGTTGTCACGACCGCCGGCCGGATCTGTTCCGACTGCGCGCTTCGCGAACCCTTGGTATACATAGGCCGCGATGTCTGCGTAAGTGAACCGGTCCAACGCGACATAGGGGCTTTCGCCCAGACGTCGATCCAGCTTGTCGAAGAACACTTCAACTCGTTTCCGCCCTCGATCGACCAGCGCCTCGATCTGCTCGTAACCTTGCGGTCCCGCCAGCGCTCGCCCCTTAAAATACTCCTGGCCGTTTCGATAGACTTCCTGAATACCGAGATAACCCTCCAGCGTTGCCATATCGTGCCACATCAAGACAAGCGCCTGCTCCTTGGCACCCTCGCCCATCAGGTTGGGCTCCGGGTGGAGCTCTTCAAAGTAACGACAGATCGCGTGGCTTTCGACGAGAACCGTGCCATCGTCTAGTTCCAACGCCGGCAAAGTCGCCGATGGCACTTTCGCGAGGAACTCGGCGCTCTGTTGCTCGAACTTACGCAGGTTCACAATTACGGTGGGAATCTCGAGATTTTTCTCCGCGAGGAAAATACGCACTTTCGTTGGACTGGGTGCCAGCCTGAAATCATAGAACTGCATGGATACGAGCCTCTCCGCTACGCACTGCTCAAAAAAAATTGATTGATCTCGCCTCGGCATCACCGCGAGTCGGGACCACGTGATTATAGGCGCCGAGACTCCCCGCTGCGCAGCTATTGTTTCGAGCTAGCGGCCAGTACCCGCTCGAACGCGCTACGCATTTGCAGGAGCTGTTGGTGCATCGAGGGCCACTGCCGTGCCGACCGCCTCGCACCCACACTGAGCATGGCGCGGCGCTCCTTATCTTCATAGAGCTCGAAGATACTGTGGGCTAGCGGTTCCGGGTCATCGGCTGCGAGCAGCTCGCCGTTCACTTCAGGTTGAATCACGTCTCGGATGCCTGCAGCATCCGCACCGAGCACCGGTACTCCGACCGCGAGGCACTGCATACAGGCTCGCCGTTGCAACTCGGCACCCCAATCCGTGATAACGGCAACACTAGACGATGCGAGCAGGCCTGGCGCCTCCTCGACGTTTGTGTAGAGATGGAAACGCTGGGTGAACGGCATCTTCCGAATCAAGCGGCGCACCGGCCCATGACTCGATTCGGGGGCAATCAGCAGAAAGTGGATCGGCAGGTCCATCGGAATCCAATGCGCGCACGCGATTAGCCATTTGAGTCCCGCGTCGTCGGGCCGCTCAGACATGATGGCTACAGTGAAAGCACCGTCCGGAATTCCGAAGGCTTGCAGGTCGACATCCATCTTGTACCAGTCGGTACTGTGACCGGAAGGCAGGACCGTTATCTTGTTGCCGAGCCAGCGCTTTGTGAGCTGATCGTGAGCGCGTTCTGGTGCGATATCGGACAGGATCAGTTCGATACGCGGTGATCGGTACAAGGCGCGGGCGAGTACACTCGGGCGGGGGTAGCATTCCAGATAAGAAAGCCGTACGACGACTTTGGCTGGCGCAGCCACCGTCGCCAGCACGATCGCGTACGGCGACGAGACCGAATCGAGGTACAAGATGTCAGCGGGCCAGCTTGCAAGTTTCGCTCTGACCGCCATGGCGGCGCGCAGGCCAACGCCGTGGGACGGCGGCAACTCCTCTAGGGCGGCGCCCTGGGCACGGACCAGTTCCGTGTACCGGCCGTGTAGCGGAGCGAGTATCGAGGTGTCAACACCGATACGTCGGAGTCCGATCAGCGTCTCCGCTGCCGGACGAGAATCAAGGGCACTGATTGCGAGTAACTGGATGGCGCCTCAGGATGGTCCGGGAACGAGCACATATTATGGAGGAGGTCCGCACCGAGCGGAAGGGAGGGTCGCCGGTACCGTCACGTATACTGGCGTCGAACGAAGTGAGAGCTCGATCCTTCGGGTCGTCGGGCGAGTTTATGCAGGCTAGAGAACTCCATGTGCGGCTGGCGAAGGTCAGCAAGGCCTACGACTCCCACGTCGTCCTAGCCGACATCGACCTCGAGGTAAGACCTGGCGAATTCGTGGTCATCGTCGGTCGAAGCGGGTCTGGCAAATCGACGCTGCTGAATCTGATCGCCGGCCTGGACTTTCCTTCGAGCGGTGAGATTCAACTCCTCGGCCAGTCACTGACCGAACTCACCGAGGAACAGCGCGCCAAGCTACGCTGCCATAGTCTGGGATTCGTTTTTCAGTTCTTCAATCTGATCCCTACGCTGACCGTGGCGGAGAATATCCGTCTGCCGATGGCATTGAACGGCATCGCTAAGAACGAAGCCAAGAGCCGTACCAACACCTTGTTGCACGACTTGGCTATGGCAGAGTGCGGCCAGCGTTTCCCGGAAGAACTCTCCGGTGGCGAACAGCAACGGATCGCGATCGCACGAGCGATGGCGCACAGGCCCGCCGTCGTGCTGGCGGATGAACCGACGGGCAACCTGGATCTGGAGACGGCCAGAGACGTACTCGAACTCCTCGACCAAACCTGCCGGGGTCAAGGCACGACGCTGATCATGGCGACCCATAGCCGCGAAGTCATCGGCCTCGCCGACAGGGTACTGACGATCCGGGACTCCCACCTGCAGGAAGCCGAGCGTTGATCGGGTTGCTGCCCACCGCCAGCGCCCGCTTCTATCTCAAGCACCCCTGGCAACTGTGCTTGGCCGTGACGGGCATCGCGTTAGGCGTAGCGGTCTATGTCGGCGTCGATCTCGCCAATGACAGCGCACGCAGGGCATTCGAGCTCTCCGAAAACCTCGTGCTCGGCCGGACGACGCATCAACTGGTGGGACTGGATGGAAGCCTGCCGAACACGATCTACCGCGAACTGCGCATAGAACATGGCCCTGTCGTGGCCGCTCCCATCGTCGAAGGTCAGGTACGTCTGTCTGCATCCCCGGCTCGCCGCTTCACGCTGCTCGGAGTGGACCCGCTGGAGGAGATGGAGTTTCGGGGCTTCTCAGGGTTCGTGCCGGGTCGCGGAGTTGATCTCGCGCGCCTGATCGTCGAGCCGGGCAGCGTCTTGGTGCCGGAAGCGCTGGCGTTAGAACTTGGCTTGGCGAACGGTTCGAGTCTTGGCCTGATTGCCGGCGGTACCGTCGCAACCGTTCAGGTGGTCGGGACGATCCGCGAAGCCCTACTAGATCCCGGCGGCTCGAGCCTGCCGATCGTCACCGATATTGCCACTGCCCAGGAGTTACTCGCGACCGACGCAATAACGCGGGTCGACCTTGTGCTCAACGCCGAGGAAGTCGAGCGACTCACAGCGCTGGCGATACCGGGTGTACGCTTGCTACCGGCCGCGAGTCGCAATGCGACGTTCAGCGAGATCTCACGTGCTTTCCGGCTCAATCTGACAGCACTGAGCTTACTCGCACTCCTCGTGGGCGTATTTCTGATCTATGCCACGATGTCGTTCGCGATCGTGCAGCGGCGGGAGATTTTCGGCGTGCTGCGTGCACTCGGCGTGAGTCGCCGGCAAATGCTCCTAAGCATCCTGCTCGAAGCCGGTGTGATCGGCTGCGTGGCGACGGTGTTGGGCCTCGTACTCGGACACGGACTCGCCATCGGACTGATCGACTTGGTGCTCAGAACCATCGGCGATCTCTACTTCACTGCAACGGTGATAGCGGCCGAACCGTCAGCGCTGATTTACTGGAAAGGCCTGGTGATCGGCGTGCTGACGACGTTGCTCGCCGCGTTAGCGCCGGCGCTCGAGGCCGCCAATACGACCCCCGACGCTGCCATGAGTCGCGCTGCGCTCGAGCGGACCGCACGGAAATACTCACGCTCGGGAGCCTGGCTGGCGCTGCCTGCCGTCGCCTTGGGCAGTCTCCTGTTCGTGGCTGCGCCGCGCAGTGTGTTGATGGGATTCGCAGGCTTGTTCTGTATCATCGTGTCGGGTGCGTTGTTGATCCCCCTCGGTACGACGTGGCTGATGCGACTCGCAGAACCGGCGGCCGAGCGCGCCTTCGGCATCCCCGGGTCGTTGGCCGTTCGAGGTGTCGCAGCTTCGTTGAGCAGGACCGGTGTCGCCACGGCCGCTCTGTCGGTGGCCGTCGCCACGGTGATCGGCGTGGGACTCATGATCGGAAGCTTCCGGGCCAGTCTCTCACAATGGCTGGACGCTACGCTCATCGCAGACGTCTACCTCAGCGTGTCCGACTCAACCAGGACGCCAAACGCCTTCGATGAAACTCAGCTTGCCGCCATCGAGGCGCTGCCGGAAGTGTCCGGGATCAGTTTGTCGCGATTCACCACGCTACCGACGCTATATGGCGAGCTGAACATACGCGCGATCCGGCCCGGACCGCAGGGCTGGGGCCTCACTTTACTTGGCGGGTCTCCGGCGGACTCGCTGCGAAGGCTGACGGCCGGAGAGGGCGTGATGTTATCGGAGCCCTATGCCTATCGGCGGCAGCTCGAAATCGGTGATGACTTGGTGCTGCCGACCGCCGAAGGCGACGCAGCGTTTCTGATTCTGGGCATCTTTCGTGACTACATCACCGACAGCGGTGCCGTGTTGATGCCGCTGAACGTCTACCGTCGTTATTGGAACGATCAGGGCATCAGCGGTGTCGGCGTCTATTTCCACGACTCGGTCGATCGCGCTCCCGCTCGCGAGGCTATTCGCTCGTTGGTTGCCGCTGAACCGAGCATTCGCTTCCGCTCGAACGATATGATCCGTGCACGATCCCTCGAGGTCTTCGACCGAACCTTCCGGATCACCGAAGTCTTGAGAATTCTCGCCGGCATCGTTGCCTTCCTCGGCCTGTTCAGCGCGCTGTTGTCCATCGAACTGGAGCGGGGACGTGAGGTCGCAATCTTGAGAGCGCTCGGCCTGACGCCGAGGCAGTTAGGCACGCTAGCGCTAACCCAGACCGGCTTACTCGGGCTAGCCGCGGGGCTGCTGGCCATTCCACTCGGCATTGTCATGGCGGCGCTGTTGGTGTTCATCATCAATCAGCGTTCCTTCGGTTGGAGCATGGACCTGATACTCGAACCGACTTCGTTGCTGCTCGGCATCGCACTGGCCTTGAGTGCGGCCTTGCTGGCGGGTGCCTACCCGGCTGCACGCGCGGGCAGAAGCAGCATCGCGACTCAGCTGCGGGAAGAGTAATCGTGTCCCGGCGAAGCGTGGCAGGCTTATTGATCATTCTGCTGGCCGGGTGTACCGGAGAGCCCGTAGAGAGTCCTTCCACCGGGTCTACCGCAGCGATGCGCTTGTTGAGCGGAGACGACAGCGCAGGTTACGCGCAGGTACTGGCGAGCCGCCCATTCGAGTTTCCTCAGGATCACGGCAGCCATCCCGAGTTCCGCTCGGAATGGTGGTACTTCACCGGAAATCTCGCCGCAGCCGACGAGCGAAGGTTCGGCTTCGAGCTCACGTTCTTCCGTTTCGCTCTGGCCCCGCAGCAACCCGAACGTGCTTCGGCCTGGGGAACGAACCAGGCATGGATGGCTCACCTGAGCTTGACCGATGCCCGGGCGGATCGTTTTATCGCCGCCGAGCGTTTCTCGCGCGAAGCGCTGGGGCTCGCGGGCGTCGAATCGGAGCCGTTCTCGCTCTGGCTCGAAGACTGGTCGGTTGTCAGCGAGGGACCCGGCTTTTTTCCGCTCCGACTGACTGCCGAAACCGAGGCAGGCGAACTCAGACTCACGCTCACAGCACAGAAAGGGCCCGTCAGCCACGGCGAAAACGGGCTGGACCGGAAGGGACCGGAAACCGGCAACGCGTCCCACTACTACTCGTTCACTCGACTACAGGCCACAGGCACCATTCGCGTCGGGCAGAGCGAGGAGCGTGTCAATGGGCTCGCCTGGATGGATCGGGAGTGGGGGACGAGTGCGTTGAGCCGAAGTCTAGAGGGATGGGACTGGTTTGCGCTGCAGCTATCTGACGGCCGAGACTTAATGTATTACCGGCTGCGCTCGGCTCAAGGCGGATCAAGTCCCTATAGTGGCGGTTCGCTGATCGAGGCCGATGGCCGTCGCCGGGCGCTTGGCCCCGAGGATGTCTCGCTTGCCATTCTGGAACATTGGCAAAGCCCTGCGAGCGGCGCGAGGTACCCGGTGAGCTGGGAGCTCACCGTGCCGGACGCAGAGCTGAGCGTAGAGATTCGTCCTTTGATTCCAGGCCAAGAGCTTAATCTCAGCGTTCGCTACTGGGAGGGCGCGGTACTGGTAACGGGCACCGGGCAGAGCCGGGGCCTCACCGGGCGCGGCTACCTGGAACTGACCGGCTACTGACTAATGATTATCTAGGATGTAACCAGGACGGCAGGAAGCTGTAAGGGTCTTCTTTGACGCTCTTGTCGTAGGCAACGCCGCTGTTCTCGAGTAGTGTTTGCAGACGTCCTGCTTTGAAAGCGTCAAAAACCTCAGTACAGCCACCAACTAGTTGGCCACCGACGAAAATCTGCGGGATAGTCTGCACGGAGAACTGCGCGTTGAGCGCAGTTCGGATCTTCCCGCCGCGGTCATTTTGTTGATACGCGACTGAATCGAGGTCGACCGCGCGATACGGTATCTCGAACTTCGAGAACATTTTTCGCACCGACCAGCAGAATTCACACCACTCCAGCGCAAATAACACGACTGGATGATCCTTGTCAGCAATGACCTCTTTGAGAAATTCCTCGGCGGCTGCATCGATCACCGCAGGCGCAGCGGCCTGCGGTGGCGGCACCGCTGACGGCTGAGCGTCGAACCGGCAACTCGGTGTTGAGCGAGATAACTCGATCTCATCGTCGGTCATCTCCGTGGAGATATTCTCGAACAGAGGCGTGCTCAGATAGCGTTCCCCCGTGTCGGGTAGCATACACAAGATCGTTGCGCCCTTTGGCGCGGACTCGCAGACTTTTAGTGCACCTGAGAACGTCGCGCCACTCGACGTGCCAACAAAGATCCCTTCCTTCTGCGCCAATTCCTGCGATAAGCGCATCGCGTCCGCACCGCTGATTGGAACGATCTCGTCTATCCATTCCATTGCGACAACATCCTCCACAAGGCTCGGGATAAAGTCCGGCGACCACCCCTGCATCATGTGCGGCCGGAAACTCGGATGACTCGCTGAGGGTGAGCCGTCATCGGCGCGCGGCTGTGGAATACCGCTGCTGAGAATTGGCACGTTGTCGGGCTCGCAGACGATGATTTTGGTATTCGGGCTTCTGTCAGCAAGCACACGGGCGACACCTTTCAACGTTCCTCCGGTGCCGAAGCCCGTGACCCAATAATCGAGACCCTCTTGCCGAAAGTCCTCCAATATCTCGACCGCTGTTGTCTTAGAATGCATGTCCGCATTGGCCTCGTTCTCGAACTGGCGGCAGAGGAACCAATCATGCTTCTCAGCGAGTTCCTCCGCTTTGGCCACCATACCGGTGCCTTTTTCCGACGCGGGCGTCAACACGACCTTGGCGCCGAAGAAACGCATCATTTTGCGCCGCTCGATACTGAAGCTCTCCGCCATCGTCACGACCAGCGGATAGCCCTTGTGCGCACAAACCATGGCTAGCCCGATGCCGGTGTTACCGCTGGTCGCCTCGATCACGGTCTGCCCGGGTGTCAGTCGCCCGGACCGTTCGGCGTCCTCGATGATCCCCAGCGCCAAGCGATCTTTGACCGAGCCCATCGGGTTGAAGGCCTCGATCTTCACATAAAGGTTGATTCCCTCGGGCGCGAGCTTGGTTACACGAACCGCGGGAGTGCGCCCTATCGTCTCTAGAATGTTGGCGTACTTCGTCACGGCGCCTCCGGCGTCGGGTCGTTATTGCCCTGTAAAGTACCCCCGGCGAGGCCGGAATGTCCAAACATAAAAAAACCCCCGCAGCTCCGAAGAACTGCGGGGGTTAGGAGTAAGAGCCTGGCAGTGACCTACTCTCACATGGGGAGACCCCACACTAGCATCGGCGCAGAGCGTTTTCACTTCCGAGTTCGAGATGGGATCGGGTGGTTCCCGCTCGCTATGGCCGCCAGGCAACCGGTTGGCGTTCATGTCGATACATGAACGCCGAAACTGGAATGATCCGAAACGTCACACAAACTTCTTGGGTGTTATATGGCCAAGCCTCACGGGCAATTAGTACTGGTTAGCTTCATTCATTACTGAACTTCCACACCCAGCCTATCAACCTCGTAGTCTTCGAGGGCCCTTCAGGGGGATCAAGTCCCCAGGGAAACCTAATCTTGGAGGGGGCTTCCCGCTTAGATGCTTTCAGCGGTTATCCCGTCCGTACATAGCTACCCGGCAATGCCACTGGCGTGACAACCGGAACACCAGAGGTACGTCCACTCCGGTCCTCTCGTACTAGGAGCAGCTCCCCTCAAGTTTCCAACGCCCACGGCAGATAGGGACCGAACTGTCTCACGACGTTCTAAACCCAGCTCGCGTACCACTTTAAATGGCGAACAGCCATACCCTTGGGACCTGCTACAGCCCCAGGATGTGATGAGCCGACATCGAGGTGCCAAACTCCTCCGTCGATGTGGACTCTTGGGAGGAATCAGCCTGTTATCCCCGGCGTACCTTTTATCCGTTGAGCGATGGCCCTTCCATACAGAACCACCGGATCACTAAGACCGACTTTCGTCCCTGCTCGACTTGTCTGTCTCGCAGTCAAGCACTCTTATGCCTTTGCACGCAATGCGCGATGACCGACCGCGCTGAGAGTACCTTTATACTCCTCCGTTACTCTTTGGGAGGAGACCGCCCCAGTCAAACTACCCACCATACACGGTCCCCGATCCGGATAACGGACCTAGGTTAGAACTCCAAACAGGCCAGGGTGGTATTTCAAGGTTGGCTCCACGCAAACTAGCGTTCACGCTTCAAAGCCTCCCACCTATCCTACACAAACATGGTCAAAATTCAGTGTAAAGCTATAGTAAAGGTGCACGGGGTCTTTCCGTCTAGCCGCGGGTACACTGCATCTTCACAGCGATTTCAATTTCACTGAGTCTCGGGTGGAGACAGTGTGGCCATCGTTACGCCATTCGTGCAGGTCGGAACTTACCCGACAAGGAATTTCGCTACCTTAGGACCGTTATAGTTACGGCCGCCGTTTACCGGGGCTTCGATCAAGAGCTTCGCCCCGAAGGGCTAACCCCATCAATTAACCTTCCGGCACCGGGCAGGCGTCACACCCTATACGTCCTCTTACGAGTTTGCAGAGTGCTGTGTTTTTAATAAACAGTCGCAGCCACCTGGTCACTGAGACCCTCACCAGCTCAGAAAGCAAGTTTCATCACCAACAAGGGCGTACCTTCTCCCGAAGTTACGGTACCAATTTGCCTAGTTCCTTCACCCGAGTTCTCTCAAGCGCCTTAGGATTCTCTCCCTACCCACCTGTGTCGGTTTGGGGTACGGTCGTTTGTTACCTGAAGCTTAGAGGCTTTTCCTGGAAGCATGGCATCAATCACTTCACCCCAATAAAGGGGCTCGTCATCGCGCCTTGAGATTGTGCTCCCGGATTTGCCTAAGAACACTCCCTACACGCTTAAACCGAGATAACCAACACTCGGCTGACCTAGCCTTCTCCGTCCCCTCATCGCAGTAACAAACGGTGCAGGAATGTTGACCTGCTTCCCATCGACTACACCTTTCGGTCTCGCCTTAGGGGCCGACTAACCCTGCGCCGATTAGCGTTGCGCAGGAAACCTTGGGCTTTCGGCGTGCGGGTTTTTCACCCGCATTATCGTTACTCATGTCAGCATTCGCACTTCTGATATCTCCAGCATGCCTCGCAGCACACCTTCACAGACTTACAGAACGCTCCTCTACCACGCAAGCACTTCCTTTAACCGGCTGTTTTTGTGGTGCTGCCGTTAGCTCATGAACTAACACCAGCACCATTCAACCGGCTAAAGTGAAGTGCTTGCATCCGCAGCTTCGGTATATGGCTTGAGCCCCGTTAAATCTTCCGCGCGGGCCGACTAGACCAGTGAGCTGTTACGCTTTCTTTAAAGGATGGCTGCTTCTAAGCCAACCTCCTGGCTGTCTCTGCCTTCCCACATCGTTTCCCACTTAGCCATAATTTTGGGACCTTAGCTGGCGGTCTGGGCTGTTTCCCTTTCCACGACGAACCTTAGCACCCGCCGTGTGTCTCCCGTGATTGCACTTCTCGGTATTCGGAGTTTGCATCGGTTTGGTAAGTCGGGATGACCCCCTAGCCGAAACAGTGCTCTACCCCCGAGAGTGAGACACGAGGCGCTACCTAAATAGCTTTCGAGGAGAACCAGCTATCTCCGAGCTTGATTAGCCTTTCACTCCTATCCACACCTCATCCGATAATTTTTCAACATTACCCGGTTCGGGCCTCCAGCAGGTATTACCCTGCCTTCACCCTGGACATGGATAGATCGCTCGGTTTCGGGTCTACTCCCAGAGACTGAATCGCCCATTTAAGACTCGGTTTCCCTACGCTTCCCCTACACGGTTAAGCTTGCCACTGAAAGTAAGTCGCTGACCCATTATACAAAAGGTACGCAGTCATCCAGCAAAGCTGGACTCCCACTGCTTGTACGCATACGGTTTCAGGATCTATTTCACTCCCCTCTCCGGGGTTCTTTTCGCCTTTCCCTCACGGTACTAGTTCACTATCGGTCGGTAGGTAGTATTTAGCCTTGGAGGATGGTCCCCCCATGTTCAGACAAGGTTTCACGTGCCCCGCCCTACTCTTCGTCACGCCTCAAATCCACCTTTCGGGTACGGGGCTATCACCAGCTACGGCCAGCCTTTCCAGACTGTTCCCCTAGACTTCATTGATTGATTGTGACTGGGCTGTTCCCCGTTCGCTCGCCGCTACTTAGGGAATCTCGGTTGATTTCTTTTCCTCTGGGTACTTAGATGTTTCAGTTCCCCAGGTTCGCCTCTCTACCCTATGTATTCAGATAGAGATGACCACCGAAGTGGCCGGGTTTCCCCATTCGGACATCCCCGGGTCAAAGCTTGTTTGCCAGCTC
>Ga0209987_10000010_pt1:27500-74750 | contig 74750 bp, 66 predicted proteins | sample N074metaG_FD_182134 | JGI IMG/M metagenome (GOLD analysis project Ga0209987, IMG submission 182134) | Deep subsurface microbial communities from Kermadec Trench to uncover new lineages of life (NeLLi) - N074 metaG (SPAdes) (version 2) | ecosystem: Environmental > Aquatic > Marine >...
AGGCCTGGCCCCAGTGCCCAGGCAGACCCGTAAGTATACTCGGGATCCGGAATCGCTCCAAGCCGTATACGGCTTAAGTATCGACCGTTCCAAAGATAGCTTTACAGGTAGGGAGGCGCAGCATTATACGGGATGCGGCCCCCGGCACAAGTTAGTGTTGCCGCGGGGAACTCGGAGCTCTGGGGCACATGGCCCGCTAATCTTTGGCGGGCGCCAGTGTAATTCGGGCGAACTTGCGCTTGCCAACCTGGTAGACCTTGGGTGTTCCATCGACCTCGATGGTCATTTTCGGATTGTCCACACGCTCATTATCTATGCGAACGGCGCCCTGCTTGATCATCCTGATAGCCTCAGAAGTGCTCGAGGTCAGCCCAACGTCTCGCAAGATATAGGCAATGCCGAGCGCCGGTTCGGCCGAGCTCAGGGCACGTTCATCCATGACGTCCGGGGTCCGGCCATGGCGATGTCGCGCGATAAAATCACGCTGAGCCACGTCAGCGGCGCCCTTATCATGAAACCGGGTGACCATTTCCTCAGCGAGCCGATACTTGATGTCGCGTGGATTTTCCCCGTCGGCGACTTGCTGCTTGAACCCCTGAATTTCGTCGAGGGGCCTGAAGCTCAACAGCTCGAAATAGCGCCACATCAAGTCGTCGGATATCGACATCAGCTTGCCGAACATCTCGCCTGGAGGATCGGTAATACCGATGCTATTACCCAGTGACTGCGACATCTTGTTGACACCGTCCAACCCGACCAACAGCGGCATCGTGAGAACCACCTGAGGTGGTTGACCGTAGGCTTGCTGTAACTGCCTGCCGACCAACAGATTGAATTTCTGATCGGTCCCGCCCAGCTCTACATCCGCTTCAAGCGCAACAGAGTCATAACCCTGCACTAGTGGATAGAGGAATTCATGGATCGAGATCGCTTTGCCCGATTCATAACGCTTGTGAAAATCGTCTCTTTCCAGCATCCGCGCCACAGTGTGCTTGGCGGCAAGCTTAATCAGATCTTCGGCACTGAGCTTGTTCATCCAGCGTGAGTTAAATTCCAGTCGCGTCCGGTCAGGATCGAGGATCTTGTAGACCTGGGATTCGTAGGTCTTGGCATTGGCGCCGACCTCCTCTGGCGTGAGCGTCGGCCTCGTGGCGGTCTTCCCGGACGGGTCACCAATCATTCCGGTGAAATCGCCAATCAAGAAAATAATCTCGTGACCGAACTCTTGAAACTGACGCATCTTATTCAGCAATACCGTATGACCGAGATGAAGATCCGGCGCCGTCGGATCAAACCCCGCTTTGACTCTTAACGGACGCCCGCTACCGAGTCTCTGTTCGAGTTCATCTTCCCGGAGAATCTCTTCAACGCCGCGACGCAACTCTTCTAGTTGTTTGCTAGTGCTTGCCATGATCAAGGAGGGGCTGCTCATCGCATCTTGAGAGGACCATTGTAGCCCGTGAATAGCTTTGACGGGTCCATACCGAGTCGTTACAGTACGCTCGGGTCATGATGTAGGTACCCCGTGAAGTCTTACTCTGGTGGCGTCCGTCACGATTATAAGAACACCTCGATTGACCCTCGAACGATACAGAGGCGTCATTGGTCGTGGTTTATCATGGGATTGCTGCTCCCTGTCGTCACGGTGTCGCTTTTTCTCACCAGCGGCACCAATGAGTCTATGGTGGCGCCAGCGACGTCCTCTATCGTTCAGGGCACCAGAGTAGAACGACCGTTGGCGTTACCCGAAGCGCCAGCTTCGGCCAAACAATCACAGACGGCGGCCGGACAAGCGCTCGAGCAGTCGGCAGAGACAATGCTAAGCCTCAGCGTGCAACCAGGCGATACCCTGGAGTTACTATTCCGCCGTAATGGCCTGAGCCTTGCTGATCTCGCCGCGATGACGGGACTCGGCGACGCGCGCGAACATCTCAGACTACTGCGACCGGGCGATACCATAGAGATCTCACATCAAGCCGGTCGAGTGCTATCGCTGGCGAAACAGCTTGATGACGTAAGCGTGTTGCAGGTCGATCGGAATACGACGGGATTTTATGCCGATATTCTGACGCGCGAGGTCGACATCCGCTCGGTGAGTCGTCACGGAGTAATCCAGAGTTCGCTGTTTGAAGCCGGAACCGCCGCGGGTATCTCGGACGCCGTCACAATGAATATGGCGGGTATTTTTCAATGGGACATTGATTTTATCCAGGACGTGCGTGTCGGTGATGATTTCACGGTCATCTACGAAGAACTTTGGCGCGACGGCGTGAAACTCCGGGACGGTGAGATCGTGGCTGCCGAGTTTATTAACCAGGGCACACCGTACCGGGCAGTACGCTATGTCTTTAGTGGCGGCGATTCAGATTATTTCACGCCGGACGGGCGGAGCGTCCGCAAGGCCTTCATTCGTGCGCCAGTAGACTTTGCCCGTGTCAGCTCCAGCTTCAATCTCAATCGCCGTCACCCGATTCTGAACACGATTCGGGCACACCGTGGAGTCGATTACGCTGCCCCCACGGGCACCTCCGTAATCGCCGCCGGGGACGGCAAGGTAACGTTTCGTGGCATCCGGAACGGTTATGGCAATACGATCATTCTGCAACACGGCGGCAACATCACCACGCTGTATGGGCACCTGTCGCGCTTTGCCAGCTTCAGAATCGGCAGCAGAATTAAACAGGGCCAGACATTAGGCTTCGTCGGCCAATCCGGTCTCGCGACGGGACCCCACCTACATTACGAATACCGCCTAAATGGCGTCCACCGCAACCCCCGCACGGTGACGCTGCCCCCGGCTGACCCGATCCCGGCCGAACACTGGGAGGACTTCTTGACTGCAGCCGCCCCGCTCTGGCGTCAACTAGACCTGTATCAACGCATCCGCTTCAGCACCGCTTCCAATTAAGTAACGCCCAGCTGCCGAAGCCTCGCCGAGGCAGCTGCAACATCGATGGCTAGGGTAAGCTTAAGGTCATGAGCGGGCTCTTTATCGGACTAATGTCGGGCACTAGCCTCGACGGGGCAGACGTTGTCCTCGTCGAATTTGATGGGACCGATTGTGTCGTGCAGGCCGCGAGCACTACGTCGTTTCCGGAACAGCTCGAGGCACGCCTAAGAGCGCTTATCCGGACGGCCACGGCGTCTCTGGACGAGCTGGGAACCCTCGACGTTGCTCTGGGCTACTTCTTCGCCGAATGTGTACGGCAACTCGTCGCAAAGTCCGACTACGAGCTCGCTGACATCAAGGCAATCGGCCACGCCGGTCATACGATCTATCACCAACCCGCACCGCCGCACCCATTCTCGATGCAGCTCGGTGACCCGAACGTCATCGCGGCTGCCACAGGAATCGATACCGTGGCTGACTTCCGTCGAACGGATATGGCGCATGGCGGCCAAGGCGCGCCGTTAACACCAACCTTCCATCAGTGGCGCTTTGCTGATTCCGACGAGGTCCGGGTCGTCGTCAACCTCGGCGGGGTTGCAAATATCACCGTATTGGATCCGCAGCAGTCGCTGACGGGATTCGATACCGGCCCCGCCAACACGCTCATGGATAGCTGGTCTAGACAATGCTGGGGAGAACGATATGACCAGGAGGGTCGGCGCGCGCGGCAAGGCAGTGTCAATCCCGGCCTATTGACGCAACTCCGAACGGATCCATATTTTCTACGTCAGCCGCCGAAATCTACTGGCCTTGAACATTTCAACATGGCCTGGGTCGAGGCAAAGCTTGCAGAAATCGAGCAGAGCGTCGCCGAGAAGGATGTCTTGAGGACCCTAACCGAGTTGACGGCGGAGACCGTTAGCGATGCAATTCGAGCGTCGGCGCCTAACTGTCAGCGGGTCATACTCTGTGGCGGCGGGACGTTTAACGCGTTTTTGGTAGAGCGCATTGGAAAACATCTTGCCGGTTGTGTCGTCGAGTCTAGCGCGGCCCACGGAATCGGCCCAGAGTGGGTGGAAGCCATCGCGTTCGCGTGGCTCGCCTGGCGGCGGATCGAACTCGAGACAGGAAACTCCCCTAGCGTAACGGGCGCCCGCCAAGCCATCATACTCGGCAGCTTATACTCGATCACCGGCCGGAGGTAAGGCGAACGACGCGATCAAAGCTTATGGACATGGCGAACCTGATACTACCGGAGTACTACATCAATCGTGAGCTATCGCAGCTCGCGTTCAATGTTCGCGTGCTACAACAGGCCAAGGATGAGAGTGTGCCGTTGTTCGAGCGGCTGAAATTCCTGTGTATCTCCTCCACGAACCTGGACGAGTTCTTCGAGATTCGAGTGTCCAGCATGAAGCAGCGTCTAGAGGTCAGTTCCGCGCCGGCGGGCCCTGACAACCTCGCCCCGGCCGAAGTCCTTACGACGATCGCGAGGCAGGCCCATGAACTCGTCGTAGATCAATACCGCGTTCTCAACGATGAGCTGATACCGGCGCTGGGCAGCAAGGGTATTCACTTCGTTCGCCGGGATCAGTGGAACGCTGAACAGCGAAACTGGCTGGAGAACTATTTTCGCACCGAGATCGTACCGGTGCTCAGCCCAACTACGCTAGACCCAACCCGGCCGATTCCGCGGATCCTAAATAAAAGTCTGAATTTCATTGTCAGTCTGCGTGGACGCGATGCATTCGGCCGGCCCGCACAACGAGCCATCGTGCAGGCGCCGCGCTCGTTGCCACGACTCATTCAACTTCCGCAAGAACTCGCTGAGACCGGCGCTGCAGATTTCGTGTTCCTGTCTTCAATTATTCACTCCTTCGTTCAACAACTTTTCTACGGTCTGGCCATCCACGGTTGCTACCAATTCCGCGTGACGCGCAACAGCGACCTCTACGTGGATAACGAGGAAGTCGGGGATTTGTTGAGAGCGCTCGAGGGAGAGCTCTTCGAGAGCCGCTACGGGGCAGCCGTGCGTCTCGAAACCGCCCATGACTGTCCCGACGATCTTACCGAGTTCCTGCTCGAGCATTTCAACCTCAGCCGTCAGGATCTCTATCAGGTGGATGGCCCGGTGAACTTGAATCGTCTCCTTGCCGTCTACGATCTCGTGGACCGGCCGGACCTCAAAGATCCACCGTTCACGCCGGGTGTTCCGACGCAGCTCGCGAAGACGGATCCATTTGCGGCGATATCGAAGGGCGACATTCTGCTTCATCATCCGTTCGAGTCCTTCGGTCCGGTGATGGATTTCCTTTACGCAGCCGCAACCGATCCCGCGGTTGTCGCGATCAAACAGACACTCTATCGTACGACGCCCGACTCACCGTTGGTCGAGAGCCTGGTCTTAGCCGCCGAGGCCGGCAAGGAAGTGACGGTGATGATCGAGCTCAGAGCTCGTTTCGATGAAGCGGCCAATATTGAGCTCGCCAACAAACTCCAGGAGGCCGGAGCTCATGTTGTCTATGGCGTTGTCGGCTACAAGACCCATTGCAAAATGCTACTGGTCGTGCGCCGGGAGCGCGGCCGACTAATACGCTATGTGCACCTGAGTACCGGTAACTACCATCCCAAGACTACCCGCCTCTATACGGACTATGGGCTTCTGTCCTCGAACGAAGCTCTCGGCGAGGATGTCCATGAAGTCTTCATGCAGATCACGAGTCTGACCAGCACTGCCGCATTGAGGATTCTCTACCAGTCGCCATTCACACTGCAGGAGAAGCTGCTGAAGCTCATCCGCCGCGAAACGGCATATGCGTCTTCAGGCCGCACCGGGCACATCATTGCTAAAATTAACGCCTTGGTAGAACCGGAAGTGATTCGGGCACTATATGAAGCATCCGCATCGGGAGTTCATGTGGACTTAATTGTCCGCGGGACTTGCTGTCTGCGTCCGGGGATCCCCGGTATCTCGGATAACATCCGCGTGCGCTCCATTGTAGGTCGCTTTCTCGAACACGATCGTTGTTGCTATTTTCATAACGACGGTCACGTGGAAGTCTTTTGTAGCAGTGCGGACTGGATGGATCGAAACTTCTTCAGCCGGGTCGAAATCATGTACCCGATACTCGACGACGACATCAAGCTACGAATCATCAACAATCTGGATACGTATCTGGCCGACAATACGCATGCGTGGGAGTTATTATCCGACGGGAGTTACCGATTGCTCTCACCGAAAGCCGGTGAAGATCGGCAATCTAGTCAGCGCTCACTACTGCTGGAGTACGCTGAGGTATCCTGATATTCGATACCTGGGAGTACCGCTCAAACCGAGAACGAAGATCCACAGCCACAGGTGGTCGATGCATTCGGATTGCGGATGATGAATTGAGCCCCGGACAGATCTTCCTTGTAATCGATCTCGGCTCCCATCAAATACTGAACACTCATTGGATCGATCAGCAGCGTTACACCGCGATTCTCAATCTTAGTGTCACCATCCTGGACCGCGTCGTCGAAGGTAAAACCGTATTGGAAGCCGGAACAACCGCCACCGGAGATATACACGCGCAACTTGAGATCAGCATTGCCTTCCTGCTTGATCAATGCGCCTACCTTATCCGCTGCGGCATCGGTAAAGTTTAACGGCGGCGCATCCTGCGCGCTCTGAGGGTCACTCATGACAACTAATCTCCTGCTGCTTTCACTGCAGCTACAGTGTCTACCTCGGGCCTGTTCGGCTGGGCCGTGGCAAACTGCCGTTCGTTTTCCTGAATGAGCGTGCCGCTCACCTCTGCCCCGATGGACATCTCGATCAGTTTATACTGAACATTGCCAATGACTCTAGCAGCTGGCCCGAGTTTCACGTACTCGGTCACTCGAACGTCGCCCCGGACGACTCCGTTTAACAAAAGATGTGGAACGACAACCGATCCTTCCACATAACCGCGCTCGCTGATGCTGAGAACGGCTTCGTTGTCCTTGATTCCGTTGACGTCTCCCTTCACATAGCCGTCGATGTGGAATCCTCCGGTGAACTTGATATTACCATCTATCCTAGTCTCAGCACCGATGAAGCTCCTGATTGCCGACCGATTCCGTTTCTTTTTGCCCAACATCTGCGACCTCTGCCTCGCTCGCGTATTTCTCGCTTAGCTTAGCGGTCATCGACCCGCAGTGGTATTAGCCAGTGACCGCCGACCACTTGTAACTTTCTGAAATCGGCTGGCCTCTGGACCCCTGCGGCCAGATTTCCACGTTTACTTGACTAGGCCGGAAATCCTCCGGCAGCACCAGATCCCGCTGCAAACCCTGGAAATAGCGAAACCCGTAGCGTATGTCCGCGGATTCAGAGTCTAGCAGCACATCTTCCGGACCCAGCTCCAAAACCTCGCCGTCTCGGACGCCTTCGATATTGAATTTTACAACGCCGGAAACGCGCCGATCGTGATTAATCGTCTGCACCAGAACTAGGCGCAGCACATAATGACCTTCGGGCTCGGCCTTGGTGAGATTGAGAGTCTGAATGCGGAGGCCCGCTAGCCCATTCTCCGGGGAGATGATCCCCTGGTAGAACACGAGTTCCTCCTCCTGGGCCTGAATTCTGCGCTGCAGTTGAGAGAGATCGCTCTCCACCTGAGCGTAGGTCTCCTGGTCGATTTCTCGGGACGTCTGCAGGCTGGCGATCTGCCGTCTGAGCTCATCGGCGAATGCCGCCTGTTGGCTAATCAACTGTTGTAATTCTTCCCGCTCCTTACGCTGATCGACAACAGAGTAGCCGCCCTGATAGCGGCCGAGTTCAAAGACGACATAGCCGGCACTGCCGAGCAGAGTCAGGCCGACAATAAAACTCAATACGGGTCTTCTGCGGGAAATGACCTGCCGACTCAACTCAAACCCTCCTGCCATGTTCGGGGCCACCAAGTCGGTTGCGGCGGTGGTCCCTGATCCGGGAATGCCAGCGGGCCGAGCTCCGTGAGCGCCTGCACATAGACGTGACGCTTAAAGTAGATGACGTCCTTCACCGGCCGCCAGTAGTCCACCCAGCGACATCGATTGAACTCCGGATCGCCGGTCGCGTCGAAACGGACCTGGGACGAATCCGCGAGCAACCGTAGCAGAAACCAGCGTTGCTTCTGACCAATACACAGCGGTGATTGCTCCCGGCGGACGAAGCGTTGCGGCAATCGATAGCGTAGCCATCCCTCGGTAACGCCGAGCGTGTCGACATCTTCTGGGGTCAGGCCGACCTCCTCATTGAGTTCCCGATACATGGCAGCTTCTGGGGTTTCGTCGAGCCCGATCCCTCCTTGTGGAAATTGCCAGCCGCCACTACCGACGCGGCCGCCAAGCAGCACCCGGCCCTGCCCATCGGTCAGAATGATGCCGACATTGGCACGGTAACCTTGTGTATCGATCCGATCCATGGGCCTACCCTAGTAGTCCGACGAGGCCAACCAGACGGGCCAATCCAGGGCCAGCTGAGATTCTTTCATAGTTCCGGGTCTCGCGCCCATCGGCCGTCCGCATTATTCCTCCTCCGACTCTAGATAGCGGTGCCCCTGCTCCATCAATGCGACGAAGCCTTTTTCGTCGCCGCTTGCGACGAGATCTCGGACCTGCTGGGTCGCGCTCACCAAGGCTTCCAGCGGAGCCCCACCATACTCGTTGAGGGCCTGAATTTCGTAGTACAGATGCGGATTATCGCCTGCCACACGGCTGGCTACGCCGAGTTGAGCATCGAATGTCGTGCTGGAGAACTGTTTGAGGTGGGACATCAACTCATCACTGCGGGCCAGGACTGTAAAGAACGCGAGATTCAGCGCGTGTGACAATCCCAGAATGTAGCCCATCAAGCGGTCGTGTTCTTCCAAGCTCACATCGACCCGCTCCACCATCGTGGAAGCAAACAGCTTGTGCGCCTCTTCCGTCGCGTCAGGGGCGCCGACGTCGACAAAGATGATGCGACGCCCTGAGAGCAGCCGTGTATCTGGGCCGAACATAGGATGAATAGAAGTCACTTTGCAACCCGCAGCAACCAAACGGTAGAGGCTCTCCTTGAGAGGGGTCTTCAATGAACCGACATCAAGAATCAACCCGGGCGGGCGACGTTCCGCGAGCTCCACCAGGATATTCGCGGTCACTTTGATAGGAGTTGCTACGACGATGAGATCATGGTCCAACGGACTGTCGTGCCAGTCTTGAATTTGTTCGTAGCGACCGTCCGCACTCACGGGATCCGCAATTTGCAGCTCGAACTCTTGCGACCTCAGGAAATCTGCAAGCCACGCCCCCATCTTGCCGGCGCCACCGATGACCAGCGCGCGCTTGCCAGCGCCACCGCTCTCAGCTGAAATTCTAATCTGCTCCTGCTGGGTCAGCGAAGAACGAATCAGCAATTCCATAATACTGGCGACCACGTCCGGATCCAGCCCTAACTCGACAGAGTGCCGTCGCACTCCGTTTAGCACCTCTCGCTCGCGCTCGTAGTCGCGAGTTGGCGTTCCAGTCTTGATCTTGTGAGCGCTGACCTCGGCGACGATTGTCTGGCGCTCTGCGATCAGCTTTACGAGCTCAGTATCGACCGCAGAGAGGCGTTCTCGTAACTCGTCCAAACTCATCAGAAAGCTCCCGTGGCTGCGGGTTGTACCCGGTGAGCCCTCGAGGCGCAAGCACAAATGTCTCAGCTTCTTATCGAGGGCGTGACTTATGCTCGGCACAACCGGACTCAACCGCCAACTGAGCGTCTAGCCAAGGCGCTCACCAAGGGCTACCCTGACTCGCTCGCCCCCATCTGCGCCAGTTGCACGACCGTGAATTCATTGCCGGTACCACCCCCTGAAGATCCGCTGATCATGGTCGAAGCGTGGTTCAACGAGGCCGTTCGCGAGGCTCACCAGCGGCACCCGAATGCGATGACGCTAGCAACCGTAGACACGGCGTCCAGACCGTCCGCGCGAATGATCCTGATAAAAGAGCTATCTCGGATCGAGGGTTACGTCACCTTCTACAGCCACTACCAATCCCGAAAAGCCATGGAACTGGAGCGCAACGCGAATGCAGCAGGCGTGCTCCACTGGGACAAGCTCGGCCGGCAGATACGCTTCGAGGGAATCGTCGTCAGGTCTCCCGAGGATCAGAGCGACGCCTATTTCGCAACGCGCTCGACGAACAGCCAGCTTAATGCGTGGGTCAGTGAACAGAGCCGCCCGCTGGAGAGCATCGCAGAACTTACGCGGCGAGCGCGAGATAAAGCCTCTGACCTCGGGCTGGCGACCGAGCCAGATGATGGAGATGAACCGCGGAGCGGCATTCGCGTGCCGCGTCCACCTTTCTGGGGCGGTTACCAATTCTGGTTCGCTGCGGTGGAGTTGTGGCTGGAAGGTAAAGACCGCTTCCACGACCGGCTTCGCTATGAGCGTGCGCTGACGCCGATCGGTGCGACCGCGTTTACTACCGGGCCTTGGACCTGCCAGCGCCTGCAGCCATGAATACCGGGACTACCGCATGTTGCTGACCGAGCAAACTCTCGCTTGCCCCTGTTGTGGAGAGAGCATCAGTTTGGTGCTGGATCTGTCGATACCCGAGCAGAGCTACGTGGAGGACTGCTCCGTCTGTTGCCGACCAATGCTGCTGGCGTACTCATCCCGAGCCGGAAAGCTACTCGAATTCGAGGCGCACGCGGAGGGTGGGGAGTGAGTATTCGGCTCGCCGTGAGCTTGATTGTCAGTTGGTCGCTGGTGAGCCTTTGTGCCGGCGAGGACCTGATCGCCGATGTCCAACAGGGCACGAACATGGCGCTCGCACTCGCACCGAATGGCGAGACCATCATCGTGGATCTGGTCGGACAACTCTGGGAACTACCCGTAACCGGCGGCGCGGCGGCAACGCTAACACCGAGCGACGAACGCGCACGCAATCCACGCTATTCACCGAATGGGGAATTCGTTGTCTACCAACGATTGACCGAGGGCCGATCGGATCTGTGGCAGCTTGAACTGGCCAGTGGTGTCCGCCGCCGACTGACAGGTCCGCCCTACAACGAGCGCGAAGCGGACTTTTCGCCGGACGGAAGATCGATAATTTTCGCATCCGATCGGGCTGGTAGCTACGATCTCTGGGAACTAGAGTTGGCTTCCGGCGAGACTACCCGGCGCAGCCACGCCGCGGGGCAAGCCTCATTCCCCGCGGTCTCCGAGGATCGGGATATAGCCTTTGTGAACCAGCGCGGCACCGACTGGACTCTCGAGGTATTACGGCCGGACGGCACGAACATCGTGTTGCTCAAAGTACCCTATCCGCTACACGCACCCAGTTGGCGGCCAGGCGGCGGAGTCATTCTTTTCACTGCACAGCGGAGTCCGACCGTTAGTGATCTGCAAATGATCCTGTTATCCCAAGAGCCGGTGATCAAAACGCTCACTCGGAGCGAGGACGTCTTCGGTTTCCGTGCTGCGTGGCTCTCCGCTGACAGATACCTTTATACAGCTGACGGTCGAATCTGGGAAAGAACGCTCGCGAACGCAACGCGTTCGCCAATACTGCTATTCGCTGGCGTGGATGTGAAGAGCGCTAGTCACAAACTGCGGATGTCCGGCCACGCGCCGGTCGGGACGCAACGAGTACAGGGCTTTCGCGCAGTTCGAGCATCCTCGTCGGGACGCTATCGGGCATTTACCGCACTCGGCGACCTATGGCTCCAGGACAACGATGGCAGCCTGCGCCAACTGACGAATGACGTCTACTTGGATATAGATCCTGACTTCGACCCGGAAGAGAATTTCCTCGTATTTGCCAGCGACCGAGCCGGCGACATGGACCTCTGGCAACTATCGCTCGACACCAAGGAGCTCTCTCGACTCACCAACGAGCAGGGCAAGAGCTATCGACCAACGATCTCACCCGACGGCACCCAAGTAGCTTTTCTTCGCACGCTGGGGTTCGGCATTTGGAGCGAGAGTTCGCTTGAACTGCTGCGATTAGAGCCGGGGCAGCGAGTACGGACTTTGGCAGAAGGCCTCACCGATGCGAGCGCCCCGGTCTGGGACCACGATGGAACGGCGATCTCGGTAGCGACTACGCAACGATCGGCCAACCTTGGTCGCCCGGCCGGCCCCGGCACACTACGCATCGATCTCGCCGACGGCTCGACGCGTTGGACGTCAAAGAACAATTCTGCTGGGCCGGGGCTTGCGCCCGTGCCGGGCTTTGGCACGCCGATGGCAGAGCCGCAGATCGAGTGGACCCCCGCCGAGTCTGCGCATCATTACGTCGTCCAGGTCGGTCGACTCTTCGACGGCGTGCGGAATCGGTATCGCAGGCATATGGATATTCATGTGACAAATGGTCGCATCACCAACCTAGTCACGCGCGGCTTGGCACCGCTCCCTGAGAAGGTTATCGACGCCCGCGATTACACGATCATTCCTGGCCTGATAGACATCCACGTACACCAGTCGGCGCTAGGCGGTGAGCGAATTGGACGGATCTGGCTTGCCTACGGCATCACGACGGTACGTGAGGTGAACAGCGCACACGGCGACGGGATAGAGCGGCGAGAGGCCTGGGCAAGCGGCAAGCGCCTCGGGCCGCGGCTGCTGCTGACATCGGCACCAGCGGAGCTGGCTACCGCTAGACGCTCCGGCAACGCCAGACCAGCTTACGACGTGCTGGAGCTGTACGCTGGCGAGCCAGAGCGCTTTTCCGGTCCGCTGCTCCGAGAAGCCAAGATTCTCGGCCTACCGGTTTTCAGCGACAGCCTGTTTCCGGCGGTCAGATTCGGGATCAATGGTCTCGAGCACATCGGCAGCCGCACCGAACAAGCCGATGGTCTGGAGCGTTCCCTGCTCGATAAGACTTACCAGGATGTCTTAAGTATTCTGACGCAGACGCGTACGGCCGTGACGCCAACGCTTGCGGCTTTTGGCGGCTTCAGCAGACTCGCAGCCGAGCAGCGGCTCTGGTCGGATGAGTCGGCTTACACCGAGTTTTTTCAAGCTTACGAGAGATCCGGGTGGCAGGCGGCGAGGGTCGCCCGTGAGCGTGTTCTGAACCTCCAACAGACCGTCGCTGCACTCGTTCGAGCCGGGGGCCGGGTCACAGCCGGCAGTGACGCGCCCGCCGTTCCCTATGGGCTGGGGCTGCACGCGGAGCTCGCGTTACTTAGTGAGGCCGGGCTGCCCAACGACCAGGTGCTGCGGCTTGCGACCGCTGACGCCGCTCTGGTATTGGGCCTGGAGCGAGATCTGGGCACGTTGGAGGTTGGTAAACTTGCCGACTTCGTGGTGCTGTCCGGAGACCCGCTCAGACGTATCACCGACAGCCTGCGTATCGAAGCAGTCGTCAAAGGCGGCGTCTGGCTCGAGCGTCAGCAGTTGACGGCGAAGCCCTAGCACGCAGACTCAGACTACGGCGCAGGTGGCCGCCTTGATCCGATACCGGTACCTGGGCCCAAACCTGCCACCAGCGTCTGAAATATGCGCAGCCTTAAAAAACAGTTAGATAGATACTATATATAAGATTGAATCTAGAAATCTTTCGTAAGGCAGGCGCCAATTTTTTGGCGAAACGCTGTCTCGCTGCGCCTTAATTCCCCGAATTGAATCCGTAATCGATTGATTTTAAAAGTAATTCCGTTGTAGTCCGGTTCGTGCCTCGATCCCGGCAGAAGCAACTACAGGCCGGCCAGTGAGTGAACGACCGAAAAGCTGTGCGAAGTGGCGCGCGGTTCTGTTAGATTTACGGGTCCAAGAACAAGAACGAGAATAAGAAGAAAACGTTACAGGCTGTTATAGAGATAAAAGAAAAGGTTGGAGCGCTTTAAACAGATAACAATTCGAGCGCGATAACCGACAGCCAGGCCGCATATTTGAAACCGTAAACTCCGATAACAACAATAATCTAACCCGGCGTTCCCACCGCCGGGTTTTCTTTTTGTGGCGCCGATTTTGCCCGAACTGTGATCCAGCGCGGCGCCTGCGGAACGCAGAACTGTTCGACTTGTGGGCCCAATCACGGGTCCACACAGGTTGTCAGCCGGCGATGTTCAAACGTTTACGTGTCGCAATTCTGCTGTATATTCTGGCGTTTATCGCGCTGGGAAACTTCCTGGCAGCTGCCCGAAGCACCGATTGGGACGAAACACTCTGGGTTGATGTTTACCCGATTAATGCAGACGGCAGTGCGCGCGCGCAGGCGTATGTAGACGGCCTCAGCAGCGCGGATTTCAGCAGAATCGAAGCGTACTTTTCCGGACAAGCCCAGCGTTATGGGGTTACGCTCGAGAAACCGTTTCGTCTGGAACTCGGACCCCAGGTCGATAACGACATACCAGAACTCGCGCCGACCCCATCTATGCTCGACACGCTGATCTGGAGTCTGAAAATGCGCTGGTTCGCAGCCCGCATCGATTCCGGCAGTGGTCGTCCCAGCCCCGATATCAAGCTGTTTGCGTTGTACTACGAACACAGCGAGGAGACCGTATTGGACCGCTCTACTGCGCTGGAACGCGGACTTATCGCTGTTGCGAAGCTGTATGCCGGACGTTCAAGCCAAGGTACCAATCAGGTCGTCATGGCTCACGAGCTGCTGCATACGCTGGGCGCGACCGACAAATACGATCTGGACACGAATCTACCCATCTATCCTGACGGTTACGCCAACCCGACACTGCAACCGTTGTACCCGCAACGGTCGGCTGAGCTGATGGCGGGCCGGATTCCGCTCGACGAGCGGACTGCCGACATGCCCTCTAGCATTTCTCGAACCGTGGTCGGACCGCTGACAGCGGCTGAAATCGGGTGGCCCATTGCAGAGCCGTAAATCGCTTACCACGCCGACGCCTGTATGATCGACATCCGAGCGGTGACCGGATGGCTCGATGGCGGATCGACTGACGAAAATCTATACCCGTAGCGGCGACGCTGGCCTGACCGGTCTCGCCAACGGCGAACGTGTGGCGAAATCTGATGCTCGGATCGATGCGCTCGGCACGATCGATGAGACGAATAGCGCCATAGGCCTGGTTCTGAGCGAGACAGGACTTCCTACCGCCGTGCTCGACAGTCTTGGTAGGATTCAAGACGAGCTTTTCGATCTCGGTGCGGAGCTGGCGCTTCCCGGTCGCCCAGCGATAACTTCCGAATACGTGCTGCGATTGGAAACCGACTTAGATGAATTGAACTCTGCGCTTCCTTCCTTGAAGGAATTCATTCTTCCTGGCGGCAGCCGCGCCGCAGCTGCATGTCATCTGGCACGTGCGATCTGTCGTCGTGCAGAGCGGCGAGTCTGGACACTCTCCACGGCTGCAGAGGTGAATCCTGAGCTGTCGAAGTACGTCAACAGACTTTCGGACCTGTTGTTCGTTATCGCCAGAATACTCGCCCGCCAACACGGCTCAACCGAGATCCTCTGGCGGTCGGGACGTCGCTGAGCAACCGCTGGGACGGACGTCAGACCGCCCAACCGAATAGCGTCATCACAGCAATAACCGTAATCCAGATGAACAGTGTGCGGGTCACCAGACGCATCGCGTTGCGTGCTGCGCCACTGGAGTTTGGCTCCTCCTCGAGAAATCCGGTCATTGCAGCTCTACCAACACAGGCGACGACTTCGTCGTTACTCCGGTGAAAGGGCAGGTCAGCCCTTAGTTCATAGCTTCGCCAGCAGTTCAACGCGTCGTCGAAACTGCCGCTGAGCGCGTAACCAATGGCCGCCAGACGCGCCGGTATCCACACCAATACTCCATGGACCATCTCCACGGCTGGCAGCGCACCGCCAACACTGTCCGGTTTGCGCGAGGCCTCGTACGCGACTCGTCGCCGTAGCAAATCACTGACTCTGAATAGCCAGGCTCCTACCGGACCGAACACGATAAACCAAAACACGACGCCGAAGATTCGGTTTGTCGCCTGTATAAAAATCGCTTCCTCCACGACGTCGATATCGTCAGCTCCGGAATGATCTCCCTCGCAAAGCTCGGTCAGTACCGCCCCAGATCGCTCTGTGTCTCCGCGTGAAAGAGCGCTGCAATACTCATCGACTTCGGTTCCGAGATCTCTAGGCCCTAAACAGAAGAACACGACCAGCACTGCGAATAATAGATACGGTAAATCCCAAGGAATCGCCGTACCTCTGAGTACGACACTGGCCCAAAGAACGGGAAGGAGTGGAATAACCAAAACCAGGATGATCGCGAGATAAATCAGCCAGACGTTGAGAGTTTTGAGTCTTTTCAAGCCTAGATCAAAATAGGCATCGAACCACCGCAGTTCGCGCAGATGCAGCACCTGAGTCGCGACGTGCTCAAGGCCAAGACCAAGCATAAGAGCGATGAGCTTCATTGCGTCGTCAGGTCAACTCTGCAATAAGTCGCCGAGTAACGCCCAGTCGAAGCAGGCTCCTGGGTCGCTTTTTCTGCCAGGCGCAATATCACTATGGCCAACGATCTCTGCATCTTGGAGGGAAGGATAAGCTCGTCGCAAGACCCGGACAAGCTCTGCGAGTCGCTCGTACTGAACGTACTCATAAGGAGAGTCGTCGGTACCTTCAAGCTCTATACCAACCGAGAAATCATTGCATTCGTCGCGGTCACCGTAACAGGACTGACCCGCATGCCAAGCTCGCTTCCCGAACGGAACGTACTGCGTCGGCTCGCCTTGGCGCGAGATCACTACGTGACTTGAGACTCGAAGATCGATGATCGTTCGAAAATACGGGTGCTCTTCGGAGACGAGCCGGTTCAAAAAGAACTGCTCGATAGCGGGGCCGCCAAACTCCCCAGGCGGAAGACTGATGCCGTGAACAACGATAAGTTCCAGCGTCGAGCCGGGTGGCCGCTGATCGCAGTTTGGCGAAACGACACGTCTCACACTGGTAAGCCATCCTGTGTCGGTTTCTATCTCCACCCGATTCGATTACCACCGAGCCATACGTTCGATCCTGGACAAATACCTCTCCGGCGACCACCGGTTGGGATAGACGGGCTAACCGGGTAATTCTGCGAGCATTGTCTCCAGACGCTCCATGTCAGGTATCAACGGATACTCGTTGATCATTCGCGTCCGACATAGAACCGGCTGACCTTCAGGCCATGGCTGCTCGGTCTCCAGCGACAAAACATCGCCGTTGACTCGGACCAGCTGTGGGAATCCTTGCGTGATCATCCCGAAATAACCGATCTTCAGTTCCTCTCCGATCGCGTGGAAGACGGCAATTCGAGATCGCGCTTCGCGGTTAGGCGTTGCCTCTCCCGAGATGCCCTCGAACGAGATTACGGGTAGTCGCCGACCGTTCCATACGACTCTCCCCAAGAACCAGCTCGGCAGCTGATCGTCGTCCTTGGATCGCTCCGGTTCGCTGAACATGATGACTTCTGCAACACAGACACGCGGCACCAGGAGTCGCTCGCCGTCGAGTGGTATGAGTAGGCTATAAAGTTCACTCAGTTCCGAGCTCATAGTTCTCGTCCCAAGAGTGTTTCGATCGCCTTCGTCAACTCGGCTTCCTGATAGGGTTTACCGATGTAGTCGTTGACGCCGATCTCGATTGCCCGCGCGCGATGTTTCTCGCCCGATCGGGACGTAATCATGATGATCGGAACATTCTTTACTTTGGGATCATTACGAACGTGGGTCGCAAACTGATAGCCATCCATCCGCGGCATCTCTATATCGAGCAAGATAACGTCCGGTTCGAAGTCCTGGAGTACACGAATCGCATCCAGACCGTCGCGTGCTGTCATGACGCGGACGCCGTGACCCTCCAACAGCCTTTGTGTAACACGGCGCATCGTAATCGAGTCGTCTACCACTAACGCCGATACCTGTTGTTCCAATTTCTCCGGAGCGAGAACCTGCTCGGCATCGTCGAAACCCTCCTGGGCACGAATCAGCGTCCCCATATCCAAGATAACGATGATTCGACCGTCGCTGAGAATCGTTGCGCCGGAGACCCCCGGCACGCTGGTGATCTGTGATCCGAGTGTCTTGACGATAATCTCGCGGCTTTCTTCCAGCGAGTCCGTCAGCAGTGCGGTCGAATTGTCTCCGGCGCGGATAAGGATAAGCGCAGCGGGACTATCGTCTTCCGGCAGCGCCGACGGGGCAGCCCCCACGAAGGTACCCAGATGTTGTATGCGATAACTGATACCCCCGTATTCGATACTTGGTTGATCCTCGGTGAGCAGCTGCAGCAGCTTGTCCTTGGCGACCCGCTTTACGCCCTCTATGGTGGGTAACGGCAACGCAAACGTCTCTTCGCCCAGCGCTACGATCAACGCACGGGTGACCGCGAGGGTATAGGGCAAGCGGAGCAAAAAGCGTGTGCCTTCTCCGGGTACGGACTCGATTCGTATCGAGCCGCCGAGCTTCTTGACTTCGTTCCCGACAACATCCAGGCCGACGCCGCGTCCGGCCGCCTGGGTCAACGCCCCCGCAGTCGTTAGACCGGGCATCAGAATCAGCTCGGTCGCGTCGATATCGGACACTTCCTGCCCCTCGGCCAGGAAACCCTGTTCGAAAGCCTTGCGTCGAACGCTGTCCAGATCTAGTCCGGCGCCGTCGTCCGAGACCTCTATGAGCACTTCGGAACCTGCGCGCTGCAGCTTCAGAGTGACGCAGCCGACGGCCGGTTTACCCTTCTGGCGTCTGATCTCGGGCGTCTCAATGCCGTGAACAACGGCATTACGAAGCAGATGCTCGAATGGCGGCAGCATGCTCTCGAGCACCTGGCGATCCAGCTCGCCCTCACCACCTTCGACGACGAGTTCCGCCGATTTTCCCGATTCGCTTGCGGCCTGGCGAACAACTCGTGCCAGTCGTGGCACATGACGCTGAAACGGCACCATCCGCGTCTTCATCAGTCCGCGCTGCAGCTCTGTCGTTACCCGGGCTTGTTGCGTAAGGAGGGTTTCCGTCTCGTTGGTCAGCTCTCTTAGCAGGTCATAGATACTCGCTACATCGCTGGCCGATTCCGCAAGCGCGCGCGACAATTGTTGAATGTGGGAGTAGCGGTCCAGCTCGAGTGGATCGAAATCGTCGTCACTCACGCCTTCCTCTTCGTGGCGGTGCAATATCTCCGCTTCGGTCTCTGCTTCCAAGTTTCGAAGCTGCTCACGCAACCGAGCAACGGTTTGGCCGAGTTCGCCAAGATTAAAATTGGCGGAGTGAACTTGCTGATTCAATCGAGACTGGAAGATGCTGATCTCACCCGCGCCATCGAGCAGAGTATCGAGCAACTCAGCATCGACGCGAACCAGCTCCTGGCTGGAGACTGCGTGAGCCGAAGGCTCACCTGAGGAAGCCGCTGTCATCTGGCGAGGTATACCGTCCGCATCAGCGGTCGCCTCGTCAGCCGCATCACCGGACACATCGACCGGGCCTTGAGCCACCTCTGTCCGATCAGGCGCAAGCGACTGTAGTCCGGGAATCTGCAGCGCTCGCGTTCCTAAGGTGCCGTCTGTGTCAGCGTCCTGCCCGCGCGTCTCAACGTCGGTAACCGCCGAGACCGGTTTCGCAGGCCGTTCCGCTGAACCGATGCCAGTCGAAGCTTGAATCAGACTCAGCAGTTCAGCGGACGCGGTAACCTCTTGGCCCGCAGCGACTGCATCCCGCATCTGGTGCAGTTGGTCGAGGCTGCGTTGGACGAGTTTCACGGCCTCAGTCAACGGCTCAGCCGGTGCGCTCGATATTTCAGACAGCAGACCTTCCAATGCATGACTGAGGTCCCCCATCGGAGTGATCCCGGCCATTCGGGCGCCGCCTTTCAGGGTGTGAAGCAGCCGCTGCAGCTCGACTAGACGCTCGAGCTCCGCGCCGCCTTTGTAGAAATCCTGCAACGCGAGCTCGGCATTTTCCAGAGTTTCAGCGGCTTCCTCCGCGAATATCGCCGCGATCTCAGGATCGAACTTAACGACATCAGCGCTCGGTTTCTGCTGCGGTGAAGACGGCTCCGCCGCTGAGCTTGCATGCACCACAACAAGCGCGGCTAGTTGTGCAACGATGTCGGAGGTATCTTCGGCGAATGTCTTATCAGCGCCCAGCGCATCCGCCATGCGCTCAAGCATGTCTGTCGAGGACTGCAGTATTCGCAAGTCGTCTTGACTGAGCGCTGACCCGGTGGCGTATTGTTGCCCCAAGTACTCCGCGAGCGGTGTGGTAAGCACGATAACCGGCTCATACGCTGCCATGTTGGCGCTGCCAAGCAACGTGTGAGAAGCACGGAACAGAGGCTCTTCAACGACCGGGGACTGCTTGTTTTCGTCGATCGCGCGTAGCGATTTCCTGATAGTCTCCAGGTGTCCGCGCATCTCCTTAACGAAAATATCAGCCAAGACCGGATCCATTTGCGACGAAACACCGCTCTCAACCTCAGATTCCTCCGACGGGGCCGAGTCTGCGCTTGCGGTAGCGCGCGTGGTCATACTCACCAGCTCGCCGGGACCTGGATCGCCTTTGGCAAACGCGTCTGCCTGTTTTATCAGCAGCTCGACGTCACCGCTCGGTCGCGTACCGATCTCCAGTTGCTCCACCAACTGAGGCAGGAATTCCGCCGCTAGAGTTAGAAACTGGAGCGCTTCCGCGCTCGGGCTCAGCGTATGATTGATAATGCGGTTGAGGAGATTCTCAATGCTCCACGAAAACTCACCGATTACCTGAGCGCCCACCATTCGACCGCTGCCTTTAAGCGTGTGGAACGAACGCCGGATGTTAAGCAGCGCGTCTGAATCGTCCTGATTCTGTTGCCAAACCGACAGATAGCGCTCGATGTTCTCGACCTCTTCTTTCGCTTCTTCGATGAAGATCTCGACCAAGTCCGGATCGGATCGCTCTGCATCGACCACCATAACCGCCGGCTGCAACGTCACCGTCGTGGATCCGGGCTCCGCCTGTTCCGCGTCGGCGTCCAGTTCGCCTTCCTGCACGAGTAGCGTATCGTCATCACTTGGCTCGGGCGGGGTTTCCAGAATCGTAAGACAGCGTTCCGCATCATCCAACATGTACCAAGGGTCACTACGACCGGTGCTGATGGTTTCAATGTAGTACTCAAGACTAACGACGGCGTCTGCCAAACGCTCCGTCAGGTAGGGTGCCAGCGGCACTTCTCCCGCAGCAAGACGAGTAGCTATGACGCTGCCGATACGTTCTACCACGCCGACGGCTTGTGTCTTGTCGAGCATCAACAATCCCGCCGTAATGCCCCTGAGCTGCGGCCCAATCTCGTCAAGAGCGCGTACGTCGCCGGGACTCTCGATGAGGTCGATTACAGCTTCCTTGATGCGAGCTAGATTGACGATACATTCCCCGATGACCGATTTGGTTGCCTGCTGAAGTTGAACGGCGGAAGCGTCTCCAGACGGGTCTTCGTCGTTCTCAGAAGGGACGACGGCTCGAACCAGGTCCGTGTCTAAGGCATCCTCAACGCTCAGGAGCGTGGCAGCAATCTGCTCCAACTCCGCCTCATCGGGGGCCCTCTGACTGTCAACTATCGTGCTTAGTGCGTTCGTTTCCTTCTGAATGTCGTCCTTGGACTTGGCTAGCCCCAGCACGCCGAGAGTGCTGCCGATTTTCTTCAGCATCTCCAACTGTGGCTCGAGATCCGCCACGTTCTCCGTACCAGTCCGAACAAAGACGTCCAGCACGTCTTTGACGCTGCCGAGATCCTCCTTGATCGCGTCGGCAACAGCTCGCATGAGCGTCACGCTTGGGCCTGCCATGCGCACGGTGGCTTCAGCCAGATATTCCTCGCCCGGCACGATGTCGGTGAGTTCGTAAGCTGTACGAATCGCGCCGAGCCGCTCTCCATCTCCTGTCGCTCGAGCGGCATAATAGAGGAAGCTATTTAGCAACTCTATCGGCGGGGAATCGACGAATGCTTGTTCACCTTCGTCCAACAGGCGCTTGAGTTGCCGGTCGGCCTGACCGACAAAGCGCTTCAGGGCATTAGTCGTCTCTAGCCCCCCATCCTGGAGAGCCTCTAACACGCCCGTTAGTACATACCAGAACTGCTGCACCGATTCGACGCTAGCAACGGTCTCCAACTCGCGGCTGACGCGGACCAGCTCCGCCAGATTCCCCGCAGAATCCTCATCACGAATCCAGCCAAGGAGTGCTGCTTGAAACTCAGCTCTTAAGGCGTCGATAATCTGTCTGAAGGCTTGGACGCTGTCTTCGGAAAGAGCAATGCCGGAGTCGTCTTGGCGCGCGGCCGGGGCGAACGACGCCTTGTTGAGCAGAACGAGGGCCCCCTCCGACAGCTGCGGCTTACCGCGGTGCTGGCGAAGGTCATTGAGCAGCGGCAGCAGTACCAACGCGACGTCACGACCTCCGGCTAGGAGCCGGTCGAGATAGGCAGACAGTTGCACCATCGCTCGAACTAGCGTTTCTATGCCTTTGTCTACCGTGTCGGGATCTGTCGCGGTACCAAGATACCGGCAGGTCTCTTCGATTTCCTCCGCGAGTAACGCTGCTCCATCAACCTCGGCAATCTTCAGAGCTCCGTGGGACAGATGCAGGAGATCCGCACAGCGCGAGAATGCTTCTTGATCGGCATTTCCATTGACGAGTTGCTCCAGCTGGACGCGAGCCTCTTCCAGCGTGACCGTCAGTTCGCCACTAACCAGATCGAGAGACTGAGCGACCAAAGCATGCATATCAGCGACGGGCATCACTAACCGGATCGGCGGCGTTTCTTGGGAGGCGGTTCTGCCGCGACATCTTGTGCTGGCCGCCCCGGCTGCAGGCTCTTCGCAACCTGCTTCTTACTGAGGATCCCGGTACCTGTCGATACGTCCGGAAGCACAAAGCCGCTCACCGTCTTGCGCAGCTCGGAGGCAAGCTGCGAGAGTTTACTGATGGCGCTCAATGTCGAAGCGGTGTATTCCAGTGCCTTCGAGCTGATCTCCCGCAAGACCGCAATGTTGCTCGCAATTCTGGCAACCACTTCTGTCTGACCTTTCGAGGAAGTCGAGATATTCTGGACGAGACTCGCGATCTGGTGGGAAACCTGCTCAATCTCAACGAGTGCAGCGCCCGCATTTTGCGCGAGTAGCGAGCCACCCACAACGTCCGTGGTGCTGCGCTCCATGGCAACGACGGCCTCGTTAGTATCGGACTGGATGGTACTCACTAACACTTCGATCTGCTTGGTGGCGTTGCTCGAACGCTCAGCTAACTTCTGCACTTCATCCGCGACGACGGCGAATCCCCGACCGGCTTCTCCAGCTCTGGATGCCTCGATCGAGGCGTTCAAGGCGAGGATGTTGGTTTGTTCGGCGATTTCCTCGATTAGCGCAACGATATTACCGATCTCCTGGGAACTTTCGCCAAGACGTTTGATGCGCTTGGAGGTATCCTGGATCGTCTCACGAATCGTATTCATGCCGTCGATGGTTCGACGAACGGCCTCGCCGCCCTTATGCGCGACATCTACTGAGTGGTGCGCCACATCCGAACAACGTTCAGCGTTACCGGAGACCTCTTCGATCGCACTCACGACCTGGCCTATGGACTCCGACGCCGCTGCCGCATGCTTGGTCTGAGTCTCGCTCGCCCGTACCAAGTGCTGCGATGCCGCTTCGGTCTGCTTGGCGGCTGCATCGACCAGGATCGAAGAGTTATTCACAGTCGCTACAAGATCCCGAAGCGCGCCAATCGCATAATTGATCGAATCTGCAATCGCGCCGGTAATGTCGTCTGTCACCGTCGCGTGGACGGTGAGATTGCCGTCCGCCAAACTCGATAGTTCATCGAGGAGGCGCAGTATTGCCTGCTGATTCTGCTCGTTCTGCTCGGCTTGGAGAGTCGCTGCACGTCGGAAGTCGCCCGCTCGCAAGTGCGCAACAATCATCGACAGAGCTAGAATCAGCGCGCCGGTGACTAGCGCCTGTAGCAGTCTTTCGTCGACGACCTCAGTGCCTCCACTCATCCACAGGAGCCAGATCGTCCAACCAAGCATACCGAGAAGGAGGGCGGTCAGCACCAACAACACTCTTGCCCAAGGGCTTTTCTTCAGCATCGCGTCAGCTAGGCCCCCGTCTCCTGGTTTGGTCGGAGAAACTGCTCTTCCCGCAGTAGCTTGGCCAGACTGAAGAGCGGCCAAACTTCGTCGTCTCGACGATAACACCCGTCGAGGTAGTTCTCACAGCGAATGTTCGTTGCCGGCGTTTCGCCAGTATAGTCAGTTGAGCTGAAGCGTCGAAAGCCAACGACCTCGTCCACCAGCATACCCGTCGGCACGTCCCTGCTGGCCAGCACCAAAACACGCGCATGACGGCCCATCAATGAGGCCCCGCCGCCAAGATAGGCCTTCAGATCGATGATCGTAATGAGTTGGCCTCGCACATTGGCGATTCCTCGCAGCCAGGGTCTGGCGCCCGGAACGCGCGTGATCGCGTTCGGAATCGGGAGTATCTCTCGAACATCGCTCCGCGCGGTAACGAAGTTCTCCTGGCCTAACTTGAAGCCGACTCCGACCCAGTCCTCGCCCTGTTTATCCCGGCCTTCACGATTTGCAATCGCGGTGCGGGCCCGCTGTTCCAAGGCTACCAGCAGCTCGAAGGGCTTGTCGCTTAGTGCGCTGAGCGTCAAACAAGACCCCCCATGGATCGACGCAATACCTCCTGCGCTTTCGCCACAAGAGCCGCGGCAGTTACCGGCTTGACGATATAGTCTACCGCACCCTGGCGCATCCCCCAGAGTCGATCGGTTTCCTGATTCTTGGTCGTCACCATCACCACTGGTATCGACTGAGTGGACGGGTCTCGGGTCAGGGTGCGCGTCGCCTGAAACCCGTTCACGCCCGGCATAACCACGTCCATTAAAATCAGGTCCGGGCGCATCTCTCTGGCCAGAGCAATGCACTCGGAGCCGCTGGTTGCAGAGATCGTCTCGAAGCCGTGCTTCTCCAGAGCCGTCTTCATGACATGGATTTGCGTAGGCGAGTCATCGACGATCATTACCAGCGCCACAATCAACTACCTGCTGTGCGATCTGATTTGGACGAGTGATTCCGAATTGCGCCGAGAAGCTCGTCTTTGGTGAAAGGCTTCGTCAAATACTGTTCGGAACCGACGAGCCGACCTCGAGCCCGGTCGAATAATCCGTCTTTGCTTGACAGCATGATGACCGGAGTCGCTTTGAATGCCTGATTATTTTTGATCAGCGAGCAAGTCTGATAGCCGTCCAGCCGGGGCATCATAATGTCGACAAAGATAATGTCGGGACGATGATCAGCAATCTTGGACAGGGCATCGAACCCGTCCACGGCTGTGAAAACTTCACATCCCTCTTTCGCGAGTAGCGTCTCGGCCGTCCGACGAATGGTTTTGCTATCGTCAACGACCAGGATTTTTAACCCCTCAAGGTCGAATTTCGATTCCACAACATTTCCGTTAGACACGCACTCCTCCTCAACGGACGCTTAAGAGTATGGGCCGGAAGCAACAATTCTTGTCAATCGCTAGGCCAGAACGCCATTTTACATACTGGCAAGATGCCTTCCAACGAACCGCAGTGACCTGGCAGCCATCAAAGGCGGCGGAACCCGATCGAAGTTCGGTAACCTCTGTCCATTCCCTCCCGGCCCGGTAGCTCGGCGTATAGTAGCTTCCTCGTCATGGGCATAACTGCGAACCCGCACGCATCTTCAGATAAGGAACCCTGATGACCGACTCCCAACGTCTGCTAGGCGTGGTCATGGACCCAATCGAGAGCATCCAGCCTGGCAAAGACTCTACGCTAGCGATGTTGCTCGCCGCCCAGAGCCGGGGCTGGACGCTTATTTATTTTCGCCAGAATGACCTGGCTGTTCGGGATGGAGCGCCGCTCGGAGATGGCCTACAGATTAAGGTTTATGACGACACCAGCCGTTGGTATGAGACAGGTGAACAATGGGTCGGCGGTCTAGAGGAGCTGCAGGTATTGCTCATGCGCAAGGATCCTCCGTTCGATATGGAGTACATCTACACGACCTATATCCTTGAGTTGGCGGAGGAGCGTGGGTTGTTGGTGATCAATAAACCAGCGAGTCTCCGAGATATCAATGAGAAAGTCTACACGTCGTGGTTTCCCGATTGCGCTCCCGCGAGCCTGATTACCAGAAATCTCGACGAACTCCGGCGATTCCTGACAGAGCAAGAGAAGATCGTCGTCAAACCGCTGGACGGGATGGGCGGGCGATCAGTTTTCATCGTGACTCACGGTGAGCCCAACTCCAATGTCATACTGGAGACACTGACCGACAACGCTTCCAAGTTTACTCTCGCGCAGCGCTATATCCCGGAGATCGCCGAGGGCGATAAGCGAATACTCCTTATCGACGGCTCACCCATCGAGTACGCACTCGCGCGGATTCCTGCGCCGGGCGAAAGCCGCGGCAACCTGGTCATGGGTGCCAAGGCGGAAGGCCGCGAGCTTACGCAGCGAGACCGCTGGTTGTGCTCCCGTGTCGGACCGATATTGAGAGCCAAAGGCATCGTATTCGCCGGGTTGGACGTAATCGGAGACTATCTGACCGAGATCAACGTCACGAGTCCAACGGGTATTCGCGAACTGGACCGAGCATTCGGATTGAACATAGCGGATACGCTATTCGACGCTATAGATCGTCTGCTGCAAAAATAGCGCTGTTCTGATTGCCGCCGTGAATTGTTGTACACAACTCGCAGTCGGTTTGGGCGCTCTGCTGATCTGTGGCTGCGCGGACCAGCCCACAGAGTTGCACCGGCAGCGTATCTACGCCATGGGCACGTGGGTTGATCTGAGCATACGCGCTGCGGATGCCACCGATGCTCGGTCTGTCTTCGGTGAGATCGAGGTAGTACTGAGTGCTTTTGAGAAGGACTATTACGCCTGGGTACCCGGTCAGCTTGCGGAGCTAAACGACGCCATTCACGCCGGCGAGCCGGCGCTCGTGACGTCGCCATTGGCGGCGTTGATAGTCGAGGCGCAGCGGCTATCCGCGCTCAGCGAGGGCTTTTTCGAGCCCGGGCTGGGCGCACTCGTAGAGCTCTGGGGGTTTCATTCGAGCGTGCAGAACCCTCAGCTACCGCCGTCTGCAGACGAGATCTCAGCACATCTGGATGCCGGGACGAAGATCGCATCCCTGCGGATCGATGGCCAACGTATCGAGAGCAGCTCACGAGGACTTATGCTCGATCTGGGCGGAATCGCCAAAGGTGCTGCGGTCGATACGATTATTAGCCTGCTGCTCGAACGCGGAATCGAGCACGCTCTGGTAAATGCCGGCGGCGATCTCAGGGTCATCGGGCGATCCGGAGGACGACAGGACGAGCGGCGCTGGCAGGTCGGCATTCAACATCCACGCGAAATCGGCTTGCTCGGTATCGTCGAGCTTCAAAGTGGAGAAGCGGCGTTTACATCCGGCGACTACGAACGATTTTACGACCGCAACGGCACGCGACTCCACCACATAATCGATCCGCAAACAGGTTACCCGGTAACCCATACTCAGGCCGTAACGGTAATTGCCACGAATGGTGTCACGGCGGACGCGGCCGCGACGGCGCTCTTTGTTGCCGGGCCCGGCCGCTGGCGTCACGTAGCGCGCTTACTCGATATCGACTACGTATTGCGCGTCGATGCCAGCGGCGAGCTCGAACTAACGGCGCCGATGCGTGATCGGCTGAGACCGGCGGACGGAGTCGATTCGGATATAATATCTCCACCTGACGAGGACGGAGCAGATTGAGAGAGGTTCAGGCGAGCGCAAGTGTGACCGACCGGTTGAGCTCGACACTGTTCGTGGCGGCTCTGTGTCACGGTGTTGTCATCCTTGGTGTCACCTTCACGGCCGGCCCGCTCGGGGACCGCGACGCGCTGCCGACGCTTAGAGTCACACTCGTTGCGAACAGCCCCGAAGCGGAGAATCCATCGGCGGAAGACGCCGACTTTTTGGCTCAACGCACACAGGCCGGGTCCGGCGAACTGGCTGCTGGCGAACGCCCGACCAGAACACTGGCAGCCGATAGTCTGGTTACGCAACCGGGAAATCCCGGTGGCATGGATCGGCGCGACGGCCGGCCACGAGAGTTGGCGCCTAGCACCGAACTTTTGCTGACACGCAACCTCTCGCCGGAGCAACTCGATGCGCTGCCCCGGCCCAACGACAATCCGGCAAGCACCATTGAGAGCGCCGCGGAACTCATCGCCGGGCCGTCTATGCCAACGCTGGCGATCGACGTGAGTACGCAGGCCGAGCTTCCGACTTACGAGCGGCGGGAACTGATCGCGAGCCCTAGCACCCGGGAATCGACACTCGCAACGTATCTGAATACCTGGCGCAGTCGAGTCGAGCGAATCGGTACGGTGAATTTTCCCGTTCAGGCGCGCGACCGGGGAGCCTTCGACAATCCGACCTTAGAGGTAGCCATTGATGCGGACGGTCGACTCGTGGATATCATTATCAGGCGGTCCTCGGGTAGCTCGACCCTGGACCAGGCAGCACTAACGATCCTGAGGATGGCGGCTCCATTCGAGCCCCTGCCGCCGGCCGTCCGAGCCGAATTTGACGTGCTTCGTTTCGCCTACGAGTGGGACTTCGAAGGCGGTTAGCCCGCAGTTTGGAGCCCGGGCAGGCGGTCGGAATTAGCACGATTGCGCCAGTTCGCCTCGGCTCGCAGCCGCCACAATCCCGTCGATTCGGTCAAAGGCTGGGCCGACCGCGGCCTCTCGGTTAAGATAGGGTGTGTATCTAAACTGGGCAAGAGGGTCCAGATGCGGACTCTGCAAGACCACTTCCTCATAGCGATGCCGGCGATGGGCGACCCGAATTTCAACGGGACCGTGACCTATCTGTGCCAGCATTCGGAGCAGGGCGCGCTCGGCATCATCATTAATCGGCCGTTGGACATTCAGCTGGGAGAGGTTTTCCGGCAACACGCTTTCGAAATCCTGGACGACGAGCAAGCAAACCAGCCGGTGATGGGTGGCGGTCCTGTGCAACCGGGTGTGGGCTTTGTGTTGCACCAGTCCGAGGATGACTACGAGTCGACGCTCGAAATCACCGGCGCAGAGATTAAGGTAACGGTGTCTAAGGATATTTTGAGCGCGATGGCTCGCGGCCAAGGCCCCCAACCTGCATTAGTCGCGCTCGGTTATGCCGGATGGGATGCGGGGCAACTCGAGTCAGAGCTCGCAGCCAATGTATGGTTAAGCACGCCTGCCGACACTGCGATCATCTTCAACACACCGTTTCAGAAACGCTGGGCAGCTGCAGCTGCTTTGCTTGGAGTGGATATCAGCCAGCTGTCAAGCTACGCGGGACATGCCTGAACCAACCGGCGGGACGCGCCGGTGACCGGCGATCGGAGTCCAGACATTCTCCTCGCTTTTGATTTTGGCTTTCGGCGAATCGGCATCGCCAGCGCCAACTTACGGACCCGCACCGCATCGCCTCTCACCACGTTGACCGTCAGCGGGAAACTTCCCTGGGCTGACCTGGACCGGGCGATCGACGACTGGCGGCCGGGGCAGCTCGTGGTCGGATTGCCGAACGCCGACCTCGCCCGCGAAGTGGCCGAGCGAGCAGAGGAATTTATGACCGCACTTCGACAACGCTACGATCTGCCGGTAGCCGCGGTGGATGAATCGCTAACGTCGCGGGCTGCCCGCGCAGAGCTTAAGGAAGCTCGACGGTCGGGGTTGCTGCAGAAACGCGTGCGAAAAGGAAAGGTCGACAGCCAGGCTGCCTGCCTGATCGCCGAGCAATGGATGCGTGGATGTGAGCGCAGCGGCGATAGCCACGGAAGAACTCGTTGAGTCACGCGGAGAATAGGGACACGATTTGTCTCGAGGAAGCACAGATACTCTCCCAGATTGCGTATCCGGGCGACCAGTATATTGTCCGTCTGCAGGCACCCCGCTGCGCCCTGCGCGCCAGTCCAGGAAGTTTCGCTCACCTGACGTGCGATCCGACGACACCGATGCGGCGGCCGTTGTCTATCATGCGGGCTAACGCCGATCAGGGCTGGCTCGAATTTCTTTATAAGCCCGTAGGTCGTGGGCTGGCACAGCTTGCGAACAGAACGATTGGCGAGAGCGTCAGCGTGCTCGGCCCGATCGGACACGGTTTCGTGCCCGATCCCGGAAGACCGGTCATACTGGCAATCGGTGGTGGAGTCGGAATTCCGCCGATATTCTTTCTAGCGGAGCGGCTCAAAGATGACCCGAGCGTCGAGCTTCTCGTATTAATGGGATCCGAGGTTCCGTTTCCATTCGAACTCGGGAAGTCGAGTCGGGTCTTGGACGGAATTCCCGGTGACGTTACCGCGACCATAGCCAGTCTGGAGGATTGGGGTATCGCGTCACGACTCGCCAGCAGCGCCGGCTACGCCGGCTGCTACGAGGGCATGGTCACGGATTTAGCACGCAGCTGGCTGGCGACATTTCCCCTGAGGCGACTGGACGAAGTACAGATCGTCAGCTGCGGGCCGCTGCCGATGCTCGCAGCAACGGCGGCGCTTGCCGAGGAATACGGCTTACCGTGCCAGGTCGCCGTAGAGGAATTCATGGCCTGCGGAGTTGGGGGCTGTGCCGGATGTACCATTCTCGTTCGAACTCCGGCCGGACCGGCAATGAAACGAGTGTGTGTCGATGGGCCGGTGTTCGAGGTACAGGACGTATTCCTGCTGCAGCAGGGGCGGCCGGTCACGCAGCGATCGAGAACGTCGTCTAACCGAAGTTGATCTTAGCTTCCAGGTTGGCACGGGAGTCCGCATGCACCAGTGCTTCTTCCATGCTGACTCTACCGTCCCGGTAGAGCTCTAACAGCGCGTCGTCGAAGCACTGCATACCTGGTTCAGTAGTATTTTTGAAAGCCTCTTTGACCCCGCTAACATCCCCTTTAAGCATCAACTCGGAAATATGGGGGGTGTTCAGCATGATCTCCACGGCCGCTACACGATCGCCATCCTTACTCCTAACCAGCCGTTGAGAGATGATGGCGCGCAAATACTGAGACAGATCCATGAAGACCTGCCGGTGCTGCTCATGCGGATACATATTGATGATACGGTCCAGAGTCTCCGGTGAATTATTGGCATGTAGCGTTGCGATCGCCAGATGCCCAGTGCCTGCAAGATCGATTGTCGCCTGCATCGTCTCACGGTCTCTGATTTCGCCGATCAGAATCACATCCGCCGCCTCCCGCATGACGCTCCTCAATGCGCGCGAATAGGATCGTGTGTCCAAGCCGACTTCACGCTGATCGATGATGGACTTCTTATTGGGGTGGAGAAACTCGATCGGGTCCTCGATTGTGACGATATGGGACGCGGAGTGGTTGTTGCGATGGCCGATCATCGCTGCGATGGTCGTAGACTTTCCCGAACCGTTGGCACCGACCATCAAGATCATACCCCTGCGCAGCATGATGAGTTCCTTCATACTCTCCGGCATACCCAGTTCTTCCAATACGGGGATCTTGGGCGAGACAAAGCGAAGAACCATGCCGATATTGCCGCGTTGATGAAACACGTTGACGCGAAAACGGCCGATCTCAGGCTCCGAAATCGCGAAGTCGATCTCCAGCTCCCGGGTGAATTCCTCAAGCTGTTCCTCATTCATCAGCTCCAATGCTGCCTGCCGAACCATTTTTGGCGTCAATTCCATCTGGTTTACCGGCTGAAGCCTGCCGTCGATCTTGATCATGACCGGAGCGTACGTGGTGAAGAAGAGATCCGAAGCCTTTTTATCTGCCATCAACTTGAAAAGTGGCTTGACGTTCATAGCGACTGATTAAAAGCGCGCAGATCAGCTGATTAGTAGAGAGTGGCTTTTTCGGGGTCGTCAAGAAGCTTGAGACTCTGCGTGGCGCCGGTTACCGCAGATGTGTCTCGTTTACCCCCAAGCTTGATCTTGAGCCTGAGTTCGTTCATTGAGTCGGCGTTATGCAACGCCTCTTCGTAGGAGATAACGCCATCATCGAAGAGACGGAAGAGGTCCTGATCGAACGTCTGCATACCCAGCCGATTCGACTTCGCCATAACTTCTTTGATCTTCGCAACCTCGCCACGGAAGATCAAATCATTGATCAATGGGGATGCGAGCATAATTTCCATCGCAGCCACACGGCCGACTCCGCTCTCTCTGGGAATTAGACGCTGAGAGATCATCGCCTGCAGGTTGAGGGAGAGATCCATCAGCAGCTGATGTCGACGTTCTTCTGGAAAGAAGTTGATGATTCGATCTAGTGCCTGGTTGGCGCTGTTGGCGTGCAGGGTCGCAACGCACAGATGTCCGGTCTCGGCAAATTGTATTCCGTACTGCATCGTCTCACGGTCACGTATCTCGCCGATCATTATCACGTCCGGTGCTTGACGCAGAGTATTCTTCAGCGCAGCGAGCCAATTTTCGGTGTCCACGCCTACCTCCCGGTGCGTCACGACACAGCCGCCGTGCGGATGCACGAACTCCACCGGATCTTCGATGGTAATGATGTGGCCCTTTGAATTCGCATTCCGATGCCCGATCATCGCGGCCAGGGTGGTCGATTTACCGGACCCGGTACCACCTACCACCAGACAAAGGCCGCGCTTGACCATGGCGACTTCCTTGAGCTGAGACGGCAGCTCGAGTTCGTCGAAAGTAGGAATCTTCGTCTTGATGGTGCGCAACACAGCACCGACGTGACCTTGGGCGATAAATGCACTGACGCGAAATCGGCCAATGCCCTGAGGCGCTATCGCAAAATTGGCTTCCTTGGTCGCATCAAATTCTCGCGCCTGCTTGTCGTTCATGATCGAACGCACGATCAGCGAGCTCTGCTCGGGAGTCAGGGGTTTCTCAGCAAAAGGCTGAATCAGGCCATCGACTTTTATCGCCGGCGGAAAATGAGCCGTGATGAAAAGGTCGGAACCATCAATCTCGACCATTTTTTTGAGAAGATTTTGGGTAAGACGAATTGCTTGGTCGCGTTCCATCGCAACCTACTCCTTTTCTAGCGCTACGCTAGAAGCTCTCCTTGTTGACGGCTCGGTATCGGGCTTCTTCCTTCGTGATAAAACCCTGCGTCATGAGATCCTGAAGATTCTGATCCAGGGTCTGCATACCTTGCGCTTGCCCGGTCTGAATTGTCGAATACATCTGAGCGATCTTGCCCTCGCGAATAAGATTTCGTATCGCAGGCGTACCGATCATAATCTCATGGGCCGCGATGCGGCCGCCGCCCGTTCGCTTGAGAAGTGTCTGTGAGATGACCGCACGCAAGGACTCTGAGAGCATGCTTCGTACCATCTCTTTCTCCTCGCCTGGAAATACGTCCACGATGCGGTCGACAGTTTTCGCGGCGGAGCTCGTGTGCAGAGTTCCGAACACCAAATGACCTGTTTCCGCTGCCGTGAGTGCCAACCTAATGGTCTCGAGATCCCGCATTTCGCCCAGTAGGATGACGTCCGGATCTTCGCGAAGCGCAGAACGTAGCGCTTGACTGAAACCGAGAGTATCGCGATGCACCTCGCGCTGATTGATCAGAGATTTTTTGCTCTCATGCACGAACTCGATGGGGTCCTCGATAGTGAGTATGTGGTTGGGCTTGGTATCGTTGACGTAGTCGATCATGGCCGCAAGCGTAGTGGACTTGCCCGACCCGGTCGGACCCGTGACGAGGACGAGGCCACGAGGATGCATCGAGATATCCTTGAAGATGCGTGGACAGCCCAGGTCCTCTAACGTCAGAATCTTCGATGGGATCGTTCTGAATACGGCTGCACAACCGCGATTTTGATTGAATGCGTTGACTCTGAAACGAGCCAGGTTAGGAATTTCGAATGAGAAATCAGTTTCAAGGAATTCTTCGAACTCTTTACGCTGCCTATCGTTCATGATGTCATACACCATGCTGTGCACCAGCTTGTGCTGCAGCGCTGGCATATTGATTCGCTTGACGTCTCCGTCGACCCGGATAATAGGGGGCACGCCTGCCGACAGATGCAGATCCGACGCATTGTTTTTGACAGCAAACGTGAGTAGCTGAGCGATATCTACGGCTTCCATAAAGCTCCCTTTACACTGTTAGACCCGAGCCCCGGTTACGGCTATGGCGATGCTGGATATCCTATAGGCTAGAGCCAATTCAAAGCGTGACTGAAATCACGGACCACATTGCAGAAACGCTCGAACGGGTTCGATTAGCGCAATTTGCGGCCGGCCGAACCGTCGACGAGGTCACAGTTCTAGCCGTCAGCAAACAGCAACCCGTGGCGGCGATCCGGGCTGCCTACCAGGCCGGCCTGTGGAACTTCGGTGAGAACTTCCTCCAGGAGGCGATCGTCAAGCTCAAGGAGCTTGAGGCCCTGGACATCACCTGGCACTTTATCGGTCGGATTCAGTCCAACAAGACACGTGATATAGCCGAGCTGTTTCAGTGGGTTCACACGGTAGATCGCCTGAAGATCGCCGCCCGGCTCAACGACCAGCGCCCCCATTTTTCTCCGCCCTTGAATGTTTGTATACAGGTAAATCAGGCCGGGGAAGCGCAAAAAGGGGGGGTAAAAGAGTCTGAGGTAGCCGATCTTGCCCGCGCGGTGATGTCACTACCACGACTACGCTTACGTGGCCTGATGACGCTGCCTCCGACGACTCCGGATCCGCAGACCAACACACCCTTATTCGCCCGTCTGAATAGGCTCAAGGAAGTCCTGATCGAAGCTGGCATTCCTCTCGACACTTTATCGATGGGTATGTCAGCGGACCTCGAGGTAGCGATAGGTCAAGGCAGCACCATCGTGCGAATCGGCACGGCGATATTCGGCCCAAGAAACAGTATTCAACGCGAGCAGGGGGACTAGGAGCTAGCTCACCATGATATCTTTGCCCACCGGACAATAGGACATACCGAACTTCACCCATGCGCGACTCACTGTTCTTTCTCGTCAGAGTTCTGAGCCATCTCTATCTTCTGCTCTTCCTGATGCGCTTTATCATGCAATGGATTCGAGCGGACTTTTACAATCCCCTGGCGCAGTTTATCGTCAAAGCGACGAATCCCGTGATAATGCCCGTGCGCAGAGTTCTACCCGCTACCGCCAGTGTCGATCTGCCGACATTGGTCGTACTGATCGTGATCGAGGTACTTGTGACCTGGCTGCTGCTTAATATCGCATCGGCCCCCGTGATGTTGAGCGAGTTCGCGGTATACGTCCTACTACGGCTCGTGAGTCTTACGCTGTCGCTATACACTTGGACCATTCTGGTCTACGTGATTCTCAGCTGGATTAGCCCCGGCGGCGGCTATCATCCGTTGACGATGATCCTTGCTGAGCTCAATGAGCCCGTGCTAAAACCGATTCGCCGAGTGCTACCGATGATGTCAGGGTTTGATCTGTCACCGATGCTCGCCGTTATTCTGATTCAAGCCGTATCGCTCGCTCTGCCACTGCCCAGCCTCTTACGATGACACGGTTGTCCCGGCTGCCAGGATCCAAGACACTGTCGATTCAGGCCCTGATTAAAACCGAATGCGCGCCGTTCCGAGGTCGCATTCAGCGTGCCACAGAAGTCGGTGAAACGTGTTCGTGGAGTGCGCAGCCGGCGCAGATAGTTTCGAGTGACCGGCCTTGGGTTCCTACCTGAGGACCTGAAGACGCTGGTTGAAAAAGGCAGATAGGCTAGTTGTTCGATCAGGCAATTCGTCGTCGGCTGACGCGCTATTCAATCCGTTTGCGTTGCTTTGACGGCGTTGCGAATACGGATGAGATCGCTATGAGTGACATAGAGTAATCCGGCGACTTTCCGGACGACATGGTCTTCATGTTTATCCAGGTGGTCGTCCGCGAGGGCTATGCGCCACAACATCTCGATCACCGTATGCTTCTCGGCCTCGGACAACCGTTCGTGCAGTACACGAGTGAAATCTTGCAGAGAAACGGAATGATCAGCCTTTTGTTCCGCCTCCTTGATCAGAAGCAGCGTTTCGTCTTCAGTCAAGTCGAAGTGTGCCTGCAGTTGCCGAATGACGGCCTCGGTCTCCCTGACATCTTCTTCGTAATCAGCTCGGACTATCTCGATCAGCAACGTCGCGGTCGCCAGACGTAGCGCATGCTCGCGGCCTGGAGCGTCCTCCTGATCGGGGTTGATCAGGGTCTTATTAAAAAGTTCCCGAAGTTGTTTGAGCATCAGGGCGCACTTGGCTCGGATCGCAGTCCGGAGGAGATCCCAGGCTGAAAAAATTCAATCACCATGTTACGCAGTTCGATTAATCTGCCGTGGAAAAAATGCTCCGCACCACTCATTATCCTGAGATTGGGGCCCGGCTCCAAGGAGTTCAGCCACTCGACGACGGCGTCGGCATCAACCACATCATCGTTGTCGCCCTGTACGATCAACCAGGGACATCGGGGTTGGTCAATCCGGCCGGCGATACTTGCAACGGGCGGCGCCACGGTCACGAGGCCGGCTGTCACGAGCTGTGGAGCTACTTTGAGGGCAACCAAAGCGCCGAAGGAAAACCCACCGAGGTAGAGTCGGAGTTCAGGCCACTGTAGCCGAGCCCATGCTGCCACGGCGAGGGCATCTTCGGTCTCGCCGACTCCGTCCCCATAGCTTCCCGCCGATTCACCGACACCGCGAAAATTGAAGCGAACTGCCACACATCTCAGGGAGAGGAAACTGCGTGCTAGCGTGCGTACGACCTTGTTGTCCATCGTGCCGCCGTGTAGCGGATGAGGATGACAGAGCAGCGCAATTCCGGCCGGGTCTCGCGCGGAAGGGCTTTCCTGGATACCTTGAATGGCGCCGGCGGGGCCTCGCAGGCGGAGCGTCCGGGCGGCGTGAGCTCGGCTGGTCACCTGGGCCGTGACTCGACTAGTCACGCGGCGATGCGAAGACCGCAATCCCAGCCACGCCGAAGCACGCTATCAGGCGCGTGTGGCGATGCTCAATCATCTTCGCCGTGTTCAAACTTCAGCGCGGCTGAGTTGATGCAATATCGCTGCCCGGTCGGCTGCGGGCCATCAGGGAAAACGTGGCCGAGATGGGCGCTGCAGTTAGCGCAGACGACCTCGTCTCGACTTATCCCGCCGCTTAAGTCCTGGCGCGTTACGACCGCGTCATCCGCAGCCGGCGACCGGAAACTCGGCCAGCCGGTACCCGAGTCGTATTTCTGTCCGGAAGAGAACAACTCACGACCGCAGCAAACGCAATGATACCGACCGGCATCTTTTTGATGAACATAGTCGCCGCTAAACGGTGATTCGGTTCCCGCCTCTTGGGTTATTCGGTACTGCTCCGGCGTCAGACGCTGCAGCAGATCCTGCTTCGAAGGCTGTTTCATTGCGGCCATGTGCTTACATCCAGGGCTTGCTCGTCGGACACATCGTACGCATTACTGCCGATGCGAGTTAGTCAGCCCGGCCTTCAATGTTATCGTAAGACCACGATGAACGGGATCATCGAACTTCAGGCAGTCACGAAACGGTATGCCGATACGGCGGTACTCGAGAACCTGAGCCTCAGCATACCTCCCCGCGTAGTAACGGCTGTCATCGGGGAGAGCGGCAGCGGAAAATCCACGTTGCTGCAGCTGATCAACGGACTCGTCCTTCCTGATGCGGGTGCCGTGTCCGTCTTTGGGGAACCGCTGCCGCGAGCCGATCTGAGTCGATTTCGGCGCCGTATCGGTTACGCCGTCCAAGGCACGGGGCTCTTTCCGCATATGCGCGTGGCACAGAATATAGGGCTTCTGGGCGCCCTCGAGGGGTGGTCGCCGACTGAAATCGGCGCGCGCACGGCGGAGCTGATGACGCTGATGGATCTGGCGTCGGAACTGACCGACCGCTATCCGTATCAGCTCTCGGGCGGACAACAGCAGCGGGTAGGAATATGCCGTGCGATGTTCCTCCGGCCCGAGATTCTTTTGCTCGATGAGCCCTTCTCGGGCGTCGATCCATTGACCCGAAGAGAGATCCACGCGCGCTTTCTCGATCTGCTTGCGGCCGAGCCCGCGACCGTCATCTTGGTAACCCACGATATCGCGGAGGCCAGACGTCTGGCATCCAAACTCGTGATCGTTCACGAGGGTCGGCTCCTGCAGACAGGCGCAACGGAGGAAGTCGTGAACTCTCCCGCAAACGCTTACGTGGCCCGTTTGTTCGAGGACCAGCATGACGGCTAATCGTTGGGTGCTGCTGACGTCGTGTTTGTGCTTCTGCTCAGGGCTGGGCGCGCAGTCTGAACCGATCGTGGTCGGTAGTAAGAACTTTACCGAGAGCTATGTACTCGGGGAAGTGATGGCGCTACTGCTGGAGTCCCGCGGTATTCCGGTCGAGAGAAGATTCGGATTCGGCGGTACGCTCGTCGCATTCGAAGCACTAAGGGCCGGGGAGATCGATGTCTACGCCGAATACACTGGAACGATCAGCCAGACCATTCTAGGCGCCGCTGCTGCACTCGATGGCAGCACGTTGTCCGCGGCGCTGGCGCCACTGGGCCTCGAAACGCTACCTGCACTCGGGTTCGACAATACATATGCCCTGGCAGTGACGACCCCAACCGCGCAACGCTATGGCCTGCGTACAGTCTCTGATCTTGCGGCGTTGCCCGACTTCAAGTTTGGACTAAGCCATGAATTTCGGAATCGAGCGGACGGCTGGCCGGGTCTTAAGCAGGCCTATGGACTACCCCAGGATAGCTCGGGTATCGAACATGGGCTCGCGTATCAAGCACTGCTGGAGGAGGAGTTCGATGTCACCGATGCCTATTCCACCGACGGCGATCTACTCAGATATCGACTTGTGGTGTTGGAAGACGACCGCAATTACTTCCCGAGCTACAGGGCTGTGCCGCTAGCCCGGCTAGACCTGGATGCGACTGCCAAGGTGGCCCTGGGCGAGCTCGCCGATCGCCTGGACGACACCTCGATGCGCGCACTGAACGCGGAAGTATTGATCGATAATCGAAGTTTCGCCGAAGTCGCTGCGGCGTTCCTCCTCGGCCAGGGTCTGATCACGACCAGCCAGGCGCCTGCTGCCGGCCTCTGGCCGAGTCTTGCCAGAAATACCTTAGTGCACTTGAAACTGACCGGCATTGCGCTGTTTGCAGCTTGCCTGGTCGGCCTGAGCTTGGCTCTCGTTGTGTATCGCTCTCGCCGTTGGTCCGCGGCAGTGCTCTATATCGCCGGGCTGCTCCAAACAATACCGTCCATCGCATTACTTGCGTTGATGATTCCCATCGCCGGCGTCGGGCAGAAACCGGCAATCATCGCGCTGTTCCTCTATTCGCTACTCCCGATCGCACGCAATGCGATCACAGCCCTGGTGACGATCGACCCGCTACTTCGACGTGTCGCAACGGCGCTGGGGCTGACTCACTTCGAGCAGTTAAGGCATATATACGTTCCGCTTGCTCTACCGCACATGCTCTCTGGGATCAGAATCGCAGCGGTTGTGAGTATAGGAACGGCGACACTGGCAGCCTTCGTTGGCGCGGGCGGCTTAGGCGAGCCCATCGTGACAGGCCTGGCATTGAACAACACGAGCTTGATCCTCCAGGGCGCTATTCCGGCAGCGGCGCTTGCACTCTGTACCGAACTGGTGTTCGAGGCGATCGAGCGTTGGCTGGTCCCGCGTCACCTCACGTCAGGTCGGTTAAACGCTTAACAAGCTCTTAGGAGTCTGGCGGATCACTGCCCTGCAGTAGCAGTTCGTTCATCCGTTGGACGAATCCGGCTGGATCATCGAGCGGCTGGCCCTCGACCAGCGTCGCTTGCTCCAAGATCACCAACGAGAGACTCTCGAACTTTTGATCGTCCCTCTCCTGGTCCAGCCGTTGAATCAGCGGATGCTGGAGATTGATTTCCAGAGAGGGTGCGTTGTCCGGAGCCTCTTGTCCTGCCGCCTTCAGAAGTTCCCGCATCTGGAACCCCAGCTCCTGCTCGCGGAGCACCAAGCACGCGGCCGACTCTCTAAGCCGTTCGCTAATTCGCACCTCATCGATCTGATCTCTAAGAACTCGCTTAACTCGTTTCAACAGGTGTTGTTGATCCTTCGTCGGTTTCGGCTGGACGACCTTATCCTCATCACCGTTGTTCAGATCCAGATCGCCGCGGCTAACGTCTCGGAATGACTTCTCGCGATACGTGGTGAGATGCTGCATGACCCATGCGTCGATTCGCTCTGACAGGAGTAACACCTCGACGCCCTTCTCACGCAGGCCCTCTAGATGCGGGCTATTGCGAGCTGCCGTGGGCGACTCCGCGGTCAAGTAGTAAACGGTATTCTGCTCGGCGATTAGATCATCAAGATAGTCGTCCAAAGACCGATCGGGCTCCAGGCCATCTGAATGGGTACTATTGAAACGAAGCAGTCTCGCAATTTTCTCGCGGTTGCCCGGATCTTCCACGATACCTTCTTTGAGTACCGAGCCAAACGCCGACCAAAATGTACGGTATTTATCAGCGTCATCCTTGGCCAATCGTACTAGTAGATCCAACAGTCTTTTAGTCAGAGCGCTCTTGATGGCTGTGACATTCGAATCCTGCTGTAACAACTGTCGGGATATATTTAGCGAGAGATCGCTGGAATCGACTATGCCGCGGACAAAGCGAAGATATAATGGCAAAAATTGCGTGGCCTCATCGCTAATGAAGACTCGCTGAACGTAGAGCTTTACGCCTCTAGGAGACTCGCGATTCCAAAGATCGAAGGGAGCCGTTGCCGGGACGTACAACAGACTCGTATATTCGCGCTTGCCTTCCACGCGATTGTGACTCCAGATCAGGGGGTCCGTGAAGTCATGCGCAATATGCTTATAGAACTCGACGTATTCTTCAGCGTCGATCTCGGAGCGTGGCCGGGTCCAGAGTGCTTTGGCTCTATTGACGGCCTCCTCCTCATCGGTACCGTCGGCTCCAACTACCAGACGAACCGGAAACGCGATGTGGTCAGAGTATTTTCGGATAAGCGCTGTAACGATCGTCTTCTCCAGAAACTCTGATTCCTCAGCCTTCAGCGTCAGCTTTACAGTCGTACCCCGCTCGGGCTTTTCGATCGTCTCTACTGTGTACTCACCCTCTCCGGTCGAAGTCCACTTCACAGCCTCGCCCGGCGGCGTACCCGCCCGACGGCTCGAAACTTGTACCTCCTCAGCAACAATAAACGCTGAATAGAAGCCGACCCCGAATTGGCCAATAAACTGAGTGTCTCGCTTGGCTTCACCGCTCAGTTGGCCGATAAACTCCGCCGTTCCTGAGCGTGCAATCGTCCCTAGCTGTTCTACGATTTCGTCGCGAGTCATGCCGATACCGCTGTCGCTAACACACAGAACCCGGTTGTCCGGATCCAGTCTTACGGTAATGCCCAGATCCGGTTCATCTTCCAGCAGTTCAGGTGCCGCGAGAGCCTCGAATCGCAACTTATCATTGGCATCGGAGGCATTGGAGATTAGCTCCCGTAGGAATATCTCCTTATTACTGTACAAAGAGTGCACCATAAGGTGCAGTAATTGCTTTACTTCGGCCTGGAAACTGAATGTCGCTTGCAGCTTGGAATCGGCCATACGCCCGCTCGGAGTGTTCGAATTCCCGGGCTAGATGGGGGCACGAGAGAAAATTTCAAGCGTTAGACTGGTTTGAGACCGGATTGGAATCGCGCCGAAGGCTGGGAAACCATGCAGCTATCAGAGCGGCGAACCAGAATGCAACGCTTCCCAGTGCGGCCCCGGCCAGGGCTGCGGCCCACGGCGTCCGCACCTCGGCCATCTCGACTGCCAGTAGGATCAGCGCGGCCGCAAATCCGATTTCCAAGCATCGCACCCGTAGGCGCTCCCAGGTCAGAATCACGGAGAAAACAAGATCTTCGAACTCATCCAGCCACTGAAGGACTACTTCCACCGCCTGTTCCGCCCTGCATTCTCGCAACTTTCGCCGTCGAATCAGACTACTGGGTCAAGGCCGGCGTTGCTGTGAGAAAGCTCTCAAAAGAGGAAAGTTGTGCAGGACAAACGGGTTTGACTTATTGTAAGTTGACAACCTGAAACGTCTCGACTCGATCGAGTACGGCAGCAATAGCGGGAGACATGCAAAGAATCCTCATATTGAACCCGAAAGGCGGTTCCGGAAAAACGACGCTTGCCACCAACCTGGCCGCCAGCTTTGCTGTCTCCGGAAGCTGGCCAGCGTTAATGGACTTGGACGCACAGGGTTCCAGCATGCGCTGGCTCTCCAAACGCCCCAATGAGCAGGCCCCGATCTACGGAATTGCCGGTTTCTCGCGATCGGCAGCGGTTACACGGAGCTGGCAACTTCGCGTACCGCGAGATTGCGACCCGCTGATTATCGATACGCCGGCCGCACTGGAAACTCATGATCTTCCGGAGATCACCCGGGGAGCAGATATCATCCTCATTCCCGTGATGCCGTCAGACATTGACATTCACACCGCCGCGAAATGCATTGCGGACCTACTCCTCGTGGCGAAGATCAAGCGATCTGACGATCGAATCGGGATAATCGCGAGCCGGGTGCGATCGAATACGCTGGTATCTCAGTCACTGATGCGATTCTTAATGAGCATCGATATTCCGCTGATCGCAACACTCAGAGACTCGCAAAATTATCTCCGCGCCGCAGAATTAGGAGTTGGAATTTTCGAAATGCCGACATGGCAGGTTTCGAAGGATCTAGATGAGTGGCACAGTCTGTTGGGCTGGCTTGACAGGGACAAGGAGAGCGTAAATTCCAGTCCAGAGGTAGCGGTCAGAGGATAGACCGACTAATCGATTAGGAGTCGGCTGGCTCGTCTACTTTCCACGTCTGACGAATCTTGTCGGCCCAGTTATTGTAGCCTCTCCAGCTATAGATCGAGGCGTCTAACGGCGAACGTTGAGCCGGCCGAGTATTATCCCGGGACAACCACTTCCGATAGGCTTCCCAACCCTGTTGCTCGCTGTTACGAGGATTACTAGTCGCCGTAGAACGCGTTGCCTCGGTGGCGCTGTTCACCCTTCCTCTGCGGTTTGCTTCGCCGTGATATAACGCCGGGCGAAACTGGTGATTCTTATGGTCGCTCATCTTGCTAATGACAATCCCTGTCGTCGCAGTGAGAACAAGTTTAACGATTGACGACCCGGGTTCGCCAGGAACTAGATCACAAAGAGTTTATATTTTTTACCTTATATAACAATACCTTACGATCGTTTTAACGTAATATTCGATGGCCTCTAACGGGCTGATCGAACGCCAAAGCCATCCGCGCATTCAGGACAGAATTCGATAACACGGTATGTAGCCTGAAGGATCCGCGAGATGCATTCGGCGTTGCGCCACGAAATCTCTTAGTAAACGATCCACCGATTCGATGAGCGCTGGTTCACCGTGAAGCTCGAACGGACCATGTTCTTCCACCATCCGGACGCCGGATTCGCGAACATTTCCAGCGACGATTCCGGAAAACGCCCGTCGCAGATTCACGGCCAGCTGGTGAGCAGGTTGGTCCTTGTGAAGATCTAGGGCCGCCATATTCTCATGGGTTGCCTCAAACGTTTGCTGGAACTCGTACCTGATAGACAGCATCCAATTGAAGAAATAGGCATCGTCATTCTGCGCGCGGAAGTTTTGCACATCTTTTAGCCCGTCATGTATGACCATGGCGACTTCCTTCGGGTCGGCAAGAATCACCTGATAACGAGCCTGTGCATCCGGACCCAAGGTAGCTCCTACGAACTCGTGCAACTGACGAAAGTATGTCTCGCTGGATCTCGGTCCAGTCAATATTAAGGGTAGATGCATGGACTCATTTCCCGGACTCAGCAAGATGCCGAGGATATAAAGAATCTCCTCGGCCGTACCGACACCGCCAGGAAACACGACAATCGCATGCGCCATACGCACGAACGCCTCCAGACGCTTCTCCATATCGGGCATGATTACCAGTTCATTTACGATTGGATTCGGGGGCTCCACAGCAATAATCGTGGGCTCGGTGATCCCGAGGAAACGGCCTGTCCGGATTCGCTGCTTCGCGTGGCCAAGCCCTGCGCCTTTCATCGGTCCTTTCATTGCTCCGGCGCCACAGCCGGTGCATACATCTAACTTTCTTAGGCCAAACTGATAACCCACAGCCTTAGCGTAATCATATTCCTCCCGGCTTATCGCATGCCCGCCCCAACATACGACCAGGTTAGGTTTCTCGTTGGCACGGAATACCCGCGCGTTTCTCAACAGATGGAAGACCGCGTTGGTGACCCCTTCAGATGTCGATAAATCGAACCAGTTACTGCTCATTACCTCATCGTGGGTATAGATGAGGTCTCTGACCACTGCGAATAGCTGCTCGCGAATCCCGCGGATCATCTGGCCGTCGACGAATGCGGATTCGGGCGCATTTTCCAAGGCCAGCTCCAAGCCCCGCTCCTGCTGCACGATCTCGATACGGAAGTCCTGGTTCCTGCGGAAGATTTTCCTGACATTGTCGTTCTCGGTTCCGGCGTTCAAGACTGCGCGTGAACATTGCCGCCACAGCTCGTGGAGACCGCCTTCTCCTGTATCCCGAAGCTGCGCGACTTCGGCTCGAGACAGTATTTCCAGGCTCCCTTCCGGAGTAATACGTGCGTCCATAACTCAGGCTACCTGATCTTTTAGCGCTCTTGCGGAGATGACGGACTTCTCAGGGACGTATTTCGATAGGAATCGCTTCGTCGGTCATGAGCCAGATATCCACCATGTCGGAGTTGGAGACGGCGATACAACCATCCGTCCAATCCCAGGCCTGATAGCGGCTCTCGGAATATTTGGGCTCATTCGGCTGACCATGGATCATGATCTGGCCACCCGGATCGACCGCTGCTGCTCGCGCCCTTGCGACATCCTCTGAGTCGGGGTAAGAAATTTGAATCGAAAGAAAGTAATCGCTACTGGGGTTCCTCGCTCCGAGCTGGTAAATCCCCTCCGGTGTTCTGAAGTCGCCCGAACGCTGCTTCGGCCCGTTCGGAATCAGCCCGAGTGCAATCTCGAAACTGCGCAATACCTCTCCGTCCTTGAGTAGATACAGTTTGCGTTCGGATTTAACGACGAGCAGATAGTCGGCCTTTTCATGCTGCGAGACGAAGCCAGGCGCAGCTGCCGGACGCTCGGCCATCACCAAGCCGAGCCCAAGAATAAAGCCGATCAAAGGTAGCCGCTTCATCGTGCTCACGACTCTAAAGCATCTTGATCAAGAATAGCAATGCAACGTGCGCTGTTACGCCTCAGCCGCCCGAGCCGATATGCGGGCTAGCTTGGCGCTGGTAGACTTCGCCACCTACATGAGGATTCGATTTATTTCAGCTCGGCTATGAAACCCTTAGAAAGTCGTTCATTGCTGCAATTTTGGGCGCCGCAGTACTGGTTTACCTGGCTGGTCTATGCTTGGATGCGAGCCATCGTTTTCCTGCCCTTCTCCTGGCAGCTGTGGCTCGGCAAGCGACTGGGGCGAGCCTTGCAGCTCCTTCTTTATCCGAGACGGCAAATTGCGGAGCGAAACTTGGCTGTATGCTTTCCCGAGTTGTCCGATCAAGAACGGAACACGCTGCAGCGAAAGCACTTCGAAGCCATTGGGGCATCGGTCACCGAAATGTCGATGGCGTGGTTCGGCTCAAAAAAGACTATTCGCGATCTGATCCATGTTGAAGGTGAGGAGAACCTGCGCGACGCGCTCGCTAAGGGCAAGGGCGTTATTTTGTTCTGTGCGCACTTCACGACATTCGAGTTTTTCTCCCCGACTTTGGAGCAGCTGTGCCCCACCGTGTGCGCAATGTATCGTATTCAGCGCAACGAAATGATGAACGTGATCATGACTAGAGGTCGCAGACGCTCCATCGATAAGCTATTTCAGAAGAACAGCCCTCGAGAGATGCTGCGAAGTCTCGCCGAAAATGCGGTTGTCTGGTACGCAGCGGATCAGAGTTATCGAGGCAAATACAGCGCTTTGGTCCCGTTTTTCGATGTGCCGGCCATGACCAACACGGCTACCAGCCGTCTCGTGAAGATGAGCGGCGCAACATTGCTTACTTACTTTGGCCGAAGACTTCCGGATGACTCAGGCTATGTTCTGAATATCGGCGCACCACTCGAGAACTTTCCCAGTGATGATCTGGTGAAAGATACGACTCGCCTCATGAAGGAACTGGAAACCTACGTGCGCCAATGTCCTGAACAATATTGTTGGATCCACCGACGCTTTAAAGGCCGGCCGGAACCCTATCCGGATCTGTATCAGAAACACAAGCAACCCGCTTGACGCCGCCGCAAAGCAGTTAAAGTATGCGTTCCAGTCAAGATGACCTATCGCTATCGCGATTTTGGTCGCCCCGCTACTGGCCGATCTGGGGTCTATGGTTGTGGCTACGCTGCTGGGCCTGCTTGCCGTTCCGCTGGCAAATCTCGATCGGCAAAAAATTTGGGCGATTCCTAAGACTTGTCCTGCGCAAGAAGTCGCACATTGCGCTACGAAATCTGGAGATCTGTTTTCCCGAACTCACAGACGCCGAACGAGCCCGATTGCGCGATCGGCACTTTGAAGCGTTGGGTGTCTCGCTTGCTGAGATAGCGATCGGCTGGTACGCACCGATCGAGCGCTTGCGAAAACTTATCCGCGTTGAGGGCCGAGTAAACCTCGACAAAGCTCGGCAAAAAGGCAAGGGCGTCATTCTATACATCGCCCATTTCACGTGTCTCGAAATCGGGGTCTCTATACTCAAAGATCTCGGCCCACAGTACAGCGCCATGTACACACCCCAAGGAAATGCACTGGTGGACGCGATGGTTCGACGCGGACGTCGTCGTATTGCCGAGGAGTTAATTCCGAAGGACAACGTACGTGCACTGCTCAGGAGCCTCCGGAATAATGCGACGGTAATTTATCTACCCGATCATGCCAATGTCGGGAGTCGTAGCGCGTTATTGCCTTTCTTCGGTGAGCCGGCACTCACGACTACCGCAACCAGCAAGCTCGCCAAGCTCAGCGGCGCGACCGTTTTGGCCTATTTCTTTCGTCGCCTGCCCGATGATTCGGGGTACGTTGTGAATATCGCACCGCCCCTCCCCAATTTCCCAAGCGATGATCCGGTCCATGACACCCGCCGCTTGGTGGCTCAGCTGGAGGATTACATTCGCGTCGCGCCCGAGCAGTACGTGTGGACTTATCGAAGGTTCAAGGGCCGTCCCCCATCCTATCCAGACATTTATTGTGCTGATTGATAGCCCTGCTCAAGAGCCTGCCAGCCATTCGAATCGAACGCAATTCCGGTCTCCAATGCCACCTTTCTCAGTGAACGCTTGAGCCGCCTCAAATTTCCTTCACGCCACGAACCGGAACTTCTCACTTTCCCCTTATCAAAATCGACAAGAAATACCTGCCGATTATCGCCGATTAG
>Ga0209987_10000014_pt1 | contig 69551 bp, 66 predicted proteins | sample N074metaG_FD_182134 | JGI IMG/M metagenome (GOLD analysis project Ga0209987, IMG submission 182134) | Deep subsurface microbial communities from Kermadec Trench to uncover new lineages of life (NeLLi) - N074 metaG (SPAdes) (version 2) | ecosystem: Environmental > Aquatic > Marine > Ocean trench...
ATGCGTTGGTGTTGCGCCGGGTGCAAAACGCTCAGACGCGCGATATTCAATGTAAGCAGGGTTCAACAAATCATCCAGTGGAACAAGTACGGAATCGGGATCACCAAAATAATGATCGCGATCGGCATAAGCAAGGCGCTGCGCATCGACGAACGCTGCAATTTTGTCGTTCTGTGTTGTGCTCTCACGCGTGAGGTGATCGTACAATCCGGCTATCATGATCTGCGCGCCGCCGGATGACGGTGGGGAAGTCGTACAGATTTTCAACGCGCGAAAATCTCCGCATACGACGTCGCGCTTCGCTACCCGATAATTCGCAATGTCTTCAAGGGTCAATGTGCCTCCGTTTGGAGCTTCCTGAGCCGCTTTCGCAATCGCCTGCGCAATCTCACCTTTGTAAAATGCGTCGATGCCTTCATTCGCTATGCGCTTAAGTGTTACGGCGTATTCCGGGTTCCTGAGGAGATGACCTACCTGCAGCGGCTCGCCGTCGGGGAAAAAATAGGCGGCTGTTGCCGGGTTTTCGTCGAGGCGTCCACGTGACGCGACCATTGGCAGGAACATGGCCATGCGCGGCGATACTTCGAATCCCTCCAGCGCAAGGCGAATAGCCGGCTGAAACAAATCAGGCCACGGTAACTTCCCATGATCGTCGTGTGCACTCTTGTACAGGGCAACCATGCCGGGAACACCGACCGCCAGGCCGCTTTGCCACGCTTCCATGAAGCCAAGAACCTCGCCATCACGCATGAACATATCGACAGTAGCCCCGGAAGGCGCGACCTCCCTGCCATCGTAAAATGTCAGGTCACCGGTCGAATGCTCATACATGAGCATGAATCCACCGCCACCGATGCCGGAACTCTGCGGTTCGACCAGGCCCAGCACCGCATGTGCGGCGATAGCGGCATCAACGGCGTGCCCACCCTGTTCCAGTATCTCGATCGCGGCGGCGACGGCATGCGGATTAGCGGCCGCTGCAATTGCCCCGCGGTCCCAGGACCTGTGCGGACTGGAAGCCGCTTCTGTACCGCTAGCGGACCCGGTATCCGGGTTTTCTGCGGGGGAACAGGCGGCGATAAACAAAAACGCTGCGATGGCATGGAAGCGCTTCATAGTTTGCCTTAATTTGGCAAATACGCCCTGGTGGGGCGGCCCAATATACCGCAATTCGGACAGGCCGCTAAATTGCCTGTGATAAACTCCAGCGCCGCGTCCGCAGATAACCCCGATAAAAAATGCCGCTATTCAAACGTACCCTGAGCGAATTTCTGTTTCGTCGATTTGTGCTCAAGCACTATGGTTCAAATCTGCTGGTTGACCTGCAGATCGAAGCAAAAAAGGCAACGCTGCAATACATCAGGGACAATATGGCCGATGCGCCGTATTTTGAAAAGCATCCGCAACTGGTCGAATTCGTGGTTAGCGAAGCCAGGTTGCCCGGGATGTATCTCGAGTTCGGGGTTGGCCGGGGCAAATCGATTCGCTGGATCGGGTTACATGCGAATCGCACGGTGTATGGCTTTGATTCCTTCGAGGGCATACCGGAGTACTGGAATGGCAATCCTGTCGGCGCCTTCGCACAGTCGAAATTGCCGAAGGTGCCCGGCAATGTGAAATTTCAGGTTGGCATGTTTGACAAAACCATTCCGGAATTCTTGTCCAGGCACAGCGACCCGGTGTCATTGCTGCATGTCGATTGCGATCTTTATTCTTCAACGGTGACCATTCTTGATGCATTCGGACCCCGACTGCAGCCGGGCGCGGTTGTTTTGTTTGACGAGTACTACAATTTCCCGCGTTGGCAGGAACATGAGTTCAGGGCATTCCAGGAATATGTTGCGAAGACCGGCGTCGAGTACGAATACATCGGCTACTCGGTGACCGGGCAGCAGGTGGCCGTGCGAATTCTACAGAATCCCGCATACCGGTAAGCACGAGAAAAACCAATGACGTTCTAAAACTCCGCCAGCGCCATTGCCGTCAGCTTCGCGCCCGTTTGCAACATGACGTATTGCTTGCCCTCATGTACATAGGTCGAAATGCCGTAGTTCACCGCGGCAGGAATCTCGACACTGCCGAGTTGTTCGCCGGACAGTTTGTCGACGAAGAACAACATGGGCGTACCGTCGCTCGCAGTACTCGCGTACATGAACATGGTCTTCGTCACTGACATCGCTGCATTGCGTCCGGTGCCGGTCGTCGGGATATCCATGCCCTTGAGATTCGGGTGATTGAGGACCCGATCCGGCGTTTCGCCGATCGGGATCTGCCACAGGTGCTCGCCGGAATTCATGTCGATTGCCGTGATTTGGCTGTACGGTGGCTTGAACAACGGCAGGTTATCCGGGCCGCGAACCTGATCCGATCGCAGAGAGGCCCAGTCCGAGAACGTCGTACCCGTCGGTGCCTCGATATTCGGATCGCGTTCTTCGCCTTTCACAATGATTCTGGACGAACAGGCTTTGTGACTGGATACATAAAGAATGCCGGTCTCCGGATCGGCAACCGTCGGTCCGTCGATATTCGTGCCGCCACCGTCGCCGGGGCACCAGTAAGACCCGCGATAGCCAAGATCGTTGTCGCGATGCAAGGGCGGATTGAAAAGCGGGCCGATCTTGTATTCCTTCAGGATATCGATTGCTGCCGCGCGGAGTTCGGGCGTGTAATCGATGAGGTCATCTTCTGTTAGTCCCTGCATACCATAAGCGGCCGGTTTGGTGGGGAACGGCTGGGTCTCAGCAAGTTTCTCACCGGGGATATCTGACGCCGGAACCGGTTTTTCCTCGATCGGCCAGATCGGTTCGCCCGTCTCGCGGTTGAATGTGTAGGCGAAGTTCTGCTTTGTCGTTTGCACGACGATGGGAGTTTCCACGCCATCGATAGTCACATCCAGCAATACCGGGACGGTTGACGTGTCGTAATTCCAGATGTCGTGGTGAATGAGCTGGTAGTGCCATACCCGTTCACCGGTTTTCACGTCCAGAGCGATCAGGCTGGTGCTGTACAGGTTATCGCCGGGGCTGAAGCCGCCGTAATAATCGATCGTGACACCGTTTGTCGGGATGTAGACGATGCCGCGTTCCTGATCGGCAGCCATCGGCGCCCAGGAAGAGATGTCGCCGGTGTATTGCCAGGCATCGTTTTCCCAGGTGTCGTGGCCAAATTCGCCGGGCCGCGGAATGACATGAAACTTCCACAGGAATTCGCCGGTCCTGGCGTCGTACGCAAGAATGTCGCCCGGCACATTTTCGATGCGTGACTGATAGTAGCCCTGCTCATGTGAATTGCCGACGATGACGACACCATTAACGACGATCGGTGGCGATGATGTGGTGATGTAACCCTTTTCGAGTGGCAGGCCTTCGTAGGGGTCATGGCCGTATGGAAGGTCCGCGACCAGGTCAGTGAGCATGTCGACAACGCCAGTGTCCGGGAAGCCGGCTATTGGAACTTTCCTGCCCCATCCTTCTAATGGCTGGCCGGTTTCGGCGTCGAGCGCCGTCAGGAAAAATGCCGGGGAAGAAATATAGATCACACCGCGGCCGTCGATTTCGGCATAGGCGATGCCCTTACCATAGTCCTTGCGCATCGAATACTCATAGCGCGCAGTCTTGGGTTCGCCGTACGACCACTTCAGCTCGCCGTTGGCGGGATCGAGTGCGACGACATAGCGCCGCGGCCCGACCACTGTGTACAGCGTGCCGTTGATATAACTTGGCGTCGAGCGGCCGCTTTGTGCGTTAAAGCTTGCGCCGTCCCATGCCCACGCCTCTTCGAGTTCCTCGAAATTATCCGGCGTGATTTCATCGGCCGGAGAATATCGGGTATGTGCGGCATCGCCGCCCAGAAATTCCCATTGGCCGCCTGATGTGCCGCGGCCGGATTTGACGCCTTCACCGACCGCATGTTCTGCAACTGCCTCGGACGCTGGTTCCTGCGAACAGGCTACGATTGTTAAAATCAGGGTAACGATGCCGATGCGGATTAGTGCTGGCTTCAGGCTTGCTGTCTTCATTCTTGCTTCCCCACATTGTCACCTGCTGTGCTTCTGCCGGTCTGCGCCGGCATCTGGATCACTCGGTACATCAACGGATATCAAAGTTGACCGCCGAGTTTACGATAAATGACGTCACTGGTGGAGAACAAAAGGCCGCTTTGATAGAGTCTCGGCGCCGTCAGAATCGCATTACGCAAAGGCAGGTCACATGGATTTGGGAATCAGCGGGAAACGCGCACTGGTGCTGGCATCAAGTCAGGGCCTTGGCTTTGGCATCGCGAGTAAACTCTGCGAGGAAGGCGCAAATGTGCTTATCTGTGGCCGGGTGGAAGATAAACTTGCGGCTGCCGCGGCAGGACTGAATGCAGCGGGCCCGGGCAAGGCCGACTACACCGTCGTCGATCTGTCCGAGTCGGACGCGGCTGGCGCACTCTATAAGGCAGCAAGGGACAAGCTTGGTGGTGTCGATATCCTGATCAATAATACCGGTGGCCCGCCGCCTGGCACCGTCGAAACACCTGACACTGAACTGTGGCGATCCCAGATTGACACAATGCTGCTCAGGATCATCGAAATCACAAACCTGTGCCTCGCCGACATGCGCGAGGCCGGCTGGGGCAGGGTGCTTACCGTCGCGTCATCAGGCGTTGTGCAGCCAATTCGCAATCTTGCGATGTCCAATACGATTCGTTCATCGCTGGTTGGCTGGAGCAAGTCACTCTCCAACGAGGTGGCGGCGTCGGGTATTACCGTGAATATGCTGTTGCCCGGACAAATTCAGACGGCAAGACTTAAGCAACTGGACGAGGCTGACGCCAGCAGGCTCGGCAAGCCTGTCGCGGAAGTATCCGCCTCGCAGCAGGCGGGAATCCCGGCCGGTCGCTACGGAACCATCGAGGAATTCGGATCCGTTGCCGCCTTTCTCGTCAGCGAGCCGGCGAGATATATGACCGGCGGCATGATTCGATGCGATGGAGGTTCGATCAGGAGCGTATGACTTCGCGAATTCTGGTTATTAACCCCAATTCGAACACAAACGTTACACAGGCAATAGATCAGGCGCTGCAGTCCTGCCAACTGGGCCATGACGTTGATTTTTCATGCAGTACCCTGGCGGACGGCCCTTTAGCCATCGAGACTGACGAAGATATCAGAGTGGTAGTGCCGCTGGTCGTTAGCGAAATATGCAACAACGAAGACTGCGACGCCTTCGTCATCGCCTGTTATGCCGATCCCGGACTGAATGAAAGCCGCGCCGTATCGAAGAAGCCGGTGTTCGGTATCCATGAAAGCGCGGTTTCCCTGTCCGCCACCTTTGGACGGCGTTTCGGCGTATTAGCCCTGAGCCGCGAGTCGATACAGCGTCACATCGCGTATATCCGGCAACTGGGTTACCAGGCATTCCATGCCGGCGAGCGGCCGCTTGACGTAGACGTCGGCAAGCCGGCCAATGACCTGGAGGTCCTGCAGAAAATTATCGACACCGGACGTCAACTCATCGATGAAGATGGCGCGGAAACCCTGATTCTCGGGTGTGCGGGATTGGCGGCATATCGACAGGCAGCGCAGCTGGAGCTCGGCGTGCCGCTTATCGACCCTGTGCAAGCCGCAATAACGATGGCGGCCGAATCGCTGCTCGGTCATTAAGATGTTCCCGGCCAACAAGCGGACAGTCGCCGCTATCCTGTTGTCGATTTCGATCTGCCAGGGATCGGTGCATGCGGCCGAAGGTGCCGACGATGCGGCTGAAGACGCCGGCAACTCCGCGAAAACCGGCACGTTTGCGCTGTCGGCAACGCCGGCGGAAATATTCGGGCCTGACAGCGCCGCAAATTTCGCATACATCATCCCGGTCGATGCATCCATCAGCTGGCAAATCACCGTGCCTGAATCCTACGATCCCGCGAACCCTCCGGGGTTGCTGGTTTATATCAGTCCGTCAGATTCTGGTAGCCTGCCGCGCAAATGGAATGGCTTGCCGGAGTCGCACAATCTCATATGGATCGCCGCGAATGAATCCGGAAATCGGACCGAGGTCGCGCGCCGGATTACTTTCACGCTGTTTGCGGTGGGGTTGATTAATGCTCGCTACTCGATCGATAGCAGTCGTATTTACCTTTCCGGATTTTCCGGTGGCGCACGGGTTGCCGGGCTGGCCGCAGCAGCGTACCCGCAAGTATTCAAGGGCCAGATTTACGTCGGCGGGGCAGAATTCTGGGACAGCGAGCCGGCACCGGCCAGGCTCGAGGCAATGAAGCAAAATCGCTACGTGTTTCTGGTGGGTGCGGAAGACGATAATCGCCGCATCGCGCGTGCGGTCGCTTCAAAGTACGAAGCTGCCGGCATCAAGAATGTCGAGTTGAGGATAGTCCCAAAAATCGGCCATCAGTTGCCGAGGCACAAGTATATGGCCGACGCGCTGGATTACCTGGATAGCGGCGACGATCAGTAAGTGTCCGGCCCGAACTATCGAACTACACGTTTGAAATAGCTTCCGCTATCTGGTTCAACGCTTTACTGAGCATCTGACGAGAGCAACCAATATTCATACGCATGCAGCGTTTGCTGCCTTTGCCGTAGCCCTCGCCATCATTCAGCTGAACGCCAGAATTTTCGACGAGCCATGCTTCGAACGCCTGCGTTTCCGTCATTGGTTTGTCGGTCATCTGGCTGGCCGCTGACTTCTCGACCACGCCCACTTCATCCATGATGTCGTCGAAGTGCAGCCAGCTCAGCATCGTTCCTTGGGCCTTCGTGTAGCCGACCTGTGGCAAATTCTTTTTCAGGAAGTCTTCAACGTAAGTGTGATTGTCATCGATGTAGACCAAGACCTGAGCCAACCAGTCGCGGCCATGTCGATACGCGGCCTCGTTAGCGACGATACCGAGCGTGTTGATGCCGGCTTGATGGTTTTTCTTCACACGCTCCAGGTAGACCGGGTTAGTCGAAAACCAGTAAGCGTTTTTGGACCCAGGCATGCTGAAGGTCTTGGTAATCGCCTTAAACGTCAGGCTGTTATTGACGATAGCCTTATCTGGCAGGGAGGCAAACGGCGTATATTTTTCTCCGGCACGCGCGAAATCTGCGTGAATCTCGTCTGCCAATACGACGACTTGGTGCTTGAGACACAACTCGCCGATTCGCAGCAGGTCGTCTTCAGACCAGACGTTGCCGGTCGGGTTTTGTGGATTACACAGCAACATCGCGTGAGTGTCTGCAGTCATGCGTGCTTCGAAGTCATCCCAGTCAATCGTATAGCGGCCATTTTCGAAAATCATTTCGCTTTCGTTCTTAATCGTTCGCGAGTGCGTCAGGTCCGAGTAGAAACCGTTATAGGTCGGCGTCATCAGCAGCACTTTACTGGCCGGCGGGGAGAAGGTCTTAAGTGTTGCGGTCAGCCCGGGATGCACGCCAGTTGCGAAGACGATCGAGGCAGGGTCGACCTTGAGGCCATAGCGCTCGTGATTCCACTCGGTAATGGCCTCGCGGTATGAATCCCATGCTTCGGTGCTCAGGTATCCCCAGTTTTCGTGCTTCAGGCGCTCCATCATCGCCTCGCCAATGCACGGCGCCGCTCGGAAATCCATGTCGCAGATGCCCATGCCAATTTTGATTTTGTCGCCGAAAGCCGCAATCTGGGTATCCCACTTGTAACAATCGCTACCAACCCGATTGTAGATCGTATCGAAGTCGTACTTGCCGTTTCTCAGATATGGCATGCCATCAGCTGCTGCTGCAGTAGATGCAGAAGCCGCGCCCCCAGCGCCAGCCGCGCCAGCGAGTGCGGTCATGCCGGCACCCTTCAAGAATGCTCGGCGGTTAAAGTCGTGAATATCGGACATTAAATTTTCCTCTGATTTATTGGCAGCGATGGGCCGGCACCAAGAATAGCCCTTATATATTCAATCCGCAAAAGCTGTCGACATAGCGCCCTTTGCCGCTGTGCGCAGATGCCTATTTGCGCTGCCGGGCCGCCACAATAATCTCGTTCAGGGCGCTGTTTCGATAATCGAGTTCGATGTCGCCAGGGGCGTAGCGGCTGAGAGACAGGATGTAGGCGAGTATGTCGACGTATTCCTTCTCCGTCAGGAACCCGGGATTGCTCTCCGGCATCGAGGTGCTCATCACCGTAAATAAAATACTGAGCGGCTGTCCTTCCCAGCGTTTCAGGACGGGTCGAAAATACTTCTTGTCGTGACACAATATGCAGTGATCGGCGTACAGCTTCTCGCCTACCTTGGCCTGCGCATTGCTGTAAACGGCGTCGTTTACCGTGCGCGGATCAGCCGATGCCGCGGCCCAGGCAAGCAAACAGCTTGTAAGGAAAATCAATCTGGCAAATTGCATAAAATTTTTGACATCAGCCTTCGCATTTAATTCTGTCGATAATTAGGTATCGCCCGCCTAGGAAGGGCTCCTACAAGCAAAACTGTAGCAAAGTGTCGTAGGAGCCCGCCCTTGCGGGCGATGAACAATAACGGGCATGTAATGCACGCCCGTTATTGTTCGCCAGGGATGAATTCACGGTCATCGTTGAAAGAATGTTAATTCAATATTCCGCCAACGCCATCGCCGTCAGTTTGCTGCGGGTTTGCAACATGATGTACTGCCTGCCTTTGTGTACGTAGGTCATGATGCCGTAGCTGCTTTCCGCCGGCGCTTCAACCCTGGCAAGCTCCTCACCGGTTTGCTTGTCTACTGCAAACAGCATCGGCGTGCCATCGCTCGTATTGCCGGTATGGATCAGCAAGTTCGGCGTTACCATCATCTGTGCAACACGCAGGCCGTAGCCGGTATTCGGGATATCCAGCCCCTGCAGATCCGGATGATTCAATACGGCATCTGGCGTCTCGCCGACAGGGATCCACCACAGGTGCTCGCCCGTGTTCATGTCGATCGCGGTAATGCGGCTGTACGGCGGCTTGAAAATGTTCAACCCGTCGGGACCGCGTATACCGAATCCACTCAAGACTGCATAGTCGGCTACCGTCGTGCCTGTCGGCTCCGCGAGAAGCGCGTCGCGCTCCGCGCCCGGCGCAATGATGCGAGTGTTGCAGTGCTTGCGCGAAGTGACATACAGGATGCCGGTGGTCGGGTCGGCTGCGGCCGGACCATCGATGTTGACGCCACCAATGTCGCCCGGACACCAGAGAGAGCCTTTCTTGCCCAAATCGTTGTCACGATGCAGCGGTGGCTGGAATAGTGGTCCAATATCGTATTCATTGACGATGTCAATCGTTCTTTGTCGAAGTTCCGGGGTGAAGTCCATCAGGTCATCGTAGGTAAGGCCCTGCTGATCGTAAGGGGCCGGCCTGGTCGGGAACGGTTGCGTTGCCGACAACTTCTCCCCAGGAATCTTCGATGCAGGCACCGGCCGTTCCTCGATCGGCCAGATGGGTTCGCCGGTTTCCCGGTTGAACGTATAAGCGAATGCCTGCTTCGTCACCTGAACCACGATAGGTACCGTCTCGCCATCCTGTTGGACATCGAGCAACACAGGTGCAGTCGGCGTGTCGTAGTTCCAGATGTCATGGTGCACCAGCTGGTAGTGCCAGACGCGCTTGCCGGTGTGTACGTCGAGCGCGATCAGGCTGGTGCTGAACAGGTTGTCACCCGGTCGAAAACCGCCATAAAAATCAAGGGTCGCCCCGTTGGTCGGTATGTAGACAATGCCGCGCTCCTGGTCGGCCGACATTGGCGCCCAGGAAGAAATATCGCCGGTCCACTCCCAGGCGTCGTTTCCCCAGGTATCGTGTCCGAACTCACCTGGTCCGGGAAGCACGTTGAACTTCCACAGGAACTCGCCGGTTTTGGCGTCGTAACCCAGGATATCGCCCGGAATATTCTCGATGCGTGACTGGTTGTATCCCTGTTCCGCCGAATTGCCGACCACCACGACACCGTCAACGACAATCGGAGGTGACGACGAGGTGATGTAGCCGGTTGCCAGGGGCAGGCCCTCGTAGGCGTCGTACTCATGGCCGAGGTCGGCGAGCAGGTCAACGACGCCGGTCCTGGGAAATCCCTCCACTCCGATCGGTTTGCCGAATCCCTGCAGTGGTCTGCCGGTCCTGGCATCCAGCGCTGTCAGGATGAAGGCCGGTGAGATGATGTAGATGACACCGCGCCCGTCTATTTCGGCATAGGCCACGCCCTTGCCGTAGTCCTTGCGCATGGAATACTCCCAGCGCCGGGTATTCGGTTCACGGTACGACCAGATGGTCTCGCCGGTTTCCGGATCGATAGCAACGACATGGCGCCGTGGTCCGGCAACGGTATAGAGCACACCGTCAATATAGCTTGGCGTCGCACGGCCGCTGGCTGCGTTAAAGCTGGCGCCATCCCAGACCCAGGCCTCCTCGAGATCTTCGAAATTGTCCGCAGTGATCTGGTCGGCCGGTGAATACCTCGTATGCGCCGAATCGCCGCCAAGATAATGCCATTCCCCGTCCTGTGTTCCCGGCGCATCTGCCTGCGAGTTGACGCTGGTCAGCAGTCCTGTCGCCAGAACCGCAATAATCGGTGACGCCGCTGCAGCGGACGTTGCGATTGCATTCCTCATCGTGTTTCCCCTCTTTGCCTGTTCCGCCAATCTTGAGTTGGCTGCTTCGGCCAATGTCCGTGAATCAGTTCTCCAGCAGCGGAAAGCGGCTGGCGATATCATCACCCGTGAAGTTCGCGACCCACCCCTCCGGGTTATTGAATAGCCGGATAGCGGTGAACGCCGGATTCGGGCCCATGTCGAACCAGTGCCTGGTATTGGCAGGTAGCGAGATCAGGTCGTCTTTTTCGCACAGCATCGAATAAACTCTGCCATTCGTATGAATGGTGAACAATCCCTGGCCGCGGACGAAAAAACGCACTTCGTCCTCGCTGTGCGTGTGCTCGTCCTGGAATTTCCGCCGAAAAGCGTCTTTCTCCGGATGATCGGGGTTCATGCTGATCACGTCGTAGGTTTGGTAACCGCGTGCGGCGATGAGCCGATCGATTTCAGGCTGGTATGCCGCAATGATCGTGTCGTTATCGGCATCGTCGGCAAGATTGCGGTCGGTTTGCCAGCGCTCGAGACGGATGCCGGCCGCGTCCAGTTCGCTCTTGATGACATCCACATCTTCTGTAGCGAGAATCGGATTATTTCCGTCCGATTCCGAATAGATAGTTAAATGACTCATGATAAAAACCTCTGGTTCCTTTAATCAGTCTAGCAAAACCTCGTCAAAATCATGAGCAATGCGATGGCTGCCGGGCACCACTTTCTGGTCGCGGACCAGCTGAAACGTCTGCATGCCGGCTGCGGCCGCGGCGTCGAGCTCCTCGGCGACATCGGATAGAAAAAGAATCTCTGCTGCCGGAATGCCGATATCTTTCAGGATATTGCGGTAGGAATCGGCTTGCCGTTTGTGTCCGATGTTGGTGTCGAAGTAGCCGCGAAAGAGTGGTGTCAAATCGCCCGCGTCGCTGTATCCGAATAACAGTTTTTGTGCGCCAACCGAGCCGCTCGAATAGACATAGAGATCGATGTTGGCCGCCGCCCAGGCACGCAGATTCGTAACGGCATCGTCATACATGTGGCCTGTGAAATCTCCGCTTTCGTAGCCGTGTTTCCAGATCAGTCCCTGCAAGGCTTTCAATGCCGTGACCTTGCGGTCATCAGCTATCCACTGCAGCAGAATGCCGATCACGCGTTCGATGTCAGCACCAGCCTCGCCGGCTTCAGTTCTGACCGAATCCAGAATCGGGATTACTTCGGGGTCTGCCTGATTGTTGCGTACGAAGTCAGGCAGATGTTTGCTGGCGTATGGAAAAAGCACCTGGTGTACGAAGTCGATCGAACTCGTCGTTCCTTCGATATCGGTGACGATTGCCTTTACCGTCATGTTTTTACCAGCAATTCCTGCCAGGAACATTGAAACAGGAACTCGAAGCCCTCGACATGCCGCTGCGCGTCGCCAAGCTTCTTGCCCCATGCGTACAGGCCATGCCCCCTGATCAGGAATCCTGGTACCGTGAACTGACCATCGGTCCAGGCCTGCTCAATCCGTGCGCCAAGCGCCTGCATGTCCTGGTCATTGTCAAAAATGACGACATCGATCAACTCGTCGTGAGACCCGATGCCGGCAAACGCTTTTTGCATTTCATAGCCGCTTATCGCCAGTTCCGGCCCCGCCTGGCGAGACAGAACCGTTGCATTGACAGAATGCGTGTGCAATACGGCGCCGATATCAGCGTCGAGTTTGTATATGCAGGCATGCAACGGCGTTTCCACAGATGGTTTGAGGCCTTTCTCCACCGCGTTTCCGCGCAGATCGCAAATCATCAGGTCATCAGGCGACAATCGCGATTTTTCTTTACCGGACTGCGTAATCATGCAGTGGAGTTTTCCGACACGTACTGAGAAATTTCCGCTCGTGGCAAGGCACCACTGGCGATCTCCGAATAGATGGCACACTTCACAGAGCGCGTTGGCCTGACCTGGAAAATCTTCAGGGCTCACGGATTCATCAACCCAGCAAAATGTGTAGCGCCGTAAGTAATATCAGGGTTCCCATGCCGAGGTTCACGTAGGTGGCGGATTTACCCGACGACATGTAACGGCTCAGCGCATCGCCTGCCATCATCCAGATGGGGCAGGCCACTACGCCGGCGATGAAGAACACGCCGACAATAATCATCGCTCGCTGAACAATCGAATCCGTGATCGCAATATAAGCGGCCGCGGCGGATATCACGAGGATCAGCGCTTTTGGATTGACCCACTGAAACAGCACGCCCTCGTGAAACCGGAACGGCCGGGAGATTGCCGTGGGCGATGAATCCTGGACTGCTGCGGGTCCACGCACGCTGGCAAGGAAATACCTGAGCGACATCCAGGCAAGCCAGGCGGCACCGAGTATCCTGACCGCAGTCACGAGCCAGGGCCATTTGGCCACGACCGATCCCAGGCCGAACACCGCTGACGTCATCAATATGGCGAAACCCAGCAGGACCCCGCCGAGATGCGGCAGTGATCGCTGCCAGCCAAATAGTGCCGTGGAAGACATCAGCAGCAGGTTGTTCGGGCCCGGCGTGATTGCGCTGATAAACGCAAATCCGGTCAGGCTTAGAAGGAGCGTCGAATTCATCAGTCAGGCCGGGTTTGGTCGTTAATCAGTGGATCAATCTGCGGCAAAGCAATAGAACAGACCGTCACCACCGGTGCCCTGCAGGTTCTCCTGGCTGCAACCGCGGGACGGATGGGCATCATTCCATGGTGAGCCCGGCTTGCCACGCGACATGCGGTCGTGATGCCCAACGTGAGCCGAGCCGTCGCCGCTGTTCGTCCAGTTGCTGCAGGTGTGATCTCCGCCATCGTCAAATGCGCTGCCGTCGCTCCGCGAGCCGGTCAGGATGTCATGGCGGTTCGGGCTATTGCCCGAGCCATTAATAACATTGCCGTTCTCATCGACCGCCGTCTCCTTGTTGACGTTTGCGCTGTCGCTATGCAAATCATCGACATTGTCTGCGATGAGAACACCGTCCGCGTTATGCCAGGGTCCATCGCCGATGCGATCTTTCGCGTTGACGCGATCGGTGCTCAAGTATGCCCGCCAGGTACGCGAACCTGCGCCGGCGGCCTCCGCCAATGCCTGACAATGCGCGTCGGCACCCTCCTGTCCGCCAAGGTCTGCGCCGTTACCCGGTCCTGCGCTGGTCAGGAAAAAACTCATCGCGTTGTCCTGTGCGACGGTCATTTCGAGACCGGCCGCCAGAAGTAGCCCTGTCAGGATCGCAGTCATTAATTTCGTCATCAGTAATTCCCCCTGTATTCATTGTTGTCACACAAACTATTGTTACGCGGCACCGAACTCAAACGAAATTATGGCACTGCGGCATTTTCTGTTTGTAGGCCGCATGATATTCGATTCGGCAAGTTTGTCAGTTTCGCCCGCCCCAGCGGGCGATAGCGCAAATTTGATCAATATCCCGATACTGCTCGTTGTGGACGGATTGCGCCTGCATGTCAGTTCTTATTGCAAATCTGCCGGCGACATCGGTGACGACAGCAATTGTTCAAATTTCTGCCAGCGTGCCGCATGGTCCTCCGTATCGCGCTCGACATATTCGCGCACCATATCCTTGCCAAGATTGTAGTTGATTACGTAACTACGGTAGGTATCGAAAAAATCGATTCGCTGCCGCGCACGTTCCGGCGACGAAAGAGAATAGTCCACCAGCCATTGCGCAGCCTGCTCCCGGTCGATGGTGCCGTTGAGATAGTCTCTGGCTGCCTCATTGCCGGCATAATCGAGACGGCTCAAAAGTTCCAGTAACTCGTAGTAGCGGTCCGCTTCGCTCGGATCCAGTCCAGCCAGCGGAAACAGGATTTTCTTTTCGAATTCCACCCGTTCGCTGCCGGGAAACGCCAGGTCGACGCCGTAGTTGCCGCTGCCCTCAGCGATCAGCGACTGTGGGCTGAACAGCGGATACAGCGAAAATTCAATCCAGCCGCGATCCTCGACCAGGTTCTTCTCCAGTAGCGCGTTCAGTGTGTGGTGGCCGGGATAGCCTTCATGGCATCCGAGATCGACCGCTCTCGAGATATATATCGGCAGATCAGTGTTTATCTGGATCAGGCTTTGCGAGTTTCCCTGGTACCAGTTGTAACCTGACCAGGGTTTGTCATTCACATACTCGAGTTCGAATGATTCGTTCTCAGGCAGATCTATATATAAGAGTGTGCGCCGGCGGCATTCCGCAATTGCGGCATCGAAAACGGCGGCAAGCCGCTCCGGCGGGATGACAAATTGATCGCGGAATCGATTGACGCGGGCAGACAGGTCGCCTTCGCCCTTCAGTAAAATATCAACGTCGTCAAGGATCGCCTCGAAGTGCCCTGCATCGTGATCGGGTGCGGCAGCGCCAAAAAGGGTGCGGGATTCGACGTCGAAAGAAAATGTCTCGCCCTTGCGCATGGCGATCCGTGTGTTCAGTGCGCCGAGTCGTTGCACGAGGTTATCGAGGCGGGCGGACTGTATCGCGTCCGCCGGTTCAACGGGCCAGTTCAACAGGCGCGTCGCCATCGTGCTGGCCCTGCTTTCGATGTCTGTCAGCGACAACGCAGCACTTTCCGCATTCGTCCGAATTTCCTCCGGTCCGAAATAGGCGTCGACATGCGCGCTATCGTGCAATCCCATCGACAGTTCGAGAAACAGGTATTCGGCGGCCAGGGCATCCAGATCGCCGGCGGGGCCCTCAACGGGTTCGTTGCCGCACGCTGCAACAAGGATTGTTGCCAAAATAATGCTATTTGGAAGTTTCATTGTTCGATGCGGGCGCTAAACTGTCGATAAGGACAAGACGCGACAGCATAACAGCGGTGGGATGTTTGGCCAAAAGATCAAACCGGCAGGCAATTAGCCGGTCCAAAGTCCTGACAGATCATGCAGCAGCAGGTGGCAGACAATGGAAAAGCAATCATCACAATGGCTGATTCCGATTTTGCTGGCGATCGGCGCGGCCGGCGCATTGTGGTACTACTGGAATACGGCCAACAGACCGGCCCCTGAACCGGTCGCAGCGCCCGCACCGGTTGCCGAGGAACCGGAGGCCATGCTGAAACCCTTGCATCCGATGCCCGAAGCGGACATGGGTGCTGCGGATCGTCCAGAGCTGGTATCTTTGCCGCCGCTCGATCAGAGCGACGACTATTTCCAGCTGGCACTGATCGATCTTTTCGGTGCTTCGATCGAGGACATGCTGGTCGCTTCCGGGATGATTGGGCGCATCGTTGCCACTGTCGACAACCTGCCCCGGGCTCATGTGGCAGAACGAATTCGGCCACTGGGGCGTCCGGGCGGGCGATTCGTTATCGACCGGCAGGATGGCAGCGGCGAATTCACGATCAACACTAGCAACTATGACCGTTACGATGCCCTGGTCGAGCTGATGGCTGGTGCGAATCTCGGGGAAGTCGCGGTAGTCTATCGGCGGTTCTACCCCTTGTTTCAAAGTGCTTACGTGGATCTCGGTTACCCGGACGGATATTTCAACGACCGTCTCGTCGAGGTTATCGATCATCTGCTGGCGACACCCGAGATCGATGATTCTGTGCGGCTCACCCGGCCGCACGTTCTGTACGAGTTTGTGGATCCCGCACTGGAAGGTCTCTCCAGCGGACAGAAGTTGCTGCTGCGCATGGGCGCCAAACACAGGTCCCGCGTGAAACAAATGCTTGGAGAGTTTCGGGATATTGCAACGCAAATGTAAATCGACTATTTGGCGCTATGGCGATTTTGTGGTGTGATGCGTAGCTGAATAAAAACAATTCAATACTGTGGGGATTTCATGAGACTTACGATTCTCTTGCTGCTGGCGCTGTGTAGCGCGGCCACTGCGGCAGACAACGCCATCATGGGTTATGACGACGCCGCCAGCGCCCGGCAGCGCGAAGCCGAAGCCTTGTTTGACGCGAGCATTGACGCGGTAGAGATGGACGGATGGTTAAAGCTCTTGTCAGCGACTCCGCATCACGCTGGATCGCCAGCCAGCAAGAAAAACGCTGAATTTATTGCACAACTCCTCGAATCCTGGGGATACGCGGTGGAGATAGCGGAATATCAGATTCTGCTGCCGACCCCGAAGGTTCGCGAAATTGAATTGCTGGCACCGACACAGTTCAAAGCGTCGCTCAGGGAAGACTCGCTCGAGGAAGATGCCAGCACTTTTGTGCGTGACGAATTGCTTGCGCCCTACAACGCGTTTTCCGTCGATGGCGAAGTGGAGGGCGAGCTGGTGTTCGTCAATTACGGCACGCCTGAGGACTATGAAATTCTCGAGCGCTACGGCATTGACGTCAAGGGCAGAATTGTGATCGCCAGGTATGGCCACTCATGGCGCGGCATCAAGCCGAAGCTCGCTGGAGAAAAAGGGGCGATCGCGACAATCCTTTATTCGGATCCGGCCGATGACGGCTACGGCGCGGGCGATGCTTACCCGAAGGGTCCGTTCAAGCACGAGAGTGGTGTGCAGCGTGGTTCCGTCATGGACATGCCGACTTACCCAGGTGATGTGCTGACACCAGGTCGTGGTGCGACCCGGAATGCAAGACGCCTCAAGCGCGGCGATGCGCCAACGATCACCAGTATTCCGGTATTGCCGATGTCACAGCGTGATGCGCTACCATTTCTGGCCGCGCTGGATGGCGAGGTGGTGCCGGACGAATGGCGCGGCGGTTTGCCAATTACCTACCACTTTGGTCCCGGCCCGGCCCGGGTACGCATGAAGGCCCAGTTCAACTGGGACATGGTTACGGCGTATAACGTCATCGCGCGCCTCGAGGGCAGCAAATTCCCGGACGAGTGGGTAATCCGCGGCAATCACCATGACGGCTGGAATCACGGTGCGGCAGATCCATTGTCCGGCCTGGTTGCAACGCTTGCGGAGGCCAAGGCAGTGGCGATGCTGGCCCAAGACGGACGGCGCCCGTTGCGGACCATGATCTATGCGGTGTGGGACGCAGAAGAACCCGGACTGATAGGCTCGACCGAATGGGCGGAACACCACGCGGCCGATCTCAAGGAACACGCTGTCGCCTACATCAATACCGACGGCAGTGACCGGGGATTCATCAACATCGGTGGCAGTCATGTTCTCGAACGGTTTTTCAACCAGGTCATCGAGGAAGTCGACGATCCGCGTTCGGCTATTTCACTAAAAGAACGGCGGCGTGCGCATGATCTGATTTACGGCGATGAAAAAGAGAAGGCGACGGCGCGCGATCGTGCCGACCTCAGGATTTACCCATTGGGTTCAGGGTCGGACTACACGCCGTTCCTGCAGCATCTCGGTATCGCGTCGGCAAACATCAATTTCGGCGGTGAAGCGGAGGATGGAAGTTATCATACGCTTTACGATACCTACGAGCATTACACGAAATTCCAGGATCCCGGGCTAATGTACGGTGCGACGCTCGCGAAAGTGACAGGCCATGCGGCGCTGCGGCTGGCAAATGCACCGCGACTCCCGTTCGAATTCAAGGGATTTGCCGACAACATTGCACTGTATGTTGGCGAACTCGAAGAGCTCGCCAATTCGATGCGCGAGGAGACAGACGAGACAAACCAGCTGCTTGATGATGGCACCTATGCTGCGGCGATCAACCCATACAAGTCAATCAGGGTGCCCGCAAGGAAAGAACCGGTGCCGCACTTTAATTTCGCGCCACTCAAGAATGCACTGGACCGGCTGCAACAGGCCGCGGATCGATATGACGAGGCTGCGCAGGGACGAACAGCTGTCTCGCCGAAGATCAATAATCTGCTCTTTACCAGCGAGCGCTTGCTGACGCGTGACGCCGGACTCGATGGCAGACCCTGGTACAAGCATCACATTTATGCGCCGGGTTTCTACACGGGCTACGGCGTGAAGACCATTCCCGGCGTACGCGAGGCGATCGAGGAACGCGAGTACGAAAAAGTAGCACCGCAAATCACGATCGCTGCATCGGTGCTGAATGATATGGCTGCGCGCATTGAATTGATCAGCGAAGAAATCGGACACGATTGACATGAAACTATTCGGCGCAGGCGCATTACTTTTGTTTGCCGGCAGTGTACATGCCGCAAATTTGCCGGATGTTGCTGATGGTGCGCAGGCGCTGACGCTTTCCGGCAAGCCACTTTACTCAGCGGCACCCGGGCAGGCATCGCTCGACCAGCTGGCCGCTGCAAAAAAGAATTATGATGAAAACCCGGGTGATGCCAACAACATCATCTGGCATGGAAGACGCACCGCGTACACCGGCGATTTTCGGGGCGCGATTGAAATCTTCTCCGAAGGAATCGAAAAATTTCCGCAGGATGACCGCATGTATCGGCACCGGGGACATCGCTATGTCTCGATTCGCGAATTCGACCGTGCCATCGCCGATCTCGAACAGGCTGCAATGCTGATCGAGGGCAAGGAAAACGAAACTGAGCCTGACGGGCAGCCGAACGAGCAAAATGTTCCCGTCAGCAGCCGCCATGGCAATATCTGGTACCACTTAGGTCTTGCCTATTACCTGAAACAGGATTGGGACAATGCGTTCCGGGCCTACCAGAATGGTTTCAACGCCGGGCGCAACGATGACAACCGGGTCTCAACCACGCACTGGCTTTACATGATCAAGCGGCGCATGGGTGACGAGGAGGGGGCAGCAAAGGTTCTCGATGTCATTACGGCGGATATGAACGTCATAGAGAATTTCTCCTATCACAGGCTCTGCCTGTTTTACAAAGGCGAAATGACCATGCAGGAACTGATCGGTGATAATGAAGATAATCCGAGTGGTGCATCAGCCGCATATGGCCTTGCAAACTGGTACTACTACACCGGTGAAAAGGAAAAGGCGACGCAGCACCTCGAAGCGCTGCTTGCGAGTAGCAGTTGGGCTGCCTTCGGATTCATCGCGGCGGAAGCCGATCTCGCCCTGAGGTAGGATGAAAAGCAATGTATTGCATGGAGTCAGACCCCCATAACTGATCGTCAATAGCGAGCTAAGGAACCAATAGTTCATTTGACGGTATGCCCATGACCCACACATTCATGAGTTACGCATTCCGACCGTTTTTCCTCTTGAACGGTCTTTTTTCCATCATCGTTATGTCAATCTGGCTGATGGCGTTGCACGGGACCGGACCTGCCGCGGTCCCTGCAACCATGCTGCACTGGCATGGTCACGAAATGGTGGTCGGATTTAGCATGGCTGCCATGGCGGGTTTCGTTTTGACGGCGGTGGCCACCTGGACGGATCGTCCACCGCTGCAGGGGAAGTTGCTGGGAGTTCTGGTTTTCTCCTGGTTACTCGGGCGCCTGGCCATGATGGCCGCGACGTGGCTGCCTTACTGGCTGGTTGCTTCCGTCGACACGATTTTCCCTTTCCTGCTGTGCTTACTGGTAGGACGGGAGGTAGTGGGAGGCAGTAGTCGCCGTAATTATCCCATTGTCGGAATAACCCTGGTTCTGGCGCTTCTGAATCTGTTGTATCACCTGGGCGCCCTGCGCATCCTGCCCGGCATGGACCGCCTGGCCCTGTACTTATTGATTCACCTTATATTGCTCATGATTACGGTCATTGCCGGCCGCATAATTCCCAATTTCACGGCCAACTGGTTGCGCGCCCGGGGACAAGAACGGCTGCCTGAAAACCATCCACTGACCGATGGGATTACCGTGCTGGCAACCATTGCCACCGGTGTGTCCGTCAGCTTGACTCCTTTCGGTCCGGTTACCGGGGTCCTCGCGATGGTCGCGGCGCTTTCCCATGCTGTCCGTCTTGCCCGTTGGCGCGGACTGGCGACGACTTCGGAACCATTATTGTTCGTGCTGCACGTGGCCTATCTATGGCTGCCGGTGGGTTACGGCCTGACGGCGCTGGCCGCGTTCGGTCTCGTTTTTCCTCCCAGCGCAGCATTGCATGCTCTGACCATGGGCGCGATCGGCAACATGATCCTGGCCGTGACCAGCCGGGTTGCACTGGCGCACACCGGGCGTTCACTCCACGCACCGCGGCTTATCGTGATTTCTTATGCAATCTTGAATGCCGCTGTGGTCGCGCGGGTACTGAGCCCACTGAACCCGGGCCTGTATCTTGAAATGATCGATCTGTCTGCACTGGGCTGGATCGTGACATTCGCCATCTTTACCGGGGTCTACTTCCCTGTCTTAACGCGTCCGCGGGTCGACTAGTTGAAAAAAGGTGCGAGATCACTGCTGTCCCATAAACTCATTGCCGGCGTTAGAAATTCGCGGCTGAAGCCGCTCCCATGTTACTAAGTAGACCTGTGGGAGCGGCTTCGGCCGCGATTGCGCGTAGCCGTCCCCAGCAGGTGATGCCGGAAAAACATCTACAGCCAGATTCATGTCTCTGACCAGCGAAAGTAACCTGAACCTCAGGCTACGATTTCCTTTCACCGCATCGCTATAAGAGTTTGTGGGACAGTAGTGGTGCCGGATTTATTTTCGCGCTGCCAAATATAAAATAAGAATTCACGGGAGTCTGACAATGAAATCGAAATTCGCGATAATTTTGCCGTCGCTGTTTCTATTGTTCGGTTGTTTGCATGCTGATAATCCTGACGAGTTAGTCGTCCCACAGCCGAAGGAAATCATTGATCTTGGCGCACTCGTTACTGAGGACCTTACGATTAAGGTTTGGGGCGAACGATATCCGCGAGAAAGAGGTTACGATCGGCCGAACGTTTTCGACATTATTCATTGGCAGAGAGGCTCAATCGACGGTTCAAACGCCTGTTACACGGTCTTTAATCATGGCGGACCCCATGTCGACGCACCGTCGGCAAAGAAATTTTCGAAGGCCAGGGCATTCGGCTTGGCGATATAGTCTTGATATATACGAACTACAAACCTCCCAAAGCGGTTGACGAGTACCCGAGTGTAATTTCACTTACACCCGAAGCAGCAGAGTTCTTGGCCAGGATACCGGTTCAGCCATTTGCTACGGATGCGTGGAGCGTTGATATCGGTCCCAGCAACAGAGCCTCAAAACCCCAATTCGCTGTGAGAACCGAGACGAACGAGTTGTAGTACGTCGGTATTGGTCTTTCGGTAAATCAGAACCAGGTCGGATTTGATATGGCAATCGCGGTGGTCCTTCCAGTCGCCGGTCAGCGAATGGTCACGGTGCTTTTCGGCCAGCACTTGATCATTCGCCAGCCTGGTTACAACGTCGATGAAAGCGCTTTCCAGCGTCTTTCGGGGTGAACCTTGTGCCTCGCGCTTGTAGTCTCGCTTGAATTGACCGGTACGTTCAATCGTCCGCATTCAGGTCCGCCATCAGCTCAACTGGCGAGGCGAACGAAGGCAGGTTGCCACGACGCGCTTCTTTCATGGCTTGAATAGTTTCCTTGTTTGGTACCAGCGGTTCGAAAGGCAGTGCCTTTTCGCGAGCAACGCGGGTGAGCATCATGCGAAAAGCGTCCGACACGGTAAGCCCCATCGAAGCTAGCACAACGGTAGCTTCCTCTTTGATGCGCTCGTCAATTCGGGCGCGTACAACGGCATTCGCGGGCATGATTCGATTCTCCAATTCAATTGGGCTACATTGTAGCTCATTTGAATCGTTTATTCTGTGACCCCTTCGTCCAAATCTGTACACCACGGTTAGGTGACGACTACAGCGGATTTCGACCAACATTACCTGCGCGGAAAATGGACGGTTCCGGCAGATTCGCCCGTTCGGGACTTTATGGGTGTCCTCGATTAGCCTGTTTCTCCGATCGATCAACGACGGCTCGTCTTCTGAAGCGGGTCATGGCGGATCCCTCCGCGGAGGGGTTTTTTTGAATGAGAATCATTTGCGATAGTACGCCGCTCTGGCCAAGATGCGCCTTGCTGACTCGTTACCGCGTTCCGAGCCGGGATACTGTCTGCCTGCATGCCGCCCAGGTGTGTCGTCAGAGTTGTCTGCGGATTCTTCGGGTGAGCGCTGCTGCAACGCTCGCCGTGACTACGCGCACATAACGCGTGGACATTACGTTGCCGATTTCCCGGTAAACGATAAACAATCCGCTGGCGATGATCACCAGACCGCCAGTCAATACCCAAATATCAGGAATCTCGTCCCAGATCAGGTAGCCAGCCGCGGCAGCTCCGATAAGCGCCGTGTATTCGAACGGGGCGAGCATCGCGGGAGGCGCGCGTCGGTAGCCGCCAACAATGCCAACCCAGGCCATGGCAGAACATAGTCCCGCCAGCACAAAGAAAAACCACCCGCCGGTGGTGGGCATCGAGAAATTGCCCGGGAGCAAAGTCGCTGAAACAAGTAATGGTCCGGTAACCACGTAAGCGGCCAGGGAGAAGCTGCTTTCGGTTGCCGCAAGCTTGCGTGCCGTGAGCGCGAGGCCTGCATAGCAGATTGCTGCAATGATCAATCCGATTGCGGCCGGCGTGAACATACCCTGTCCCGGACGCAACACAATCAGGACGCCTGCAAAGCCGATGATTACGGCCAGCCAGCGCCGCCAGCCGACATGCTCGCCGAGGAACGGCACCGACAATCCGGTGACGAAAAGTGGCGCCGTGAAAGCAATCGTCAACGCGTTGACCAGCGGCATGCGTGACAGGCCGTAAAAAAATCCGAACATCGCGCCTGTCGCGAGCAAGGTGCGCAGCAAATGCCACCGCCAGCGACTGGTTCTGAGGCTTCCGAGCCCGCCGTAAAAGCGAGCGCCAAGCAGGAAAAACGAGAGTCCGAAAACGCTGCGCAAAAATACGAACTGGGAAAGAGAGTAGTCGGCGAGCAACCACTTCGCACACAGGTCGAGCGCAAGGCCGGAGACAATGCCAAACAACAGGAAGCCGACAGCGGTGCCGTAATGGTCGTCAGGGGAAGGATGCGAAATCAAAAGGTCTGTTCAGCCGGCGTTCAGGAAACTTAATTGTTAGTTCAGCTCCGATTCATCGTCACTGATCTCTAATGACAGCAAGCAAGATCATTGTGCGTTAGAAGGAATCAGCATGTCTAATTTATTTGCACCAGTTGCCACAAGAGTTAACTCCAGGGTGCTGTTCGTTGCCGGCCTGCTGGCGCTAACGGTCTCTGGCGTTAGCCAGGCCGCCGCGGAGGCGACGGACAGTGTTCGTTCATCAATCTCGCGCCACTACGCTAAAGGCGGTCGCGACAATCCAACCCTTAGCAGCGAAGCGCTTGACGAGTACGCATCGCTGGCGACGTCCGGGTCGCGCAGCAAGTCGCATATGAGTGGCGGGCTTGCCAAACCGGTTTCCGGATCGCAGTCTTCCCAAAGTGCCAGTCTTGACTTCTGGTTCTACGATGCTGACGTGCAGCTATTCAACGACGATGACGGGGACGGTTACTTCCACGGCATCGATTTGCTGTTCGATGCTGATACGATTTATTCCGCGGCAGAGGTCTATGCCGTCGTTTACCTGAGCCTGGATTTCGGTCCATGGAATGAATACGGTGTGACCGAAGACTTCTGGATTTTTGGCGCAAGCGGCACGGACGAGTATGTGCTGGTCACGGAGCTTATGTCTGGCTATCCGACAGGCAATTACGATCTCTTGATTGAATTGTTCGACGCTGCGGATAATTCCTTCCTCGCCAGCTTTGGTCCGGACGACACATCGGCACTGAGTTTCCTGCCACTGGAGGACTTCGATCGGGACGAGCCCATTGCAGATGTCCCGATTGCCGTCAGCCATGGCCACGGCGGCGGCGCTGCTGATACCTGGACGATCAGTATGCTGTTCCTATTGCTGGTAGTGATTGCCGCCAGAAAAATCTGGCGGCGCAGGAACGACGCGCTGATCAGAATCGACTCGCCGGCTCCGTGTTGGGACACGCGCACGAACGCGCGGCGGCAATCAGTCAGGTAGCCTGCCGGGGGAAATCAGCCAATCAGATTATCGAACTGCAACTGCCTCACGATGGCTTTTGCTTCTTCCTGCAGAACCTCATCCATGCTGGCTTTCTCAAAACAGGTTGATTGAATTGTCCACAATCTTTCACCATCGCTCGCATCATAAAGACTGCTTACAGCAACCACGGTATGCGCAATTTTCACGGAGTCGGGTACCTTGAGCTCACGGTAGTCGTATAGAAAGAAATCTATTGGATCGCCGCCACGGCACTCCGACAGGATATGGGTCCGTCCCGGATCTATGTCGACGCGTGTATCAACGGTGACTATATGTGTGATCAGGATCGGGTCGGCATTGGCATGTCTGGCGGCAGCATCAATTTCGTCCTGCAGCATTTCCGTCCTCAGGCCGGTTTCTGTATAGGCGGCTATCGCCGCAACATTGGCGGCTTCCAGGTGCCCGGAAATGAGTTCTTCCAGGCGGCGCCTCGTGCCGATGTCACCGACCACGCTGACCAACAGCAGTCGCTCGTATTTCTGGCTGCCCCGGTCGGAATTATCATAGAGCTTGATGACTTCGGTCTGTGGGACACAGGCTGCAATCACAAACAGTGTCATTGCTGACAGTAGTGATGACGCGCGCGCGATATTCATACTTGTTCCTGGTGATTGCAGCTCGTTGTCTGCCAATCAACATTCTACGGCGCGGACCCTTGCAGGCAATCGGTATTTACACTTAATAATTCAAGGGCGATCAGGCAGAAGTCTTGACGAGAGATGCGGTGGAACCCTGACTCCTGGCAGTGCGCATGACCTTCCTGCCCCAGGCCGCAAGGGTGTCGAAGTAGGCATAAAAAGCGGGTACCACCAGCAGCGATACGACCGTCGAGAATGCAAGTCCGCCAATGATGGCGCGCGCCATCGGGAAGTAAGGTGGACCGTCGCCGCCGATCTGGGTGGTACTGACTGCAAGGGGCGTAAGCCCGAGAATGGTAGTGGCGACTGTCATCAGGATTGGCCGCAACCGATCGCGTCCTGCCTCGACAATTGCCTCATTGCGCGGCAAGCCTTCCTGGCGAAGGTTGTTGATGTGATCAACCAGAACAATGCCGTTGTTAACGACGACACCGATCAATATCATGATGCCGATTGAGGCCATAAACGAAAACGTGGTGCCTGTTGCTGCGAAGAACAGGAACACCCCGAAAACGGAAAACACGATCGAACCGAGGATGATCGAGAACGGCAACAACAATGACTCGAACAGGGCGGCCATGACCAGGAATATGCAGGCAATGCCGAGGATAATATTGGTCGCCATCATCTGCTGCGTTTCGTCCTGCCGGTCGAAGCCGCGGCCGAATTTCCAGCTGTAGCCAGGCGGAAGATCGAATTCTTCCATTAATGCTTCAACCCTTGGGCGCACGCTCTCCAGGCTTTCGTCGTCTGTGAGATTGGCGGACAGGATCACGGCCGTCTGGCGATCAGTTCGCTGAATCGTGGCCGGTGACGTAGCAATACGGAAACTGGCTACCGCGCCCAAAGTAATGCGGCGTCCATCTGGCGTGTAAAGCGGCAGGTCGGCCAATTGATCAATGCTTTGTTTGTCACTTTCACGGAACGCCAGTCGCACTGCGACCTCACCCAGTTCTCCACGAAACTCTCGCAGGTTCTGGCCGCGCATTGCGATGGCTATGGCATCGGCGATTGCCCTGGCTGTCAGTCCAGTGGCTGCCGCACGTACCCTGTCAATGTTGACCTGAATTTCTCGCTCACCCATTTCAGCATCCGAGCGTACGTCCCCCAGGCCGCTCACCGAAGCAAGTGACCGCGCAACGTTTACGCCGATATCATTCAGGATTGCCGTTGAGTCTCCCGAAATTTGCAGGCTGAAGCCATCCCCGCCGCCTTGCTGCTCGAACTGAAAGCTGGGTTTGCCGATCGCGATTACCGGAAGATTTGCTTCAATCCGTTCGAGAACCTCCGTTGTAGAAAGTGTTGCATCCTCTTCCTCGGTCAGAAGAATGACTGTTTCCGCATAGCCCTTTTCGTAGTAGCTGTAGACAGATCGAATATCAAATTCTTCCTGGTTTTCAAAAAGGTAATTCTCGATGGTGTCGACTGCGTCTTCGACGCGTTCCAGCGGATGTTGCCCTTCAATATGCAACGGCATATAGAGACGCCGGCCTGCATCCTGCGGGAATGCGTCGAACTTGATGAGATCGAGCAGCAGTGGCGATATGCCAATCAAACAGATGAGCATGACGCCGCCGAACGTCTTCCACGGTCGTGTCAGGATCCAGCCGAGACTCGCGACATAACGATTTGTCAGCCGCGAGATAAACGCACCTTCCTTCGGTATTGGCGGAGGTGGCACCCGCACCGCGAGCATTGGCACAAGGGTCTGTGCAATGAATAGCGATGCAAGCAGCGCGACGATGATGGTAATGCCGACATGCGTCATGAAGACCGAGATATTTGTCTTCGCACCGAACATAATCGGCACAAAGACAATAATCGTGGTAAACGTGCCGGCGATTACTGCCATGCCGACTTCCTTTACGCCTGCAAGGGTCGCTTTGTACGGGTTTTCCGGATCCATGGTCCGGTGCCGGAACACGCTTTCCGTGACGACGACTGCGTTATCGACCAGCATGCCGACCGCGAGCATCAGGCCCATCATCGTCAGCATATTCAGACTCAGGCCGAAGAAGTAAAGGGCGCCCAGGGTGATCAACAGCGAAAACGGAACGCAGGCCGTCACGATCAACGTGGTCGCAACGTGCCGCAGAAACAGATACAGCACAACGAGTGCCAGCAAAGCACCGATTGCACCGGCATGCAGCAGGTCGCTGAGTGACCGGCGTACGCTGTCGCCCTGATTATCGAGCTCGAAAATATTGATGCCCTGCATTTGCGGCAGCTGACTGATCTTTGCCACTTCCGCCATCACGCGGTCCGTCACTTCGACCATGTTCGAGCCGGTCGATTTGCTGACTGCTACTCCGATTGCATAGGAACGGTCCAGGTGCCGGCCGTAATCCCTGTCCGGGCTGCGTAATTCGATGTCCGCGACGTCGCGCAGCCGCAGCGTGTTTTCGTCAATGACGATGTTTTTAATATCTTCGATCGATTGAAATTCGCCTCTTGGCCGGATGCTGAAGCGTTGGCCGCCGTCGGTAATCCGCCCAGCGCTGACCGCGAAATTGCTTTTCTCGAGGAGCTGGCGTAGTGCATCGATGTCGATGCCATGAGCTGACAGCCGATCGGAATTCAGCAGGATACGAATTTCGCGCGGGTCCACGCCATGTAGTTCCACCTGCGAGACGCCCTCGATTCTTTCGATGCGCCGCTTGAGCAGACGATCGAGGAGTTCGTAGCTGTCGGACAAGTCGCGTTCACTGGAAATTCGAAGCTGCAGCACGGGCTGATCGCCGAGCGAACCGGTGAAAATGAAAATTCGCCGGATGTCTGCGGGGAGTTCGTGGCGGATGCCGTCTACCTTGGCGCGAGCTTCAATACCTTTGGAGCCCATGCTCTGATCCCAGTCGAACTGCAGAAATATCTCCGACATGTTCTCGCTGGATGATGAATACATTCTTTCGACACCGGACAAGGTCGCAAGCGCTTCCTCGACCGGGCGTGTAATCAGGCGTTCGACTTCCTCCGGTGTTGATCCTGCGTAAGGAATCTGGATGAAGATTCCCGGAAACTCGATATCCGGAAATTTTTCCAGTGGTAATAGTCGTGATGCGATCAGGCCGACGAGTGCGAGCGCAACGAAGATAACGATGGTCGTAACCGGGCGCCGAAGTGCAATCTCGGTATGTCTCATTGGTCGGGCTAGCTTGCCGCCGGCTGCGGCATTGCACTGTCAGTTTGATTGGCTTTTGCCCACTTTTTGCGGTCCAGTAGTGAGTAGACGACCGGTATCACAATCAGAGTCAGCAGCGTGGAGACCAGCAGACCGCCGATTACCGTTATCGCCATCGGCGTGCGAACCTCGGAACCCTCGCCGAATCCGATTGCCATCGGCGTGAGCCCAAGCGCGGTCGTCAGAGTAGTCATCAGGATCGGTCGGAGCCTCGCCCGCCCGGCTTCCATAATGGCCGCGGTTTTCTCAATGCCCTGCGCCTGCAATTGATTGATCAGGTCGACGAGAATAATCGCGTTGTTGACGACGATACCCGCGAGCATGATGACGCCGATGAAGGCGACGACATTGACGGTGGTTCCGGTCAGGAAAAGCGCGAGTACCGCACCAACCAGCGCGAGCGGAATCGTAAACAGGATCACCAACGGGTGTATCAGCGATTCGAACTGCGAGGCCATTACCAGGTAGACCAGGAAAATCGCCAATGCGAGCGCGAATTTCATCGAACGAAAAGAATCCTGCATTTCCTCATTCTGCCCGGCGATCATGGCAGTTATGCCTGGCGGCATCGGCGTGCTGGTGATAATTGAGTTAGCCTCGGCGACCGCCGCGCCGAGATCTCCGTATGCGAGATTTGCGGAAATTATCGCAACGCGCTCCTGTGCGACCCGTCTTATCTCGGCTGGACCGCGTGCAACCGTGATTTCAGCAACCGCCTCCAGCGTCACCGGGCGCTTTGCCGTGGGATTCACGATTAATTTACGGATATCCGCGATGCTGGCATCACTTCTGTCAACACTACGGACCATGACGTCGATTTTCCTGTCGCGCCAGGTATAGCGGGTCGCAAGTTCGCCGCGAACGTTCGCTACGACGCGATCGGCGATGTCCCGTACGGAGAGTCCGAGCGTAGCTACGCGTTCCTGATCGAAGACGATCTGAATTTCAGGGTTGCCGAGTTCTATGGTCGTCTTGATATCAGCAAAGCGGTCCGAAGACTGCATCTTGCTGACGAGCACCTGGTTTACAGATTCGAGGTCGGCCAGGTCGAACCCGGAAATTTCGATTTGCAGCGGACTCGCGAACGTCATTAGCGACGGGCGGCTGAACTCGTATTGCACGCCTGGCAGCAGGGCCAACTGTTTGCGCATCGCCTCCATCGCGGCAGCTTCCTCCGCGCGTCCGGCGCCCGGTTTCAAAGTAATACTCAGCGTGCCGGTATTTTCTCCTGCGTCGACCGGGTTGGCATCGAGTCGATTTCCGGTACCGGCCACTGAGTAATTCAGGTCCACAACGTCTATGTCGCGCGTTGCATCATGCGCAGCCTGGATAGCCCGGTCTGTCTCGATGAGAGGAGATCCGGGCGGCAGCCGCAGGTCGACATTAAACTCGCCCTGCGAGAGTTGCGGAATAAGTTCTGTTCCGAGTCGTGGAATCAGCAGCATCGTCGCAACGAAGATTGCTGCAGCACTGCCGATAACGGCCGCGCGGTGGCCCAGAGACCAGCGCAGGACGGGTTCATAACCCTGCGCGACAAATGAGTGCAGTCGGTGTAACAGCCAGCCGGGAACCCAGAGGATGATCCAGCAGAGCCACTTCACGCCGATAAAGAGGAAGCCGAACAGGCGCACGATGAAGGCGACGCTTCGCGTGAAACGGTTCGGCGGCGAGTCTTCGCCTGCTTCCTGGTAGCGTGATCCGGTGCCGAGCGCGGCCAGCATCGGGATAAGCGTGAGCGCAACGATCAATGAGAAGATCAGCGCAAAGGTAACGGTCAATGCCTGATCCCGAAATAGCTGACCCGCGACACCGCTGATGAAGACCATCGGAAAGAACACGGCGATCGTCGTCAGCGTCGACGCTATGACCGCCGAAGATACCTCGGTAGTGCCATTTCGAGCGGCTTCAAGAATTCCCTGGCCTTGTTCCCTCTTGCGAACGATGTTCTCGAGCACGACGATGGCATTGTCCACCAGCATGCCGATCGCCAGCGCGACGCCGCCAAGGGACATGATGTTGAGCGATACATCGTTCGCGTACATCAGCAGGAAAGTACCGATGACCGACACCGGGATTGCGACCGCAATGATGCTTGTGGCGCGGGCATCCGCGAGGAATCCGTAGAGCACCATAATCGCCAGCAATCCGCCGACGATAGCTGCAGAGGTGACTTGCTGAATGGCTGCGGATATGAATTTTGACTGGTCATAGATTTTGACGAGCTCGAGATCATCCGGCAGCGATTCCCGAATAGCCTCGAGGCGGCCATCTATCCGCCTGGCTACCTGTACTGTATTCGCATCACCTTCTTTGTAGATCGCAAGCTCAACCGACTCCCGTCCGTTGACGCGCGTGATCGCTTCGCGCTCCTTGTATCCACGGGTTACCGTCGCAACGTCGCGCAGGTAAACAGGCCTGTCAGCAACGTTTGCGACAATTGCGTTGGCAAATTCCTCGACCGTCTGAAATTCGTTGATCGTGCGAACCAGGTATCGCTGTGACCCTTCTTCCAGTCGCCCACCCGAAAGGTTGACATTTTCTGCACGAATTCTTTGCGCAATCTGCTGAATGCTGATACCGAGCTGTGACAATTTCTGCTGATCCACATGGATCTGAATTTCATCTTCGAGGCCCCCGCTTACCTTGACCGCGGCAGTGCCTTCTTCGGCTTCCAGGTCGTTCTTGATGCGGTCTTCGGCAAGGCGGCGTAATTCCTTGAGGCTGGCCGCCACAGATCCGGTGTCTGCAAGCGTTTCGGCTTCATCTTTGCGCAATAAACCAAGACGCATGATCGGCTCTGACGATGGGTCGAATCGCAACAAAAGCGGCCGTCTTGCCTCGAGTGGCAGTTCGATGATGTCCACTTTTTCGCGCACGTCGACACCCGCGATGTCCATGTCCGTACCCCACACGAACTCCAGCGTGACGTCGGACTGGCCTGATCGCGATATGGAACGGACCAGGCGGACATTGCGAATTACGCCGACTGCCTCCTCGATAGGTTTAGTGAGAAGGTTTTCTACTTCAACGGGAGCTGCGCCGGTGAGTTCGGTGCGAATGGTTACTGTCGGATACGAAATATCCGGCAGTAGATTCACTTTCAGGCGAGTCAGGGAAACCATGCCAAACAGTACGATGGCGACAGTGAACATCACGATCGTGACACGGCGTTCCGTTGCAATTTCGATCAGGCGGCGCATCGTATTGTCCTGGTCCGGGTTATCCCGACGACGTGTCGTTGCTGACCGTCGCCTCACCGGCTTCAGCAGCATTGATGACCGATACCTTCGAGCCGTCCTTGAGATTGGTCTGTCCGACAATGACAAACGCCTCGGTTTCGTTGAGACCCTCCAGCACCTCTATCTGCCCGCCCTCGGCGTATCCCGTGCGAATAACTCTGCGCTCGGCGACGTTGTCTGCGATGACATAAATTGTTGACTGGCCGGCTTCCACGACGATCGCGCTGCGCGGAATCTGCATCGCGTCTGCATGCCTGTCATAAACAATGCTGATGCGGCCGAACATGCCCGGCTTCAGCCGGCGCGATGGATCGGATACCTCGATGGTTATCTTGAACGTTCCCGTGCCCGGATCGACGACGGGGCTGACGCGTGACACGACGGCATCAAACTGGCTGCCGGCCAGTGCGTCAATGTGAATTGCCGCATGCTGTCCGGCTTGGATTCGGCGATACTCTCTTTCCGGTACATGCAGGTAAGAGATCAGCGGCTCGAGGCTTGTCACCTGAAAGGTCGGCGCATTGACATCAATGGTGTTGCCGATCTTGATGAATCTTTCTGAAATTACACCGGCGATAGGCGCGCGTATTTTAGTGTAGTCAAGTTCCAGCGTCGCCAGGTCGAATGCGGCCTGGAGCGCTTCCATCTCGTACTGAATTTTTTCGAAATCACCTGCACTGATCAGGCCCCGCTCGCTCAGATCCACATTACGCTGATAGTCTCTTTGCAACTTGCGCAGATTCGCCTTGGCCTGCTGCATCTCAAGCCTGAGGCGGTCCCCATCCAACCGGGCCAGCAGTTCGCCAACTGTTACGTCATCACCTTCCTCGACAAGGATGTCACGCACCTCACCACCGACTTTTGCAATGACTGTTGCATCGGCAAACGCTTCTATCGGCGCGGTCCCCGAGTAGACAGCGACTATGTCGGCTCGGGTAGGTGTGGCCGTTTCGACCGGAATCGCGGGAGCTTCGTCCTCGTCGCTGTCCGAGTCCCCGGCTCCCGGCTGACACGCAGCCAGGAAAAATGCTGCCAATACCAGACTCGGCCGGAAATTTCCTGCCGTCATGTTGATTTCCCCTGGTTTCCCGCTGTCCGTCCTGAAATGTGGAGGACCCCGGATTTATTGCGCTTTAGCCTGTGACCGGGCCTTCACTATCGATACTCGCCAGGACCCGGCTGCCATCATGCAAACTTCCCTGACCCGTCACGACAATCTGTTCATGCCCGGCAAGCCCACTCAACACTTCGATGTAATCACCTGATCGAATGCCTGTTTGAATGGTCCGGCGGACCGCTGCTCCTTCTTCAACAACGTAAACAACAGTCTGGTTGTCTTCCTTGATGAGTGCTGCTGCAGGAATAATCAGCGCGTCGGCATGTTGTTCATAGGCAATATTGAATCTGCCGAACATTCCGGGAGCGAGGAGTCCATCTTCATTATTTATGTAGGCGGTCGCCCGAAATGTGCCATTGCGAATGTCGATCGTCGGGCTGATCCGGACGATCTGTGCGTCAAATGACAGCTCAGGCATGGCATCGACCCGGACATTTACCGGGTGACCCACAGAGAACTTCTCCATCTCTGCCTGCGGAATTCTTAAGCTTGCAACCAGGTTGCTGGTATCCGTGATGGTAAACGTTGTGTCACCGACGCCAATGTTTTGCCCGATCTTTACCTCACGTGCTGACACGACGCCGGATATCGGCGCGCGAATTTTCGCGTACCCGTAATCGAGACGTTGCAATTCATATGCTGCTGCGAGCGCCTCCATGTCGAATTTGAGACCTTCGGACGTACTTGCACTGACGAGTCCCTTTGCATGCAGTCGGACAAAGCGCTGGTACTCTTTGCTGACTTTCTCCAGCCTCGCTTTTGCTTGCAGCATCTGCAGGCGCAGGCGATCGCCATCCAGACGTGCAAGGATCTGACCCTGGTAAACCTGATCGCCTTCTTCGACGAGTATCTCTACAACCTCGCCGCCGACCCGCGCCAAAACCGCTGCCTCCGCATCGGAGCTGATGGTTGTGGTCGTATGGTAGGTGGCGAAGATGTCAGCCCTGGTGGGCGACGAAACTTCGACAGGCAGAAGCGTTACAGTCGCCTGGTCATCCGTCGTCGTGGGTTTGGCTTCGCCGACACCACAGCCAGTCAGGGCCAAAGTGAGGGCTGCGGCCAGCGCCGCGATGGCAGTTTTTTCAAGGCTCATTGATTTCACCGGAATGCGAAAGTCCGTTCAAGGTTGTTATGGTGTTATAGTTGAGTATAACACTAGATAACTATAACGCAAGTGCCTGACCCACGACGGGATCGGGGCTTTCTATACTATTAGATGCCTGAAACGTGAAATTGGATTGAAAAAATGCCGGGGGGTTCCGCTGGGTAACGACCGGGAGGCTGTCGCTTATGTGCGCGCAGTTTTGGACGTTTTCGTAGGAGCGGCATCTTGCCGCGATTGACGGTGCTCCGGTCGCCAGGAATCGCGGTAAGATGCCGCTCCTACGCGTGCCACCAGCTGGCCGGAACCGGGCCGATCAGGACTCAGGAGATTGTGCTGGCGGCCTGCGTTCCCGTCCTCGCGCGACGCTGTGCAAGGTACTCCGATACGTTGGCCTGGATCATCAGCAAGCTGGGCGTCAGAAACAGCGTCAGGATAGTCGCAAATGCCAGGCCGCCCGCGACCGCAGATGACAACTGCGTCCAGTACTGAGTCGACGGCGCGCCAACAGAGACCGCTCTTTTGATCAGGTCAATGTTGAGAGCAAAAACCATCGGCATCAGTCCGAGAATCGTGGTCACCGTAGTCAGCAATACCGGCCGCAAGCGAACGGCACAGGTTCTGAGTATTGCTTCGAAGGCTCTGGCGCCACGGCCGCGCAAAACATTGTAGGTGTCGATAAACACAATGTTGTTATTGACGACGATGCCGGCCAGTGTAATGACACCGACACCGCTCATGACGATACCGAAAGGCTTATCCATGATCAGATGGCCAAGCAGAACGCCGCCAGTGGAAAACAGGACCGCCGTCAGGATCAGGAGCGCCTGGAACAGACTGTTGAATTGGGTCACCAGGATAATTGCCATGACCGCGATGGCGATCATCATGGCTTTGCCTAGAAATGCAGTCGCCTCCTGCTGATCTTCGTTACCGCCGCGAAAGGTGACGCTGACGGCGGGATCGATATCGAGAAACGGCAGTATCTCGGCCATCTCCGCAACGATGTCGGCATCGAGATAGCCCTCTTCGACATCCGCATCAACCCGCATCGTTCGGCGCAAATTGGTGCGCTGAATTGAACTGACTTTGTTGGCCGCAACGCGCTTGACGAAATTGCTGATCGGTACCAAACCCTCGTTCGTCGGTATCCGTAGTGAGTCGATCTGGTCCAGGCTGCGGTTTTCGTACGGATAGCGGACGCGGATGTCGATTTCATCCTCGGCGTCGTCCGGACGGTATTCACCGATCTTGATGCCGTTGGTGACCAGCTGGATCATGTTGCCGACCAGCGTGATATCAGCGCCGAATTTCGCGGCCTGTGCCCTGTCGACTTCGATCCGCCACTCAATACCCGGCATCGGCCGCGTATCTTCGACATTGAATACGCCGTCTATGGATTCCAGTGCTGCGCGTACCCGCCCGGTTGCGGCCCCGAGCATTTCGGGAGCACGCGAGGAGAGTTCAATCAGAATCGGCTTACCCTGTTGCGGGCCATTTTCGGCCTTGCGCGTCTGTATCCTGATACCCGCAAGGCCCGATACGCTTTCGCGTATTTCACGCAATATAACGTCTGCTTTGCGGCGCTCGTCCCACTCGACGAAATTCAAGGTTATTGAACCAATCAGGTCCTCGGCTGCACCGCGACCCATTGCTCCTGTTTTCGCATAGACACTCTCGATTTCATCATGGCCGAGCACGTAGGCTTCAACCTGGCGCACGAGCACGTCCTTTTCATCGGTCGAAAGGTCTCCCCGGGCATGAATGTCGAGATTCGCGAATTCAGGTTCGATATCGGGAAACAACTCGACGCCGCGACCGAAAGTAAAAAACGCGACGTAGATGCCGACCAGGATCAGTGACACTGCACCAAGATTGATCCAGGGATGGCGCAACGATTTCTTGAGGAACTGAATGTAGCTGCCGGTAACGCCGGTTACCGTGTCGAGGTCACCGGTTTCCGCCGCGCTCAGATTTCGCCTGGCATCCGCATTGATTGCGCCGGTGCTGCCAAACATCGAACCAAGCGTCGGCACAAATAACAAGGCCATGAGTAAAGAAGCGCTGAGCACGGCGACCAGGGTGATCGGCAGAAATTTCATGAACTCGCCCATAATGCCGGGCCAGAAAACCAGCGGCACAAAAGCCGCGAGCGTGGTACAGGTTGACGCAATGATTGGCCACGACATGCGGCGTGCAGCACTCGAATACGCATCGTGGCGTTCGATGCCTTCGGCCATGCGACGATCAGCAAGTTCGGTAACGACGATTGCACCGTCAACCAGGAGGCCAACCGCCATGATCAGTGCGAACAACACCATCATGTTGATCGTGACACCGAATGAGGTGATGACGAGTATCCCGAGCAGGAAGCTGCCTGGAATCGAGACCCCTACCAGGGTCGCAGCGCGAAACCCGAGAATACCTATGATAACGATGAACACGAGCAAAACCGCGGATATAACGCTGTTCTGCAGGTTCGACAGCATTCGATGAACATCTTTGGACTTGTCTCGCGACGCGACGATACTGATGCCAGCCGGCCAGGACCGACGATCGTTCTCGATCAGCGCCTTGATCTCATCGACTGTGCTGATGACATTTGCGCCGCTGCGTTGCACGACTTCAATTGCCAGTGCCGGTTCCCCGTTCAGGCGCGCGTAACTTTCGGCGTCTTTATAGGTGCGCCGTACTTTGGCGACGTCTTTGAAATGAACGATTCGCTTGCCGACAGCCTTGATCGGCATTTCCAGCACGTCCTCGGCAGACTCGAATACACCCGATACCTTGATTGGGAACCTTCCCTCACCGGTGTGCAAAGCGCCGGCAGCTACCAGGCGGTTGTTGCGTGCAACCAGAGAAAAAATCTCCGCCTGATCGAGCCCGTAACTCTCCATCGCCAGTGGGTCAACCACCACTTCCAGCAGCTCTTCGCGGACGCCAACGAGATTGACTTCAAGAACACCGGAGACACCTTCGATCTTCTCCTTGAGATCCCTTGCAAGCACGGTCAGCGTTCTTTCGGGAACGTTGCCGGCGAGGTTCAGAACCAGCATCGGATCGAAACGGGAAAACTTGACTTCCGTTACCGTTGGTTCCTCAGTTTCATTCGGCAGTTTGGCCTTCGCGATATCGACTTTCGCCCGCACATCCTGTAATGCGACATCGGTATCGGTGCCGGCATCGAATTCAATCTGGATATTTGCGCCACCTTCGTAGGCGTTGCCGACCAATTCTTCGATGCCTTCGATGGTCCTGATTTCCTGCTCCATCGGCCTGATGAGCAGGCGTTCCGAGTCTTCCGGGGAGATGCCCTCATGTTTGATGCTGACGTAGACGATCGGGATATTCAGATCGGGCTCTGCCTCCTTCGGTGCGTTCGCGTAGGTGACGACACCGGCAATGATAATTACCGCCAGCGACATGATGACGGTACGCGACCGGCGCATGGCAGATTCGATAATCTGCACGGTTATTGTTCCAGTTGACCTGACTTGATGGCAACAGCGGTTTCGATTTCGTCTTCGGGAACCGCGTCAACGACAGCGCCCTCATTGACGAAACCCTGGCCGACCGTAATGATCGTTGCGGAGTAGGGAAGGCCGGCAATCCAGACTCCCTCGCTGGACGACATTGCGATGTCGGCGGAATGAAATTCGACAATGCCGGACTCATTGACAACCTTGATGCCCAGGTTGCCTTCGTTGTCGAGCGTCAGCAAAGACGGAGAGACTTTGTGTGCGTAGATTTTTTCTGCCGGGATTACTAACTCGGCGGTCATTCCCGCCCGCAGTAAACCGTCCGCGTTGTCGATCTCAAGTTCGACATCGAAAGTGCGCGTCGCCTCGGTGGCGACCGGTGCAATGTAGCGGATAGTGCCACTGACAGTTTGGCCGGTGGCCAGTTTCGCAGTGCCCGGGCTGCCCTTCCTGACGAAATGCGCTTCGTATTCTGCGATGCTCGCGCTGACAACCAGTGTACGGTCATCAACAATCGTTGCAATCGGGTCACCGCGCTTGACGAAGTCACCGACTTCGACCTGCCGGTCCTGTAATGCGCCGTCGAACGGGGCACGAATGACCATGTAATCGACATCCAGCCGGGCCCGGGTAAGTTCTGTGTTTGCGGCTTCCAGCAATGCCTTGGCTTCCTGCAACTGTGCCTCGGAAACGTAGCTATTGCCCATGAGTTTGGCCCGCGCTTCGAATTCGAGCTCACGTTGTTTGACCGTGGCTTCGGCCTGCAAGAGGCGGGCGCGGCGATCCCTTTCGTCAAGATTCACGATGACATCGCCGGCGTCGAATCGATCACCCCGTTCCACGCCAATACTGACTACACGTCCGTCCGTTTCAGCATTAAGTTCTACGATTCTTGCCGGCGCCGTACGGCCATTGACGGTGATGTTCCGGGTGACTTCCACAGCGGTTTGATGTCGTACTCTGACGCTTGTGCGTGGCGCCGAGGCGACATGCGGATTTTGCTCGCTATCATATGATTTGGTGCCGCCACCAATGTGGCCGCTGGCGAGCCACAGTGCGATTGCAATGGTTATTCCGGCAGACGTGAGCCAGGATTTGTAAGGACGCAATTTATTTAATTCTAATTTCAACATTGCTCTATCTCAAAACTCTCCATGGCGCAGATCAGCCTGCTGCAGATTTGACATCTGCCAGGACTGGCTTCATCAGCAGTTTGCGATTTTCCTCAATGTAATTCCTGAACGCCGACGCCATGTGTTTGTCGTATCCGGCAACAAATTGTGCGCCCTGTCCCGTGCCGGGACATTCAATGGACTGGAACTCTTCGATCATCTCCAGGAATTCGTTTATTTCTGCGAGCTTGTTGTCGATCACCGTGTCGATTTGCTCAGCCGTCATCAGGTGCGCGAACCACAAGGTCGCCAGGAACTCAGATCGCAATTTGTGCGCGGGGTTCGCATTTGCAAGGCCTTCTATCAGCGCCTCACGCCCCTTTTCGGTGATGTTGTATACCTTGCGGTCCGGTTTCCCGTCCTGCAGAACCTGCTCGAATTCAACCAGACCGTTTCGCGCAAGCGTGGCAAGGGCCGGGTAGATTGAGCCGTATCCTGCGGGGAAGAAATGTCCGAACGACGATTCGAAACACTTCTTCATATCGTAGCCGGAGGCTTCTCCGTCGGTAAGCATCCCAAGACAAACTGTTTTGACATCCATCAGATTTATTCCCTCCAGTTGTTGCCCGGCATATATCGGGGCGATGCATACTATCAATTCGATATATATTGTCCAGCTATAGGGGAGAAGTATTTTCACTATGGAGAAAATCAAATATGAATCAATCTGTTAAGCATCTTTCCCGGATATGCCGGTGCGCGGGAATGCGCTCGCAGTACCTCGGGGTGCGCGAAAAACAGTGAATTTCCGGTCGATTCAGGTGCTGGCGGACTTGGTGGCGACGACGACAATCATGCCCTTCTCGGTCATTTGCCGACTGATATCAAGGCCCTTGGCCTGCAGACGCTGGTTGATCTCTGCTGTGTCGAGCCTGAGTTTCAGGTAATCGCTGATGTGCATTTTCCAGGCACCGCCCTCTTTCCGGTACAGCACATCATGCACGTGCACGACAGTGTCCCGGTAATCCAGGAAGCAGGTGAAAATCTGCTGATCGTCGGCCCTGATCGGCACAAAGCGATCAGCGCCCGCCGGCTCGCTCGATACATAGTCGCGAATTGAATAGACAAACGTACCGCCGGGCTTTAGTGCCCGAGATACCCGGTCGATACATTGATCGACCGCAGCCGTATCCGGAAGATGTACCAGCGTATCGCCCATGCAAACGATCAGGCCGGGCGGCTCTTCGATGTACTGGTCGAATTCCCTCAGATCAGCGCAAACCGTCGTGATCTGCAAATCGCCTGCGCGCTCCTCCAATTCGTCAAGCAATTCCTGGCAGAAATCAATCGCGATAACGCTGAATCCCCGTTCGGCAAGCGGCAACGACTGACAACCCGGCCCGCAGCCAAGGTCGAGCGCAAGATCACCGTATTCAGGAGAAAGTTCCAGGCTGGCGAACAATTCGACGTTGGCCTGATACGCGTTCTCGAAATCCCCGAGGATCCATGAATAGACCGGAGCCAAGAATTCGTCGTAATGATTCCTGACGGATTTCAAGCCGTTCCCCTTTCGCCTTTCGCGAACGCATGCCAATGTCAGCGTATTTGTTTACAGAAAGTATTGTGACAAAAACGGATTCATCATACGATTTTCGGGATCGAATTGTCGGCGGATTTTGCGGAAGAATGTCAGCCGGCTGCCGAACACTTGTTGCGGATAATCTGCGGGAATATCACGTGTCTGATTGAAAATCGGTACGCCGCCCCAGTGCCGGGCGAAGTCACCAAAGTCAATGGCAAAGTCCTCCCAACCCTGCGCCTGGGTAGAAATCGCGCGCAGCGCCACCATCGGTTCGTCGAAACTGGGTGACAGCATTGCAGAGGTATCTCTGCCGATGCGAAAGCCCACCGTCGGCATGTCGCAGCGGTAATTACTGCTCTCGTGAATTCTCAAACAGAAGTCGCGATACGCTTGTACGACAATCGCGAAATCTGCGGCAGGAAAGAACCAGGTCGAGTAATACAAGCTGTTGGCGACATCATGCTTCCTGGTGCTGCTTAGTTGCGCGGTCGAGTTACTGCCCGATGAGACCAGGCGGTTGTTGACCAGTCCTTGTGTTACCTGGCTGATTTCGTCAATCAGACGATACCGTACACCTGCAAGCGGAACAATCCGGTTTATCGACTTGAACACCTTTGGCAATACGGTGCTCTCGCCCCAGTCTTTGATCTTCCAGGGGATACGGCGAGTTGACCTAGCGGCCGGACTGTATCGTCTCAGGTCAAGGTATACGCGATCGCGAAACGGCAACAGGTAAAACTTCAGTCCAACGTCTACGTTACGGAGTTTTTCCACAATGCCGGAAAACTGATCGAAACAGCAGCGCCGGTGTGTGACGGCAAATGGTTTGATTGGCCGGACTTTGAGCGTGATCTCATCAATGACGCCGAGCATGCCGAAACTCAGACGATATGCATTCAGGAGATTTTGCTGGCTTCGCCGTATTTCGATAGGTTTGCCGTTAGGAGTTATGACTCGAATGCTTTTGACTTGCGACGCAAAAAAGGCGCCGTCATCGCCGAAAGCCGGACCGATGCAGGCTCCTGCTACTGCGCCGCCGACGGTGCGACTCATAAGGTCGTGACTGCCGCCGAGTTCGAGGCCTTGCGCCGCAAGTTCGCGGGCGAGGTCGCCGATGCGTACACCGGGTTGCACAGTAACAGTGTCACCGTATGCGTCGATATTCTTTATCTGATTCAGGCAGGTCAGATCGATGACGGTGCCAGCGCTGGAGGACGTGCAATCTGTGGCGGAACTATTGGCACCCATCGGGCGAAATGGCGGCAAATATCTGGAATCCGGATTCAGCACATCGCGAATTACTCTGCTATTGACAGGTTTTATGATGGCGGGACCGGACAGTCTGTGCAGGCGAAAACGGCTTGAGCGCCGAAGTTGAATCGGGTTTGCTGACATTTGTGGCTCCAAAATCGAAAGGGACGAAATTCGCGTTGATTCCAGGCAACAAAATGCAGGACCGGTACATAGTTGCTGAGATTGCCAGGCGAATGCCACCAGCAACGGGCCGCCCGCGAGAACTTCCGGCGATCCGGTCGGTTTGGCAACCCCGCTGTCATAGGTTGCCCCTTAGACCGGTGGTTTTGCGACCCTTTCTTTCGAAAGGTGTGCCTTTGTCAAACGAGTCAGAATCGTGGCACAGGGGCAATCGGGCTGTCAATTTTCCGGCCCAGGTAAATAACAGATAATGTTAAATCGGCACTTTATGGTGTTCTCCGGCCAGCATTGCGTACAATTATGTTGACTGGTATCCGGCCAACCGACCCTGAGGAATTGCCATGATGTTCCATCGATGTATTTCAGTCTGCCTGCTCGGCTTCGTGGCGGCCGCCCCGTCGTTTGCCGACTCGATTCTCGATTTTCAGTCGACAGAATTCGGCCAGGGACAGCCGATCGTCGGTACCGTCCAGATCTCGACTTCAGGCGACAACACCAGACTCGAAATTAATTCCGTCAGCAGCGCCGAGACCGGTGGCATGATCTTTCATGGCGCACGCGATGAAATGATCATCCTGGATCATGCGCAGGGAAGCTACATGATCATTGATCAGGCTCGCATGAACGCGATGGCCTCGCAGGTCAGCCAGGCCATGACGCAAATGCAGGAAGCGTTGGCGGCGATGCCGCCGGAGCAACGGGCCCTGGCGGAACAGATGATGCAACGACAGTTTCCCGCCGCAGCGCCGAAACAATCGCCAAAACAATCGCCCGATATCATCAACGCCCTCGGCAGTCACGGCGAGGTAGCAGGCATCGAGTGCCGCAACTATGAAGTAATGCGCGACGGCCGCAAGGTCCGCGAGCTTTGTATGAGCGACTGGGACGATATTGCGGGCGGGCAGGAGACTGCTGAGGCCCTTAAAGATGTCGCCGGATTTTTTGAGAGCATGAGACAGGCATTCTCCGGCGCGGGCGCGATGGACGCGTTCGATCGGCAGCAGGAATTATTCGGGCACATGAATGAACTGGATGGATATCCCATTCTCTATCGCGATTTTTCCGCGAGTGGCGCGCTCGAACGTCAGGTAATACTGACTTCGGCCAGACAGGAAGATGTGAGCCCCGGATTTTTTAAACCACCGCAGGGCTACAAGTTGCAGGAGTTGCCGCAGGGCATGAACTAGGAAATTCCTGCGAACGGCGTATGCGGTACAGCTAAGAAATGAACAAGGAATTACTGCCTGCGCAGGCTGTCCTGGCCGCCAATCGGATCGCTGCATATATTCGCGAGACGCCGCTCGATTATTCGCCGTATTTCAGCGATCTGACCGGCGCAAACGTCTACCTCAAACTCGAGAATCTGCAGCATACGGGCTCTTTCAAACTTCGTGGTGCATTCAACAAATTGCTGTCGCTGTCTGCAGAAGATCGGGAAGCGGGTGGAGTCGCGGCATCCAGCGGCAATCACGGCGCAGCAATTGCGTACGCGATGAATGAGCTCGGTATGTCGGGCACGATATTCGTGCCCGAGCAAACATCGCCGACGAAAGTGGACGCAATCAAACGTGCGGGTGGCGATGTGCAGTTTTTTGGCACTGATGGTCTCGACACGGAAACGCACGCTCGTGAGTATGCCGGGCAGAACGGGATGGTTTATCTGTCCCCATACAACGACCTGGATGTCATAGCAGGACAGGGAACTTGCGGGGTTGAGATTGCGAAACAGTTATCAACTGTGGACGCGATATTTATCGCGGTCGGGGGCGGAGGACTGATCAGCGGTGTCGGTTCGTTCTTGAAGTCGGTGAAACCCTCGCTAACGGTCGTAGCCTGTCAGCCTGCCGCATCGGCGGTAATGACCGAATCGGTCAAAGCGGGAAAAATTCTCGACCTGCCAAGTGATCCCACATTATCTGACGGCACCGCGGGCGGCATCGAGGCCGACGCGATCACCTTTGATATCTGCCGTGAAATCACGGACGAATTCGTGGTCGTTTCCGAGGAGCAGATTGCGGAAGCTATGCGAGGATTCATCGACGCCCACCACATGCTGATCGAGGGCGCCGCAGGAGTCGCGATTGCCGGCCTGCTGGCCAGTGGCCACAAATACAAGGGCAAGAACGTTGTTGTCATCGTTTGTGGTGCCAATATCAGCCGGGAAACGCTGAAGAAAGTCATCTAGGCCGAACCAAGGTGCAGAACTGATCCAGTGAAAGCTCTTACAAACCTTATACCGGCCTTGCTGCTTGCCGCATCACCGGCGGTCGCCGAGTCGACGGTAATTATCAACGTTAACGTGATTCCGATGACGTCGGAAACGGTGCTGAGTGCCCGCACTGTCATCGTTACCGATGGTGAAATCGTAACAATCGGCGATGTTGACGATACGCCGGTGCCAGATGATGCAGTTGTCGTCGATGGGACGGACCGCTTCCTGATGCCGGGATTATTCGAAATGCACGGACATGTGCCGGGCCTCAAATCGCGCGATCTCGATCGGGTTTTGCACTTGTTTGTCGCGAACGGAATTACGACAGTGCGTGGCATGCTCGGACAACAGTCTCACCTTGAATTGAGAAGTGCATTACAAAAAGGGGACAGGCTGGGTCCGCGACTATACACCTCCGGGCCATCTCTGAACGGCCGCAGTGTTACCAGCCATGAAAGGGCGATCAGCATGGCTGAGCAGCAACATGCAGCCGGTTACGACTTTCTGAAGATTCACCCCGGTCTCACGCGAGAGGAATTCGACGCGATGGCGGCGACGGCCGATCGGCTGGGCATTCGATTTGCCGGTCATGTGCCGGAGGATGTCGGAATCAGGCGGGCGCTGGCCGCGGGAATCGCAACGATCGACCATCTCGATGGTTACATGGAGTCTTTGCTCAGGCCGAATGACGATCCTTCGGGCGGTCTCAGTGGATTTTTCGGTGTCTTTATTGCCGATCAGGCGGACGAGACCAAGATCGCCGAAATTGCTGCGGCAACTGCCGAGGCCGGTGTCTGGAATGTTCCGACGGAATCCCTGTTCAGGCACGCGACCTCGTCCGAATCAGATCCTGACGACATGGTGGACTGGCCGGAGATGAAATATATGCCGGCAGACACTGTTGCGCGGTGGCACCGCGCCAAACGCGACATACTTGACGATGTAAATTATAAGCCGGATACAGCAGCCCGCGCCGTCGCATTACGGCAGCAACTGATACTGGCATTGCATCACAGCGGGGCAGGATTGTTGCTGGGCTCGGACTCACCGCAGATATTTAACGTCCCCGGCTTCGCCATTCATCGCGAACTCAAGTACCTGGTCGATGCCGGCCTTACGCCATATGAAGCTTTGCAAACCGGGACTACGAATCCAGCAGAGTTCTTTGGGCGAACCGGCGTGCTCGGCGTAGTGAAGACTGGCGCTGTGGCCGATCTCATCCTGCTTGATGCGAACCCGCTTGATGATATTATGAATACGCGCCGCGTCCACGGGGTGATGGTTCGGGGGCGCTGGCTTCCCCGTAGCGAACTGGACGGCCTTCTTGACAGATTGGCGCGATAACAGGGGTTCGACGGTTTGTGTACTACGAAGACGCATCACGATTGCGGGCCGCCTTTTCAAGTTCGCGATGCAAATGATCGCGTTGTTTGACGGCGGCGTATTTTGCCGGGTTGGTTTCACTGATGAAGTCCTCCAATGGGCGGATTATCTCCTCATCGTTAACGGCAAAGAACATGACGATGCTGTAGCGCTGTTCGCCTGTGTTCCGAACCCGATGGCCGGTGGCGTGGAAGAGACCATTGGTCCATCGTTCCATCATGTCGTCGAGCATCACTAACAGCCGGCCATCGTGTCCGGGCACGTCGTACCAGTCACCGTCGGTGGCCAATAGCTCCAGCCCCGGGGCTGTCTGATATATCAGCGTCATACACTCGAAGTCCGTGTGCGCCGATATGCCGACATTGGTATCTGTCGCTGGTGCATCGTTCTCAGGATAATTGAGCAAACGCAGCGTATTGAATTGCTGAGAACTGCAGCGATCGGCAAAAAACCTGCGTTCCAGACCTGCGGCGAGGGACAGGCCCTCGAGGACTGAGGTGCCGACGTCTGTCAGCGCATCCCAGCAGGCACGCACATCGCGCCGAAAATCCGTCATCTCGGGCCAGACATTCGGCGGCTCATCGCTGCCCTGCGGCGGGCGCCTTCCGCAATCGAAGGACTCGACATGTGCAATCGTCCCGGGCTGGTATGGGAGTTCCCCGTAAAGCGGTGTCCATCCCTGGCTGGTTTTCGTCACAGCTACATTTACGGCCTGCTTCAGCGGGTCAGCATCGTCGAGCGCGAAAAAGGCCTGCATCTGCCCAAGAACACGGCTGATCGTATCCTCGCTGTCGAACGCGTGGTCCAGGAAAAAGAAGCCGGTATTGAGACAGGCATCGCGGATCGTTGCGATGACTGCAGCGTCATTGCCGGCAAGTTCGCGCGCATCGACGCACGGTACCGACCCGAATTTTTGTCCCCGGACCGGGTCCGTTTGCTGCAATTCATGGGTCCGTGGCATGGCGTCTACTATATCGTCCGATAGGGATACGCGCAGCCGATATCGGAAATTATTGACTCGCCTTGCAACTGTTTTCTGCCCTGGGGTATCTAATCAGGGTATCTAATCAGTACATGACCGGGCGGGCCGGGTCAGAACCTATAAAAGGGGCAAAAATCATGCGCGGCATTATTGTGATGGTGATGTTCACGGCGAGCCTGGCGAGCGCCGCCTGGAGTGACTATGAAGAGCAGCGGGAGCTGAAGCTGAGTGCCAGGGATATTGGTACAGTCGATATAGAAGCGGGTTCCGGCAGCCTTGAGATCTCCGGCGTGTCCGGTGCAGATACAATTGCCGTGACGGCGACAATCCGCGTACCGGATCGGGACGATGACAAGGCGCGCAAAATAATCGAGTCCGACCTAGTGCTGACGCTGGAGAAGCAAGGTGATACCGCGGTTCTGAAGGCATATTTCAAACACAAACTCTGGCGCATGGGCGATAGTCCAAGCGTGCAACTGGTCGTGCGCATGCCCGACAATCTGAATCTGGCGGTAGATGATGGCTCTGGATTCATGTCTGTTGCCGATATATCGGGTGCCATTGACGTTGAAGACGGTTCCGGATCGATCACGATGACGAACGTCGGCGGCGAGGTTCAGATCGTCGACGGATCCGGATCGATTTCTGTTGATGGCGTCGGCGGCGATATCTCGATCGATGATGGCTCCGGTAGCATCACGATTCGAGGGGTCGCAGGCAGCGTGGTCATCGATGACGGTTCCGGCAGCATCAATGTCAGCGAGGTCGAACAGGACCTGATCATTGTGGACAATGGCAGCGGCGGATTGAATTTCTCCGATATCAAAGGCCGTGTGAAAAAGGATATTTAAAAACCGGGGTCGAACCAGAAAACCGGGGTCGAACCGAAGTTTTCATAGAAAACACTGGATTAAGCCGGTCTTTAAGAAAACTTCGGTTCGACCCCGCTTTTCCCGGTTTTCTGTGGCAGGATAAATCGGGTTGTAACGCCGATATTGTCATATAAGCATCGCCCGCTTAGGAAGGGCTCCTACGCGAACGATTGAATTTTTCCGCGAAAAACCGGTCTGATACTAAGCTGATCCGCATGGACATTGCTGCCCGGCGGTGATGGTGGTTGGGTATGGCCATCTGAGATGCCTGTTTGTGCTTCGGAGGGCCAAAATGGTCTAAAATCGCAGGTAACACCGGAGTTTCAAAACATGGGCAGCCGATTTGCTCTTCTGACAGTGCTTGTTCTTGCCGCGCCGCTTTGCTGGGGGCAGGGGGCTGAAAGGATAATGCGTAATCAGAACGCGACGACCGTCATCGGCCCGCGCAACGTGCCCTTATACGATGGAGCGAAGGCGCTGCTTGCCGGCAACGATGCGGAGGGTGTTCGCCTGACGCACCAGGGACTGAAAATGGCGCAGGGGCGGCGCGAAGAAGAAGCGGCTCTGTCGAATCTCTGCGCCGGATATATCATGCTCGCTCTTTATGATAATGCGCTTAAATATTGTGAGCTGCTGATCGCCCGTAACGACAAGAACTGGCGCGGTTTTAATAACAGGGCAGTTATTTATATCCAGACCAAACAGTGGGACAAGGCCGAGAAGGACCTGATACGAGGCGAAGAATTGCATCCAAACGCAAGGACGCTGAAGATCGCGCGGTCGATGTATATGGACGCGGTGCATCCTGTTGTGCCTGAAATCGAAATCGATGACCGTCAACGGCAATTCAGTGCAGAATCTGATCCACAATAAGACGCCCACTGTTTTCGTCAGTGCAGGGCTGGCAGCAGGTCTGTTGCTGGGGTCGGCGCTGGCATTTGGACAACTGGAAACGACCTCGGTAACCCATTTCCTGGATTCGAATACCGACCGGGTACCGTTACTGACCACGTTTCCGACCTATCCATCCATCGCACGGCGGGACAGAATTCAGGGCCAGGCGGTTGTTTGCTTCATGATCAGGCAGGATGGCCGTATATCGCGAGTAAAGCTGAAAGAATCCACTCACAGGATCTTCAGAAAGCCGGTACTCAGGGCAATGAAGAGGTCGACATTCGAGCCACTGGCTCCCAACCAGATTCTGGCAACGGCGCGGACATGCCGTACCTATCGTTTCAGACTTGAGCCGATCCTGGTTGATAACAACGCGAACTGATGCCGCCTGACTGGCTGCGGGCGTTCTCCTGTCATCTTTTGAATTTCGCGTCGATCGCCAGAATTCGCTCAGCTGCCTCCTGCAAATTGCTGCCGGTACTGACCAGGCCTGAATCGTGTCCGGCCATGACCGCGATCCCGGTCTTTGGAAAATCGGTTTCCCTGAACAGACGGCGAAATTCCCGCGCCATCTCAGGCGTGCCAAACGCGACTTCGGCATCAGTGGTTGCGGCCGACCCCTTCAATCCTGCCCACATTGCCTCACTGTGAACATGAACAACCGCAGCAATTTCCGGATCCAGCTCGTAGATGGCCGCATGCGTCATGGACTCTGATGAAGCTTCGCGAGCGCCGATCGAATACACGCAGTTCCGGTCAATGTCGTAATCTTCAACCAATGCATAGTGTTCGGCGCCAAGATCGGAGAGGTGCCCGGTCTGCGAGCCGCTGATAATAAACTGGCGCTGCGCCGCTGCGCGAACGCTCAGGTTGCCGAATCCGATGCCGTGTTCTTCGTAGTGTCCTATCAACCCCGCATCGTAAAGTGGCCGGCGCCAGCGATTCAGTAATTCGATTTCAGCATTATCCAGCGGCCCCGTTTTGCGCCAATGCGAATCGAATTTGATGTATCCCTCATCAATCATGAGGCCAGCCCGGACTGTCCGGAAACAGTGTGGTCAGGCCGTCTTCGCTGGCGGCACAAATACCACGCTCGGTAATCAGTCCCGTCACCAATCTGGCTGGCGTGACGTCAAACGCATAGTTGCTGATTGCGGTATTACTTCCCACAGTTTGCACTGTGTAAAATTTGTCACCTGCCTTGCCATATATTTTTGCGACTTCGTCCGGATCCCGTTCCTCGATCGGAATCCCGGTCAGTCCGTCCCTGATCGTCCAGTCGATGCTCGTCGAGGGAAGCGCCACATAAAAAGGAATACTGTTGTCGTTGGCGGCCAGCGCCTTGAGATAAGTGCCGATCTTGTTGGCAACATCGCCGCTCCGGGTCGTGCGATCCGTGCCGGTAATGCAAATGTCGACCAGGCCATGCTGCATGAGATGCCCGCCGGCATTGTCGACAATAAGAGTGTGCGGGACCTTGTTTTCCGCCAGTTCCCAGGCAGTGAGTTGCGAGCCCTGGTTTCGCGGCCGTGTCTCGGCCACCCAGACGTGCACATCGATACCTTTGTCCCTGGCGAAATAGACTGGCGCAGTAGCAGTTCCCCAGTTAATCGTGGCGAGTGAACCTGCGTTGCAGTGAGTAAGAATATTGACGGTGTCACCCGATTTCCTGGCAGAAATTTCCTTGATAAGTTTCAGGCCGTGTTTGCCGATGCCGCGACAGATTTCGATGTCCTCGTCGCAAATTTTGCAGGCTTCCTGTTCCAGCGCATGTTCGATTTCATCCATATCTTCGGTGCTACCGAGCACGCCAAGAACCCTGTCGATTGCCCACCTGAGATTAACCGCGGTTGGCCGGGTCGTGGCAAGCGCTTTGGCGGCATGCCGGATGAATTCGTTACGGTCGGGCTCGCCACGGCTCTCGAGTGCTGCGAGGTAAAGACTCCACGCGGCAGTTGCGCCGATCAACGGGGCTCCACGCACCAGCATTTCACTGATCGCGTGGGCGCCGTCCCGCCACGAAACTAAGTCCTCGACAACGTATTCGTGGGGCAGGCGGCGCTGATCGATTATCTGCACTACTGCAGGGTCATCCGGTTTCTGCCAGATGGTCCGAAAATTCTCACCCGATCGCCTCACTATGCCACGCTCCATCATGCTCACACGACACCCATTCTAACCCCCGAGCGTACGCCGGGTCGGATTATGAGAATTGAACCACGCTAATTCTCATGCACAGTGTTAATGTCGATTTGTGAATTGCTTGGGCAAATCGCCGAACATTCTCGTGTGCGTGGTCCTGGTCGCGCACGGATTACTGATGCCATTCAAGACCGGGGCTCAGGCGGACGACCCGCACACGGATGTTGATGCCGCACCAGTAATTCCATCTGCGGCAGAGCTCGAGGCTGCAGGCGCGACCATCGGTCGCATCGTGATCGAGAAGCAAAATGTTTTCGACACTACCAAGCCGGGTGAGAATAAGTCGATCTTCCGGCTGGCGAATCGCTGGCACATTGTCACGCGTGACGCAGTCATTGAGCAGCAACTGCTATTCCGTTCCGGGGACCGGTTTTCCGAGCGTTTACTCGAGGAGTCAGAACGGCTTTTGCGGGTGAATAACTATCTGTATGACGCGAAAATCACACCGATACGGTATACGGACGGCGTGGTCGACATCCGTGTCCGGACGCGCGATCTCTGGACGCTCATGCCCGGAATCTCCGTTTCCCGGTCCGGCGGCGAAAACCGCAGCCGGGTCGAACTCTCAGAGCGGAACCTGCTCGGTTTTGGCGTGCAGCTTCGTGTGACCTATGTTGAAAATGTTGATCGAAACTCAACCAGCTTCGAGTACTTCGACAGGAATCTCGGCAACAGCTGGACCTCGGTATTTTTCAAATATTCGGACAGTTCGGACGGTGGCACGACGCAATTCAGGCTGATGCGGCCGTTCTATGCGCTGGATACGCGCTGGAGTGCCGGCGCAACATTGTTTGACGATGAAAGAGAAGAGTCTTTTTACGATCTCGGCAACGAGGCAGCCGAGTACAAGTCGGAGACCGAACTGTACACCGCGTTCCGGGGGTGGTCGGCCGGACTTATCAACAACTGGACCAGGCGCTGGACTGCGGGGGTCGTGCACGACGACCGTGATTTCAGTCCTGTATCTGACGGTCAGCTTCCGTCCCTGGTTCCTGAGGACCGTCGCCTGATCTATCCGTTTCTTGGTATTGAATTGTTGGAAGACAAATTTCAGACGGCCAGCAATCGCGACCAGATTGAACGGACCGAAGATTTTTTCCTGGGAACCAGGCTCACCGCCAGTCTCGGGTGGGCCGCTGAGAGCTTCGGCTCGGATCGCGATGCGCTGGTCTACTCGCTGAGTGCGAGCAAAGGATTCGGTTCGATCAAAAAGAAGGCGCTGTTCCTGACTTCCCGGGCCAGTGGCCGGATTGAACAAGGAGACCCGGTGAACACCGAGGTCGGCGTCAACGCCCGCTACTACAACCAGATTACCGAAAAGCGGCTGTTCTTCATGACGCTCGATGCGAGCTGGGGTAACGACCTGGACGTCGACAAGCTCGTGGATCTCGGGGGTGATAGCGGCCTGCGGGGTTATCCACTCCGCTATCAAACCGGCGATTCGAAAATCCTCCTGACGGTCGAGCAACGTTACTTTACGGATTGGTATCCATTTCGCCTGTTTCGGGTCGGTGGTGCAATATTTACGGACATTGGCCGCACCTGGGGCGAAAACCCGGCCGGTGGGCCATCACTCGGCTGGCTGAAAAACGTAGGGTTCGGGCTCAGGCTCGGGCGAACCCGCAGTAGCGGCAGGGACGTGGTGCACATCGATATCGCCTTTCCGCTGGATGGCGACCCGTCGATCGACAGTGTTCAGTTGCTGATCGAATCAAAGCGCGGCTTCTGATCAACGGTGCCGGTCATAGCTTTATAACTTATTCGCCGTGGCATCGCGCCACGTTACGTCCTGAATAAGCTATAAAGCTATGACCGGCACCGTTGATCACGACCGAAATCACGTGCCGCCGAGGTCTAACAGGCAGGCAAATGCTATGGACGAGTTGTGGCTAACTATCCTGACGACAAACGCCTTGTAAAACAATTGCTTGCAAATGACGAGCAGGCGTTCGATCGTTTTTTCAACGAGAACTTTGCGAGGCTGTACCGCTTCGCCCTGACGCGCCTTCCGGACGATCCGGAGGGCACGCGGGAGGTGGTGCAGATTGCGCTGACCAGGGCTATTGCCAAGTTGCACACCTATCGCGGCGAATCGGCGTTGTTTACCTGGCTATGCGCCATTACCCGGAATGCAATGAGCGACTGGCTCGCCAGACAGGGGCGCTATCGGAAGGTCATCGTGCTGACTGATGACTACCCTGAAATACAGGCGGCTGTCGATTCGTTCCAGGCACCACGAGCCGATGATCCGGAGCAAAATTATCAACGGGCTGAGCTCGTGCGCCTGATCCAGGTGGCGTTGGACCGATTGCCGCCGAAATACGGCAATGTTCTCGAATGGAAATACATCGAGGGCTATTCGGTCGGCGAGATCGCCGAAAAACTTGATTTGGGCAACGAGGCAACACAGTCGCTGATTGCCAGGGCGAAGCGTTCGTTCAGCGATGTATATAGTTCGCTATCCGGTCCTGCGAGATCGGCAATGACAGGGTTAATGAAGTGATGGACAGGAACAAAGAACTCAAAGAGCTACGCTCTGATGAAGCGTTTGCGGAGCTGCTCGGCAAAGCGCCACCGCGGCCGGCTCCGCCGGCGGCGGACGAGGCGCTGATTCGTGCAGCAGTGCACGAGGAGTGGCAGAAAGTAAGCGGCAGACATGTCCGGCGACGTCACATCACATCATTTGCATTAGCTGCATCAGTGCTGCTTGCAGTTTTTGCCACATTAAACCTGTTGCGTGAGCCGGATGGTGATATCAGACAGCAGCAAATGGCCACGATTGAAAAGCAGTTTGGCGAAATCAGTGTCAATTCCCGGATCGCCGGCGACGCTCCGATGGCGGCGCTCAAGGGTGGCGATTTAATAAAGACAGGGTCCGCATCCGGACTCGCACTCGGCTGGCATGATGGTGGCTCGCTGCGCATCGATGAAAGTACGGTGGTCGTATTTGAGGCAGCAAATCAGATCTATCTGCGTGAGGGCCGGGTTTATTTCGATTCGAAAACAAGCGCCCTGTCGTCACAGCCGGCGCGAGACAGCGCCGTCGAGCTTTCGATACGAACCGATTACGGCGTGGTACGGCACCTGGGCACTCAGTACATGACCCAGGTCGGCGCCGACGAACTCGTCATTTCAGTACGTGAAGGCATTGTATCGATCGACGGCAAGGTGACAGCGAGAGCAACGGCTGGGCAGCAATTTGCGATTTCCGCAACCGGTGCGTTGTCTATTGACGATACCAATGGCGTAGATGACTGGGAGTGGGTCGAGAATTCCACGCCAGCCGTCAACCTGGATGGCCACTTCGTTGCCGAAGCGCTTGCATGGGTCAGCCGGGAATCCGGCCGCACCATCAGGTACGTCAGCGAAGGCGCCGAGATGGTGGCAAATCAAGCGCAGTTGCGCGGCGACATGCGGCTTCCGCCAACTCGCGCGCTCGAAATTTTCATGATGACGGTAGATCTCAATGCCCGCATAGAGGGTGAGGTAATTGTAATCAGTGAAGACTGATCTGCCGCAAGGAATTCGTTAGACCGGTCAGGGACGATAATTCACTGTCCCGTATCGGGAAAGAGGTGAACGTGCGCTCACTCCTGTTCTTGATTTTACTCACGGTCTGCTCTTTGCCTGCTGCAGCACAAGTGCAGCGAGAGGCTTATGAGGGCCGGACCGTAGTCTCTGTGATCGAAGAATTTCGGTCGCAGGATTGGCCGTTTGCCTATAGCACCAATCTTGTGACCGACGTTCTTGTCGTCATTGCCGAACCACGGGGCTCTGAGCCACTCGAAATTGTCCGGGAGATTCTCGACCCGCACGGGCTGACTCTGCGATCCGAAGAAGGCTTGTGGCTCATCGTTCGCAACGACTCTGCTGCTGCGAGGTTGGGCAGTTTGCTCATCATTGTCAGAGACCGGCGTGATTACATGCCGCTGGACGACCTGCAGATCAGCGCGTCACCTGAACTTGACCCCGGCATCTTGCTGACGCAGGGCATACAGCAATTCCCGGAAGTAACAGCGGACACCTACCTGATCAGAATCGGTGCTGCAGGCTACCAGGCAGTCGAACGAGAGGTCAGGGTGCGGCCCGGCCAGAACACTGAAGTCAAAGTAAATCTGGACCCGGCGCGCCGGGAAATAGAAAATATTACGGTGTCGGCGAGCCGCTACGAAATTTCGCGAGACATCAGCACGTCGCGATTCGATCTCGGTCAGCGTTCGATCGAGACACTTCCGGATCTTGGCGAAGACCCGCTGCGTGCGACGCATCGACTACCTGGCGCAGCCGCCAGCGGCGCATCCGCCCGCTCGCATTTTCGCGGCGGCGAAGAAGCTGAGACTGGCATCATTCTCAATGGCCAGAGATTATTCGATCCATTCCACATCCGGGACTACCAAAACATCTTCAGTACGGTCGACTCGCGAGCCATCGATGGCGTCGAAGTTTACACCGGTGGATTCCCGGTGCAATACGGAGACCGTCTTAGCGGTGTCGTTATCATGGAATCGCGGGAACTGACACGACCACGGCACACCGAACTAGGCCTCAGCGTTTTCAACACATCGTTCCTCACCGCTGGCAGAAACGCCGACAGCACAACCGACTGGCTGTTCTCCGCGCGGCGCGGCAACCTGGATCTCGTTATCGACAAGAAACTGGGCCAGCCCAGGTATTACGACGTCTTCGGCAAGTTTTCGACCTGGCTTACACCAGATGCCCGCTTGTCCGTCAACGCATTGTTCGCGGACGATCAGATTGTAATCATTACCGAAAGCGATCCGGATGAAATTGAGCAGGCAACGAGTCAGACGCGGAATGCGCAGCTGTGGCTGGCGCTTGAAAACCGCTGGAGTGACACGTTGAGCAGTTCTACCGTGCTTTCGTTTAGTTCGTTCAGCAACCGTAGAATCGGACTAACCGAAGATATGGAAAAAGTGGTGTCCGACGTTAGCGATGTTCGGGATGTAGAGCAGATCGGTATTCGCCAGGACTGGTCGATGCACAGCTCGGACAGCCATCTGTTGCAGTGGGGATTTGCGCTTCAGCACAACAAGGCCCGCTACGCTTATCGGGGCAACGCGGAGTTTTTCGGACTGCGGGCAATCTTCGAGAATGTGCCAACGACCATCCACCGGGACCTGATCGCTGCGCCCAGTGGACCGAGCTATGCGCTGTACATGTCGGACAAGTGGAAAGTGGCTGCCAGGACCATATTGCAATTCGGCTTGCGTTGGGACGATCAGACCTACACAGAGTTTCCCTCCGGATCCCAGCTGAGTCCCAGGTTCAGCGTACTTCACGCATTGAGACCAGGAACGGAATTGCGCTTCAGCTGGGGTCGTTATTACCAGTCGCAGGGAATCCATGAGTTGCAGATTGAGGACGGTGTGAGCGATTTTTTTCCGGCGCAACAGGCCGATCACATCATTGCGGGAATTCATCAGAAGCTTGGCGCGCATCATTCGGTCAGGTTGGAAATATTTCAAAAGGACATGAGCGACCTGCGGCCGCGATTCGAGAATCTCTACGACCCGCTGGCGCTGATTCCCGAACTGCAGGCTGACCGGGTTCGAATCGCACCGACCGGTGCGCTGGCCAGGGGTGTGGAATTTTCCGTCAGTCGGACTGGACGGGCGCTCTCCTGGTGGGCCAGCTACTCGCTCGCCGAGGTTACCGATACCGTGGACGGGATCGAGGTGCCACGAAGCTGGGACCAACGGCATTCGCTGCAGCTTGGTCTGGTCTGGCAGGTGAACAACTGGGATCTATCCCTTGCCGCACATATTCGCAGCGGCTGGCCGACCACCTCGCTGGCGCTGGAGGAAACTATCGGCTCCGGCGGAGAGCCTGAGTTCATCGCGGTCCCTGGCCCGCGCAACGCCGAACAGCTTGCGCATTTCGCCAGCCTCGATGCCAGGATTAGCCGCAAGTTCGACCTTGGCAGGGGCATGATTACGGCATTCTTCGAAGTTTCGAATTTGCTCGACCGAAACAATGTGTGCTGCCTGGATTACGACCTCGAGACTGATGACAACGGTGAGGAGTTTCTGGAATACAGTCCCGACTACTGGTTGCCGTTGTTGCCCGCCATCGGCTTTCTCTGGGAATTCTAAATCAACATGGCGGGCACGCTGTGACTGTCGAGTATTCTGCGATAAACGCGCAGATATTCTGCAGCCACTCCCTCGGCGCTAATTCGGCCGTTCTCCGCATCGATCACATTATCGGTGTTGCATGCGTCACCGATCGTATCCACCGGTTTGTCGGATACATACTCGCGCATTGCGCTGCTGATATCCTCGGACGGGCAGACAATTCCATCGCAACGGCGATACTTCAAACGATTGACAGGACCATTGCCTGGCGTTATGAACTGGCGATGCGTCAGTACGAAGGGGATAGAGCGAGTCAGGTTCAGTAACATCCCGGCGCTGACTGCTTCAGGATCATGCGCGTGCACAAGATCGACAGTGGGCATCAGGATGCAGGCTGTCAAGAGCGACCTTACGACCGGGCCGACAGAAACTCCCGGGCAGACAGACAGGCGTTTGGCGAGGAACGGGTTCCTGACCAGGACATGTTGTTCAACACCGTGTGTGGTCAGTGTTTCGACCAGAACCACCAACTGCTCTTCGGCAGCGGCAATGTGCCGGGACAAATCAATATGACCAATTCGCATGCAGGTTCCTGTGAGCGAATACTGGAAAGTATTCGTGAACTCCTGCCTGTTAGACGCCCGGTCACGGACGAATCGGTTGGCTTAGTGCCTGGTCGATAGTGCGTTGTGCGGATTGCAGAGTATTCGACATAAGCATCGCAATCGTCATCGGGCCGACGCCACCGGGGACCGGTGTTATCGCGCCGGCAACTTCAACAGCCTCAGCGAAATCGACGTCGCCGGTGAGTTTGTTTTTCTTTTCGCCATCCACTTCAACTTCGATGCGGTTCATGCCGACGTCGATAACGACGGCCCCCGGCTTGATCCAGTCGCGCTTCACCATTCGCGGGCGTCCGACCGCCACCACCAGGATGTCGGCGTTGCGAGCGACTGCCGGCAAATCTTTTGTCCGGCTGTGGCAAATCGTTACCGTGGCGTTTGACTGCAGCAAGAGGCTCGCCATTGGCTTGCCCACAATGTTGGAGCGTCCGATGATGACGGCATTCAAACCGGACAGATCGTTGCCCAGTTGTTTCTCGATCATCAACATGCAGCCGGCAGGCGTGCAGGGCACAAAACCAGATGCAGTGTTTCCGGAGGTCAGCTTGCCGATGTTCTGGAAATGAAATCCATCGACATCCTTCTCGGGGATGATTGATTGAGTGACGACCATCGTGTCCAGCTGCTTCGGCAACGGCAGTTGCACAAGGATGCCGTGAATCGCCGGGTCGGCGTTAAGCTCATCGATTACCGCGAGCACCTCATCCTGAGATGCGTCGGCGAGAAGTGTGCGCTGCACGGAATAAAATCCACAGGACTCGGCCGACCGCTTTTTGTTCCTGACATAAACCTGGCTGGCCGGGTCTTCCCCGACGATTACAACCGCGAGGCCCGGGCGGAGGTTTTTATTAGCGGCGAGATCAGCCGTGGTCTGTGTAATTTCAGCAGACAAGTCAGCGGCCATCGCCCTGCCGTCAATCAGAGTCGCTTTTGCCATAATTGTTACGCCTGAACATAAGCGACCACCATCATTGGTGGTCGTCAGTAATATGGGGCCAAGGATTTCGGCGCGCAGATAGTACCGATAAGGTATCCACAGGTAAATACACACGGGCGGGTTCAGGCGAATCTTTATTTACCAGCCCGTCGCGGTGGCGCCAGTGCTAACATCAGGTTGATTGTTGCGCCGAAAAACAGACTGCGGTACTCAGGAGGGGAAAGTATGGTTGATCGCCTCGATTCAAGGCCACATGGCGCGGTGAAGTACTGGCCGATCGTCGTACTGCGTGTCTATACGGGGCTGTTTTTCGCCTGGAGTGGTTTAGGCAAGATCAGCCGGGACAATTTTGCGGACGGGATGGAAGGTTTTCTCAACGCCCAGCTCGCAAACAGCTTTGCTTTTTATCGGCATTCATCGAATCGGTGGTATTGCCGAACAAAACGATGTTCGCAGCCATGGTTGCCTGGGGCGAGCTGGCCGTGGGGCTGGCGATGATAGTCGGTCTTGCAACCCGTTATGCTGCGGCCGTCGGCGCCATTCTTGTTTTGAATTTCTGGTTTGCGAAAGGCATGCCTGTTCTTGCCGGCACGAATCACGATGTCGTCTGGTTTATGATTTTTGTCGTGCTGGGCATGGTGCCCGCAGGCAAGCTTGCGGGACTCGATGACGGGTTGTCCGACAAGCTGCCGTTCCTCCGCTAATAGCTTGTTGAGAAAGCCTCATGCGGCCCGATACGGTGTTGAGCGTCTACTCAAAATGCTCATGTACTGACGTGTACACTCCGCTTGGATGGACAGGATGTCCGAATGTCGCGGAGCCCATGGATGGGCGGGAGCGACGAGCGTCGCCGCTCGCCTGAGGCGTCTTCAACAGGCTATCAGAAGATATGAGTGAAGATTGGCTGGGTCGCTGGGACCAGGGACGGACTGGTTGGCATGAGCCCACTGGCAACGAGGGCCTGAAATCATTCTGGCCGGATATTGCCATTCCAGGCAGCGTTCTGGTTCCGCTTTGTGGCAAGACACCCGATTTACTGTGGTTGGCGCAGCGCGGCCATGCTGTCGTTGGTGTGGAATTGTCCAAAATCGCAATCGAGGGTTTCTTCGCGGATCACGATCTGGAATTCGAACTCGAATCAGCCGGGCCGCTCAGCCGGTATACCGCAACGCATCATTCACTCACGCTTTATTGTGGCGATTATTTCGACTTTCAGTCACAGCCTTTTGATGCCTTATACGATCGCGGCGCACTGGTCGCACTTGCCCAGGACCTGCGGCCGCGATATGTGGAACATACCAGGCAGCTTCTCAAGCCTGGCGCGATACGCCTGGTGATCACGCTGGAATATGATCAGCGTATCGTTAATGGACCACCTTTCTCCGTATCAGCCGATGAATTGGTCACTTACTGGGATGACCTGATCAGGGTCGGCGAAAAGGACGATATCGACCATTGTCCGCCGAAATTCCGCAAAGCAGGGTTATCCGACATAGCGGAAGTTTTCTGGTTGTCGCGCTGACTACCAGTTGGGAAGTTCTGTTACCGGTGTCCACCGTTCTTCGCGGCGCGCTACCCGGCCAGCGACGTCTTCAGTGTCATAACTGATGACTGCAGTCGCGGCGAGATTTGCCGGTGTTTCTTTCAGCGCATGCACATTGACGATGCCGAAAACGCTGCCAGCCGAAGCAATTATTGCGCCGATGTAGACACCACATTTCCTGCAGAGCAGGAAATCCGCTGTTTTGAGTCCGAACCGGTATTCCTTCAATAATTCAGGCTTCGACGCAACGAACGCGATCTGCCCGGCAGGATCCGAAGTGCTTAGTGCGTCATGCGCCCGGCAAAACGAACACTGGCAGGCCCTGATCGACCACTGTTCCGGTTTGATGCTGGTCCGATAGGTGAACCCGATCGCACCGCAATGGCACGATCCGGCATAGTCAGTTTGCATTCTTCCAATTATCCCTCGTCAGCTTGTCGACGCCGCCGTCGCGCGCCGCCATAAATCAATACGATCGGTCCCAGGGCTGCACATACGTGTTTGATTGAATGCCCGCTGATGACTTCTCCCCAACCGTAAATCGTTGCATCCAGTTGCTCGAATGCTTTCGCGAGCGCATATAACAAAAAGACAACCCAAATGAACCTGGTTTGGTCAAAGACAGATCGGTACGTCAGCAGAATGGCGGGTATCAGCAGCATTGGCAGAAACTGCACAAGTCCATATAGACGCAAATCGCCGGCATGTTGTGATTCCGAATAGTCCCAGTAGAACACCGATGCGGCGCCGATCACCAGGAGAGGCCACAGCAATCGTCTCCCAAGGCGCTCGGAAACATGCTCGCCCACAATAATCGACAGCAGGGACATAAACGCGATTGTCATTGGCAGGCGATCCCAGAACAGGCTGTCGTTGTCAGGTGCAAGGTGGAACCAGCCGGAGCCGAACGTTGTCAGCAGAACGCCGATGAACAGTATGTGATACGCCGGAAACAGACCGGGCACGATGCCCGGATGATCCCGTGATCGAAGAATCCAGAGTCCCGCAATCCCCGGAATCAGGAAAACGGCATTGGTTGCGACGTTCCAGAAATTTGCCAGGCCAAGCAGGGCTCTGTCATCCGCAAATGCATGATAGCTCTGCGGTTGCGGATACGGATCAACGAACAGGAATACAGCGATGATGGCCAAAAGCGTGGCGGCAAGGAGGGTGCGGCCCCAGAGCATGTCCGTGCTGCTACTCTGGCTCATCCTCGTTTCCGCATTTCGTTCTCGTCATCGGAAAATCGGCGGCCCGTTCAGTGCCGTTCACTTCTCCCTCGATGCGGCCGACGAGGTTACCATCGCTATCCAGGCGGTAGATGGCTCGTTGCGGAAAATCATGGTCCGGATTTTCAAAAATAACTTCGTTCGCGCTCATGCTGACCAGCTCGAAACGCGCGGTTTCCTGGCCGGATGGTGATGCGACCAACCCGATCCAGCCATCTTCTTCTTCGGTGATTCGCAAAAATTCGAAAGCCACGGTCTTACCGCCGCTCACTATTCGGCTCATTCCGAGCATGGTTCCGCCTGCCGGTGTCGTCCATTGTTCCACCGAGCCCCATTCCCGTCCGTCCTGTGACCAGCAGCCTGCCATCCATCGCAAATCCGCAATATCAGCGTGGGCCGACAGGAATGCTGTCAGCAAAATCAAGCCGGCAAGTTTTCTAATCATCAGGCGCCTGCTCCGGGAATTGTGGCTGCCATAGCTCAACCTTATTGCCGTCGGGATCGACAAACCAGCCGAAACTGCCGAAATCATAGGATTCGACCTCACCAACAAGTTCGGCGCCGCCTTTTTCAACCTGTTGTAGCGCACCTTCAAGGTCGTCGACTACCAGGTTAAACATGTATTGCTTGTCGGTCGGGTCGAAATGTTTCGTATTGTCGTTAAATGCACTCCAGACAACAAAGCCCGCTGGCGGTTGCTCGGAATTCTGAAACGACACGCCGGGTTCATCTTTCTTCGTTATGCCAAGGTACTCGGCATACCAATCGTAGAGGCGGTCGGGATCTGCCGATTTGAAAAAGACGCCACCTACACCCAGTACTTTTGCCATTCTCGTATTACCTCAACGTTATCTGCTGTTATTTTCCCTGAAATCATTCGCCGCCTTGCGGTCCGTAAAATATCACCCAGGCCGCAAAGTCGTTAGTGAAATCCTCGAACCGATGCACAACGAATGCCGGAACGAACAGGGCATCGCCAGCTTGAAATGGCTGCCGGTCATCTTCGACGACAAAATAACCCGAGCCGGACTGTACGATATAGACCTCGTCCCGGTCGTGAGGGTCCTGAGGATCGACACCGTCCGGTTTGTAATAACCAAGTTCGAGCGTACCGTGCTCAAGGAGAATTCCGTACGCCTTGTCTTTGGATGCTGAGACCAGATCAAGTGCCTGCTCGACGCTGAATTGTTTATTCATTTTTTCTCCTGATTACATTTAGGTCAGTGCCCGGCGAAAGCGATCACCGATTCCGCGCAATCGTTCAATCGATTCGTTGGAGAAGACGAGGCGAATATAGTTTGCACATTGCGCACCACCCCAGTTGATCATCGGTGTCGCGGCGATCTTGCCTTTCTCCAGCAACATTCGCGATGCCGTCGGTCCATCCAGACCGAGCGGCGAGACGTCCACGAGCAAGGACCAGCCCCCATGCGGCGGTATCACGGTGAAATCGGCGAGTTCACCGAGCAGTACATCGCGTCTCGCCTGCAGCTCCGCGGTACTCGCGGCAATACCATCATCAGCGCCATTGATCGCAGCAGCGACCGCGCCCATGGCGATGCCGGTCTGGCAGACTACATTCGTGATGCTGACTCTGGCAACATCGGCAACGATTTCTGCGGGGCCAACGATCCAACCGACGCGCCAGCCGATCATGCGGTACTCCTTTGACGCCGATCCGACCGTGATCACTTTGTTGCGCATGTCTGGAAATGACGCCGGATGGATTACCTGCCGCCCGTCGAAGAGAATTCGTTCCATCGCCGTGTCATTGATAAGCCAGCAGTCCGCACGCTGACAAAAATCGACCAGCGCCTGCCATTCATTAGCGCCGAACACAGCACCGCCTGGCATGGAGGGACTCATCAGCAATGCTGCTTTGATGGGGCCCGGATCGATCGTTCGCAACCTATCCAGATCAGGGCGCCAGCCGTCTGCCGAAGGCGCCATCGGCAGGAAACGCGGAACGCCGCCGGCCAGTCGAACCCGGTTGATAAGACCAACGTAGGTCGGATCAGTCAGCAATACCTCGTCGCCCGGTTCGAGCACTGCGAGGAGCGTATTGAATATGCCGGAAAGTCCACCGGCACTGATTACGCATTCGGTCTTCCAGTTGTAATCCTGCCCGGATTGCCGGCCGACCAGCATCGACGTTGCCTGCCGCAATGAATCCAGGCCGAAGAAGGGCAGGTAGCTGTTGGCGTCATCGTCGTCTGTCGCATCTTTGGTAGCCGCGATCGCAGAGGGCGGGGGTGAAATGTTCGTGTCGAGATTTTCGAGACGCAGCACATCCGCATCATCAAGGCTATCGGCAAGATCGCCCATCTGCTCCACGCCGATCTTGGTGATGTGCTCAAGTCGCGATACGGACATCGATTTTGCTCTTTGCTCACCGTTTCCCGGGATTGCAAATCAGAACAGTGCGCGAATCAAGAGAAGAAAACCGAGCGATGCCAGTGGTATGCCGAGGGGTGCGCCAACCACACTTAACGTGATGGCGACGCCCGCAATCATCAGGCCAATACCGAGCAAGGCGCTAACCAGGCGACCGATTAGGATCAGGACAAAAGTAAGCAGGCGCCATATTGCGTAGAACGGCCACAAGAGAATTGACATGTTACTTTGTGTCGAATCATTCATTTCTGGAACTCCCAATACGACAAAGTGACGCCAACCACCTCCTGATGATACCGCTATTCTGCCGCAGGGACGGCTACAGCAGATGGTCCTGACCGGCTGCTTACAAAAATTGTTGCAATCCTGGCTAATCAGGAACAGGAACGTAAAAAATGTCTTTTCGATGCTATTCCTGCAACGGACCCAGCGGGCTTTCGGGACAATTATCCGGTTCCATCGAGAAAACGATGCCCGTAATTTTCCAACCTTCCTCAGTTTTCAAAAAATTGAAATTATCGATTCCACAATGACTGAACTCACCATCGACGTACAGATCGTAGGGTGTCCACACGGCCGCCATGCGATCGTGAATCAGGACCTGCGGCTCCCAGAATCGCTCGACAAGTTTGCGGTCTCCTTGCGCAAGGCCATCAGCATATGCCCGATGCGTGGGGCGCACAATCAACAGTCCATCCGGGCCTTCGCGATAGCCGTAGAAGATCCCGTCAGGTGTCAACATCGATTTCATTCGCTCGACATCTCTTTCCGTCATTGCGTCAAAAAATGTCTGCACCATTTTTACGACGGTAGCCCGGTCCTCAGCTTCATTTGCGATTGCAGCAGTAAAACAAAACGGACCACATAAGATAAAAGCCGATAGAATTTCCTTCATTGCAATACGCTCCAGCGTTATTGTTGTTTCTTGTGTTGCCTGTCCTGCCACCAGAACATGATCATCAGGACCACTACGACGCCGATAAGAACGGCGATTGTTTCCGAGGCAGTCACGCTTGCACCGACCTGGATCGACTCGTAGATGCCGGCGCTATCCAGAACATAAACCGCCGCGATACCAGTTGCACCAAGTATCGGGATCAGCATCTGCAAGCCCTTGTAGGGTGACAGCGATTCTCGGCGGCGCCAGACAAGCCAGCCAAGGAAATTGGCAAGGGCAAATAAACCCAGGACTGCGATTGCTGCGTCCAAATTGGCAGGGATAGAAAGCAGGCCAGCGACCAGCATCCAGCAGCTACCGCCAACCTGACCACCGAGCCAGCCCCCACGATTCCAACTCAGCCGAACCGATTCGTTCATCAGATTATTCTCTGGAGTCAATCGTCTTCTGTCAAATCATCCCAGATGTGATGTGTGATTTGCCACACGCCATCCGCTGTTTTCTTGAGAATCGTCACGTACTTGCCATGATTCTTGTAGCTGCTGCCATCGTACTCATAGCCCAGGCGAAAGGTGCCGCGCACGTAGCCGAGATTTCCGGACCCGGAGATTTCGATCTCGGTCAATTCAAAATCTGTTACCTGTGTGAGCGGCGCATCGACCGGAAACCAGAACGCGCGAGCCGCGTTCTGCCCTTCAAGATACGGGAGTCCCGAAGGCGACAACACGGGCTCATCGACGAACGTTGCCATGACGGTATCGGCATCATTCGTCAGCCAGGCGTCGGCATAGGATCTTGCCGCTTCGCGCATCCGTTCCAGATCCGCATCATCCAAAGCTTCAGCAAAGGCATTACTGAACAATGTGATACCGATGGCAGCAATCAGGAACGATGATTTTGTGATTGTCATTTCCGAAGCTCCTTTCTGATGACCAGCTTCAGGCCCGACCAGATGTCGTCGAGCGCGCACACCTTTACGTCGACCAGACCGAGCGGTAGTGCCATTTTGCGTATAACGTCCTCCGTCACGTCCGTCGGCACTTTTGACGCTTTCTTGGGCCAGGATACCCAGATCATGCCGTTCTGCCTGATGGCCTTCAGCTGTCTGGGTAGTTGTGTCGACAGTTCGACAGACGACCTGGTGAAAAAGTGCCAGATATCGATGTCCTTGCGAAACGCTTTCGATATCTGCACGTTCTCCGGCCGTGGTGATACAAGCGCAAGGTAGTTATCCGGCGCATTGCTGATCCTGATCCGGCTTCCCTCTTTAAAGCCCAGTTTTTTCGCTAGTGGGGTGCCGCTATATCCCGCCACTTCAATCACCAAACGGCGACCTGCCAGTCGGCGATTGGCTCACAATGCCGGGCAGGACCAAACATTTGACGGCAGCCCTGCAGAGACCTGCTGGCAGCCGAATGTACGCGGGCTACCCATCCTGCATCCAGCCTAGTTCTTTCATCGCCCATGGTGCATTCCAGACCTTCACCATTTTCTCGACTTTGTCATCGTCGTTCATTGTCAGAAAATAGACGTAGTGCGTATGCGTCTCCTTGTTGGTCGGCGGCACAGGACCGCCCTCGCCGGTGTGCGTTGCATGATAGGTTGCGAAGAACATCGCGGTCCTGGTGTCTTCATCATAGCCTGACGTATGCAGGTCATAGGTTGCCCCCGGGGCAGTGACATTGCCAAACCCGGCCATCCAGTCACAGTAGGCCTGCACTGTCGTTAGATCTGCGAGAGGCTCGCTTTGTGCAACGAATGACGCCCCATCTGCCACATAATCCTTACAACCTTCCCAGCCTGCGGGTGCCTCACACGCGTCAAAGAATTTGTTGGCGTTTTCAAAAGCTGACATGACTTCTCCTCACTTCTTGATTATTGGTCCTTGAAATATCGCTCGTAGACTTTGTTCATTACCTTGTCAGGCATTTTCAGCCCCTCAATCAGCGCGGCAAGCAGTTTCATTTCTGCCGCGTCCTTTTGATTATCCGCTGAAATTACGCTCAAAACCATCAGCATCAGATCTTCTTTCTGGGCGAGAGCCAGATTGTCGTTTACAGCAACCATGATCTCGTCGAGGTCGGTATGGGCGGCGAGTTCGTCCGAAGCCCGGGCAATCATATTCAATGCCTCACCCGGCATGAGCTGATATCGATTACGCAGCAATTTCACCATGCGCAAAGATTCATCGAGTGAAATGCCGCCGTCGCTCTTCGCAACCAGCGCCAGTAACGACGCGATTAATGTCTGTGCTTCATGATCGACCGTAACGCTATCCAATCCGATCCTGATTCCGGTTTTCGAATAAATCAGGTCCACCAGCGACATGTTAAGGATGACCCGAGTAACCGGATTCCCCGGCACTGTCGCCGCTACCGTAGGCGTCCAGCTCAATAACATTTCGATCAGGGTCGCGGATAAATATTGCGGACATGTCTCCAAAACTGAATGACCCGGTAATTTTTATGCTGTTTTCGGACATGAAGTTCACGGCGTGGTCCAGCGAACTCACCGTAAGCGCCACGTGAGTTATGCCCGTATGTTTTTCATCCACATCCATCAGGATATTTGAGCCTCCCGGCGCATTGGCAGGTCCAAGCAGATTCAGCACCACGCCGGACGGGTGCTTCAGGATAATCGGGTGCCCGTCTTCATAGCCGGCATCGGTAACAAATGCAAAACCCAGGAGTTCATAAAACGCGACTGACCGTGACTTGTCCTTGATTCGAATACCGATGTGATTGATGTTTTCAATGTTAAGCATCTTTTGTCCTTGAATGCGCAAACACGGCATTGCGATAGATTCTAGGCGACTGGTAGCCCAGTTGCCGGTGGCGGGCCTGCCAGAAGCTATTTGTCGACGAATGGGCCAGTTTTGCAACGATCATTTGTCAACAGACGGTGCCAGACTTGCCGGAGCTTCTGCAATCAGGAAAAATCCCAAAGAGCCAGATTTTTTTCCAATCGGTCGAAAATGTTTCCGCTGTAACACGGACCCAGGTAAACAGGACGCGTTCTTGCCCTTGCTTTTGCGCCAGCGCAGCGATTTGTCAGGAGGCATCTTTGGTACCGGTGCGGCTATGTGTATAATTACATCTTTTTATACACATAACAGACGCGCGATGAGAACCAACATTGTAATTGACGACAAACTGATGGCGGATGCAATCAAGGCATCCGGCGCCAAAACCAAGAAAGAAGCAGTAGAGCTCGGACTGAAAGCGCTGGTGCGGCTCAAGAAACAGGAACGCATCAAAGGGTTTCGGGGAAAACTCCGGTGGCAAGATGACCTCGACAGAATGAGAACGGACTAGTGGTTCTCATTGATTCCAGCGTCTGGATTGAGTACTTCAATGGGGAATTGAATCCTCAGACCAATTTCCTCGACGAAATCCTGGGCGTTGAGCCAGTCGGGATCGGCGATTTAATATTTCTGGAAGTGCTACAGGGATTTCGAAGTGACCGCGAATATAAAAAAGCAAAATCGCTGTTGATGGATTTGACAGTATTCGAAATGCTGGGCAGAGACCAGGCGATCCGGGCAGCCGACAATGATCGATTCCTTCGTAAAAAGGGTATCACGGTCCGCAAAACCATCGACACGATAATTGCGACCTATTGCATTAATCGCGGATTTCCACTGCTCTTTACAGATCGGGATTTCGAGCCGTTCGTCCAATACCTGAATCTCCAACCAGCGCTTGATGACGCCTGACAATTTCCGGGATAATGCACGCACTTCTTGTAATCAATGGGACGGTTCGCATGGGCAAAGTTACTGCGCGGCACATATTGGTGGATACCGAAGAGAAATGTTAGTCGCTTAAAGATGAGATCGCCGGCGGTGCCGATTTTGCTGACCTGGCAAAGGAGCATTCATCGTGCCCGTCGGGGCAACAGGGTGGTGACCTGGGAGAGTTCGGACCCGGAATGATGGTGAAGGAATTTGACGAAGTGGTATTTACCGCCGACCTGAATTCAGTACAGGGTCCTGTGCAGACGCAGTTTGGTTACCACTTGCTCGAGGTAACCAGTCGCACAGATTGAAACCACGATAGCGATAATTGTTTGCCTGGCTTAAGCGATATCCTTCGATTCAGTATCCTCGCCGGCCAGGTCGTGGAGTCTGACCGGTAGTTCGCGAATGCGTTTGCCGGTCGCATCAAAAATGGCGTTGACCAGCGCCGGTGCGATGGCGGGCGTGCCAGGCTCGCCGGCGCCGCCAATTTTTTCGCCACTATTGATGATATAAGTTTCGATGTCAGGCGACTCGTTCATGCGCAACATCGGGTAGTCGTGAAAGTTGCTCTGCGCAACAGCGCCACGATGTATCGAGATCTCGCTGTATAGCGCTGCGGTCAAACCGTAAACGATGCCGCTCTCCATTTGCGCTTTGATGCCGTCAGGGTGCATGGCGAAACCCGCGTCAACCGCACAGATAGCCCGGCGTGGCCGTACTTTGCCCTCGGTGACTTCAACCTCGACGACCTGCGCGACGATTGTGCCGAAAGACCTGTGGATAGCGATGCCGCGACCCCAATTCTCGGGCAGTGGTGCATCCCAGTTTGACTTTTCTGCTGCAAGGTCAAGGACCTTGCGGAATCGTGGTGTTTTCTCAAGCAGGTCGTGACGATATTGATACGGATCCTGCCCGGCCTCGAACGCAAGCTCGTCGATAAACGATTCCGTGAAAAACGCGTGCAGCGAGTGATCGACGCTGCGCCAGAATCCCCAGGGTACATGGGTCTGTGATTCTGCGAAGTGTATGAACTGGTTGTCGATGCCGTATGGAATGTAGGGCGCTTCCTTCGGGTCGTGCTTCTCTACATATTGATTGACCCACGCGGTCGGTTTGCCCGAGCTATCAAGCGCTGCTTTGAAGCGGCTCAAGCTTGCCTGGCGATAATGGTCGTGGCGCATATCCTCCTCACGCGACCAGATTAGCTTCACAGGATAGTGCACTTCACTGGCAAGACGGGCCGCCTGGATCGCATAATCGGGGAAGGCGCGACGTCCGAATCCGCCGCCGAGGTACTGGTTGTGCAGCACGACGTCCTCGAGATCCATGTCCAGAACGCCTGCCACTTCGGCTGCAAAGCCCAGCGGGTTTTGTGTGCCCGTCCAGAGTTCGCAGATGTCATCATGAACCCATGCCGTGCAATTCATGGGTTCCATGGTGGCATGTGAAAGATACGGAACGCGGTATTCAGCTTCAACAGTTCGTGCAGCAGTTGCCATTGCCGCATCAACGTCACCGGTCTCGAAGTCGACGATCTCGTCGCCGTTTGCAATTGCGGCATCCATGTCGTTTGCGAATTGCTCGAAGATCTCGCTCTGCTCAACGGTTGCGTTGTCGCTTTCCTCAAATACGACCCCAAGTTCGTCCAGGGCCTGTTTGGCCTGCCAGTATCCGTCGGCGATGACAGCAACTGCAGTGTCGAGATTGATCACCTTGCGAACGCCCGGCATATCCTGAATGGATGTCTCGTCCACGGATTTAACGTTGGTGCCGAACACCGGCGATGCTTTCACGGTGGCGTATTTCATGCCCGGCAATTGCGCGTCGATGCCGAATAATGCGCTGCCATCGACTTTGGCCGGCACATCGAATTTCTGTACGTTCGTGCCAAGGATCGTAAATTCATCCAGCGATTTGAGTATCGGTTTTACGGGCTGTGACAGTTCGGCTGCCTGCCGCGCGAAGTCAGCGTAAGGCGCGATGCGGTCACTTTTCCCGTGAATGATGTGGCTGTTCTTCGCTCTCAACTCATCGAGCGGAACATTCCAGGCTTCTGCCGCAGCCTGCAGCAGTACGGCTTTTGCGGCGGCACCGGCGACACGCATGGCCTGTTGGCCGGTTGTCGCTACAGACGTGCTGCCGCCAGTAATCTGCAGGCTCATCATTTGGGTTACGGTCAGAAAGACGCCGTCGATCGTATCGATAAGGAACGCCGGGAAGTCCACATCGCCCACTGTATAGCCTTT
>Ga0209987_10000019_pt1 | contig 61186 bp, 51 predicted proteins | sample N074metaG_FD_182134 | JGI IMG/M metagenome (GOLD analysis project Ga0209987, IMG submission 182134) | Deep subsurface microbial communities from Kermadec Trench to uncover new lineages of life (NeLLi) - N074 metaG (SPAdes) (version 2) | ecosystem: Environmental > Aquatic > Marine > Ocean trench...
CGCAAAAACCATGGATCTCGCCGAGGCGACTCACCCTCGTTTTCAGCAGAAGGTTGAGACGGCGTTCAAAGCGGCAATTCCCCTGATGCAATTCCTGTGCAAGGCGGTTGGCGTGCCGTACTAGCCTTGCCGCAGGAGCTGCTAAGGAATCGCGGCTGAAGCCGCTCCCACGGTGCCAATAGTAATCATGTGGGAGCTGCTTGTGGGAGCGGCTTCAGCCGCGATTCCTTAGTCAATTATGACCATTGCATGCGTCGGTGCTAGAATCCGCGCGCCAACCGGCCGGCAATAATCTGAACAATCAAGGGATCACATGGCTGTTTTCGAAGACTCCGCGTTTGCTGATCATGAGCGCGTCATCTTTTGCCGCGATGCACAAACCGGCCTGAAAGCGATCATCGCCATTCATTCGACGGCGCTCGGCCCGGCTGCCGGTGGCACTCGTCTGTGGGCCTACGAATCGGATGATGCGGCTCTGCATGATGTGCTACGCCTGTCCCATGCCATGAGTTACAAGAATGCGATGGCAGGGCTGAAGTTCGGTGGGGGCAAGGCAGTGATCATCAAGACACCGGACTTCGATGGCACGGACGCGCTCTATGAAAAGTACGCCGGGTTTATCGACCAGTTGAACGGCGCTTATGTCACCGCTGAAGATGTCGGCATGAGCGTCGGGATCATGCAGACCATCGCGCGGAAAACGAAATACGTTTCCGGTTTGCCGGCGAAAGCAGGGCATGCCGGTGGTGACCCGTCACCCAAGACGTCTTACGGTATCTTCAGGGGTATCGAGGCGGCCGTTGCGTTCCAGCTTGGCCGCGATTCTGTGGACGGATTGACAATTGCTATTCAGGGTGTCGGCAATGTCGGTTATCACCTCTGCAGGTTTTTGGCAGAGGCAGGTGCAAAACTTGTGGTTGCCGATATTGACGAGGCCCGGGTCATGCGAGCCTGTGACGAGTTTGGCGCAACAGCAGTCACGGTTGACGAGATCGTGATGCAAAAGGCAGATGTGCTGGCGCCTTGCGCCCTTGGTGCAACCATAAATGCGCAGTCCATTCCAGGCTTGCAGACAACGATCGTTGCAGGTGGTGCCAACAATCAGCTCGAGACACCGGAAGACGGACAGCGGCTGTCCGCTGCCGGAATCCTGTATGCGCCGGACTACGTCATCAATGGCGGAGGCATCATCAATGTAGCCAGCGAGTTTTATGGCGACGCCGATGACGATGAGGTTTTGCGGCGCATCGCCGAAATCGTCCCGCGACTGACGGGCATTTTCGAGACCGCCAAGCAGTCAGGCAAACCCACGAACGTGGTTGCTGACGAAATGGCCAGGAAAATTATTGAATCAGGGGGACAGAATTAAAGAATTAAGGGGACAGTTTACTTAATTGATCGAATAACGATTTGCTGAGATCACATTCGAATCAATTAAGTAAACTGTCCCCTTAATTGGCCTGGAGATTTCTCAATACTTTCAACAGTTTTTCGGGGCTCGGGCGATCTGCTATGAATCTCGACAATTCCGTAAATCTGATCATGCCATTCGCATCGACGACCAGCGAAGTCGGCCATAGGGTGTCTTCACCGTATTCTTTGCGGTGGTCATCCGGAACCCCGGCTTCAAGCACCAGCCCAAGCTGCTTCACGATCTCGAGTGAATCATCGAGCCAGAACTCGAAATCGACTTCGAAAATCTCGGCCACCCTGCGGGTCGTAGCAAGCGGCTTCGGCGTGATAAGAATCAGCTTGGCGCCGGAATCCGTGATCTCTTTGTAAACCCTGGTCAGGTTGGCGACCTGTTTGCTGCAAAAGGGACACCATGATCCACGGACGAACAAGAGTATTGCCGGCGTGCCGGCGAGCTCCGATGAACTGACGCGATTGCCGTCTTCATCGACGGCCTGAAAATCCGGCAATGGCTGGCCGGGTTTCAATTTGTCGGGCACTGGCCTGCCGCGCAGCATGCCGGCCAGCTTGTCGCGCAGTGCGAACAACACGCCGGCGACTGCGACAATGCCGATTAACCAGTAGATTGTGTTTCCCATGGTGATCTCCGAATTAAGGGGACAGTTTACTTAATTGGTCCCAATGTGGTCTCAGCAAATCGTTTTTCGATCAATTAAGTAAACTGTCCCCTTAATTCGAGCACAATCTTGCCCATGTGCCGGCTGCTTTCCATCAATGTGTGCGCTTTAGCCGCCTCACCAAGTGGAAACGTGGAGTCGATTATGGGCCTGACCGCGCCCGATTCAAGCAATGGAAGTACATGGCTCCGCAGATTGGCTGCGATGGCCGCCTTTTCGTCGATCGTCTGCGGCCGCAGAGTCGATCCCGTGATCGTGAGCCGCTGACCGAGCACCCGGCGCATATCGAGCTCCGCCTTTGGGCCTTTCAGGAACGCGATGATCACGTAACGCCCGTCGCGGCCCAGCACGTTAATGTTCTTCTGCATGTAAGGTCCGGCGACCATGTCGAGGACCACGTTTACGCCTTTGCCCTCGGTGAGTTCACCAATCCTTTGCTCCCAGTCGATGGTCCTGTAATTGAGTGCGTGGTCAGCACCCAGGTCCTTACAGAAATCGCACTTTTTATCCGTACCGGCCGTTGTGATGACGGAGGCGCCGATTGCCTTCGCCAGTTGTATGGTCGTCGTGCCAATGCCGCTGGACCCGCCATGCACGAGTAACGTTTCACCCGCTTCGAGACCGGCGCGTGTGAACACGTTGTACCATACGGTGAAATACGTTTCGGGAATGGCGGCTGCCTCAACCATCGACAGGTTTTCGGGTATCGCGAGGCAGTGATTTTCGTGGACGCGGCAATACTCGGCATAGCCGCCCCCATGACAGAGCGCCATCACTTTGTCCCCGCATTGCCACCGGTGGGCATTTGCGCCTGTTGCCACAACTTCACCGGCAGCCTCCAGGCCCGGCAAGGGATCGGCATCGGCAGGTACGGGATACATACCGAGCCGCTGCAACACATCCGGTCGATTGACACCTGCCGCATGGATGCTAATGAGCACCTCCGACTCTCCTGGCTCGGGGATTGGCACGGATACCTCTTGCAGGACTTCTGGAGCACCGGGTTCACTGATAGCAATGGCACGCATCTCTTTGCCGGCGAATTCCTGTGACATGATCAGACCATTACTGACACGCCGAATAATGCAGCGTGAAAGTAGCGCACGATCCAGAAAGCTGCGAAACCGATGGCGAGAACGAGAACGTCCATAAGCAACGGCTGCCGTGCCGGTATTGCCGCAGGGGGCCTGCGCTTCACCGAGATGGTGTCGATGACTGCATAACTGCCGAAAAGGCCGAACAAAAGAATGGACGCGAGGTCACCATTGGCGATCAGGTGAGCGAGTGCCCAGACGAAGACGCCGGACAGCATTGGATTGCGAATCACCCGGCGAAAATTGTTCGGCACATACGCGGCGACAAGCAGACAGAATGAGACCGGCATCGCCAGGTATACGATCAGCGGTGCCCATGCGGGCGGCGCGAATACCGGGCGAAATTCAGCCCGGGACATACCAAGCAGAATCAGGGCAAATCCGCTTAGTGCGATCAGGGAATAGATCGCTTTGAAGCGCATGGCACCGATACGGGACTGGAGCGAGGTCTTGAATTCCGGAAACATCGGAATGGCATGAATGCCGAAAAAAAGAACTAAGCCTGATAATAAAATAGTCATGATCGTCATTATTCTGATCGTTGGCGGACCCGCTCAGTATGTACCCTCGGCCTGCAGATGTCATAATCGAAATTGCAGGCAGGAGAAGACAGGAATTGAGCGGCAACCCCATCCTCTGGACCCCGACGAGGGGGCGAATTGAAAAATCGGCCATGTTCCGTTTCATGACGGAGCAGGGACACGCATCCTACGACGAGCTCTATCGCTGGTCGGTTGCTGATGTCGAAGCGTTCTGGCAGGCGCTTTGCGATTTTTGCAATATCGAATTCACAACGCCGGCCGAGACCGTACTGGACCAGCCAGGTGATATGACGACTGCCAGGTGGTTTGTCGGAAGTGAACTGAGTTTTCCGGCGCACTTGTTGCGAAGTAGCGGCGAGCGGGCGGCGATCATTTTTCGTGGTGAGTATGGTGCGCGCCGCGAGCTAAGCTTCGATGAACTTCGGGTGCAGGTTGCCGCGGTCGCAGCGGGGCTGAAATCTGCAGGTGTGACGAAAGGGGACCGTGTCGCCGGATTCCTGCCGAACTGTCCGCAAGCAATAATTGCGATGCTGGCCGCGACCAGCATCGGTGCGATCTGGTCGTCATGCTCTCCGGACTTCGGCATCAATGGCGTTGTCGATCGCTTCGGCCAGATCGAACCGAAGGTTTTGTTTTGTGCCGACGGTTATTTCTACAATGGTAAACGCATCGATTCACTCGATGCCGTTGCCGGTGTCGTCAAATTAATCGACTCGATCACTCACACCGTGGTCGTACCATTCACAGACGACGCCGTCACGCTGCCCGATCTCGATGGTGCAGTGTTATGGCAGGACTTTGCCGAGGCGGGCAGGAAACTCGAATTCACGCCCGTGCCTTTCGATCACCCGCTGTACATCATGTATTCGTCCGGCACGACCGGTGTTCCCAAATGCATTGTCCATAGTGTCGGCGGCACGTTGCTGCAGCACCAGAAAGAGCATGTGTTGCATTGCGATATAGGGCCTCAGGACCGGTTGTTTTATTTCACGACCTGCGGCTGGATGATGTGGAACTGGCTGGCCAGCGGCCTTGCCTGCGGCACAACACTCATTCTTTATGATGGTTCACCATTTTATGATGGCGGACGAATCCTTTGGCGCATGGCGCAGGAAGAAAAAATAAGCATTTTCGGTACCAGTGCCAAGTTCATTGCGGCACAGGAAAAGGCAGGAATCCGGCCCGGAGAGGAATTCGACCTGTCATCGATCCGGACAATATTTTCGACCGGCTCGACACTGATGCCCGAAAGTTTCGATTTTGTTTATGATGCCATTGGCGATGATCTGCAATTGTCGTCGGTTTCCGGTGGTACTGATATCCTCAGTTGTTTCGTTGGTGGCAATCCGATGAAACCGGTGTATCGAGGCGAGCTGCAAAGCCTGGCGCTGGCGATGAAGGTCGAAATCTTTTCGTCGGATGGCCGTTCGGTTATCGGTGAGAAAGGCGAGCTCGTGTGCACCAATTCATTTCCGTCCATGCCGGTCGGATTCTGGAATGATCCAGGCGACAGGAAATACCACGCGGCCTATTTTGAGCGTTTTCCCGGCGTCTGGGCGCAAGGGGACTTTGCCGAAATTACAGATAACGGTGGCATGATCATCCACGGCCGATCGGACGCCGTACTAAATCCTGGCGGCGTGCGTATCGGCACGGCAGAGATTTATCGCCAGGTCGAAAAGCTGGACGAAATCCTGGAGAGCATCGCAATCGGCCAGAACTGGGACGGCGACGTCCGGGTGGTGTTGTTTGTCGTGTTGCGGCAGGGATTGGTGCTGGACGATGATCTCGAGTTACGAATCCGCAAACTGATACGCAAGAATACGACGCCGCGGCATGTGCCGGCAAAAATTATCGCCATACCTGAAATTCCACGTACGATCAGCGGCAAGATCGTTGAGTTGGCTGTGCGCTCAGTGGTTCATGGAGAGGCGGTCGGGAATATGGATGCGCTTGCCAATCCGGCGGCGCTGGATCACTTTCGGGGCCTGCCCGAACTGGCTGTCGAGTAATTGCTGATATGGCTGGCGATAATATACTGGGCGCGAGGGTTGCCGACGGCGTCGTAAAATCGGAGTGGATCGACGCCAACGGTCACATGAATGTCGCGTATTACGTATTGGCATTCGATCTCGGCGTCGATGCATTATGGCAGGAATTCGGGATTATGGCGGAGTACATTGAAAGGTCGTACGGTTCTACCTTCGCCGTGGAAAGTCACATTACCTATCAGCAGGAACTCGTGGAGGCTGATCCGTACATCGTAACGGCACAGTTACTCGCTTACGATGACAAACGCATACACCAGTTTCAGCGCCTGTACCACGCGGAGAAGGATTTTCTGGCGGCGACCGCCGAGTGGATGAACCTGCACGTCGATCTGGAAAAGCGGCGTGTAAGTCCGTGGCCGGATTCGATTCTGGCGAAACTCGCGGCCTATTCGGCTGGCCAGGCGCAGCAGGCATATCCTGAGGAGGCCGGCAAACAAATGAATATCCGGAGACCGATCTACACCATGAATCCGGAGCCTTAAGTTGAGTGCGTCGCAATACCTGATGGCCATCGATCAGGGTACCAGCAGCAGCCGTGCCGTTGTCTTTGATCAAAACGCGGCCGTCGTTGCAAGCGCTCAGCAGGAGTTTCCGCAGGAGTTTCCGCAGCCCGGATGGGTTGAACACGATCCCGAGGCAATCTGGAATTCGGTACTAGAGGTTACAAGAAAATCTCTGGCTGCTGCTGATGTCAAAAATTATGCGGGCCTCGGTATTACGAATCAACGAGAGACAACGCTGATCTGGGACCGCAAATCCGGCGAGTGTGTGCACCATGCAATCGTATGGCAGGATCGACGCACGGCCGACTACTGTCAGAAATTAAAAGACCAGGGTTTCGAGGAATCGGTGAGCCAAAAAACCGGGTTGCGGCTCGACCCCTATTTTTCCGCAACCAAGATCGCCTGGATTCTCGAAAATGTGGCAAACGCACGGCAACGGGCTGAGAGCGGGCAACTGGCTTTTGGCACGATCGATTGCTTTCTGCTGTGGCGCCTGACCGGAGGTCGCGTCCATGCGACGGACGCAAGCAATGCGTCACGTACTTTGCTCTTCAACATTCATACTCAGGAGTGGGACCGGGAGTTGCTGGAATTATTCGATGTCCCGGAGTCGCTGCTGCCAGAGGTGAAGGACTGCGCCGATGATTTCGGCGTCACTGATCAAGCCGTCATTGGCGTGCAGATACCAATCTGTGGTATCGCCGGTGATCAGCAGGCGGCACTGATTGGCCAGGCGGGGTTTCAGACCGGCGCGACAAAAAGTACCTACGGGACCGGATGCTTCGTGATTGCCAATACTGGCCAAGACGCTGTGCGCTCGAAGCATAATTTACTCACAACGGTTGCCTACCGCCTCGATGGCAAAACAACTTTTGGCATCGAAGGCAGTATCTTCGTCGCCGGATCAGCGATTCAGTGGCTGCGCGATCAACTCCGGATCATCGAGTCTGCGCCGGACACACAGGCGATCGCGGAAGCGACCGGCATCGTCGAACATGTTCATGTTGTGCCCGCATTTGCCGGACTTGGCGCACCGTACTGGGATCCCAAGGCACGTGGCGCGATCCTGGGGCTGTCCCGGGGCAGCGGCATCAATGAAATTGTCACCGCGACGCTACAGGCGGTTGCCTATCAGACCAAGGATCTGGTCAACGCAATGTCTGATGACGGAATGCACCCCAGCGTAATCCGCGTCGACGGCGGCATGGTTGCCAATGACTGGTTCCTGCAATTCCTGGCCGATATGGTCAATGTGACCGTAGAACGTCCGGTCAATGTCGAGTCAACGGTGCTCGGTGCGGCGTTCCTGGCAGGTCTCGGCAGCGGAGTTTTTGCATCTACCGACGCAATTGCCGATTTATGGGCCAGCGACCGCGTATTCGAGCCGCAGATGCCGGATGACCAGAGAAATGCGCTCTACCGGGGTTGGCAGGACGCAGTTGCGCGGGTGCGTAGTTCGGTGCCGGTGGTAGCTTTATAGCTTATTGTTTGCGGCTCTTTGGCAGCGGCGGCCCAAGAAGTGCATTAAGCTATAAAGCTACCACCGGCACCATTCGGATTTTCGGCACCATTTGAGTTTTCGCAATTTCTGATCTCCCTGTACACTTGGCAGCCCGCCTTCGGAACAAGCTGCAGCGTCATGTTGACAGTGTCAAAAGAAGAATTACAGAAATATGTCGACCAGCCCCTCGAGCCGTCCGCATGGGTGCGCATCGACCAAAAAATGATCAATACCTTCGCAGATGCCACGATGGATCATCAGTTTATTCATGTAGACGAGGAGAAGGCTGCGCAGACACCGTTCGGCTCGACGATTGCGCATGGCTATCTGACGATGTCGCTGATTTCTCATTTTCTTGGCGAGTGTTCGATCCGTCCGGAAAATGTGGTCATGACGCTTAATTATGGATCCGATAAAATTCGTTATCTGCAGCCGGTAAAGGTAAACAGCGAAATCCGCGCGCAGGCGACGCTAATGTCGGTCGGTGATAAGGCACCCGGTCAGATCCTGACGAAGACCAGAGTGACGATCGAGATCAAGGGCGAGGAAAAACCCGCACTCGTCGCAGAAATACTGAGCCTCTTTTTTCTTCAATAAATAACGATAAAAAGGAAACAACATTGAGCATTCGATTTGACGATCAGGTGGTGATTGTTACCGGTTCCGGTCATGGTCTCGGCAAGTGTCATGCGCTGGAATTCGCACGCCGCGGCGCACGCGTGGTCGTAAACGATCTCGGCGGGAGTCTCGATGGCACCGGCGAGGGGAGCGACGCCGCTCGCGAAGTCGTTGCGCAAATCGAGGCTGAGGGCGGTGATGCGATGGCGAACGGCGCCAATGTTACGGACTACAGTCAGGTTGAGGCGATGGTGTCCGCAGCCATCGATCAATGGGGCCGCGTGGACGTACTCGTGAACAACGCGGGTATCCTGCGCGACAAGACCTTTGGCAAGATGGATCTGGCCGACTTTGCTGCCGTCGTCAATGTGCATCTGTATGGCTCGGTCAATTGCACCAAGGCCGTCTGGGGCAAGATGTGCGAGCAGGAGTATGGCCGCATCGTCCTGACAACATCGTCGAGCGGGATTTACGGCAATTTCGGGCAAACAAACTATGGTGCCGCGAAAATGGGCCTCGTGGGCTTTATGAACGCATTGTGGCTCGAGGGCCAGAAATATGGAATCAAAGTCAACGCATTGTCGCCGATTGCGGCCACGCGCATGACTGAAAATATTATGCCGGAACATATTCTCGCAATGCTGCAACCGGAGGCAGTTACACCCGCGGTCATATTCATGGCAAGCGAAGATGCGCCGAACCGGCAAATCATCGCAGCAGGTGCCGGCGTGTATGCAAGGGTTGTCATCCAGGAAACGCCTGGGATTTTTCTACCCGTAGACCAGCGTGACGCCGAACATATTGCTGCAGCCTGGGAGCAGATCGCGAATACCGAGGGCCAGGTCGAGTTGCAGGTGGGCAGCGAACAAACCACGATACACGTTGGCAAGGCTGCAGCGGCGCTCGGCATCAAATTTGAATAGGAATCCAAAGTGAAAGAAGCAGTCATCGTCTCAACCGCACGTACGCCGATCGGCAAGGCGTATCGTGGCGCTTTCAATAACACCGAGGCGCCGACCCTCGCGTCGCATGCAATACGTCATGCCGTGGAACGTGCAGGTGTGGCACCGGAAGAAGTCGACGACGTCATCCTGGGTTGCGCGATGCAGCAGGGGTCGAGCGGCCAGAACACCGCACGTCAATCGCTGTTGGCAGCAGGTCTGCCAGTCACAGTGCCCGGCATGACGGTGGACCGCCAGTGTTCGTCGGGAATGATGGCGATCGCAATTGCGGCCAAGCAGGTACTGGAAGACAACATGTCAGTAGTTGTAGGCGGCGGCGTGGAATCGATCAGTCTTGTGCAAAACGAACACTACAACCGCTATCGCGCAGCGGATCCCAAGGTGCTCGAGGCAGCTCTCGACATATATATGAGTATGCTCGACACTGCCGAAGTGGTGACGAAGCGATACGGCATTTCGCGTGAGCAGCAGGATGAGTTCGCACTGCAGAGCCAGCAACGAACGGCGGCCGCTCAGGAAGCGGGTGCATTCGACGACGAAATCGTCGCGGTGACCACAACCAAAGGCGTCATGGACAAGGAAACGAAAGAAATCAGTTTCCACGAAGTGACACTGGAAAAAGATGAGGGTAACCGTCCGCAAACCTCGTTGGAGGGCCTCGCCGGTCTGCAGCCTGTGTTTGAAGACGGCAACATCACGGCTGGCAATGCCAGCCAGTTATCTGATGGCGCATCGGCCGCGGTCGTCATGGATAGCAGGCTGGCGGAGAAGCGCGGTCTTGAACCGCTTGGCATCTATCGCGGCATCGCGGTCGCCGGTACCGAGCCCGATGAAATGGGCATCGGCCCCGTGTTTGCTGTTCCGAAACTTCTGGAGCGCACCGGTGTTGCGATGGATGATATCGGGCTGTGGGAGCTGAATGAGGCGTTTGCCGTCCAGGTGATCTACTGCCGCAACCGACTTGGTATTCCGAACGAAATTCTGAACGTCAACGGTGGTGCTATTTCGATCGGTCATCCCTACGGCATGTCAGGAGCACGGCTGGTCGGTCATGCATTGATCGAGGGCAAACGACGCAACGCAAAATTCGTGATCTGCACGATGTGCGTTGGCGGCGGCATGGGCGCTGCCGGGTTGTTCGAGGTCGTATAAAAATGGGGTCAGAGCCCTTTTATCCTGCATTTTGCCTGCGACGAGAAATAAAAGGGCTCTGACCCCATTTTTCTCCGGCTCTGATCCCATACACCCATTTCTCCGGAGGCTAAACCTTGTTACGCGCCCGGCAAAAGCTTGGTAAGTATCAAATACTCGGACGAATCGCGTCAGGCCCACTCGCGGACGTCTATCGCGCATCGGACACGATTCATAAAACACGGGTTGCATTGAAAATTCCGAAACTGGGCAGCGCTATCAGTCACGAGGATTTTCTGCATGAAGTGCAGGTTGCATTCAAGCTCGATCACCCGAACATACTGAAGGTGCAGGACGCCGGTTTTGTCGATGGCAAATTTGTCATCGCGATGGAACTTGGCACCGAGTCACTCGCAGACCGAATCGTGCGACGGATATCGATGGCAAGTGCACTGGAAATTGCGGAACAGGCGCTTGCAGCACTCGCACATGCGCATGAGAAAAAAATAATTCATTGTGATGTCAAGCCGGAGAATTTCATCCTGTTTCCAGGCAACCGGTTGAAACTGGCCGACTTCGGATTCGCCAAAATCAGTTTGCGAACACTGAAAGCATCCGGTTCAGGCACGATCGCTTACATCTCGCCGGAGCAGGCGATGGGCCGGCCCAAATTTCAATCGGATGTTTTTTCCGTGGGTCTCGTGTTGTACCGGCTGTTTTCCGGAAAATTGCCCGAATGGCCGTACAAGTGGCCCATGATCGGCAACGATCAACTGAAGGCAAGAATCCGGCCGGAACTTGCGGAGATGCTGCGTAAGGCTATTCAACTCGATCCGGCTGATCGCTACAGGAACGCGATCGAGATGTACGCTGCATTCGAAAAACTGCAAAGTCGCGCGCGCCGACAGCGAAAAGGACGCAGACAAAACGGAGGGCGAAAATCGGCCAGGTCCGGGTCGTCCTGGCGGCAATTGCAATGGCGCGAGTTCCAGAGGCAGTTCAGGTCGGTGCTGGAAACGCGACACCAGTGCCGTCGTTGCGAGGGACCGGTGTCTGAAAGCATGCAAGCATGTCCCTGGTGCGGCTTCGACAATCCGGCGCGCGGCACCGTGACCCGCATGCCCGCGCACTGTCCGCGGTGCGAGCGCGGCGTCAAATCTGATTGGGACTATTGTGCCTGGTGCTACGGCCGGGGCTTCGAGACTGAAACCAACCGGTATTTTCCGGACAAGCGTTACGTCTCACGATGTGCGAACAGCCGATGTCACGGACCTCTTATGCCTTTCATGCGTTACTGCCCGTGGTGCCGCAACAAAGTCAAACGCCCCTGGAAAATACCCGGCAGCAAGAATAAATGCCGTGCATGCAAATGGGGAATTGTCGGGGAATTCTGGAATTACTGTGCGTGGTGCAGAGAACCGGTGCAGCGTGAATGACGATCGCGTGAACTCGGCTAGCGGCGGAATGATTTTGCTGGACGGCGCCGAGGCGCCGGACAGGCTTGAAATTTCTGTCGGCGGTGGTGCCCTGGTCGCATTTTCATGTCCCGCCCCCGATAAGGAATCACCCAACGAGGATGCCGTCGCCGCTATTCCGTGTGGTCCGGATGCGGCTGTGCTGGTTATCGCTGACGGGGCCGGCGGACTGCCAGCAGGCCGCCGCGCATCTCACCTGGCAGTGCGTTCGCTCGAGAAATCATTGAATGAGGCGATGTCGGACACGATGTTGTTGCGTACTGCGATTCTTAACGGCATCGAAGCCGCGAACCAGGCGGTACTGTCGCTGGCAAACGGTTCCGCAACGACCATGACTGTCGTGGCAATTGAAGGGCTGCTCGCACGCACCTACCAGGTCGGTGACTCCGAGGCGATGGTTGTCGGCCAGCGTGGCAGGATAAGGTCGCAGACAATGGCCCATTCGCCGACCGGCTTTGCCGTTGAAGCAGGATTTCTCGATCAACGCGCCGCGTTGCATCACGAGGAACGCCATCTGGTGTCCAATTTCATCGGCACCACCGACATGCATATTGATATGGGAATCGCAGTCAAACTCAATCCTCGTGACACCGTTCTTCTCGCGAGTGATGGCCTGACCGATAACATACACGTGCATGAAATCATGGAAATGATTCGCAAGGGTCCGCTAGCCGACGCCATCGATTCGATTTCGAGCCTGGCTAGACGAAGAATGTCCGCGGAATCCAAACACCAGCCGAGCAAGCCCGACGATTTGTCGGTGATCCTGTTCCGCAAACCTTACAAAGGTAAGACAATGCGGACCAGAAGACCTTCGCCCGGATGATTTCTGGCGCTGATCGTTCCGCCGTTAATACGAACGGCGCGTTCGGCTATCGCAAGTCCCAGTCCGGAGCCACCGGCTTTGTTTGATGCCGCAGATTCGCGTGTTCTAAAAAACGGCTCGAACAATCTGCGCAGATCCTCTTCATCGACGCCTGGCCCGCTGTCCCTGACTTCAATCACTGCACTTTCGTCGTCCTTTCTCAGGTGAATCATTACCTCACTATCAGGTGGACTGTGATGAACTGCATTGCGCACTATGTTTTCGATCGCACTGGTCATCGCTCCGGCGTGCCCCAGAGTGACCGGTGATGCGTCAATCTGCGCTACGACAGAAACACCATCGATGCCTTCGGCCTTGCATTCGTAGTTGACGTTTTCAACGACTTCGCGGATCAGGTCGGCAAGGTCGGTCGGCTCAGGATCCGTGTCGGGGCTCGCATCGAGTTTCGTGTAACTCAATATTTGCCCGATGAGGCCGTCCAGGCGTTCTGTTTCATTGTCGAGGCGTTCCAGTTCCGGCATGTCTGCATTTTTTTGTCTAGCCAGTTCGACCGCGACACGCATGCGTGCCAATGGGGAGCGCAATTCGTGAGAGATGTTTCTTGATAGTTCGGTTTGTCGCGTTGCGGCTTGCTGCAGGTTCTCAGCCATTGAATCAAAGTCCCGACCGAGCATGCCAAGCTCATCACGGCGTTTGCCGACAGATTCCGCAACGCGAACATCAAGATCCCCGCCAGCAAGCGCGACGGTAGCGTCCCGAAGTTTACGCACTGGTCCCGATATGGCGGTCGCCAGGAAGAAGGACACGATGCCGCTTACCAGCAGCGCAACAGCGAACAACAGCCAGCGGGCATCAGCCGCGGTCCAGACAGAATGCGAGGCGCGAGATGGAGTAACAAAAAATGTGTATACGCTGCCGTCTGCGGCGACCAGCTGCGGTTGCGGACGCGAACGCCGCAAATTGCGCGGATCGCGATCATCGAACTGATGCCTGCGCAGGTGTTCGCGATGCCGGCGGAAAACCCGGGTTAATCCGAATGGGACTCGTCGATCAAGGATGTCGTGCCCGCGTTCATCGAGAACAAAGATCGTAATCGCACGCGATGTCGGATTGCCTCTTAGCCAGTCCGTCAGTCCTTCGCGGCCGCCGGCCTCGAGTGCGGCGCTGGCTCCCAGCATTGAGTCGCCAATTTCAAAGTTCTCGATCGCTTCACGCATACGTTCCGCGTACAGGAACCCGGCAACGCCTGCGGTACCGATCGTGACCACGATTATCAGCCAGAACGACAGGAAAATTCTCAGTAACAGGCTACGCACGGCTAAGATCCGGGAATCAGCAGGTAGCCGATGCCACGCTGGTTTTGAATGGTTTCATTCTTGTTACCGGCGCGCTCAAGCTTGCCCCTGAGATTACTAATGTGCGTATCGATGCTGCGGTCATACGGTAGCAGTCGCCGACCGAGCGCACGTTCACTGAGTTGTTCCTTGCTGACAACCTCTCCCGGCGTTTCGAGAAGACTTTTCAGGATTTCAAATTCGGTGCCCGTCAATTGCATTGGTTTGCCGTCAACGGTGGCGCGGTGGGTTCGCGTGTCGAGTTTAATGCCGCCGAGCTTCCAGTGTCGCGTTTCAGTTTCCCGCGGCTGGGCACGCCTTAGAATTGCCTTGATCCGGGCGAGAAGTTCTCGCGGATTGAATGGCTTTGGCAGGTAATCGTCGGCGCCGAACTCAAGGCCGATGATTCGATCGATATCATCGCCTCGTGCTGTCAACATAATGACCGGCACCTGGCTGCCTTGACGGATTTTCTTGAGTACTTCAAGTCCGCTCATGCCCGGCAGCATGATGTCGAGGATCAGGAGATCGAAGTCATCCGCGGCGAAGGTATCGATCCCTTCCTCGCCCGTATTGCAGACCGTCACCTGCAGGCGATCCATCGCCAGAAAGTCGGATAACATGAGGCCGAGTTCCTGATCGTCATCGACGAGCAATATACGCGCAGTTTTTGGCAAATCAGTCATAAGGGAAACTATCGTCCGCCAAAGCAGTGGGTCGCGCAACGGTACGCTCTGCCTCCTTGACAATTCTTGGCAATGCCAGTGCCTATGCTGACGTATACGGACATTCGGGGCGCTAATCTGCCTGCAAGTTCAGCATGACTGGCTGATCCAACCCAAGTAAAACCCGACACTGGAGGTAATCTGATGATCAATAAATTCGTGACCATGGCCACTGCTGTGATGATGTGCACGGCAGCAGGTACGTACGCGTTTGCCCAGGATTCAGAAGGTCAGGAAGGTAAACGTCATATGCGCGGCGCAAGCCATCGTATGCATCACGATGGCTTCGGCGATCCGGCACGCATGCTGGAAATGATGACCCGCCATCTTGAACTTGACGACACCCGGTCACAGACAATCGGCAACATCCTCGAGGCCGCAAAGCCTGATATCGACGCGCTGCGTGAACGTGTGCAGGCTACTCGCAAGGCAATGCGTGAGCTCGATGTCAGCGATCCCGGCTATTGGGACAAATTACAGACCCTGTCTACCGATATCGGCGCACTGACTTCGGAAGCGGCCCTGTTGCACGGCAGGTTACGTGCCGATGTTTTTGCCGAATTGACGCCCGAGCAGCGTGAGCGGGCGGCCGAAGGCCGCGGCCGAATGCGCGATCGGTTTCGTCATGGTGGCGGCCGTCACGCCCCCGAATCTGCTTCGACAGAGCCTGAGTGAGGTACACGGCAGGTCGCGGGGCCTGCCGTCCTTGCAAGCACTCTATGTAAAGTCAGTCCGCAACGAATCACAAAATCTGCTCGGAAGGAATGCTGCCAACTCCTCGCCGTCATTTTTAGGACCAATAAAAACAAAAGGATAGGCTGGCTTACTGGCCCTACCGTCGGTATTCGAATGTTGCATTTTCGGACCACGTGCAAAACTGTTGCGAGCGTGATTCTCGCGTATTATGGTCACAGTGAATCAAGCCCGGGCGACCGGGCATTGGGGCCCGGGCGACAGGCATCAGAGTTCCCGCAGACCAATGGAACTTAACGCTTGGACGGGCTATCCAAGCAGACATAAGTCGATTGCGGCGACGGGATTCGAACGCCTGAGCCGGGGTCGATTTTGGGCAAACGAACAGGCATCCAAGGCGGTAGGGCTATGCAATCAATTAGCCGAAATAACTCGATCTATTCACGGATTTGTGCTGGCGCTGTCGCGCTTACTGCAGTCCTCGTTCTCGGCGGCTGTGCAGTCAGCTATTCAGGCAGCAGTGGTTCATCCGGCGGCGCATCGGGCGGTTCGTCAGGTGGCATGTCAGGCGGTATGTCGGGCGGTTCTTCCGGTGGTTCCTCCGGTGGTTCCTCTGGCGGCTCATCGGGTGGCATGCAGGGCGGTTCTTCCGGCGGTTCCTCTGGCGGTTCATCGGGCGGCATGTCCGGCGGTTCTTCCGGTGGCTCCTCTGGCGGCTCATCAGGTGGCATGCAGGGCGGTTCTTCCGGTGGCTCCTCTGGCGGCTCATCAGGTGGCATGCAGGGCGGTTCTTCCGGTGGTTCCTCAGGTGGCTCATCGGGCGGCATGTCCGGCGGTTCTTCCGGCGGTTCCTCAGGCGGCTCATCCGGCGGCATGTCCGGTGGTTCATCGGGCGGCGGCATGGAGGGCGGCGGCATGGAGGGCGGCGGTGCTGGCGGCGGAGGCGGCGGAATCCAGGGCGTAAGCGGCCCGGTGCGCGGTGCAGACGGGCCTGGCGGCCTGTACGGCGAAAGCGAATGTGCAGACACTTACGGCGGAACCGACGGTATCGGCGGTCCGGCCGGCAATTGCCAGGGTCAGGCAGGCGCTGTTGGCCAGTATCCCGGCGAGAGTAGCGCCGAACGCAAGGCCAGGCTGGAAAAAACACTCGAAGAATCGGTGGGTGGTTTCGATGAAGTTCTGGCTGACGAGCAACGTGAAATCTCGACCGTTGGCCGTAACACCGAAGGCTTTGGTGGCTCAGGAGGCGGTGGTGCGGGGTCCGGCCGCGTAGGTCTTGGCAAGCAGGCAACCGGCGGCATCCAGGGTGCTGCGGGCGAGGTTGCAACTGTTGCGCAGCCCCGCGAACCACGCGAAGCATCAATTGGCGAATTGAGCGAAGAGCAGATTCGTGAGCGAACCCCGGAGGATATTCCGGACCTGGTCAGCGAAGACATCGTTGCGAGGCAATTGCGCGAGGCGGCGCTTAGCGAGGATGATCCGGCATTGCGCGAGCGGCTTTGGGAGGAATACCGGCTGTATAATGATCTTTGAGTTGCGGATCGCTGGACCGGGCAGGGACAATCAATCTTGATATGAAAAAAAATAAGCTTTTACTGTTGCTGATCAGTGTGAGTGCGTTCCTGAGCACCGGTTGCACCGTATCAGAAGTCATACACGCAGAGAGAACCGAGCTGGATGTCGCGTCACTGCAAATATCGGAAGCGATGCTGCTCGATGTCGGCATCATGAATTTCGAGGCAGGCGTTCCGGAAAAAAACGATGTCGAAAAAACCCGCATTTATCCTGAAGTGCGGATGGCAGAGGCCAGGTATCTTCCTTATCACCTGAAAACCACGTTGCAGGGCACCGGCTTCTGGGGCGCCGTGCGCGTCATTCCGTCGGAGTATGCGTTTACAGATGTCATGCTAAGCGGAGTCATTGAAAAGTCCGACGGTGAGTTCGTCACGATTCGCGTCAAAGCGGAAGATGCGCTGGGCCGTGACTGGTTCGAGCGTTCCTACACGATGCAGACCGGTATTTCCTCATATGCGGAATATCGCGACCGGTCCCAGGATCCGTATCAAAAGGTCTTCAACGATTTTGCCAACGATCTTCGGGCACATGCGTTGACGCTGACGCCCAGGGAAATCTCTCAGATCCGGCAGGCATCTGAGCTCAAGTTTTTCGCGGACATGGCGCCGAATGTCTACCAGGATTACCTGGCAGAGAACGGAGCGGGCGAGGTATCCATCGTGCGGCTACCCGCAGAAAACGATCCGATGGTAGATCGGCTGCGGCAGATACGTGAACGGGATCGCCTGGTCATCGATACCCTGAACGAGCATTACGCAAACTTTTACTATGGGATCGCGCTGCCATACGAGGGCTGGCGCAAGCGGACCCGCGAGCAATCGATCGCTTACCGGCAAGTCAGGCGTTCGGCCGCGATGCGCGCCCTGATTGGCGCGGCCGTGATTGCAGGCTCGGTGCAGTTCGAGCCGAGCACTTCGAGCTACTCTCGTTACCGGGCGCAATCCATTGCTCAATCCGTTGCAATCAGCAAGGGCATGAATACGATCATGAACGCCTTGAGGCAACGATCGGAGGCGAACATTCATCGCGAGGAAATCAAGGAATTATCGGAGTCATTTATTGCGGAAGCTGCGCCGATGGTATTACAGGTACAGGGTGAAACAATGCGGCTCACCGGTACAGCGGAAGCCCAATATGAAAGCTGGCGCAAATTACTCCGCGAGATCTATGAAGCCGAGACCGGCTTTTCTGACGCTATTGAGGTCGGAAATCCCGCCAGATCGACCCAACCAACCGGGTAACTGTCAGACCATCATCTATGCGGGTGCTGAACGAAGGTACGCGGCTGGCGCAAAGATATACGCTGATACGCCGGCTCGGCGCGGGTGGAATGGCGGAAACCTGGCTGGCCAGCGATCGCCAGACTGCTTCCCGGGTTGCGCTCAAATTCCTCGCCGCCGCTTACACCGGGAACGCGGCATACCGGGACCTGCTGCACAGGGAATGGCGCATCGGCAGCAACCTGACGCACGCACATATCGTGCGCGTCTTTGAATTTCACGACGATCCCGATGGTGCTTATTACAGCCTTCAGTTCGTCGGCGATGTTGATCTGGGCGCCCTGTGTGGCAAAAACCCCGATGAAGTGCTGCGGCCGGTTGGTCTGATCGCGGATGCGCTGCGTTACGCGCACGCCAAGGGTGTCGTGCACCGCGACATCAAAACCGCAAACATATTGCTCGATGGCAGCGGTGCGCCCTACCTGATTGATTTTGGTATTGCGGCGCTCCCGGCTGAGGGTGACGGGGCTGGCGGCGCTACCAGAATCAGCGCAAGCCCGCAGCAGATTGCCGGCGAAGCGCCGCAATCTGCGGACGACATTTACGCGCTGGGCGTTCTGATGCACGAATTGCTGACAGGTTCGCCGCCATCTGCCGGCGATCCCATCAGTTTGACCTTGCCTGATGGCAGCGCGGCGCCCACATCGATCAGTGCCTTGATCAACGACATGCTCGCCAGTGATGCTGCGGCCCGTCCGTCGGCAAAAGAAGTTGCGAAACGGCTCAATGATGCCGGCTTTGCCGCGGGACCGGCGCCCAGGCGTTATCTCGGCGATGCACCGGTCATGCAGCACGATGTTCCGGAATCCATTCAGCCGGTTCGACGTGAACACCGGCCGGCGGTTGATCAGGCCGCAGCGCAAAAGGTTTCCAGTGGTGTATCGCCGAAATTCCTGTTGGGCAGCCTTGCGGCGGCGCTCGCAATTTTGCTTGCTGTCATTTTTGTGTTGCCGTCGATCGTCGATCAGAAACCTGCTGAAACGGCCGCCGAAAACTCCCCCGGTGAGCAAGCAGGTGTGACTGATGCGGAAGTCGGGGACGAAGCGGGACCGGCGGCAGCACCGCGATCGTCAACAGTTCCCGGCAGCGGGGACACCTCGTTTAACGAGAGCACCAGCAGAAATTCCGGCAGTGAAGGTGCGCGAGTCAAAGCCGCTACCGATGCGGCGCTCGGCACCCTGTTATCCAGGCTCGAGCGCTTGCGGTACAGGGCCATTGACCGATGGGGCGGCCAGCCCTACCTGGACGCAGTCGATATGTATGCGCAGGGTGACGCCAAGTACCTCAGCAGGAATTATGCGCTGGCGGGAGAGCGCTATCGAGAGGCAACGCGCATGCTGGATCCGTTCTTCGATCGCATCGACGAAGTCTTCGCGGAAACACTGGCCGCTGCCAAGGAAGCGTTTGCGGCGGCGAATCCCTCCGAGGCGATCCGGCTTTTCGATCTCGCGGCTGCAATTACACCCGGACATCGCGAGGCCGAAGCGGGCCTTAAACGCGCGCTTAGTCTCGAATCTGTGCTTAATCTGACCGCTCAGGGCGCGCAATTCGAAAAAGATCTTGAACTCGATGCAGCGAAACTGGCGTTTGAGAAAGCACTTGAGTTTGATGCCCTGTGGGAACCGGCGGCAGCAGGGCTTGAGCGGGTGCGCATTGCCATCAAACAGATGTCGTTCGACATGCGCATGACCGAGGGTCTCGATGCGCTGGCGGCTGCCGACTTCGCGAGCGCGCGGGCAGCGTTTAATGCGGCCAGGATTCTGGATCCGGCATCGAGGCAGCCCGCGGATGGGTTACTGCAGGTTGATCAGGGCATCAGACTCGCTAACATTCAGCGACTGGAGCGGGAGGTCATTGCGCTGGACGAGAACGAGCAGTGGGAAGCAGCAGTCGCCGTATACAAGGAGATTCTGGGCATAGATTCCGATCTGCAATTTGCGAAACAGGGACTGGCGAACGCGACTTCGCGATCCGCGTTGCACAATCGGCTGCAGGCCCTGATCGACGACCCTGATACGCTGAGCGATCAGGTGAACATGCGGACTGCGACCAGGCTGCTTCTGGACGTTGCTCGCGTGTCGCCAATGGGGCCGCGCCTCGAAGACCAGAAAATTGAATTGTCCCGGCTCCTGAAACGGGCCGCGACCCCGCTACGGGTTCAGTTGATTTCAGACAATGTGACGGAGGTTGCAATATTCAGGGTGGGGCGATTCGGAACCTTCAGCGCGAGAGAACTCGAATTGCGTCCGGGGGTGTATGTTGCGGTTGGCAATCGGCCAGGGTACCGGGATGTGCGGCTTGAATTCCGCGTCGCGCCGGAGATTGAAATGAAGCCAATCGTCATTCAATGCGAGGAGCGGATTTGAAAATCACCTCTGTCATTATCAGGGACAGTGAAGGTGAGCGGAGACTGGATATCGAGCAGTTGCCACTGCGTCTCGGTACCGGCACCGATTGCGAAATTCGCTTGCCTGGACCGGGTAGCGGTGCCGTCGCATTGCTGGATGAGCTGGATGGTGAGCCTTTTGTACAGCCCGTAGGTCGTGGCGCCTCGATGCAAATCAATGGCGAGGAGTTGCGTACTTCCCGCAAGTTGGTGAGTGGCGATGAGCTTGAGTTTTTCGGGACCAGGATTGTCGTTGGTGAGCAGGATGAAGCGATATCGCTGCACATCCGGCTTGAAGAATCGGCCTATGTAACCACGCCTCCGGAGTTACCCGATTCCTCGGGGCAGATTGCCAGCGAGACTATCGCGCCGACCGCATTTCAGCGTGCCAGCGGAACGTCAGCGATTGATGTCGAACAAAGCAGTGATCGGTGGCGGATCGCTGTCGGCGCTGCGATCGTGATACTTGTCTTGATTTCATCGTTGTTGTTTACGTCAAAGTCGATTCAGTTCGACGTTCAACCCGGCGATCCGGACAGCCTGTCCCTGGAGGGCGGCTGGTTCAATCTTCCGTTTGGCGACCGTATTCTGATGCGGCCCGGAAGGTACACGGTGCATGTCAGCAAGCAAGGCTATTACGATGTTGCACTGGATTTCGAAGTTGATGACGCACCCAGCCGGACTGTCCTGATCGAGCTGCGCAGGTTACCAGGGCAGCTGACGATAAGCACCGATCCGGCCGTAGAGGCTATTGTTACCGTGGATGACGCCAAGGTTGGCCGGGCGCCGTATGGCCCGCTGGAACTCGAGCCGGGAACTCATGCCGTTACCGTGACTGCCGAGCGATTCCTGCCTTATGCAGAGCGTCTGCAGGTACCAGGTCTGGGCAAGATTCAGCAACTTGAGGTGCAGCTGGTGCCGCAGTGGGCCAATGTCGAGATCTCCTCGAAGCCGCCTGGTGCAGCCGTATTTCAGGGCACGACGCAAATCGGTCAAACGCCGATGCGCCTGGAACTGCTGGAGGGCAGCCACTCGCTGAGCCTTATCCTCGACGGCTTCAAAGCCTGGGACGGCACGCTCGAAACCCTCGCCAATGAAGACCAGGTATTGCCGACGGTGCAGCTCGAACCTGCCAATGCAAAGTTGCAGGTCAATTCCATTCCGCGCGGCGCCAACGTCACGGTAAATGGCCGTTATCGCGGGCAGTCGCCGGTCACGATCGCCCTGTCACCCGGCGTCAACTACGAAATCGGTCTTTCAAAAGCCGGCTACGGCACGACGGTCCGCAAGATTCGACTCGAAGCTGCTGCCTCGGAAGAGATTACGGTAGACCTTACCGCGCGTGTCGGCGAGGTTACGGTCGCGGCATTGCCGGGTGACGCGACGATTTATATTGATGGTCGTGCGCGTGGCACCGGGACCATGACATTGAAGCTGTCGTCCGCACCACACCGCCTTGAAGTAAAACGTGATGGCTATCAGACCTTCAGTCGCAGCGTCACGCCGCGACCGGGGTATCCGCAAAATATCCGGGTACGGCTTAAGTCCGATGCGGAAGTTAAGGCACAGAGTGTCGCGAGCACTATTACAAATTCACAGGGGCAGGTATTGCGGCGTGTCGAGCCCGGTGGCTTCAAGATGGGCACGTCACGCGCGGAGCAGGGCCGGCGTGCGAACGAGGTGATCGTGCCTGTCCTGCTGACCAGGCCTTTCTATATCGGTACCAAAGAAGTGAGCAACCGCGAGTTCCGGCGATTTCGGCAAAATCACGATTCCCGCGGTGACCTGCATGTATCACTCGCCGGCGACCTGAATCCTGTCGTCAACGTGACCTGGGATGAAGCGGTTGAATATTGTAATTGGCTCAGTGCCCAGGAGGGCCTTGACCTCGCGTACAAGAAAGTATTTGAACGATGGCAGCCAGTACAGCCGACGCCGAACGGCTATCGTCTGCCCACCGAAGCCGAATGGGTCTGGGCAATCCGCTACCAGGGTCGCTCAAGCGCAACGACTTTTCCCTGGGGCGGCAGAATGCCGCCGCGCCGGGACAGCGGCAGCTACGCCGGAAAATCGGCCAACGCGCTCGTACCCTCGATACTTCCTGGCTATGACGATGGTTATGCCTCGACGGCACCGGTCGGTACTTTCGCGGCGAATGCGCTCGGCCTCTATGACGGTGGCGGCAACGTTGCCGAATGGGTGCAGGATTACTATTCTGTGCCCACGCCGGGGCAAACGGAGCCGATGATCGATCCACAAGGACCGCAGCGGGGCGCGAATCGCGTCATCAGGGGGTCGAGCTGGATGCACGCGGGAATCTTGGAGCTTAGAATGGGCTATCGTGACTTCGGCAATCGCGGCCGTCCGGATGTTGGATTCCGTATTGCCACAAATATACAGTGATAATATTGAGACATTTCAGCCAGGCATGGGTCCAACAGGACAGGAATCACGAATCGCGAATACTATGCCAAAATCCCTGATAATCCTGCTCCTGGCGCTGTTTCTATCCGGTCCCGCGTGGCCGCAGGAAGACGCATCCGGCAGCGAAGCTGCGGAGCCGGTGACCACCGAGCCGGAACAGGCCGACGAAGCGGATGACATTATCGATCCTGACTTTGACGATTCAGACCTCGACGAGCAATCCTACGAGGATGATGACGATGATTTCGTGCCGTCGGAAGAAATTCCTGCCGACGAGCCTATCGCGTTTCCGTCAAATATCTGATTTGCCATCGATGATTCTATTACCATCGGATTTTCAGTCTGAGAGTCTTAATACATGAAGAAAAAAAACATCCCGGTCGAGTTTGTGTTTCAGCTCTTTGCGCTGATTATCGCGATTATCGTTGTGCACGCGTTTTACGTGTCGATCGTGCGGCCGAATGCCGCAGAAGCGATCGCAGCGCAGGCGATCGAGCGCGAAGCGAACCCGGATTACGTGACGGAAAGGTCGACCTGGGTTCTGATCAAGGATATGGAGCAGGAGGCGTGTTTTGTGCTGATGTTCTGGGCGCTGGCAATCATGGGATACAAGACAAAGACGATCCTCGCTGAGCGGGCGCTACTCGATGTTGATTTGATTCCCATTGCCGAGGGCATGCGGATCTTGCCCGAGGATACACGCGAGTTTGCGCGCCAGGTACAGGCGCTTCCCGATGCAGGGCAGAAAATGTTGCTTCCGCGCGCATTACTGAACGCGCTGCGCCGCTTCAGCACGACGCGCAATATCCAGGACGTAGCAACCAGTTCGAACACGATTCTTGAGTCCGAGGCAGACCGCCTCGAATCGGAACTCTCGATGATTCGTTATATTTCCTGGGCTATCCCGTCGATCGGCTTTATCGGCACGGTGCGCGGTATTGGTGAAGCACTTGCCCAGGCTGATAAAGCAGTGAAAGGCGATATTACCGGCGTAACCCAGAGCTTAGGCGTTGCCTTTAACTCGACCTTTATTGCATTGTTGATAAGCATTTTCCTGATGTTCCTGGTTTACCAGTTGCAGCTGTTGCAGGAGCGCCTCGTCTTTGACAGCCAGATTTACATTGATGACAAGCTGATTCGTCACATGAAATCCGATTAGCAATAAGTGGTTCCTCGATTGACTCGTCTCGCGATACATATTAACGACGCCGGCATCACGCTTCTAAACAAGGATCAGATTGTCTACCGCGAGCCGGGATTCGCGATGCTGGGTGACGACAAGCTGACGACCGGCAACGAGGCGTTTTCAAGAGCCCGCATGGATCCGCGTCGCATTCAGAATCGATTCTGGTCGGAGCTCGTTACGGAGCCGCTTGGCGATTCACGTTTTGCCCATCTAAGTGCCGCGGATCTCGTCAGCCGGCAACTCGAACAATTGTGGCGAACCGGCGGTTCTGGTGTTAGTGAATTGTATGTTGCAGTGCCCTCATATATGAATTCGCAGCAGCTGGGCCTGTTCCTGGGCATTGCCGGCGAGCTCAAGATGCCGGTCGTGGCGATGGTCGATGCGGCGGTCGCAGCGACTCGACGCGAATATCGCAATGCAGTGCCCGTGCACATCGACATGAGCCTGCACACCACGACACTCACGAGACTGACGCAGCAAGGCGCGGTGCAATCGGAGCGATCCGAGGTGCTCGATTCCTGTGGCATCTATGCGTTGTACGATTGCTGGCTGAACACGATTGCTGAGGCCTTCGTGCAGCAATCCCGTTTTGATCCGCTGCATTCCGCTGCAATGGAGCAGACGCTCCTGAATCGCCTCGGTGGCTGGCTGACCGAGGCGGCCCGCGGTGATCATGTGGAGATGGAGCTGGAATTCTCAGGCGTGACTTACACCGCAAGCCTGGAGTCCCTGAGTCTGATTGGAGCTGCTTCGCCTTTTTACCAGGAGATAGCAAGCAAGCTGCGCACGATCTTCCGTGCCGGGGAGATCCCTGCTATCCAGGTAAGCGACCGTATCGCGCGTTTGCCCGGGCTGACGGAGATGCTGAAGGCGAGAGTTGGCGGTGAGGTGTTTGTGCTCGAACCGGGCGCGACGGCGCGCGGCACCCTGGCCCGCTGCCCAAAGAGTGCGGACGATACCAGCGGCGTCAGCCTGATCCGGCGATTGCCCTGGGATCAGACTGCTGTCGAGATCGGGCAGCACACTGCCGATCGTTCGGAGGCAGGCACTCCAACGCACCTGCTGCATGGCCACACGGCCCATGCAATCGGGAATTCAGCCCTGGTTTTGGGGTCTCAGGAAGGAGAGGATGCGCGCCAGATCACGCTGGCCTCCGATATGCCGGGCATTTCCCGCCGGCACTGCTCGTTGCTGCGAAAAAACGGGCAATGTGTGCTCGAGGATCACAGCAGATACGGCACATTTCTCAATGGCCATCGAATTGATGGCTCAACGGTGCTGCAGGTGGGCGACGTATTGCGCGTAGGGTCGCCGGGCTTTGAGTTTCAGCTGATTACGACGGACGATACTGATGGCTAGGAAGCGACGACCCATGGAAGTCTTCAGCATGTCGTTTCTCGACTGCATGAGCTGCGGTTTCGGCGCCGTTATTCTGTTCTTCATGATCATTAACGCCCAGGTTATTCAGGATTCGGAGATCGTACCGGAAAGATTGCAGGCAGAAACCAACAAACTCGAATTCGAAATACTCGAGCAACGCAAGAACCTGGTCCTTGCGCGGAACACGATTGAGGAACTGAACGACGAGAAGGCGACGGCCGACCAGCAGATTGCGCAAATTATTGCACTGCTCGAGAAACTCAAGGTGGAACTCGAGAAGTATGACCTGGTAACACTCGCGAAAATCCAGCGGGTGGAGAAACTGCAATCCGATATCGAATCACTCGAAGAAGAAAAGAAGCGCCTGCTGGCGCTCGAGCAGGAGCGTGAAAAAGAGGGCACTCGCGTGCGCTCGTTTACGGGTGATGGAGATCGCCAGTACCTGACGGGGCTGAAGGTAGGCGGCGATCGCATTCTCATCCTGGTGGACGCCTCGGCCAGCATGCTTGACCGCAAGATCGTCAATATTCTTCGCCGCCGCAACATGTCTGATGCGGTAAAACTGCGCTCACTGAAATGGCGGCAGGCAGTCGCCAGTGTGGACTGGCTTTCGGCGCAGTTTCCGCTGGAAAGCAAGTTCCAGATTTATACATTCAATACCGAGGCAAAACCGGTACTGGAGGGCAGCGAAGGGGTGTGGCTCGAAGTCGGTGATGGTACCCAGCTTGACGAGGCTATTCGCATTCTGCGCCGCACAGTGCCTCAAGACGGAACCAACTTGAAAGCTGCCTACGAGGTGATCAAAAGCCTTCGTCCGCTGCCGGACAACGTCATTCTGCTGGTCGACGGACTGCCAACGATGAATGCTGCTGAAGCAAAGCGGGGCATGGTGACCAGTTCGGAAAGGTTGCGTTACCACTATGAGGCAATTGACGAGGTGCCCTCGGGCGTACCGGTGAACATTCTCCTGTATCCGATGGAGGGTGATTATTTCGCTTCCATCGCCTACTGGCTGCTCGCATACCAGACGGGCGGCGCATTCATGAGTATCAGCAAGGACTGGCCATAGCCGCCAGGAACTGAACATGGCCAAACGTAACAGAAATATGGAAGCGTTCAGTCTGTCATTCCTGGATTGTATTTGCTGTGGATTCGGCGCGATTATCCTGTTGCTGGTACTGAGCAAAATCTACGAGCCGGCGATTCTCGAAAAGACCGAGAACGATCTGAAACAACTGATCGCAGCATTGCAGGAGCAGCTGTTCGATATCCGTGGAGACACCGTTGAGGTCAGGCGGGAACTTGGCACGGTGCAGCTCGATACGTCCGCAACAAAGATGCACCTGCAGACGCTGCAAAAAGAGCTGAGCAAGGTCCAGGGCCAGTTTGCCCTCCTTAACATGGACGATCCGGCGCTCAACATAGACGAAGGCGACTTGAGAGCCGCGCGTCAGCGACTGACGGAGGAGATGCTGAATTTACGGCCGTTCCGGCGTGCTCGTAACGATGCGGTAGGCGGTATACCGGTCGACAGCGAATACATCATTTTTGTCATAGATACATCCGGCAGCATGCAGGCGAAATGGACCTGGGCGGAGCAAAAGCTGGCGCAGGTGCTGGACGTCTACCCGAAGGTCAAGGGACTGCAGATCATGAACGACAATGGCAGTTATATGTTCCCGCAGTACGGAGGTGCCTGGATTCCCGATACGCCGCAGATGCGCGACTCGATCAAGGCCCGTATGCGTACATGGGCGCCCTTCAGCGACAGCGACCCCTCCGATGGCATCATCTATGCCATTAAGACGTTCTGGGCGCCAGACAAGAAGATAAGTATCTATGTTTTCGGCGACGAATTTCAGGGAAATTCCATGGAGGCCGTGTTGCGCGAAATCGACAGGGTTAATGTCGAGGACGAGAACGGTGACCGGCGCGTGCGCATTCACGCTATCGGTTTTCCTTATAATTTCTCCGGCACGCCGCCGCAGAGTTCGCAGAGATTTGCAGGCCTCATGCGCGTGTTATGCGAGCGCAACGGCGGCACCTTCGTCGCTCTAACCGAGCGCGTTCGGTAGCAGGAACAGCTTGTGGGAGCGGCTTTAGCCGCGATTCCTTTCTTCACCCAACCGTAGGAGCGGCGTTACGTACAGGATGTACTTATGTCGCGGAGCACATGGATGTGCGTGAGCGACCGAGCCGCGATCATTGCGCAATCTCGTAGGAAGAGTACAGGCAAATTCGATTCGGGCGAATTGGTCGACGGCTAAGTGTGATAATCGGCATCTGATCTTACATGCGGTGTTGGATGAGATTGCACCTTGAGCGGCCGCTGTCCCGGTAGCGGTCACCCACGACCATTCATATCAACGTCGGAGAACGGCCACACTGGCGGCAGGATTCCGCACCAACTTTGCCACATTTTGACTCGATGATAGAGTGACCAGACAGCAAGACATAGGAGGATGACGTGGCTTGGGATGTTGTCGATTTCACTTTCTTCGGTGCCATGCTATTAGGCGTTGGTGCCATCTATTGTGCGCCGTCAGCGCCCATGGGACAGATTTAGTTCTCGTTTAAGAGAGTGTTTTTGTTCATCCTAACCTAAGGAGTTGAGAGCGAAGGTTCTGCGAGAAAACTCTTTTGTAGTAGTCGGGGAATCCGATAATGATTGCGGGGCTTCCCGTTCCTTCGATCAAATAATCGAGCTGAAACTTGCCCGATTCAATCGGGCCCCATTCGGAGGCGTATTTGGGGTCCGATTGGGCGCCTGCACTGTTCGCAAATGCCAAAAATGCGAACATCAGGGCTGCACCCACCCACGCCGGTTTCCGTTCGATTCTCCATCCAGGAATAATTACCATCTGTATGGTTCTCCCGCAGTTCGCGATTAGTTACAAGTTACAGGTAGTTATAGATCATGGTGAGGAGAAATGCTTGACGTACCCCGGTCCAATAGACACTTCCTGGCATCGCTTCGAATTGCAGTGCCACTTTTCATCACAATTGATCACCACGCTGACATATTCCTGACCTCTTAGGCGTTGTATTCCGCCGTGTAATTGATTCCGACGGCAGCCACCTGGTGTGGCGCTCAATCACCGGAGGAAATCAAAATGCGTAACAAGATTATATTGGCTGGACTCATCGCAACACTGACAGCGGCTCCGACCTTCGCCGGGAGCACATCGAAGGAAGAGGGCATGGGCGTTGGCGTCGGAGCAGTCATCGGCGGGTTTGCCGGTGGCCCGGTTGGCATCATCCTGGGTGCCGCGTTCGGTGCCAAATTGGGCGATGCAATGCATCAGCGCGATACGGAAGTGGAGCGGCTGTCCGCCTCATTGCAGGGATCGCAACACCGCGTGCAGAAACTGGAACGGGACATCGATGCGCTCGGCGGCGACCTCGAGCGCATGCAGGCAGAATCCCGGCCCGAACTGCTGAGTCTCCTGCAGGCGGGCATCGAAATGGATCTGCTGTTTCGCACCGATGAGCACGTACTTAGCGCTACGACCGGCTCGCGACTGCAGCAACTTGCCGCCAGCCTCGCAACGATGCCGGATGTGTTCATACGGCTGGACGGTTTCGCAGACGAACGCGGTAATGCCGACTACAACCAGAAACTGTCGGTACGACGCGCACAGCACGTCATGCATGTCCTGCTTGCTAATGGTGTCTCGGCTAACCGAATCAGTGTCAAGGGACACGGCGAATCGCCGGCGGCCGACGACAACGTCGACAGTTTCGCATTCGAGCGCAAGGTCAGCCTGACGCTGTACATCGAAGACTCACCCTCATTTGCGTCAAACCCGCAATAGCAAGCGCTCCCCGCGACTCTTCACAAGAGTCTCCGCCTGGCCGGCCCGTTACGGGCCGGCCTTTTTTGCTCAGTTCACCGACAATCCGTATAGTGCGCGTTCTGCTGAAACCGATACCTCACCGATGATTGATTTCGCTGACAGAAAGTGCAAACCGTGTGAAGGCGGCGTCGCCCCCTTGTCCTCAGCGCAGGCCCGGGAATCGCTGAAGGCTTTGCACGCGAACTGGAAATTGAGCGATGATGGAAAATCCATTGTCCGCGCATTCGATTTTCCCGCATTTAGCCGCACCATCGCGTTCACCAACGCAGTCGCGTGGATTGCGACTGTCGAGGGACACCATCCGGAAATGACTGTCAGCTATAGTCGCTGCGTTGTGGCGTACAAGACCACGGCGATCGGCGGCTTGTCCGATAACGACTTCATCTGCGCGGCGAAAATTGACCGCATTGCGGCAGATTCCTGACATGGTTGACTTCAAAGATGTCGAAGCAGCAGCGAAACGACTGGCGCCGGTGACAGTTGAGACACCCTTGCTGAGGTCATCCGCGCTCGACGAAATTGCCGGCGGCACGGTATACATCAAGCCCGAGAATCTGCAGGTGACGGGATCATTCAAGTTTCGCGGTGCTTACAACATGCTGAGTCAGCTTACCGCTGATGAGGCGAAGCACGGTGTTGTGGCTTTCTCATCCGGAAATCATGCGCAGGCTGTCGCGGCGTCGGGAACGATGCTCGGCATCGACACGACAATCGTCATGCCCGAAGACGCGCCCGCCATAAAAATCGAGAATACCCGCCGGCTTGGCGGCAAAACCGTTCTCTATGACCGATATTCGGAGGACCGCGAAGCGATCGCCCGGGGAATTGCGGCCGAAACGGGAAGTGTGGTTGTGCCGGCTTTCGATCATGAACGAATCATTGCGGGGCAGGGCACTGTCGGGCTCGAGCTGATGCGCCAATGCGCGGATTTTGGCGTGACGCCGGACCAGGTACTGGTCAGTTGCAGCGGTGGCGGGCTGATTTCAGGCACGGCACTTGCTGTAAAGACGATGTCGCCGGAGACGAGCGTGTACCCGGTCGAGCCGGAGGACTTCGACGACACGGCGCGCTCACTGATTTCCGGCGAGCGGGAGACCAACGATCCCGGAGCGCGTTCGATTTGTGACGCGCTGCAAACGGAAAGGCCGGGTAAGCTGACATTCGCCATAAACCGGAAACTGCTCGGCGTAGGGCTTGTCGTGAGTGACGGCGAAGTCAAGGAAGCGATGCGGTTTGCGTTCCGTCAGCTCAAACTGGTCGTCGAACCCGGCGGCGCAGTTGCGTTGGCCGCCGTGCTAAGCGGCAAGATCGACACACGCGACAAACTGACAGTAATAGTTTTAAGTGGCGGCAATGTCGACGCTGAAATGTTTGCGGCGATTCAAAAAGAGTTGTAGGAGCTCGCTCCCAATCCTCCTACATCGAAGAGAACACCTTCGTCGATCGGTGAGGATTGATCTTTAGAAATATCGCCAGGAAATGAGCTTTCGCCCGGTGGGCCAGGCGCCTACACCGCGCTGGTACCGGGCTTGCGAAATGGGGTCACGTTCGTTGGCTTTTCAAAGACACCAGATTCCGTTGGATCGTAGCGCCGCTCCCGCCAGCCATCGAGCCATTCGATAACTTTCTCCAGTTGTTCCATGTCCTGACGTACCTTGTGCGGTTGCATATCGCAGATGCCGATGCCTTTCTCGGCTGCGTAGACATAATTCTGACTGTCACGCAGCACCGCGATGATCGGTATGCCCAGTGAATCGAGAAAATCCATCAGTTTCTCGAAGCTTTTGGTGTTTTTCCGGGTACGGTTTGCAACGACGGCAAGCTTGCGATCGCGGCGATCGATCTTCGCAACCAGCAGCAGGTCTGCAATGCAGCGCGAGGCCGCATGAATATCGATGGAAGATGGTAAAACTGGGACGAGCACGCTACAGGCATCGCGCGTCATCTCACGAAAGTCGTCAGGAGTAAGGCTTGCCGGCAAATCGACAATCAGGTTCCTGGTTTCGATTGGCACGCGTAATTGCCAGCTGCGCGTCGCCGCCATCGTGCGTTTGTAGGCGGCGATGCCATGTATCTCCGGCAGAGATTTCGGCCTCCGGTCGAGCCATAACATCGTCGATCCCTGCGCATCGCAATCCATGATGGCGGGTACCGGTCCTTTCCTGGCGTAATAGCTTGCAACGTTTGTAGCCAGCGTTGTCTTGCCGCATCCACCCTTGGGGTTGATGACGACGATCTTATTCAGGTTGTCTCTGTTAGGTGTGATCAGCATCGCTTGATTTCGATTGTTCGACTTGTTCCAGAAATTGGATTTGGCGTCAAATCGGACCTTAACTGTGTGATATTTGCCAAATCAGTTCCTTGATGCGGTTCACATACTACGGGAAGCGGACAAACTATGAATCCACGGCGCGATGAGATTTTCGTACCAGCGCCAGGCTGATACCCCCCAGTATAAGGGCGCCCGAGGTCAGTAGCCTCAATGAGACTGGCTCGGCCAGCAAGATGACACCGCCGGTCGCTGCGATCGCGGGCACTGATAGCTGCACCAATGCCGCCTGCATAGCGCTCAGGTAATTCAGTGCCGCATACCAGATGACATAACCCACTCCGGATGTTATCGCGCCCGAGATGACTGCCAGCAGGATGCCGCGGTCCGTGAGGTTGGCGCTGGTAACCGTAATGGCGGTCAGGATGATGACAAAGGCAATCGAATACACGAAGTTCGAGCAGGTCGCGACCAGCGCATTGGTTTCGCCGCGGCCACGTATGGAGTAGACGCCCCAACCGATGCCTGCAAGCGCCATCAGGGTTGCGCCGACGGCTGGTGGTGCTTCGATGCCGGGAATCAGGAGCCAGACCAGGCCACCAAAAGCCAGCAACCAACCCAGCCACTCGGAGACATTCGGCCGGTCTCCGGACCACAGCGCCATCGCGATCATCGTGCCCTGCACGAAGCCAAACAGGATCAATGCACCGGCGCCAGCACTCAAACTGATATAGGCATAGGAAAAGCAGACCGCATAGATGAACAGCACGAGAGCCGAGGTCCAGCTGCCATGCTCCCGAACTGACGATTTATTGCTTGTCAGCCGGACGATCAGCAACAATGCAAGGGCGCCTGAGAGCAGGCGAATGGATGTAAAACTCGCCGGATCAATTGCACCGTCTCTTAGTGCCATGCGGCACAGGATCGAGTTGCCGGCAAATGCGAGCATCGTGATGCTCGTGTAGACAATTGCGCGGAGCTGCGGAGAACCCACACTCATATTAATGGAACGCACTGGCTGCCGTGCCCGTGCACGGCAGCTAATTGCTGTTACTCGGGGGGCTTCCGCAATTTAAGTACAAAGCGATCCGTGTTGCCGCGAAGGCCCTCGGCAAAAACGCTCTGCGTGTGGTCGTCAGCCGGGTTGGCAAGAATATTGGCGTCCCCATCGACCACGAAACCTGCGGCTTTTGCAGTTTCAATCGCCAGCGATTTTTCGACTCTATGCAGTGCGGCGTTGTCGGCGCCAGCCACTCCGGCGTGATCGATGATGCCGAAAACACCGCCGGGCGTCAGGGCGCTGTAGATCGCCTGCAGCGTTGCCAGCGCCGCCTCGGGGCCGCGGCTGTTGTAGATATCGTGGAAGTTCAGTGCGGTGATTGCGGCGTCGAAGGTCCCGGCGATTGCCCCAATATCCTCAAAGCCTGAGTTCATCCTCGAAACATTCGGCAGCCGGTTGCCGGCCAGTCGCGCGCTGATTGCTTTCTCGTTCGCGCCTTCCCGCATTTCAAGTATGACCGACGGATTCTGGGCGACAACATGTCCGTCAGGCCCAACGGCCAGCGACAGGACTTCGGTGTACCAACCGCCTGCGGCGATGACGTCCAGGACACGCATGCCGGGTTCGATGCCCAGGAATTCAATGATTGCTGCGGGTTTGCGGCCGGCGTCGCGAGCCCGGTCTTCCGCCGATCTCGAATCGCTCGCCAGCAAGGTGCGCAGATCTGCGGGCGCCTCGGCCATCGACTCGGCAGCCGGCGGTCCTTCCGGCTCGGATTTGCTGCAGGCAGCCAGTCCGAAAAGCACGATAAATGTAACGGTAAGCAGTGATTTATTGGTCATTCGTATTCTCCGCCGGGATTGTTCGAATTGTGTCGGGCCGCTCAGAATACAGAGGAATGCCGCCTGCAACAATGCCGATTGAGTTATATCAATCAGGATCTTTGCGGATATTCTGCCCAAACCGGCAATTCAGTGGAATCACAGGACCACTCGGCTTTTGAATCAAAGAATATTCGGCCGCTTGGCTCAATATCAGGATTGCTGTCCAGGCTGCCGGCCGGGATGACAGCTATATTCCGCTCCAGCGCAACACGCGGCAGCGGGCTGCCACAGTTCTTGCAGAACATGGTTCTGAATCGCTCCGCATCTGGTACTTTGTAACTACCAAGCAGCTCTTCGCCCGCAGTCCACTCCGCAGCGTCAGGATTGAGAATGATATTGCTGGCGTGACCGGTGCCAGTGGATTTGCGGCAGCGACTACAGTGACAGTGGTAAAAGAATTTGAATTCCCCTGAAATCTCGTATTTGACGGACCCACAAATACAACTTCCTGAATATTTTTTTGACGACACCGGACGCTTCCTCGAGTGTAAAGGGAGCATCTTAGCCTATACGAGAGCGGTCCAGCGGACGATAACACACCGTTAAAAGATTGCACTAAAGATCAATCCGCACCGTTCGTCGCGGCGATGATTATCAATGTGGGCGGATTGGGAGCGAGCTCCTGCGAGACGTGTCTACAATATCACTTCGTAAGAGCCCGGCTTACCGGGCGATTGGACGCGATCTAGAACATCTCGCTGGGATCAGGCTGATCGTCGGCAGTACTGTCCCTGCTGGCGATGTAGTCACCGGTAACCATCTTGTCGTAGCTCAGCCCCGGACCAACCATCGGATAGACGCCGGCGTTCGGATCGATAATGACTTCGAGAAATGCCGGGCCCGGGAAATTCACGAACTCTTCGATAACTGCCGGCATATCCTCTTTGTGGTCCAGTTTGCGGGCAAACTCAAAGCCATCGGCTTGGGCAGTCTTCACAAAGTTTTTGCGGCGCAGCGATTTATCACTGCCCGACATGCGGCCCTTGTAATACAGATGCTGCCACTGCCGGACCATGCCGTCGCCGAAATTATTGAAAATAATTATCTTAACCGGCAGCTCGTAGGTGGTCGCCGTCTCGAGTTCGCCGATATTCATACGCATGCTGCCGTCGCCATCGATGTCGATGACGAGCCGGTCCCGCTGCGCAAACTGTGCGCCAATTGCAGCCGGCAGGCCGAAGCCCATCGTGCCCATGCTGCCGGACGTCAGCCAAAGGCGGGGTTCCTTGAAATCAAAGTATTGCGCAGCCCACATCTGGTGCTGGCCGACACCGGTGGATATGATGGCTTTGCCGCCGGTATGCCGATTGATTTCCTCGATGACGGCCTGGGGCTGGATTAGTTCGCTGTCACGGTCGAAATTCAGGCAATGTTTTTTCTTGAGCGCCGCAATTTCATCGTGCCAGGTAGAAAAATCTTTCTGGAACCCGATACGTTGGCCGTAGGCGAGCATATCATCAAGGTCTTGCCGCATTACGCCAATGTGATGCCAGTTGACGCTTTTGACCTTCCCGATTTCTGACACATCAACATCGAAGTGAGCGATGTTTTTTGCATTAGGTGCGAACCTGGGCGGATCGCCGGCAACCCGATCGTCAAACCTGGCGCCGATAGCAATCAGGAAATCACAATCTTCGACGGCGTAATTTGCGAAAGCCATGCCGTGCATGCCGAGCATGTGTAGTGAGAGCGGGTGTGTCGTGTCGCTGGCGCCCAGGCCCATCAATGTTGTCGTCACTGGAATTCCATAGGCGTTGGCAAGATGGCGCATTGCCTTGGTGGCGTCGCCGTTGATGACGCCACCGCCGGCATAAATGAGCGGTCTTTCCGATTCGGCGAGCATCTTATAAAAGCGTTCGCAGGCATCGTCGCTGAGCCTGTTGTCGATGACTGCCTGCAACCGGCTGCGATAGCCGGTCAGTGGCAGCGAACCACCACCGGTAAATTTGCCTTCCCAGTTCTGCACGTCCTTTGGTATATCGATGACCACCGGACCCGGCCGGCCGGTGCGGGCGAGCTCGAATGCGGTACGCAGTGTGGCCTCCAGCCGGCTCGCATCGGTGACCAGGAATACGTGCTTGGCGATAGCGCCCATGATTGCCGCAACCGGCGCCTCCTGGAACGCGTCCGTGCCGATTGCGTGAGTTGGCACTTGCCCGCAAATAACGACGATCGGTACCGAATCGGCCATACAGTCGCGCACTGGCGTAACGGTGTTGGTTGCGCCCGGCCCCGAGGTCACCATGACTACCCCGACTTTGCCGCTGGCACGGGCGTAACCTGCCGCCATGAATGCGGCACCCTGTTCGTTAGCGGGCACTATCAGGGGAATGGGCGATGAGCCGTCGGCCCGCCGGTGCAGGTCGTTGTAACGAAAGACAGCGTCGAATGTGGGCAGGATGGCACCACCGCTGTAGCCAAATATTGTGTCCACACCCTCGTCTGCCAGTACCTGAACGATCATATCGGCGCCGCTCATTTGTGTACCAGCCAGCGGGTGTTCCGGATGCAGGTTTGCGGGCCTAAGCGTTGCCATGATCTGTTTCAAAAAGTCACATAAGTACTGGATTTTCGACGAGTGTTTACTAAATTTTATTGCATTGCAATACTCCGGTGAGTACGCGACCATCCGCCGGGTGCTCCAGGTGCATTAGTTACATACGAATTTATATTTTATCGGGATTGAGCTGGCAATGAGACACGTAATTTCGGTGCTCTTACAGAACGAGGTGGGTGCCCTGACCCGCATGACCGGGCTGTTCTCCAGCCGCGGCTATAACATCGATTCGCTCAACGTCGCGCCGACCGATGAGCCGACGGTATCGCGGGTGACGATTGTCATATCCGGCTCGGACTCGGCAATTGCGCAAGTGAATACGCAGCTCGCCAAACTCGTAGATGTCGTGAATATTCACGATATGACGCTCGGAGACCATTTCGAGCGCGAACTGGCCATCGTCAAGCTGAAGCTCGCGACCGGTGGCTATGCGAAAGTGCTGGCGCTTGCCAGGAAATTCGGTGCGGAAGTCCTTGATGATTCGCAAGCAAGTTGCACCGTGCAACTGACCGGCAGACTCGCCGAAATAGATGATTTCATTGCGTCCGCGGCGTCGATTGGCGAAGTCTCAGCCGTCGCGCGTAGCGGCAGCGTGGCAGTGTCGAAAGGCGAGGTTACTTTGTCATCCTATGTTCGACATCATCGTTTGACCGGTTAGCATTTTGGGGACAGTTTACTTAATTCGTAAATCACTGGATTCGTTTCCCCATGGCTGAATTCGAGCAATTAAGTAAACTGTCCCCAAGCGGTCAGACCAGGCCCTGATGTCGCACGCCGGATCTGATTACGACGTCGTCGTGGTTGGCGGTGGCATCAACGGTGCCGGCATCGCGCGGGATGCAGCGCTCCGGGGCTTAAGCGTGCTCCTGCTCGAGAAAAATGACTTTGGCAGCGGAACCTCGAGCTGGTCGAGCCGCCTGATTCACGGTGGCCTGAGATATCTCGAGCACGCCGAGATACCACTGGTTTTCGAATCACTTCATGAGCGCCGCCGGCTGCGGCAGCTTGCGCCGCATCTTGTCAAACGGCTACGACTGGTTATTCCGATCTACGAGCAAAGCCGGCGCAGCAAACTGCTTATTCGCCTTGGCATGATCGCATACGACCTGTTATCGATCGGCAAAAATGTTCCACGCCACAGGATGCTGAGCAGGGGTGAACTCATCGAGGCGGAACCCGGAATCAACAGGGAAGGGCTTAAGGGTGCCGCGCAATACTTCGACGCGCAAGTCACCTTCGCCGAGAGACTGGTGCTCGAGAACATTATCGGGGCAGCGGAAGCTGGCGCCGACGTCCGCAATTACTGTCCCGCCATCGGTATCAATGTCAGCCAGGGTGTCGTGCATAGCATTCACTACTTAGAGTACGGAAGCGCTCAGGAAACGGAAGTCACGACCAGGCTGGTAATCAATGCTGCCGGACCATGGGTCGACCGGGTTCTCGCGACAGTCAACCGGGAAATTCCCCGCTTCATGGGCGGCACCAAAGGCAGCCACATCATTGTTGGCCGTTTCGAGGGTGCGCCCGGGAGTGCGTTCTATATCGAAGCAGCGGCAGACGGCAGGCCGTTTTTCATTATTCCCTGGAATAAGCAGTACCTGATCGGCACGACCGACATCCGCTATCACGGAGATCCTGCAGATGTCGCAGCGAGTGAAGAGGAGATTCGCTATTTGCTCGACGAGACCAATCGGGTTTTTCCCGAAGCAGATTTGACTTTCGAGGACATACACTTTGCCTATGCGGGTGTGCGGCCGTTGCCACTCCGCGACAAGGGACCGGAGTCGGCGATTACCCGCAAGCACATCATAAAGAAGCATCGCCGCGTGGCAAAGGGCCTTGTCTCCATTATTGGCGGCAAACTGACGACTTATCGAAACCTGGCGGAACACGTCGTCGATCTTGCAGTACGCTGGCTAAAAAGCGACACGGGCGCTTGCGAGACACGCACGATGCCGTTGCCTGGCGCGACCGGTATCGAAGCGGCCCGGGAACATTTATGCGACTTGAATTACTTGTCGCAAAATGGGGTCGAACGCCTGCTGAGAATCTACGGTGGCCGTGCCAGCCAGATCGCCGCGCTGACCGCTGAGGAGCCTCACCTGGCACACACGGTGGATGACGAAGGATCAGTGCTTGCAGCAGAGGTGGTGTTCGCGCTGCGTCACGAATTCGCAGTAAATCTCACAGATATCGTTCATCGCCGTCTCATGACCGGGCTATCGGCTGACCAGGGTCTGGGCATTAGCGAAGAAATTGCAGCGATCGCCGCACGCGAGTCGAACTGGAGCAAATCAGAGAAGGAACAGCAGCTGGCTGAATTGGGGAAATACAATGCGCGTCTGCGTGTCAATCCGCTGGCGTCTGCATAACCAGCGGCTCTGCCTGTCGCCAGGTAGGAGCGGCCTCCGGCCGCGATTCCTTGTCATTCGCGGCGGGGACGCCGCTCCTACGGTCGATCGCAACCCAGCCATGGCAGGAGCGGCCTTTGGCCGCGATTCCTTTGCCGATTATTGTCGACCTTCGACGACGAGGTTGACCCCGCTGCGGCCAAATACATGCTTGGTGAATATCCCGTAAACATGGCCGCAGTTATCACAGTGGGCCACGTAATACCACGGCGCATTCTGCCGCGATTGCTCCTTACTCGGTGTCGATACGATTTTTTCGATGCCGGATTCACCACAATCGGGACATTTTGGATCTGCCATGAAAAACTCACCTGAGATTGATCAGCTGTTAACACGTTGTTGACGAGAATAACCCGACCACTTCGGATTATCATCCCTGTCAGCTTTGATTCGACTGACTAGCAAGGGTTGCAAATGAAAATCACTTTTTTCCGGGCAATGCCCGTAATCATTTCGCTGTCAATCGCGATGCAGGTCAAGGCTCAACCTACCGAGCCGGAAATAAACAACGTGAGGCCGCGCATCGGATTGGCGCTGGGCGGCGGCGGTGCTCGTGGTGCCGCGCATATAGGTGTGCTCAAAGAGCTGGAGCGTCTGCGCATCCCGATCGACGCAATTGCGGGTACCAGCATGGGCGCCGTTGTTGGCGGTCTTTATGCGTCGGGCAAAACCCCCGACGAATTGCAGCAACTGATAGAGTCGCTGGACTGGGCGGATGCCTTCGCTGACCGATCGAAACGGGAACAACGGAGCTTCAGGCGCAAACAGGACGACGCCGCGTATCCGATCCCGTTGGAGCTGGGCTTGCGGGACGGCAGCCTGCAACTTCCGAAAGGTCTCATCCATGGGCAAAAGCTGTCGCTGATTCTCCGCGAGCAGTTGTTGCACGTTTATGACGTGCATGATTTCGATGATCTGCCTACGCCATTCAGAGCGGTGGCGTCCGACATTGAGACCGGTGATGCCTATGTGCTGTCGCATGGCGACATTGAGCTGGCTATTCGCGCAAGCATGTCAGCACCCGGGATTTTCTCGCCGGTCGTTGTCGATGGTCACATGCTTGTCGATGGCGGGCTTGTCGGGAATGTCCCGGTGAGCGTAGTGCGCGAAATGGACGTCGATATCATCATCGCCGTCGATGTCGAGTTTCCGCTGTACCCGCTGGAACAACTCCAGTCTGCGCTTGCGATAACGGAGCAAATGCTCACCATCCTGATTCGCAAGGAAACCCGTCGGGAACTATCGAGACTGCGCGATGCCGATATTCTGATTCGTCCTGATCTTGGCGGGTATGGGTCGACAAATTTTCAGGATATTGCGCAGACGATCGCACCGGGCGCTGCAGCGACGATCGCCATCGAAGACCGGCTCAAAGAACTCTCGGTATCCGAAGACGAATACCGCGAGTTTCTGGCAGCGCGCCGAAGCCCCCCCGGCCCGCCTGCAATCATCGATTTTGTTCGAGTGATCGAGGACGGACATCCGGCCGATCGCTTCCTGACGTCGCGGATACGGACGGAACCGGGTGACGCCATTGACGCTTCCCGGCTTGCCGATGAAGCCGGCTACCTGTTCGGTCTCGAGCGCTACGAGCAGGCCAGTTACCGCCTCATTCAGGAGGCAGACGCGACGGGAGTAGAGTTTGAAACCCGCTCGAAGAGCTGGGGCCCGAATTTTCTGAAGTTCGGGATTTCGATTGAAGATGACTTCGAAGGCTCAACCGCATTCAATGTAGCCGGCCGCCTGACACGCACTGCGATCAATTCGCACGGCGCCGAGTGGCGAACCGACCTGCAGATCGGGACTGATCCACGGCTTGAAACGGAGTTTTATCAACCGCTTGGCAGGGGCTCGCGATTCTTTATTGCGCCGCGTATCGCATTCGAGCAAAGCAACATAAATACGTTCAGCGGTGACTCCAGCATCGCGCGTTATCGAATCGGCGAAGTCGAGGCGGGGTTGGATTTTGGCCGGGAACTCGGTCGCTGGGGTGAGTTTCGGCTCGGCGCATTCCGTGGTAGCGGCAACGCACGCCTGAAAGTTGGCGATCCCGCTTTGCCGAATTTTGATTTCGATGCAGGCGGGGTTCGTGCACAGTTCGCCATTGATACTTTCGACGATGCGCAGATCCCCAGGAGCGGAACTCAATTCAATGTCGAGTGGCTGATATCGCGCCCAGGATTCGGTGCGGATAGCAATTTCGATATCGTTGAATCGTCGATCGAGACAGCCTGGAGCTGGAACCAGAATACTCTGCGGTTCGGCCTCGAGTATGCGACCACAATCCAATCGGACGACCTGATTCAGAACTTCTTCCCGCTCGGTGGGTTTCTGCGCCTGTCAGGACTCGAACGCGGTGCAATAAGTGGGCCGCACCTGGGACTCGCCCGAATTATTTACTACCGGCAAGTCGGCGAAACCGGGGGTGGTCTTTTCGATATACCGCTCTATTTCGGCGGTTCAGTTGAAGCCGGCAACGTCTGGCAGTTCCGGTCTGATATCAGCGTCGATTCACTGCTCCTGAATGGCAGCCTGTTTGCCGGACTTGATACGTACCTGGGGCCGCTTTTTCTTGCAGCCGGATTCTCGGAGGGCGGTTCTACCAGCTTCTATCTGTTCCTCGGCGCGCCACAACGCCGCTAGGTGTGAAACACAAGATCGCCCGCTCAGCGAACGATTTTTTGCAGGACCTGGGTGGGGTTGTCGGTAGTTCGGTAATAACCGTGCCGTTGGGCCATGTTGTCGAAAGCCTGGTCACGCTCAACTTCACTGGCGTACCAGTGAACACGTTGCCAGTCGTTGCCGAGTATCTCTGAAAACGTATCGCCGGGTGGCAGCGATACCGTGATGCCGAATTTTCTTTCGGCATCCGCCTTGTCAGGGTCTACCAGGTTGTGTCGATGACAGAAGTCCATTCCAGATCTCATGTAACAGGCATTGCGTTGGCTGCGCAATCATAACCGACATTTCCGGCCACTCGTGAACTATTCGGTCTTTCGGTCTCCCGCGCCTTCCCTGTCCTGCCAGCCAAGAATCCTACGGGTGATGAGCAAATATATTGGCTTACCAGTCATCATCCAGAGCTTCGAGAGCATTGACGGGTTGTCGAGAATCGTTTTTTCACGGCTCGTCAGACGATCCGGGCAGTAGGTTCGTTTATGTTTGAGCAGGTGACGAATGTCTTCACGCGCCAGGATCCGGAACAACGGGCCGCGCCGGCGCGCGGACCACGACAGCTGAAAATCGATAATGGCCGGTCTGCCGTCGGCTGTCAGCAAAAAATTCGGTTCCTTGCCGAGGTCGTTGTGAACGACGCCGAGGCGATGCATGCGTCGAATGACCCTGGCTGCTGCGTGAAAATAGGCGATATGCCCGGGCCGCCCTTCCTGCATCGGCACGCCGTCCACATAGGATCGATCAAGCGTGCTCTCGTCTGCTCGAATAAGCACGGGAATGCCCTCGAGTTCCTCGAGTACCGCAAGCGCACATGCCTCCCGGGCCAGCAGGCGCCGGGCGATCCAGCGGACAGCAACGGGCGCGTCGCGCGTGTCCCTCCGTATCAGCGGGCCAGCCTCCGAGTGAATCAGCGATACCCGCCCGAATATGTCTTTTTTCAACAACTTGGACTTGAATGCTTGCAAAATGCCACGCTCGCGTTTTGAATGTCTGGCATGGGTCTGCGCCCGCCATACCGGCGACGCGTACAGAGCATTCAGAGAATACATCAGTGACGTCCGCTGCTGTCGCATTAGCTCAGGATTGATGTCAAGGCAACGCAAAATAATGATACGAACAATGATATTCGCCCGCTTAGGAAGGGCTCCTACAACGGGCGATGATCATGGGTCGCTTTGATTGATGAATGAAAAACCGGAAAATAATTCGTCGGCGGCGCTCGATAAAACTGGTGAGTTTTTCAGTGTCGGGCCGCCGCTACATGCAGTAAAGCCTGGCTATGTGCGCCGTGCAGCCGATGATTTCCTGTACCAGACGCTGGTTGCCGGCAACTATGCGCATATCATTGCGCCGGACCGGACAGGCAAATCAAGTTTGATCGCGGCGACATCGGCACGCCTGCAAAACAATGGTTTCAAGGTTGCCGTGCTCGATCTCTCACAAATCGGCGAGCGCGACGGCGCATCCGATGCCGGCCGTTGGTATTACAGCATTGCCTACCGTTTGTTGCGGCAATTGCGGCTCAAGGTTGATCTCCAGACCTGGTGGCAGGACAACTCTATCCTCAGTAACCGGCAACGCCTGGTCGAATTCTTTGCCGACGTAATCCTGCAGAACATTCAGGAACGAATCGTTGTGTTCGTCGATGAGATTCAGTATTTAGCTGACTTGCCGTTTGATGAGCATTTACTTGCCAGCATTCGTGCCGCACATAACGCGCGAGGAACTGAGCCGGAATTTTCCCGCCTCGGCTTCGCCATGATCGGCGAATGCGATCCCCATAGCCTGGCGCTTGGTCCCGCAACGTCGCCGTTTTTGATCTCGCAAGAGATCAAGCTGAGTGATTTCTCGCGTGAAGATCTCAACATATTCGCGGCGGAGCTTGAGCTCTCTGTTGCGGATGCCGGGCTGGCGCTTGATCGCATCTTTGAGTGGACGTCGGGCCAGCCGTACCTGAGTCAGAAACTTGCACGATCGGTTGCCCGCGAACAAATCTCGGGCGATATCAAAGGCCATGTTGACCGGATCGTCATGCATCAACTCGCAGGGCGAGGTGCAACGCGCAATGAACCGCACCTTAGTCATCTCCACAGGTTGGTCGTTGATGACAAAAAGAATTACGAGCCACTTCTGAATCTCTATGGACGGATTCGCAAGGGAATCAGGGTAGCTCATGATTCCCAGTCGAAAATCCAGCGGCGCCTGATGGCAACGGGACTCGTCGTAGCAAATGACAGCGGCGATCTTGCGGTTCGAAACAAAGTATATGAAACCGTATTTACAGCCAGGTGGGCAAACGAAAACCTGCCATTGCACTGGCGAGGACCTGCGATTGCCGCTGTCGTCATAATGTTAGTGACGGCGATACCGTTCGCCTATACGCAGCTGCTGCCGAAACCGTACATGCGGGTCATGTCGACACCAACGTTCGACCTGGAGACGATTTCCGACGCCTATGTAAACCTGCGGTCATTCCCGGGGCACGCCGATGCGGCTGACCGCATGTTTCAGTTAATACTCGAAGATCGAGCGGGGCAGGCGGCAGACCGTAATACGATTCTCAATGTTTCCAGGTTCGCAAGACTGTTGCCGGAATCAAACGAACTTGCAGATGGGTTTCTTGCTGATTACTGGGATCGCCAGGTCGGTGCTGCCATGCGGGACGGGAGACGCGACGACGCATTGCTCGCTTCCCTGGAATCACTCGTAGTATCAACGCCGGCACGTCGCCGTCGTGCGTCGACGCTGGTTGGGGACGACTATTCCCATCTGCTGGCGACGAATCCGGTACAGGAAGCGGATGGCCTTGCATTCGATGCAGAGAAGATGCAGCTGACGTATTTCACTGGTGCACAGATATCGCAATGGTCGCTCGTCGACCAGTCGCTGGAGGCGCGTGAACCCTGGACAATGTCGGCGCTGGAGGTAACACCGCTGGTTCGCCGTGTTGTCATCGTTCGGGGGGGGCTCGCGAATCGCGTTGGGCTTACCGTTAACGTCAGCCATGCGCGGCTCGACGATATTCGAATGAAGTTGATTGCGCCTTCCGGCCGCACAGTCGAACTGGCTTTTGACCAGCTCGCGTCGTCAGCTAACGACGAGATTCGTATCAGCCGCGAGCAACTTTCGCCCTTGATCGGCGAGCCGTTGAATGGTACCTGGAGTCTGAGTCTCAGGGACGAGTCCACCGGCGTGTCCGGGCATCTGGTTGGCTGGAATCTGAGTCTGAATTCACAGGTGGTCGTTGAAAATTTCGAACGTGGTCTCGACATCCCGGACCCGGTCGAAATAGCGTCCGAAAATCTCTGGTTCAGTCCCGATGGCCGTTACGCGATCGCCCGCGCATTGCAAAGTGACAGCGCGCGACTGTGGAATCTCAATTCTGCCGAAGCGGCGAGGACTATTGCGGTACCGGCCAATGAGCAAGTCCTGGGTCTTAGTGTAAATGCCGAGTACCTGGTTACCACAACGCAGGACACCATCAATATGTGGCGAACGACAAGCGGCCGCCGGTCGGCAGTGCTCGATGTCGGCGCAGGCGGCACTGATGCTATTCTCGGCGCCGATGGTGAACACCTGCTGGTACCACGCCGCAGTGACATAGACACGCTGTTTGAGTTGTGGTCACTCTCCAGCGGCAGAGTCGTCGCCAAACTCAGTGTTGCAGGAGCGCCGGCGCTGGTTGCAATGGATGCGACAGGCAAGCATCTTGCCGTCGCCGATTACGATCACGCCGTTCGTATCTGGGATATTTCCGCAGGGGAGCTGGTGTCCCAAATTGACCTCGCGTCTCAACCGAGTCAGATCGAACTGTCCGCCAACGGTGAATCGCTCGGTGTCGTACATGGCGACGAGGGCGTTTCGCTGTGGCGAACTGATCGGCCGAAAGCGCCAGTCCTGCAGGAATCGAGCCGCGATGAATGGCAGATTGCGTTCTCGCAGTCAGGTGCACGTTTCCTGGCCGGCAACATTCGCCAGGGCTTCCAGGCCTATCGCAGCAGCGACGGTGCCATTTCCGGACCGCTGCTTGATGCGGGCGTGGAAGCGGGAGGGCAGAAGTTGCTGGCGTTTTCGGCTGACGAAAAAATGATCGTTACCGCGGCGCGGAATGGCATCGCAAGATTCTGGGCCGCACCGCCAACTGCTGCGGCAGTGACAAATTCGGCATCTGCCGACATCATGCCGGGCCATCAATTATGGAGCGCATCGGGTGACACGATCACGGTCATTTCTCCAGGTGGCGAACGAATCGCGATTGGCGATAGCTCGGGACATGTGCATGTATTGCAAATTGATGCCGGCGCGCGCGAGATCGGCGCCGAGAGGGAAGAGATCAGCTTTCTTGGGCACCGTGGTCCCGTGGTCGCGATGGTATTCAATAATGATGCGTCGCTGGTTGCGAGTGCGGGGGCCGATGGTACGGTTCGCATCTGGGATGGCAGCAGCGGCCTGCCAAGACCGTTTTATGGCAGTGCGTCCGCCAGTACCGTTGGCCGCATGGCGTTTTCACCGTCGTCGGCGCAGCTCGCAATTCTCAGCGGACAGCGCACATGGATAATGGATGTCGAGACCGGCGCCGTGCTTGCGGACATCGAACTTGGCGAGTTACACGCCGGCCTCACATTTGCGGCCGACGGTCAGCTTTATCTCGGCGGTGAAAGTGGCGCGTTGCGCAGCCTGTATGCAGATCGCACCGGCAACTGGCATTTGCGAAACGTGTGGCAGGGTAGCGACGCAATTCGTCAGATCGAATTTTCTGCAATAAGGCAACAGATTGTGATCGTCGACGGTCGCAATAAAGCACGCTTGCTCGATATCAGTAGCGGTCGCATTGGATCAACCGTGCTGCAGCTTCCGGACACGGTCACGGAAATAGCTTTCAGCCGCAGCGAAGCGCGTGTGCTGTTCAAGACCGGGCTATGGATCCACCAGGCGCTGGTTTCACCCGCCGGGCTGGTATGGGCCGATGCAATCCGCGCGCCCAAATCGCTCAGCGGATCGAGAATGGCCTTTGATCGCCAGGCGATTGCCGATAAGGAGGCGCTGCATGGGGATTATGAAAATGATCGCATACTGGTGCTGACCCGCGATACCGGATTCGCAAAAATCGCAGAAATGCACTTCGATTACGATGCCGGACCGGCTTTGTTCGGCAATCGTGGAGGCCTGATCGCCGAATGGACACAAAAGGTACGGGGCGAGATGCCTATCGGTTTTGTCCGCGAAGGGTTCTGACCAGCAATTCGAGATTAGCGGCGGTCGCGTCCCCCGGGTTCACTGCTTGCCCGACGCGCACTTTGACTCTTGCAAAGAGGCGGCCCGGAATTCTTCGCAGCCCACCCGCCTTGCGCCGGCTGAACCAGCTGCCCCACAGTCCGCCGATCCCGATCGGAATTACCGGGACCGTGCGACGTGCAATGATCTTCTCGATGCCAGGCCGAAACGGCTGAATTTCCCCGTCCTGTGTGATGCCGCCTTCAGGAAATATACAAATCAGGTTGCCGGCTTCGAGTTCCGCATCGATCTGAGCAAACGCCGCTTCAAGCAGATCGGCATCCTCTTTCGATGATGCAATCGGTATCGCCCTCGCGGCGCGGAAAAGAAAATTGATTAGCGGAATCTGAAAAATCCTGTAGTACATGACAAACCGAACCGGTCGCCTGATCGATCCACCAATGATCAACGCGTCCACAAAACTGACGTGATTGCAAACCAGCACGGCCGGACCCCTCTCAGGAATATTATCCAGCCCGGATGGTTGAATCCGGTACAGCAGGTTGATGATGATCCACACCACAAAACGAATGAAAAACTCCGGGAGCAAGGTGTAAATAGTGACCGCCACGACGGCGTTCAGCCCGGCCAGCAGGAGAAAGAGCTGCGGGATAGATATGCCGGCATTCAACGTTGCCAGCGCAAACAACGCGGCCGCGACCATGAAAATGGCATTCAGGATGTTGTTTGCTGCGATGATGCGTGACAGATGTTTGCGCCTGGCTCGCTGTTGCATCATGGCGAACAGCGGGACACTGTAGAAACCGGCAAAGGCACCGAGCATCGCCATGTCTGTCAAAATGCGCCAGGAACCGGAACGCGCAAGAAACTCGGAGATCGTATTGACCGGAATGACATGCATCGCCGGTTGGGCGAAGCATAGATCAACAGCAAACAGACTCATGCCGATGGAGCCGAACGGCACCAGGCCCAGTTCAATCCGCCGATTCGACATTCGCTCGCATAGCAGCGAGCCGATGCCAACGCCGACGGCGAATGCAGCCAGCAATGCAGTCGTAATTTCCTCACTGCCATTCAGAATATCCAGCGTATACGCAGGAATCTGCAGTGTTATGGTGGATCCGAAAAACCAGAACCAGGAGAGGCCGAGAATCGACAGAAAAACACTTCGTTTCTCTCGTGCGAAGCTGACGATCCGCCAGGTTTCGGTCCAGGCGTTCCAGTTAATCGCAAGCGTCGGGTCTGCTGCTTTGGTCATCGGGATTCCCCGGCTGGCAAGATAGCCAATCACCGCTACACCGATCAGGCACGCTGAGATCACGGTCTGGTGTGTGCTATCGATCGCGACGGAAATACCGCCAACAATCAAGCCGAGAATGATCGCGGTATATGTTCCAAACTCCACCAGTGCATTGCCGCCGAGGAGTTCGTCTGTTGCCAGTTGCTGTGGCAGGTAGGCGTATTTCACCGGTCCGAACAATGTCGACTGACATCCCATCAGGAACAGAACGAAAAGCAGCGCGACGTAATTCTTGTTGACGAATGCAAACGCGGCAAGGACCATCAAGCCGATTTCCAGCAGCTTGATAATTCGTATCAGCCGTGACTTCTCGTATTTATCCGCGAGTTGGCCGGCTGCTGCGGAAAACAGAAAGAACGGCAGAATAAAAAGGGCGCCAGCGACATTGGCAATCTGACTTGCATTCATTCCGAGGACGTTGACGCCCTGAAATGTAATCAGGATGATCAGCCCGTTGCGAAAAATGTTGTCGTTGAATGCGCCAAGGGACTGAGTAGCAAAAAATGGCGCGAACCGGCGTTGTCGCAGCAACGAATACTGATTCGAATCAGACACCGCGACACTATACGAGAAATAGGAAATAGGGGTCGAACCGAGGTTTTCGCCGAATCGGCGAACGCGTAACTTGAGAATTGGGAAAGGGCCGAAAACCTCGGTTCGACCCCTATTTCCTATTTCTCGATGTTCAGAGCGACCGTTCGCGACAGGTCATCTGCAGCTTCCGCCTTCTCATAGCTGATCGTGATCTCGGCGCTGATAGCCTCAAAGCTAAGCAGTGCATTGGCGGTGCTTGATGCTGGTTCCTGGGTCGCACAGGCACCTTGCAGGAGAGTTAACGTGAAGATAATCAAAGACTTTTTCATGACGCCTCCATGGTCAATAATCGCGATAGTTGGCGATTCGGTCCGTCTGCTCTAATGCAACGCGGCAGGTCCCAATCGGTTGCCTGGCCGAATTGCGAACTCGCCCACAATGTGGATTTGACGTCCGATGTTATGATCCGGCCCACAATTGATTATGTTTGCCCCGGCAACAGCCTGTATGACATCAATGACCCCGGATGAAGACTTTGCGCCTGACATTCTGTTTTAGCGGCCTGCTGCTGGTGGCGTGCGCCAAGGAGCCACCGCCGGCTTCCGTGCCCGAATTGATGAAAAATCCCAGGCTGCTGGAGGCGACCATGGTCCGTTGCGGGCAGAACCGGTCCGAGACCAAATACCTGGCGGAATGCGTCAACGCCCGAGATGCGATCAACCGGCTGGAGGTTAGTGCCAAGCAGGCGAAACGTGCAGAACTCGAGGCCCGGTCGGAGCGCAAACGGCAGGCATTGCGGCGTACCCAGGAGGCGGCGGCCGAGGCAAGGCGCCGCGCCATGGAAGCACAGGCGCGGAGAGAACAAGCCGAATTCCTCGGCGTTGCCGATGGCGAGGTCCCGGACGGCACTGGCCTCGATGATGATTCGGGAAGCCGAACGGATGGTGCCGCAGAGCCTGGTAGCAATGCTCCCGGCGTCCAGATCGCCCCGCCCGAAGCCGAAAGCGTGGAAGACCCAGCCGTGGATCTGCAACCGGATTTCGGCGTTGGCAGCGATATTGAATCAATCAGGGAAGAACTGAAACGCCGCCAGGAAAACCCGCAATAACACGGCCACGCGCAACGCGGTCCAATTTCAGAATTGCGGCATCGTCCGGACATGCAGATCCCGTTGTGGAAACGGAATCGATATCTCATCCTCTGCAAACGCCTTATACACGGCGCAATTGAGTTCGTGTATCAACCGGCCGCGATCAACCGGCTGCTCGATCCAGCAAAGCAGTTCAAAATCGAGACTCGAGTCCCCGAACTTGCGAAATCGCACGCGTGGCTCGGGCACGTTGCAAACTTCCGAGTGAGCGGCGGCGACGCCGGACAGAGTGGCAATGACCTGGTCGATATCACTGCCGTAAGCGACACCAACAGGAATTCGTATCCGGTGCTTCGTAGATCCGCCGCGCGCCTCGTTGATAATCTTTGAGTTGCCGATAACGCCGTTCGGTATGGTAATTTCGACATCGTCGCGCGTCAGTATCCGGGTGCTCCTTAATCCGATATGCGTAACCATGCCGCGTTCGCCGGATTCGAGAACAATGAAATCGCCGGTTTGGTAGGGTGCATCAGCAATGATCGATACGCCGGCGAAAAGATTGGAAAGCGTATCTTTGGCGGCAAAACTCAATGCAAGGCCGACGATACCGGCGGAGGCGATCCAGGCGGTGACATTGATGTCCCACGCAAGGAACAGGAAGTAGACCGCAAGCGCCAGGAGAATGACCTTGATCACGGTATCCAGCAAGGGCAGCATGCTGGAATGCAGATATTTCGTCGTCGAGCCTCGGCGGAGTGCAATTAGTAGCAGTTGGACCAATCCGCGTACGAACGTATACCAGACAACAATGGCAATTGTCCGCAGAATCCCGAGCGTTACATACTGGGGTGACTCGGAAAAGCCAAGCCTGCGCGTCGCGAGCGCAAGACCGACCAGCACGAAACTAATAAAAATCGGTCGATGCAGCAGCGCGACGACATTGTCGTCGAATGTAGTTGAGGACCGGCTGACGATCTTCGCGATGATTCGCGAAATCAGGAGATCGGCAAGCTTGCCAACAAGAATGAAACCGGCCGCGATTGCTGCGGCCTGCAAATAAATGTTCGGGCCCACGAACTGAACCCAGGATTGAACCTGTTCAATTATGTCCTGCAACAAGCCGCTTATGCCTTATCGCGTATTCCGGGGATCTATTGCGGCACGCTCTGCTGCGTATTGCTGTCCTCGTCAGGATCCGGCATGCCGTAGGTAGTGACCGTCGATTGTGGTTGGGAGGTACTGGTAACTGTCTGCACGTCCCCGGTCATGCTTGGTTGTACCGGCAACCTGCGCGTTTGCGCTGTCAGTACCTGCACAAACTGGTTCGCCGTATGAGGTGCTGCATTCCCTGAACTGGCAAATATTTGTTCTGGCGTCATTGTCGCCGAACCATAAAATGCGGCATTGGCCTTGCGATCCATCGTTACACCGGCACCTTCGAATGCGATGCCAGCGAACAGGCCGCGGCTTCTCGAGTATGAATAGACCTCGGACCTGAATGTAATATCGGTACTCACGCTGGTGTGGCGACCGACCGGGCCGGCGGCAATCGAGGCATCAGCGCCGAGCGTAAACTTGCCGTTGGTGATGCCATCGACACCCTTGCGAGTCTTGAAGACCAGGATGACGTCCGTCGACTGCGCTCCGATCTGAAAACCGAAGCTGCCGCCGGTAAGGGTAATGAAAACCGGATTGCTCCAGGATCCGTCGTCCTGCCTGATGACCAGGATGCCCTTGCCGCGACGTACGCCGAGGCCGAATCCGATCTTGAACACATGGGGGACAACGGCGACGGCGTAAGCGCGTGACAGAAGCGCCGGCGGAATTGATTGTTCCGGAATTCTCAGAAATTGATCGATGACATCCGTGGCGTCCGTAACGCGGCTCTCTTCCCGGGTTGCGGCGGAGGCCGGCAAGGCAATCAGCATTGAGATCAGGATGGTCAGTGTGTATTGGCGTAGTCGCATGATTTTATTCCGAAAATGTAAAATCCTGGGTGATCGTTGCTGTCGCCGCAAAGGCAACAGCTCTCCACTAGCAGAGTCAGAACTCCCTCGAGAGTTCCATGGCCACATACTACGCCTTTTGTCGCGAACTCTCATCGCGATTTACCGGTGCAGGTAAGCAGAGTTCCCCTTATTCGACAGACAGGGGCGGCAGGGGGCAATCGAGGCTGGCACAGATCGCGCGCAGCAGTTCCGCCTCGCTGATCGTCAGCTTACCGTCATGGGTAATGGTGTTGCTCACCGCCTGCAACAGGCTCTTTCTTCCAGCGGAGTTCATCTGCCGCAATGCGTCCAGGCTTCGGCCGAGAACTTCGACCGTTCGCTCGTCGTCGACATGTGCTGCGTCCTCACTGGCCCATTCGCCGAATGTGGAGATTCCGGCCTGGTAGGCATGGTCACGAGCCACCTTATCCTCATTGCCCTGGTCGGCGACTATCCGGATCACATCGATTGCTGCGCGCCTGGCCTTTTTCCGAGGCACGCGATTGCCAACTTTGTCCGCAACCGGATCCGCTGCCTGGCTGAGGTGACTCGCCAGTACCCGGTAAATGCAGAACTCGCCGAGGTCGATGCGACCATCGATCTCGATGAGGCGCCGTACCAGCCCCAGCAAGTACTCCATTTGCGTCCTCGGCCTGGCTTTCAGCATGGGAAATGCGATTTCCAGCAGCGGTAAGCGGTATCTCGGGCCAAGCTCGCTGACTTTCTCAAAGTAAGCCTTGACCAGCGTTGCCCGCTCGGCGCCGAGTTGTTCTTCGATGAAATGTAACTGCCGGTCGGCATGTTGCTTGTTTAGTACCAGCGCAATGGTTAGCAGAAATGCCTCTTCAGGTGCGTGCGCCGCGTCATAGAGCAGCTCCGGTATGTTGCTCCGCAGCCGCCGCGCGTATTCGACATGTTTCGCTTCCGGGCGGCCGATCGCCTCGGCAATATTGCCGGTCACCGTGCGGGAGTCTTGCGGTGCGGCTTCGGCGCCTGCAAAACCCGCGGCCTGTTCAGATTGGCTTACGGTCATGCGGTGTCGCGGATCGATGTCCGGGTAGTCGTTCTCGCGGAAGCTCGGGTCGAGCGCCTGGATCCGCTCGGTGAGTGGTGGATGGGTCGCGAATATCGAGGTCAGTTTGGCAATACCGCTGGCAAAAAGCATGTGACTGACTTCTTCCGCGTCGACGTTTTGAATGTAGGAATGCCGGGAATATCCGCCGATTTTCTTTAGCGCATTGGCAATGCCGTCAGTCTGTCGCGTGAACTGCACGGCCGACGCATCGGCAAGGAATTCGCGTTGCCTGGAAACCGCCGCCTTGATAATCCTCGCGAAAAAAACACCGATCCAGCCGAGAATCAGGAGGCCAAGCCCGATAAACATAATTCCTGACGACCCACCTTTTCTGCGACTGGAAACAATGCTCGAGTGATAACTGCCGCGAACGATTATCCGGCCTATCAGGCCTAATACCATGATGCCGAACAGCACCCCCATCATGCGGATGTTAAGCCGCATATCGCCATTAAGGATGTGGCTGAACTCATGTGCGATGATGCCTTGCAATTCTTCGCGCTCCAGCAATTCGAGCGTGCCGCGGGTCACGGCGATCGCGGCATCGCCTGGCGTAAATCCTGCAGCAAAAGCATTGATGCCGCTTTCTTCCTCCAGCACATAGATTTCGGGGACAGGGACGCCGGACGCGATGGCCATTTCCTCAACAATGTTGCGCAGCCGCATACGCAACGGATCCCGGACATCCGGTGGCACCAGCGTACCGCCCATATCCTGTGCGACTCGTCCACCGCCCGAAGAAAGTCGAGCCGTCTTGTACAGCGTGGACCCCAGTATGAAGAGTGTGGCAGCCACGGCGGTGAAGCCAAGAATGGCGGGATTCGCCGGGCTGTTGTACTGGCCGACGGCGTCCAGGCCGACACCGACGATCAGGGTGACGCCGGCAACGATCAGCACGGTCGAGATCACATACACGACGACCAGCCAGCGTGTGAAGCGTCTTGCCCGATCCTGTGCGTCAAAGAAATTCATGATGGATTGTGAGCCTGCATGTCAGAATTCCATCGCGGAATAGAAAGGAAATCTCAGGAAAAACTGACTTCCGGCACTTCGCGTTTCTCTTCCGACTCTATTTCCAGGAAGCTCGCCAGTTCGAACTTGAACATGCCGGCGATGATCGTGTTGGGAAAATTCTCAGCTTTGTTGTTGTATCCGAGAACAGCGTCATTGAACGCCTGACGCGAGAACGCGACCTTGTTCTCTGTACTGGTGAGCTGTTCCTGAAACTGCAGCATGTTTTGATTCGCCTTGAGATCAGGATAAGCTTCGGACAGGGCAAACAGGCGTCCAAGGGCAGCGCCGAGAGCGCCCTCGGATGCACCGAGTTCTTTTATTGCCGCGGCGTTGGTTGGATCCAGTTTGGCGGCATCAAGACTTGAAACAGCGGTGTTGCGGGCATTGATGACAGCTTCGAGCGTCCCGCGTTCATGTTTCATGTAGCCTTTGACTGCCTCGACGAGATTTGGAATCAGGTCGTGCCGACGGGTAAGTTGCACATCAATTTGTGCGAAGGCGTTCTTGACGCGATTTCGCAGGTTGATAAGACTATTGTAGATGCCAATGGCAAAAAGGACGATTGCGGCAATCAGCACGAGGACAATTACGAATGACATCACAGTGCACCTCCCCGGTGTGTAGTTGTGGCAGCAAGGATAAACCTTGCCTGACGCGAACACTAGTCGTGGTTGTGGTTGCATTTCTAATGATTTCAAGGCCTTCCCTCGCTGAGTGGATTGGTGAGGCGCAACTTCACATGGGTACGGAGGTCAGCGTTTACGTCTGGCACGACGACCCCGCAACTGCGGAAAAGGCGGTCGCAGCGGTGTTCGCAGAAGTTGCTCGAATCGACAACCTGATGAGCACCTATATCGAGGACAGTAAAATGTCCGAGATCAATCGCGATGCCGCAGAAAGGCCTGTTGAAGTCGGTGACGAACTCTTTACGCTGATCCTCCGTTCACTGGACATATCGGTGTTGACTCGCGGGGCGTTCGATATCACCTACGACAGTGTTGGGCAGCATTACGATTTCAGGGAAGGTCGCCGGCCCGACGCAGACACAATCTCGAAAGAATTGCCGCGGCTCAATTACCGTTTCGTGGAAGCCAACCGGGGCGATGGCACGATCCGGTTTACGCACGAAGGTGTCCGCATCAATCTGGGTGGCATCGCCAAGGGCTACGCAGTCGAGCGGGGCGTCGAGGTGCTCAGGCGATATGGGGTTGCCCATGCGAGGGTGACCGCCGGCGGCGATTCGCGACTGCTCGGTGACCGCCGTGGACAACCCTGGATGGTGGGTGTGCAGAACCCGCGGGACCCGGATCAGGTTGCCGTTACGATTCCCCTGGAGAACGAGGCAATCTCGACGTCCGGAGATTATGAGCGCTTTTTCCTGGAAGACGGCGAGCGCTACCACCACATCATCGAACCCTCCACCGGGAAACCAGCGGGCGATGTTCGTTCGACAACCATCATCGGACCCGATGCGGTCCTGACCGATGCCTTGTCGACTTCCGTGTTCGTCATGGGGGTCGACCAGGGTCTGCGCCTGATAGCGACCCTGCCGGACTACGAGGGCATCGTCATCGATGCCGACGGGCAGATGTTCTATTCGGACGGCCTGCAACCCCCGGAATAGGGCGAATCGCTCGCTGGGGCGAGCTCCCACGGGCCCGTCCCACAATTCCCATCTGCTGTAGGAGCTCGCCCCAGCGAGCGATTCAACATAATGCCAATGGCTTGCCCGGAGCTGCCGGCCCGCTGGCGCAAAACACCGACACATTTACGATCAGACCGGACGGGTCATCTGTGACCATGATCACTCCTCACGTCGTTGCGGGCTGTCACCATGCGAGGCTTATGGCTTGGCCTCAATCGTCACTTTTGGGCAGTGATGGAGGCGCGACCGTTATGCGGTTTTGCGGCCTTTTTCTATTCTGCTCAGGAATTGTCGACCCGGCGCTCGCGACCTGGTGCGTGGATCGTCTTGTCAGGACAAAAGGAACGGCAACATGAAGGGACTAAAAACACCATTGCTTGGAGCAATTCTTGTGATCTTTGCGGCGAGCAGTCTCGCCTCCTCCAGCCTGGAAGGTCAGGTGGCACCGGACTTTGTGCTCAAGAGCGCCAGCGGAGAAAACCTGCGATTGAGTGAGTACCGCGGCGACGTGGTCATGATCAATTTCTGGGCAACCTGGTGCGGACCTTGTCGCCAGGAAATGCCACTCCTTGACGAACTGTACGGACGCTACCAACGCGTCGGCTTCAGCCTGCTGGGCATCAATATCGATGACGATTCGCGGCGTGCCATGAAGATGGTGCAGGAACTCGGCGTGACATTTCCAGTGCTTTTCGACGAGAACAAGGAAGTCAGCAAGCTGTACAAAGTTGCCGCCATGCCCGTGACCATTCTGGTCGATCGCGAGGGCCGGGTTCGTCACGTCCACCACGGCTATAAGCCCGGTTATGAGGACAAGTATTTGACGGAGATTCGTTCGTTGCTGAGAGAGTGACGGGGATCGATCTGGCAGGAGACACGAAAGTGACAAGAATACGATTTTCCAGTATCGCGCTGGCCTCGATTTTGTGGGTGTCCGGGGCATTCGCTCAGGATCTTGCGCTACTGGATTCTGGCGCGGTGCTGGCCGAAGTGCAGTCAACGGAATATGAAGAGGCGCAGGCTCGGGCCGAATTTCGCAGTCTCGATCAGGATGTGCAATCACTGAAAAAAGAGGTGCTCGACCTGAACCGGGACCTGTTCCTGCTTGAAGAGGAGCTGCTGTTTCCGGCGAACTCCCAGGTTGCATTTTTTATCTCCATGGATGTTGGCGAATATTTTGATCTCGACGCAATCAACCTGAAGATCGATGGCAAGGATGTCTCCAACTATCTGTATACCAAGCGCGAGGTTAGTGCACTGCATCGTGGCGGCGTACACCGCATGCATATGGAAAACCTGAAGGTAGGTGACCATGAGCTGGTCGCCGTGTTTACCGGCAAGGGTCCGAATGTCCGTGACTATCGTCGTGGCGCCACGATGAATTTCAAAAAGGGCATCGGTGCAAAATACGTCGAGCTGAAAATTACTGACCGTGTAACGAAACAGCAGCCTGAGTTTATCATCAAGGAATGGGAGTGATCGTTGATCGCTCAACACCTTACAACGGTAGTACTGTGCTTTTCGCTGGCGGCTGGCACAGTTGTGCCACAAGCTTGGGCGGCTGACGGCAAATCCGGGCCAACGATCGTAAGGGATGCGCACTTCGGTGAAGTGCTGTTCTACTTCTACCAGGAAGATTATTTTCCAGCAATCGTCCGCTTGCTGGCGGCGAGTGAGCAGACACAGCTCGAAAATCACATTGACGAATCCGAACTTCTGCTCGGCGGCCTGTATCTTTCCTATGGTCACCATCTGCAAGCTGCCGAGATATTCGAAAGGCTGTTGGCCGATGGTGTCGAACGGGATGTTCGTGACCGGACCTGGTTTTTCCTCGCCAAAGTCTGGTATCAGCGTGGTTATCTGGTCGAATCCCAGCATGCGCTGGACAAAATCGAAACCGAATTGCCCGAGCCCTTCGAGGCGGAGCGGACTATGCTGCAGGCGCAGCTGTTGATCGATAACGCTCAGCACGACCAGGCAATCGCCCTGCTGGCCGACTGGCCCGGCAAAGATACCTGGGCCAGCTATGCGAAATTCAATCTTGGCGTTGCGATGGTGCGCAGCGGCAGGGTGAACATTGCTGCTGACATTCTGGATCAACTCGGCAGGATTGATCCGCAGAACGAGGAACTCAGTGCGCTGCGTGACAAGGCGAATCTCGCCCTGGGCTATGCCTACCTGCAGGATGGGCAGCCGGCTGCGGCGAAGGTAGCGCTGCAGCGTGTGCGACTCGATGGTCCTTTTTCCAACAAGGCATTGCTCGGCGTGGGCTGGGCCGATGCCGAGGTCGATAACTATCGCCGCGCACTCGTTCCCTGGATGGAACTCAAAGATCGTGACTTGCTCGACCCGGCGGTTCAGGAATCGATGCTTGCCATTCCTTACGCGATGGCGAAGCTAAATTCAATCAGCCAGGCCGCAGACCATTACCTGAACGCCATCGAGGCGTTCTACGAAGAAACGCATCGAATCGATCAGGCAATTGATCGCATCGAGAGTGGCGAATACCTCGGCGAGTTCCTGGCACAGGATCCCCTGGAATCGACCGGATGGTCGTGGAAGCTCGAAGCGCTGCCCGAGGCCCCGGAGTCCCGCTTCCTGTTGCATCTGCTTGCGACGCATCGCTTTCAGGAAGGACTGAAAAACTATCGCGACCTCAGTTATTTATTGCGAAATCTCGACCAGTGGCAACAGAGCGTCGATGTTTATCGCAACATGCTTGACACCCGCGAGCTCGCGTACAACGAGCGTCTGCCGCGAATCGAAAAAAGTCTCGGGCAGGCGGACCTCGACGGCATGGTTGCGCGCAAACTGGACTTCGATGCGCGATTAAACAGTATCGAAGGTAGTGCTGACTCACTGGCGCTCGCGACCGAACGTGAGTTCGGTCTGTGGGGCGAAATTATCGCCCTTGAAAATAACCCGGCGCTACAGGCGAATATCCCCGATGCAGAAGAGGTGCGCGACAAGGTCATGCTCCTGAAGGGCGTGTTGCAATGGGATCTCGACAAGGAATTCAAATCGCGGCTGTGGAAGATCCGCAGGGACCTGCGGCAGACTGGTGAGGCGCTGGTCGAGACCAGCAGGTCACGACGACAGGTCGACGAGGTAATGCGCAACGAGCCACTGCTGTTCGCGGAATTCAACCGGCGTGTCGGTGGCTTGAGCCCGAAAATCGACGACCTGAAAGCGCGGGTCGAAATCGTGATGGACAGGCAGCGCGCGTTCATGCTCGGCGTCGCTGCCGATGAATTACGGACGCAAAAACAACGGCTGGATACCTACACTGTGCAAGCGCGATTCGCGTTGGCCGCTATCTACGATCTGGCTGCGACCGCCACAGCTGACGCCGGATTCGGTTCGCAATGATCCCGCGCGCGCTAATCAGGTTCCAGTTATTGGCGATGCTGACGATACTGACGATGTTCCTTGCCTGGGCGTTCCCGGCAGCAGCGGACAAAATCAAAAAGCGGGACACGATCGCAAGCCTCGAGCGCAAGACTGTCGAGGTTCGTCCCGGCTCGATTATTACCAACAGTTCCGATAAGGCCAGGGACAACTACCGGGCGTTTTTGAATCTCGTGTCCGATGATCCGGAATTACGTGCTGAGGCGATGCGGCGGCTGGGTGATCTCGAACTGGAAGCCACCGAAGCAGAGCAGCTTGCAAGCAATATCGATGGGCTCAACTACGAGCTTTACGATAGCGCCGTCGGCCTGTTTCATCAGTTGCTCGAAGCCTATCCCGATTACCGCCGCAACGATTCCGTTCTGTATCAGCTCGCACGAGCCTACGAGATTGCCGGTAAGACAGACGACGCGTTGCGAGTACTCAACGAACTGGTGGGCAAATACCCGGACATCACTTTCATCGATGAAGTGCAATTCCGTCGAGGTGAAATGCTGTTCCTGCGCAAGAATTATTTTGACGCCGAATCCGCCTATCAGAGTGTCGTGACCTATGGCGAAGAATCGCGCTTTTACGAACAGTCGCTATACAAACTGGGCTGGGCGCAGTTCAAACTGGGGGAGCACGACGCCAGCCTGACGCCGTTTTTTGATCTGCTGGATCGCAAAGTGATTGGCGTTGGCATGCAGGACGGCGAAGAGCGCCTGGGGAATCTAAGCCGGGCCGAGCGGGAGCTTGTTGAAGATACCTTCCGCGTACTCAGTATCAGCTTTTCCTACATGGACGGCGCCGAGAGTATCGGCGAAATCCTCCGCACCCGCGGCCCTCCAGAGTACGACTATGTCATCTATATGAATCTCGGTGACCTGTATCTCGAAAAGGAACGTTTTGTCGATGCCGCAGAATCTTACGAGGCATTCGTCGATCAGGATCCTTACCACTCGAAGTCACCGCTCTTGCAGGTCGAGGTTATCGAAGCATACAAGCGCGGCGGGTTTCCGACACTGGTGCTCGAGGCCAAGAAAGGTTTTGTCGAGCGCTATGGCATGGACAGCGGGTTCTGGCTGCACAATCCGCGCGAACAGAATGCGACCGTTGCCGCGCATCTCAAAGACAATCTCAACGACCTGGCGCAGTACTATCACGCCGCAGCACAAGGCAAAGGCAAGCGCAGCGATTACCAGGAAGCTGCTCGCTGGTATCGCAAGTATCTCGATTATTTCCCGGGTGAGCCTGATACTGCGAATACCAACTTTCTGCTTGCGGAAATCCTGTTTGAAAGCGAGGACTTCCAGCTTGCGACTGTGGAATATGAGGTCACCGCGTACGATTATCCGCCGCACGAGCATTCTGCCGAAGCCGCATATGCCGCCATTCTTTCTTATCGCTGGCACGAGGCTGAGTTGCAGGGTTCGGCAAAGTCTGCCTGGCATCAGCAGTACATTGACAGCGGTCTGAAGTTTGCGGATACCTATCCGGAACATTCGGAATCGAGCGCCGTACTGACAACGGTCGCTGAAGATCTGTTTGCACAAAACCAGTTTGATCTTGCCCTCGCAGTTGGCCAGCTTGTCGTCAACAAACAGCCGCCGGTACGGCAACCGCTCGCGCGCACCGCGTGGACGGTAATTGCGCACTCGCAATTCGATCTGAATAATTTCGCCGAGGCGGAGCAGGCCTATTACAGGCTGCGTCCGTTTACGCCGGCTGACGATCTGCAGGCACAGCAGGACATCAAGGACAGGATCGCCTCCTCGATATACAAGCAGGGTGAGCTGGCGCGTGACGATGGCGACCTGGAATCGGCGGTGACGCATTTCCGCCGGCTCGGTCAGGCGGTGCCGGATTCAGATATCCGGGAGACTGCAGAATACGACGCTGCGGCGGCGCTCATTACCATGGGCTCGTGGACGCTCGCATCGACGGTGCTCGAAGATTTCCGTCGCGATTACCCGGACAGCGAATTTTCTGACGATGTTACCCGCAAACTGGCGGCTACCTACCTTGAATCCGGACGGAGCGCGGCGGCCGCCGGCGAATTCGTACGCATCGCCCATGCCCCAGCAAGCAGCGATGACGTGCGCCGGGAAGCATTGTGGAAGGCGGCTGACCTCTATAAGGAGAGTATGCAATTGCTTGAGGAGCGGGGCGTTCTGGAGGACATCCTCGCCCGTTACCCGAAGCCGGTTTCAGAGTCCATCGAAGCGCGATTCCGCCTGCTCGAGATAGCGGAGATTAACGGCAATGCACAGGTCCGCACGCAGATTCTTCGTGACCTGGTTCGCGTCGACGCGAATGCGGGTGCAGAACGGTCCGAGCGCACCAGGTTCCTGGCGGCGAAGGCATCGCTGGAACTCGCCGAACCGGTGCGCCGCAGTTTCGTGGCACTGAAGATCACGCAACCGCTCGCCGACAGCATCGGTCTCAAGAAGTCACTGATGGAAGAGGTGCTGGAAGTGTACGGCGC
>Ga0209987_10000021_pt1 | contig 60653 bp, 47 predicted proteins | sample N074metaG_FD_182134 | JGI IMG/M metagenome (GOLD analysis project Ga0209987, IMG submission 182134) | Deep subsurface microbial communities from Kermadec Trench to uncover new lineages of life (NeLLi) - N074 metaG (SPAdes) (version 2) | ecosystem: Environmental > Aquatic > Marine > Ocean trench...
ATAGTTGGCTAGTATTGGGAGAGGAAAAAAATGATTCAATGGTCAGGATGCCAGTGTGATAGGAAGCCACTGGCTTATGAATTAACTGTTAATGTGCGCCTACCACCTTACTTGAAATGGACTACACTGGAGGCATGGCCAAGAAGAAAAACAATCGAGCCATGAATGCACCACGTGGTGCATATAACTCTTTGCTATCAAACATTTCTGCTTATAACCGGAATGCATCTCCGCGGAGTTTTTGCCTTGATTTGATATCTGCCAGGCGGATAAACCCCCGGGGCTGTGGCGTCTGGAAATATTGCTAACAAGATTGTGCCCTGCGCAACATTAACAAGCACAGGCTGGGCGGACGGCCGTACCGGCCGCCACAGTTGTGGGCGTTAGGGGCTGACCGTGACGGAGTTCAGATAAAGGTGACTCTTTTCGAGTTTATCTCAGTGGCAGTTTCGATCGTGCTGGCACTCAGTTCAGGCCAGATTCTATTGAATTTGCGGGAAGTGTTTGATCCGACTCGGCGGTATTGGGTGCACGCATTGTGGGTCGTCCATGTGTTGTTTCTTCACATACTTACGTGGTGGGCGCTGTGGGCCTTTCGAGACATTGAGGCCTGGAACCTCGCGACATTCACCGTGGTGCTTTTGCCTCCGGGGCTCCTATTTGTAACGACGAGCGCACTCGTGTCCAATATGTCGTCCTCAGATGAATCATGGGAGACACATTTCTACTCGGTTCGCCGTTGGTTCTTTGCCGCGCGGAGTCTTTTCCTAATTGCGGCTGGTTTCCGTACTTGGCTTCTCCTCGACAAAAATCTACTGGAGAGTCCCACTCCGGTATCTGTCCCAATTCTCGCACTCTGTGTTGTAGGTTTCATATTTTCTGGTAGTCGCACACAGGGTGTCGTTGCCGTTGCTACAATGGTGTTGCTTGTATTTGGTGTCGCATACTTTCGGCTTGAAGCCGGGGCCCGATGATCCCGCCCCCTAACAAGTACGGCCAACAGGGACAGCCGACAAACGGCTGCCCTTGCCGCAGGCGTTAAGTGTCATACGTATTTTAAAGCAAATTGGAACTATGGGATTCGTTCTTTTAGTATGGCCGCTTTTTACCAAGCTCATTGCTTTATAGATGGGGGTCCACTTCAAAAGACGCTGACAAACAGCGATCCAGGGGCCGCCTGACGCGCCCAGAAAGCGCTTGAAATTTGGATTAGTCACCCTGCAACAGTTGCATAAATTTTCCGACCTTGTCGTAAGTCTCCTGGTATTCTTGATCGCACCTCGAATCGGCCACGATGCCGCCGCCACCCCAGCAGCTTATTCGTTTTTTTTCGCACAGCAGGGTTCTTATTGCGATGTTACTGTCCATGCGGCCATCAGCGCTCACATAGATCATAGAGCCGCAGTAGACCTGGCGCGGCGCAGCCTCCAGTTCGGCAATTATCTGCATGGCCCGGCGTTTGGGCGCGCCGGTGATAGAGCCGCCGGGGAAGCTGTCCCGCAACAGTTCCCAGGCACTGCGATCGGGGCTGAGTTCGCCGCTTATTGTACTGACCAGGTGGTGCACGGTGGGGTAGCTGTGCAACTCGAAAAGCCGGTCAACATGAATGCTGCCCGGCACACAGCTGCGCCCCAGGTCATTGCGCAGCAAGTCTACAATCATCAGGTTTTCGGCTCTGTCTTTCTCTGAATCTTGTAACTCCCGGGCCGCCCGTCGGTCTGCTTCAGCATTGGTATAACGCGGCCGGGTACCTTTAATAGGCGATGTTTCCACGTGCTGACCGTGCAGGGAAATAAAGCGCTCCGGTGACAAGCTGAGCACGGCGCCACCGTCGTCCGCAGTAATATAGGCCGAAAAGGGCGCACCGGCAGCTACCCGTAAATGCCGGTAGGCCTGCCAGGGGTCACCCTCATAGGCGCTGCTGAATCGTTGGGCCAGGTTCACCTGGTAGCAATCACCCGCGCGAATATAGCCCTGAATTTTGTCAAAAGCACGCTGGTACTGCTCGCGACTCATATTACTTTTGAAGGTATCGATCAGGCGGAAGGCAGGGTATTGTTTAATTGCGGGCCGCTGTAGGCGGCGCATCAGCTGTGCCCTGCGGCGCGAGGAGACATCGGGCAGGGTGACCAGTACCGACCTTTGCAGTAAATGGTCTTGTATGACCGCCCAGTCATAGGCGCGAAGACGAGCCGGGGAGCGTTGGTTCGACGCTTTCAAGGCGCTGTGAGTGGCGAGTTTATTCAGGCCGCTACCGGCATCGTATTCGAGATAACCCAGAATACCACCACAAAAGGGGATGTCCTGCGCCGCCGGTTGTATGCCGGAGAAATACGCCGTGTGGAACCTAGACATCTCATCGAAGTATGTCCGGCTCTGCTGCTCATTGGCATTTGCCGCAAGCTCAGGTAATTCCAGTTCCATGGGGCAGGCCGTTAGCACATCGTATCGGCCCAGCCGCGAGTGGGGAAATGCACTGTCAAAAAAGGCCGCACCAGGCAACTCTCTTATGCGGTCAAACAGATCACAGCTGTCCGCAACATAGGCCACTTCTTCCAGATGCAGGGTATTACGCATAGGCGAGTCCGCTGTGGGGCAGAGTATGGGTGGCGACCATCCATACTCGTATAATATAAAGCCTATAATTACGCATAGTGGAAGTTAACGCCAGTTTGCTGCCCTAAACTGTTGGTATTTCATCTGCTTACTCTATCCCCAGATCCCCGGATAGAAATCCCTAAAACGTAGAAAGCCTTGGCTGTATAATGGTTAGCGACCAAACTCTCCATCACCCAATGGGTGCACAACTCAAGGCTTACGATTATTCTACCCTACAAACTCGATACAACGAACGATTTACTGACTTCCCGTGCCGGTTTATTGGACATTGCCCAGTTAATGGACTCGTTGAACCTCGCTGAGCGCATTGATCAGCACTTTCCGTCGCCCAAAAGTAATCGAGGGTATAAGCCCTCGGAATTCATCAAGACACTCATCCTGATGCAGCATGAAGGCAGTTTTCATCTGGATGATATTCGTCACATTCAGGGTGATGAGGCGCTGCGCACTGTATTAGACCTCAAAAAACTTCCCCAGGCGACCACGCTTGGCGATTGGCTGAGGCGAATGGGAAACCAGCCGCGAATTCAGGATGCCTGGGTGAAGGTCAATAGAGCCCTATTGCAGTCAGCCCTGCACCACTGCAAAAAAGTCACGCTGGACATCGATGCTACTGAAATTGTTGCCCATAAAGCTGACGCGAAATGGACATACAACAAGAACAAATATTTTATGCCAATGGTGGGGCATATTGCGGAAACCGGGCAAGTTGTAGCAGTCGATTTCCGCCAAGGCAATGTGCCGCCAGCACAAGATAACCTGGCATTTATCCAGCAATGCCAACGGTCCTTACCCGAAGGCTGTGCTCTGAATGCGCTGCGTATAGATGCCGCAGCTTATCAAATAAAAATCATTGAGTATTGTGATGAACAAGGTATCGAATATGCCATCCGCGCCAAAACCAGTGCAGCCATGCGGGCACAGATAGAAGCGGCAAGCGATTCAGATTGGCAGCCTCTGCTTGATAAGCAGGGCGAGGCGATAAGCGGCCAAAGCATCTACCGTACGAGTTTTTGTATCGGTGATTATGAAAAAGCCTTCACTCTTATCATTCAAAGAACGGCGCTTAAAGGTCAGGCCAGCCTGGATTTGGATTCACAAGAAAGCTCAGACACAATCAGCCAGGGTGGTTATGTTCACCGTGCGATTGCCACCAACCGGGATGAGCTCAGCGATAGCCAGATTGTCCATTGGTACAATCAACGCGCTGAAGACAGTGAGAATCGCATCAAGGAACGGAATCTGGATTTTGGCGGTGATACGTTGCCGTGTTCAGATTTTAATGCCAACGCGCTGTACTTTTTAATCTCTGCACTGTCCTATAATTTATTTGCCCTAATGCGCCAGCTGCTGCCGGAGGAGCTGGCGCACCATCGTGCGATGACCCTGCGCTGGCGTTTGTACGCCAGCGCAGCAAAAGTGGTCAAGACCGGGCGGCAGCTATTTGTAAAGATGCAGGAAAAACATCGAATCCTGCTGGAACGCGTGCTAATCGCACTGAAGGAGTTTGAGCCGCCGCCCATTTAGCCCACTACCGGATAACAATGACGGCTTATACAGGATAGGTCCGTCCAAAATGGCCAAATAGGTGGCAAATATGCGCAAAGGACCGGTTTTTGACTAAACCTCTCTGCCATATCCGCTGTGCCGGCCAGTAATAAGACTTGAAAGAGGGATTGAGAGGCCCTTGAGACGCTGGCGGCACTCTATCTGGGGATTTGGGTCATCTATCCCGGTGGATAAATATGGGATATTGCCTATTGTGTTAATGAGCCGTTTTGGATAGCCATTACTTTGGCTTTACCAGGTGACGGTTACCCAGGCCGTTTCCAGGAATATAGCCTGCTATGATTAGCGGGCCTTCAACACGGAACAATACAAGCAAATGAAAAATATACGCATGAAACCGCTGGATGCTGTGTGGCTCATGATGGAGTCTGCAGATACGCCCATGCACGTCGGTGTTCTGGCTATATTCCGTAAACCGCGCAACGCTTCCCCGGACTATCTGCGCCGATGGGCGGCGGAGATGCGTAAATCACGCAAGCCCGTCGCTCCCTGGAATTATCGATTGTCCGGCAACAGTGGGGCCTCCATCAGTCCGCGACTGGTGGAGGAGCAAGAATTTGATCTGGATTATCACTTTCGCCACTTGGCCCTGCCGGCACCGGGGGGAGAGCGCGAACTGGGCGTGATGGTATCGCGGCTGCACAGCAATGCCCTGGATCGGCACAAGCCCCTGTGGGAATTCCATCTGATCGAGGGCCTGGAGCGAGGCCGTTTCGCGTTCTATATAAAGGTCCATCACGCGCTGGTGGAAAATGTGAATGGTATTCCCCTGCTGATGTCAATGCTGTCCGAGAGCGCAAAGCGGCGCAATATGCCTGCCCTGTGGGCGCAGCCCCTGCATGCGGCTGGGCAGGGTGATGAGGATGAATTAGTGGACAGAGAGCGCCGGGGCGGCCTGTCTGATTTTGCAAAGTCTGCACGCTCCCTCGGTAAGGGGGCATCTGGTTTTTTGCGCAACGCGTTCACGCGCAATACCGAGGGCAGTTTTTTAATGCCCGCCGGCACGCCCCGTTCTACACTGAACCGCCGCATCAATTCGCAGCGCCGCTTCGCCACGCAGCAATTTGAGCAGGCGCGTATTGAGCGGCTGGCGGCGGCGACCGACAGCACACTCAACGAGATTCTGGCTTACTTGTGTGGCAGTTCCCTGCGACGCTTTTTTAAGGAGTATAATGCCCTGCCGGACGAGTCGCTGATTGCTGCCCTGCCTGTTTCCCTGCAGGAACGCAGTGAGCGCCTGCCCGGCAATGCCATCGCGGGTATAAGGGTTGCCCTGGGTACGGACGTCGGCGATCCGCTGGCTCGGCTGGCGGCAGTCAAGGCCTCCATGCAGTCGGTGCGTGAGGATCGCGCCTCACTGCCTAAAGAAGCTGTCACTGCCTACGTGATGATGCGCGCAGCACCGCTGTTCGCCAGCCAAATGCCACGGGTCGGGCGGTTCGTGCCGCCCCTGTTCAACCTGAGTGTCTCGAACACGCCAGGGCCTGAAAAAACACAGTATTTTAATGGCGCCCGCCTGGAGGCGATCTATCCGCTGGGCCAATTGATGCAGTTCAGCGCTTTAAGTATTGATTGCGTCAGTTACGCAGGCACTTTGAACATCGGTTTTACCGGTGCGCGCGATACCCTGCCTCACCTGCAGCGCATGGCAATTTATCTCGGCAAGGCAATGAATGATCTGGAACAGTTACTGCAGACTACGGAGGATGCCCTATGAATTCCCTGGCTAAATTTGCTCTGGATCGGGGCCTGGAGCTCAACCGGCGCGTGTCTGAAACTGCCGCCAACAGCGTCGACTGGCTGTTCAGGCGCGATACCCTGATCAAGTCCGGCCGCACCTGGTTCGAGCTGGTGCACGATGGTGACCTGATGGCGGTGCGTTACTACGAGCTGCCGGAGGATGACGAAATCGTGCTGGTCGACGGCAGCCGCAAACCTATCGAGCGTAAGAGGCATGCCGTGCCGCTGATACTGGTTCCACCCCTGGGGGTGACCACCGAGACCTTCGACCTGATGCCCCAGCGCAGCCTGGTGCGCTACATGGTGGCCGCCGGGTTCAAGGTGTACCTGGTGGACTGGGGCAAGCCGAAGAAAGAACACGGCCACCTCAATCTGAAGGATTACTCCTACTCCATGCTGGGTACCGCATTGGAAAAGGTACGCGGTCATTCCGGCAGCGAGGAGGTGTCGCTGATGGGATGGTGCCTGGGCGGCCTGCTGTGCCTGTTGCACCAGGGCCAGGTGCAGGACAAGCGCATTCGCAATATTGTCACCGTGGCCAGCCCCATCGACCTGGAAAGCGGCAGTGGCCTGGTCGCGGGCCTGGCGGGAGTCGCACAGGCACTCAATGGTCCCGCGCAATTGGTGAGCAATTACTCGAATTTGCGTCTCAACGCACTGGACCCGGCCCGCTTGTCTCTACCCTCGTGGGTGACCACCCTGGTGTTCAAGATGACCGACCCCGTCGGTAGCGTCACCAGCTACTGGGACCTGGTCACCCGGCTGGCGGACAGGGAGTTTGTGGAATCCCACTCCACCACCGCGGATTACCTGAACAATATGCTGATGTATCCCGGTGGCGTGTTGAAGGATATGGCGGTAAAAGTGATCGGCGACAACCAGTTGGCCAAGGGCAGAGTGGAAATCGGCGACAACGTGGCGGAACTGGATGCCATCGAGTCCAACCTGCTGGCCTTCGCGGGCGAGACCGATATTCTCGTGCCCCCGGAGATCGCGCAAAAGATCGTTGAGATCGTTGCCTCGAAAGACAAGGAGTTCCGCATCGTTCCCGGCGGGCATATGGGCGTGATCATCGGCAGCAAGGCCCAGAATGTGGTGTGGGCCGAGTCCGCCGAGTGGCTGGCTAAACGCTCCGGCAAGACGCCGGCCAGGGCCAAACGAAAAGTGCGTAAGGCTGCCAAACGCCCTTCGCGTAGTAAAAGGAAAGTGGCGTAATTTCCCCTATCGCAATAATTGCCACTTTGTCTTGTAATCTCAAGGTTCTTCTCTCTTCAGAGTAAGTCTGGATCGATAAGCAGGCTGCCACCCTTGAGTGCCAGCATTTCATTGCAACCATCGCCAATCATCATGGCGCGGGTATCGCGCAGCAGTTTTTCCATTGGGTACTCTTTGGTCAGGCCGTTACCTCCGAAGATCTGCAGGCCGTCGCTGGCCACTTCGAACGCGGTCTGGGTGGCGGTGACCTTGGCGGCGATAGAGCCCTGCAGGGCCGCTTCCGGTGCCGTGGCGTTGTAAGTGGCTACCCGGCGCACCAGGGCGCGGGCTGCTTCCACCTTGCGGAACATATGGAACAGGCGATGCTGCACACTCTGGTGGCGGATGATCGGCTGGCCGCCTTGCTTGCGCTCGTGGGCGTAGCGGTGGGCGTGCTCGTAGGCGGCGCGGGCCATACCCACCGCTATATTGGCCACATGCACGTTGGCCTCGGCCAGGGTGTGGCGCACGAAGTCTGCATAACCGTCCGGCCCTACCAGCAGGTGCGAGAGGGGCACTTCCACATTGTCGAAGTAGATCTCCCCCTGGTTCAGGCAGCGCAGGCCGATTTTCTCCAACGCCTTACCCCTGGATACACCGGGCAGGTCCAGGGGCACGATCAGGGATACACCGGGCCGGGTTTTTCCATCCTCCTCGAGATGGCAATAGAGCGCGCACACTTGTGCGACAGTGCCACCGGAAACCCAGGCGGACTTTTGTCCATTGACGATAATTTTGTCACCCTCGATACGGGCAACACAGTTGGGACGGCCGTAGTGACCATCGACAGCGGCTATGCTGCCATCGGCATCGAGGCTGTCGCTGCCGTGGTCTGGCTCGGTAATGCCCCAGCAGCCCAGTTTGCCGTCACAAAAATCAACCATCTCCATGTTGCCGGCGAGTGCGGCGTACAAGCCCGGCATCTGGCTGATCAATATCATGCCGGCGAGGCCACCTTCACCCCAGGATAATTCCTCTGCGGCTATCAGCATGATGCGCGCTCGTTCCAGCGGTTCCAGTTCGAGCAATGCCTTGACGTTGAGACCCAGGCCGGAGGCCTTTTCCAGCACGTCCCACAGCGGCGAGTCCGGTGCAATAGCATCGTCGGCGGACATCATATCGATTTGCGCACCGACCGGGCGCAATACTTCCTCGGCGAAACGGTGGGCGGTGTCCTGCACGAATTGTTCCATCTCTGACAGGGGTTCTTCCAGTCCGCTAAGCGGCAGTTTGATGTAGTGACTCATGGTTCATGCTCTCTTGCTAATCGGTTAAAAGTGGTTTCAGGTATTTTCGCCACACAGATCAATGCCCCGTCAGGTAGCGGGTCAGCCTGCGGCGTAGACATCACCCGGGTTTGCCTCGAAGGCTTCGACCAGGAATCGTTCCTGGGGTTTTTCCGATGCCGTTTTGGGGATTTCATCCAGTACCTGGATAAAGTCTGGCACGCTGTTGCGGTCCAGTTTGTCTCGGCAGGCCTGGAAGACGGCGGCCACATCGAAGTTGTCACGGTTCGTCGGCACGACCGCGGCGATGATTTCCCGCTCGCCAGGTGCCAGCCCGGCGGAGACCTCGAGACCGTAGACATACACGTCTGAAACCGAGTCGATCTCCGACAGGGCCTTCTCCACGAAGGCGGAATTGATAAAGTCGCCGTTTTTGCGAATACCACCGCCCATGCGGTAGTGAAAGAACAGCCAGCCGTCTTCGTCGAGGTGGCCGATGTCGCCCATGTGCAACCAGCCGCCGGCCAGCTTTTTGGCGGTCGCTTCCGGGTTCTTGAAGTAGGTCATATCCGGAGCGCTGCCGTCGGCCTCGCGAAAGCAGATCTCACCGGCCACATCGGGCGGGCAGGGATTGCCGGCCTCGTCCAGTACCGCCAGTTGCATGGCCGGTGGTGCCTTGCCGCAGCTGCCCACGGGGCCGATACCAGTGGGGTTGAAGGTGAGACCGCCCTCGGCCGCGCCGTAGAACTCGAACAACTCCACGTCGAAACGTTTGGAAAATTCGTCCCAGATGGCCGCGGGCATACCGGCACTGAGAATTCTACGCACGGGGTTATCCGCGTCGTTGTCCTGTGGGGGCTCCGCGTATATTGCGGTGGTCATTCCACCGAGCAGGTTGAAGACGGTGCAGCCGTACTCGCGGGTGATATCCCACAGGCGCGACTTGGTAAATTTGCGGCTGATGACACCGCGCATGCCGGTGTTCAGGATCATGCCCAGAGTGACAATCTGGGCGTTGGCGTGGGTCAGTGACAGGCCGGTATAGGGGCGGTCATTTTCATCGAGGCCCAGCACGCCCGGCAGTGTGGCTGAAATCGCATAGCGACTGTTGTTGAACACAATGGCTTTGGGGTCGCCGGTAGTACCCGAGGTGTAGAGCAACTGCATGGGTGCCTGTGGGTCAGTACTGACAATTTCGAGTTCCGGTTCCAGTCGGGGGCCGGCCAATACACAAGACAAATCAGGGTAGTGGGGCTGGCTGTTTTCCAGGGTGGCTATCCATCGGCTGCAGTGCCTGTCGTCGTCGCCGTCTTGCCATACGCTCTCCACTTCCGCCAGGGCGTAGTTGGCAACGACGGCGCCCTTGCACTCGGCGTAGTCCAGCATGTATTTCAGCTTGTCGCCGCGGGTGCGCGGATCGATTGGCACGAATACCGTGCCGAGGATGGAAGAGGCTACCATCAGGTCGACGAACTCGGGGTGGTTCTGCATCACGATGCCGAAGGCATCCCCTTGTTGCATGCCTTGATCCCGCAGCCAGGCCGCGAGACGCTGACCGTTGTCCCACAACTGCTGGTAGGTGCGTATTTCGTGCTGCAATGCGCCGTTGGCATCTACTTCCACGAAGGTGAGTACATCGCGCTGCGGGGCCTTGTCACACCAGTGGCGAATCAGCTTGGCCAGGATGATGGGCTTGGAATCTGACATGATCAGTCCTCCCTGCGCAGGATGCTCACCACCGTCGCCGCGGCGTCGGTGCCGATCAAGCCGCCGCCGTTATGGGCGAGGCCGATGCGGGCGTTTGCCACCTGGCGGTCATGGGCGCGGCCCTGCAACTGTTCGGTGAGTTCGACGATCTGTGCCGCGCCGGAGGCGCCGATGGGATGTCCCTTGCGCAACAGGCCGCCGGAGACGTTCACCGGCAGGCGTCCGCCCAGCCGGGTGCTGCCGTCTTCGATCAATCGACCACCCTGGCCCTTCTCGCAAATACCCATATAGTCGTAGGCGATGATTTCAGAGGGCGCAGACGCGTCGTGCAATTCGATCAGGCTGAGGTCATCCGGGCCGACACCGGCCGCGTTATAGGCCTTGTCGACGGCATAGGCGCCAACCGAAAGGTCATCGGCTTCCTCGTCGAAACCCGATACCAGGACGGATGACAGCACCCGTACCGGCTTGTTCAAGCCCAGCTCCCGGGCCTTGCGCTCGCTGACGACCACCACAGCTGCCGCGCCGTCGCCGATGGGCGAGCACATGGGCAGGGTCAGCGGGTCGATGATTTTGCGGGAAGCCAGAACTTCCTCGACACTCATCGCTACCTGGAACTGGGCACGCGGATTGAGGCTGCCGTGGAATGAGTTCTTGGCGGTAACCCCCGCGATCTGCTCACGCGTTGTGCCGTAGGTCTTCATATGCGCGATGGCGAGCAGTGAATAGATGTCCATAAACACCGAGCGGGTCTTGCCGGCATTGGCGATGTCCACTTCTACACCGGCCTTGGCCGCCAGCGCGGTGAGGGTGCCCATCAAGCCTTCCGGGTTTTCCGTGTCCACGGCACCGTCAAAGGCGGCAAAGCTGCGCATCTTGTCTTCATGGAACAGCTTTTCGAAACCACACACCAGGGCCACATCGTAGGCGCCGGCGGTCACCATGGCGCAGGCCTGGTTGAAGGCGGTGGAGGAGGTGGCACAGGCGTTTTCCACGTTGATGACAGGGATCTTGCCGATGCCCAGGTCGCGCAGGGCAACCTGGCCGGAGATCATTTCCTGGCCCTGCACCACGCCGCCCGCGGCGTTGCCCATGTAGGCGACTTCGATGGCGCTACTGTCGATGCCGGCGTCAGTCAGCGCTTCACGGATGGCTTCACCGGCCAGCCCTTTCAGGGTCATGTCCAGGTGCTTGCCGAAGCGGGTCATGCCCACGCCGGCCACATATGCGTTCATTTGCATGGTGATAACTCCTTATTCGGGCAGGTTACAGAAACCGCGGGCGTGGAAAGTCTCCAGCAATTCGCGGTGACCAAACGCCTGCGCGGCGGATTGATAGCCAGCTTTCTTCAACTGGCCGTTTAACAAGCGCTGTGCTGCTTCGGCACAGATGTCACCGGTCCAGCTGTAGGGCGCGGACAGGTTCATGACAAAGGTCTTCGTTACCTGGCGTCCCTGGCCGTGGCAGACCACCACGCTGCGCTGCACGTCAATGTCGTCCTTGGGCGGTTCGCCGGTATCCATCTGGTCGGCGACGGCGTTGGTCCAGGCTTCCTTTTCTTCCTGGGGCAGATGTGCTGCCTGTTCGTTGAATGCCTTGATGGCTTCTGCGACGGGGTCTATCAGCTGCTCACCGATGGCAGTCAAAACTTTACAGTTGCGCACCCGCGGGTCATCCTTGAACCAGATCGGCTCGTTGGCACCGCCCCAGGGCAGGGCGCGCAACATGCCATTGCGGTGCGGCATGGAGACCTGGTAAATCTCATCGTTGGGCCAGGTTTTCAGTTCGCCCAGTTCGAGGTAGTACTGGGAGGTGTCGTTACACACCATGCGCAGGAAGGACTTGGTGGACGCCTCGGAGGGCAGACCGTTGTCGACCTGATAGAGGATGTCCAGGCTGTCCACGCCTTCAGTTTCCAGCACGACTTCAGCCGCCAGCGCACCCGCCGCCCACATATAGGAGTTGGCCGGGTTCAGCAGCAGCCCTTTCTCTTCGAAGGCCTTGCCGTATTCATTCTTGATTGCCAGCGACCAGTCCTGTTCGCCGGTGGTGTCCAGGTAGTGGCAGTTTGCGGCCAGGGCAGCCTCAACAATAGGCCAGCCGATCTGCATAAAAGGACCAGAGACATTAATGACCACGTCGACTTTCTCGAACAAGGGCAGCAACTGCTCGGAAGTGTTACTGGCAATCGCTATCTCCGCATCAACCGGGGTACCGTGGCGCTCCTCGACGATTTTGAGCGCCGCCTCCAACCGCGACTGTGTGCGGCCCGCCATATAAAATGGGATGTTGCGCTGGGCGAGTGATTCGGCAACCAATTTTCCTGTGTAGCCGCTGGCGCCATAGATAAGTACTTTTCTGTCCTCGGACATGATGATGTTCTCCTGGGTGTTTAATACGTCTATGGAAGCCACTGTACGTGAACCCACCACCTATTCGAATGTGGCACAGGGCCAATAATTTGTGATTTTCGGCCAGTAGTCTAGAATTGAGCCACTTGTCCGGACCGTAATCATTATGAGCAAGACGCTTATCGATTTGCCACCACACCCTGTGCGTTCACTGTTACCACCACTGGGTGTCATGAAAGCCATGGGCTTTAACCACCAGGCCTGCCTGCGGGGGACGGGCATTTTGCTGTCGCAACTGGATGATGCGGAGGCGCGCATGACGCTGCAGCAGGAACTGACCTTTTATCGCAATACCCTGGAACTCACCGGTGACCCGACTGTTGGCCTGAAGCTGGGTGAACCCTTCACTCCCCAGCGCTACGGCCTGTTCGGCTATGCCATGTTGAGTGCGGCGACTTTTCGCCATGCGCTGGCGCTTGCGGAGAACTTCGGCCGCCTGACATTCAGTTTTTTCACCTTGAAATTTGGTGTGGCGGGTAAGCAGGCGTGGTTTTCCCTGGGCGAACCACCGCCCATCGAACCGGAACTGGTCGATCTCTATCTGGATCGGGACCTGGCAGCCGCCAGGGTGGATTTCAGCGAAATCCTGGGAGAGCCGTTTCCTCTGGAGGCGGTCTACCTGACCCATGACGGGCATGGCAGGCAGCAGGTCTACCGCGATTATTTTGGCGGTGAGGTGTATTTCACCCAGGGCGATAGCAAGTTTTTATTCAGTTCCGCGATTCTCGATAAGCCGCTACCGCAGAGCGATCCGGATTCCATCCGACATCTACAGCAGCAGTGCCAGATACTGATCGCCAAGCTGACCACCCAGGGCCATTTCATCGATGATGTGCGCATGGTGGTGCTGGCTCGGCCCGGCTTCTTCCCGGACATTGACTACGTGGCAGAAAAGTTGGGTCTGTCAACCCGTACACTCAGGCGTCGTTTGAAGGAGGAGGGCAGCAGCTACCGCGAGTTGCTTGAGGAGATACGTTTCGGCTTGGCCAAAGAGTACCTGGGCGAGACCAAGCTGCCGATGGAGGAGATCTCCGTCCTGCTGGGCTATACCGAGTCGGGCAACTTCAGCCACGCCTTCCGGCGCTGGAGCGGCGAGTCACCCAGTATGTGGCGGGATGGTTTATTACATTAGTACCCTCTCCAGGCTGTCAGCCGGCGTATACCAAATAGGCGACGAATAAGCGCGCTCCTGGATGCTGGTGGGGATGCCTGCCGGTGGCACCTGATTCAGTGCCACGGCGGCATAGAGTGTGTGACGTGGAGTGGGGATTTGCAAAACGCGCACATAATAAAAAGCCGCTACTGCCGGGTTGAAGTCGGGATCAGTCCATACCGTGGCAAGCTGCGGGTCGCCGATGTTGTTGTCGTATTGTGCCGTGTTCACATTGACGGTATTACCCACGGGCTTGAGTGCGTTATCTTCGATAGGGCGACTGTCGGCAGCAGCCACATTGAATACCTTCTCCTGTGACGCGCCATTTTTATCCAGCCAGCCCTTAACCACTTGAATGCGATCCAAATTAGCATCCGCAGGGTCTTTGGCAGCCTGAATCAGGAATGATGGTGCCCTGCCTTTGGGCGCATTGCTCAAGTCGCCACCCATGGGCACGCCTCTGGCATAACCGACGCTGGCAACATCAGTAGCCTCGGCATCATGGGCCTGGAAATTCCAGCCGCCAAAGAACCGCAGCTGTATGCGTGGGCCGGTGGTACCGTAGACTTCCTTGCGCTGAAAGGCGTCAAAGATGGCTTCACGCGTGTTTTCTGACGCCCATACGCCCGCCAGGCCCGCCGCCGACATATCATAACCGGTGGTGCCCGGTGTCAGCTCCGCTGCCTTGCCTTCGGGGTAGGAGTCGATCGGAAACTTGCCGCCGAAATTATTTTCCTCCACCGCGGTTACGCCAGAGTGTGAATCCGAGGCGCCGATCATAGCGAATTTGAACGGGTTGACGCCGACCTTGCCGCCCGTTTCCAGACCGCGCATCAGTGCGCTGCGGGCATAGTCGCCCTTGTTTGGCGGCAGCTGCGTTTTGGCCCCGGGTGTAGCGTCCAGGGCGTGATTGTAGGTTTCAAACTCGGCAAACTCGTCGTTGGGCGACAACGCGCCCAGCGTTTCGCCATCGCCCTTGATCTGGGTCATTTCGTAAACAGGTTCCCAGCGCGATCGCTTGCGGGCGTACTCGGCTGTCAGGGGCTTACCCTCACTGTCGATTTCAGCAAACATGCGGCCCTTGCTCACGTTGCCGTTATGGGGGATTGCCACAAAACTGGCGCCTGTCCTCTGTTCTGTCTGGTCCAGCCAGTGCCAGAGATCTTCGGGCTTATCACTATCGAAGGCCGAATAGGGGATAAACTGTTTGGCAACGTCGCCGCCATTCTTCATAAAGACAACTCGGTGCAGGTTGGCTCCGCCGGGCAGGGAGCTCCATTCCCAGCCGATTAAACTGGTGAACTTTCCCGGGGCATTGTGGCGCTCGGCGGACTCAATAATGCCCTTCCATACAGATTGACGCACACTATCAGAGTTCAGGTCAGCGTAGGGTTTGTTAGTGTTGACCGTAACGATGAGTTTCAGAAATGCCTCGCGCGCTTTGCCCTGGGCCACCAGGTCAGCGATAATTTTACCGTTTTTTGTGCTGGTCAGCTCTGGATCACCTTCAAACAATCTGGGCATCACGCCCATGTATTCCGCATGATCGGCCACCACCAGGAAATCCAGTGGTGTACCTATCTGAATCTTGTGGCGAGTTTTGGCGTTCACTACCGGTATGCCTTTGGCGTAGCGGTACGCTTCATCGGGTCCCAGACTGCGGTTTTGCATGATGTAGGAATCGCCGGACAATTTGGTGTGCAGGTGAGTATCACCCCAGTACAGGCTGGTTGCCAGCCCCGGTTCAGCGAGGGCGGGGGTACAGATAATCAGTGTGGCCGCGACCAACCCCAGTGTCTTCTTCATGTGCATGCTGCTCCCATAGTTACTTGTTAAAGCTAACACACTTTGCGGCGAAAACATCACCGGTTATAAGATCGCCATTTTTCAGGGAATAGTCGATCCCTCCCCAGGTGTTGTAGAGGGCACTGTCGGTTGAACGTAATTGATTAACAAAAACATTCATCTGTGGGGAAGAGTGAAAGCATGTTTGACTGGAGATATCTCCATTTGCACAGAGTACGAAAAAACCGTGGATAGCGAGATTTGTTCAGAGTTCCATGTAGGCATGGGCCACAATGCCGATGGCAGTGGGTGTGCAAACCGATATGGCGACTATGTAATCAACGGAACCAAGATGTGGATAACCAATGCCACCCAGGCAGATTTTATCGTGGTGCCCACCGATACTCCCGGATTCTCTACCGCCGAGAGGCTCAATAAGTCCAGTCGGGCATACGAGCAGAACACGCATCAGCTACCCTATACGTGGGAATCTTTGGCTACGAGTCACAGAGGCTATATTGGCGGCGGGTTCTGTGTACTATACAAAAGTTAGGGGATATGATTTATATTTTTGATATCTAATAAAATCAGTGACCAGCGGGACGGAAAACGCCTGACAATGACAGCCAATGCGATCAAGTTTTATCCCCCTACGCCCCCGCGGAACGCTATCGCGCGGGATGGCCTTCTCGGCAAGCTGAAGGAGGACAAGCACAGTAAGCTGGTTATTATTCAGGCACCGGCCGGCTATGGCAAAACTGTCCTGATGAGCCAGTATTTCAACACGCTGGTTCAGCGAGGCGAACGCGTGTCATGGCTGGCCCTGGACAAAGCCGATAACGATGTTGCTACCTTCCTGAATTTGGTAATCGACAGCTGTATTCATGCGGTGACCGACCCTGCTCCAGCGGCGAAAGTGGAAGCTGGGATGGAATCCGAAGGGGCAAGCAGGGAGTTTTGGCACTGGTTAATCGATGCCTTTGCCGATGAGGAAATGCCGGACTACTTTTTTATGGATGAGTTCGATGTGATTGACGATTCCACTATCCTGGACACGGTATCAGCCGCGCTCAGCCGCTTACCCGGCCGTCGGCAAATCATTATTGGGTCGCGCAGGTCGCCGGAATTTTCCTGGTCAAAGCTGCAGTTGAACAATGAGGTCACGGTGATAGGCCCCGATGAGCTGCGCTTCAGCAAGGAAGAGTGCAAGCAGTTCTATCGGGAGAATCACCCCACCGAGGTTGCCGCCGATCAGGTTGACAGTATCTACGACCAGACCGACGGCTGGCCGGCGGCTATTCAAATTAGCTCGTTGTTGCTGAGGCGGCAATCCAGTATTAGCAGTGTCATGAACATGCTCGACAAGAATCAGCTGTTTTCAGACTATGTCGTGGAAAATATCCTGAGCAGCCAGAGCCAGGAAATCCGCGACTTCATGCTGGCAACCAGTATCCTGGACAGCCTTGTGCCTGATATTTGCCAGCACCTGAGCGGCAGGGAAAATGCCGGGGCCATGCTGGAGTCAATGGATGGGGAAGGGCTGTTTTCTCATCGGATTGCCGACCACCAGTATCGCTACCGTAAACTGATCTCCAGTACCTTGCGGGAATACCAGCGAAAAACCAGACCGGAAGAGAGCAGGGCGCTGCACCGCAAGGCTTGCGACTGGTTCGTGGGGCACGGGGATCCACACAGGGCGTTGGAGCACGCCCTGCTGGCCGAGGACGAAGACCTGCTGGCGGGCATTATCGAAGATAATGCCCTGAATTTTATCTACAATTCCCAGTTGGCCCAGGTATTAAGATGGGCAGCATGCCTGCCTGAAGAGCGGGCAAAAACCCTGCCCAAACTGCAATTGGCTTGTGGCTGGGCACATGTACTCAGCCGCAGCAGTGAAGGTGCTACAGAAGCCCTGAAAAATCTGCAGGGCTTGATGGAAGCCGGCCACCTGGATATGGACCTGGCACAGTACTGCTCGCCGATAGTCGCTACCAGCCGGGTATTGGCCGACGATATGGAGGGCATTGAGGACAGCATTGAGAAAAATCTAAGAGAACTGCCGGACGGCCTCCTGTTCGAACGCCTCGCGATGAATAACGTACTTGCCTATGTCCACCTTACCAGGAATAAATTTGAGTCCGCTCGCGGCATCGTTCTGGCAGTACAGTCGTCACCGCCTACCCCGATGTCCTGGTATACCCTCTCCTACAGCTACGTGAATCTCGCGATGCAGCAGCTGGTCATGGGGCGCTTGCGAGAAGCATTGGACACCCTGAAATCGGTCAAGGAGCTGACCAGCAGTTTCGAATTTAATGATGCGGTGGTCAAGGCTATTCCAGTCCCGATTATGGCCGAATTGCTGTACGAGGGAAACCGTATCCAGGATGTGAAAATCCTGCTGGAGCAGACGCTTCCGTTGATCAGAAACCAGGCGCTCACCGACCTGCTGATCTCGGCATTTATTACCCTGTCACGTATCCATTCGCTGGAAAACGAGTTTCACTTGACTATCAAAGTTCTGGAGGACCTGGAGCGCATCGGTTACCTGGATCACCAGCCGCGAATTATCGCTACCGCGCGCTGGGAAATGGTGCGGCAATATCAACTGCACGGCAATATCGCCCGGGCCGAGGATATTTATCATTCGATTGTCGGCGAAGGCCTGTCATCCCGATTAGCGCAGCACTGCTTTCATCCGGCGGATACCGAGGCGGACGATATCACGCTGATCAGGCTACAGCTGGCCCGCGGAGAAGCAACGGAGGCTCGTACGCTGCTGGAGAAAGCCCTGCAAGAAACACACAGCCAGCGCTTCTACCGGCGTTTGAAGTTGCAGATACTTTCCAGTCTTATCCACCACGCCGAGGGGGATTTGGAACGGGGCTGCAATACCCTGCTGCAGGCAGTTCAGTCCTGCTTGGGCGAGCCTTTTGTACGCAGCTTTATCGATGAAGGCCGACCCATGCTTGAGCTGTTGCGCCAGACAGAGATGCGCCTGCGCACGACCGCTCCCACACGGGATAAGTTGGCTGTTACTGAATACATTCAATGCCTTCTCGGCCACGCCGGTGCCATACCGGAAGCCGGGCTGATGCAGCCACTGGAGCAGGAGTTGGTGGAGCCCCTTACCAAGCGCGAGTTGGTAATGCTGGAGATGATTGCCTCTGGTCTCTCCAACAAGGGTATCGCTGCCAAGCTGTATGTGAGCGAAAGTACGGTTAAATGGCACCTGGGCAATATTTATTCCAAGATGGGCGTGAAGAAAAGAACCCAGGCGATAGCCAACGGTCGTCAGCTGGGGCTGATCACCTGAGTCAGGATCTACGGCGGATTTTGGGGATAGGGGTTTCTGTACTTGAAAAATTATTTCTTCACCCTTTTGTATGAAGCTTCAGTGGTAAGAGACTATGCTGAGTAAGTGACTGGAGTTGATGAGTAGCCCGGATGCCGGGTCAAAAAACGGAGAGGTTCAAAGATGACAAACACGAAATCCACCAATGACGTCCGCGTCATTATCATCGGCGCCGGCATGGCCGGTATTCTCACCGTTATCAGGTTGCGCGAATACGGCTACGAAAACTTTGCCATTTACGAAAAATCCGACCGCCTCGGTGGTACCTGGCGCGATAACACTTACCCGGGTCTCGCCTGCGACGTGCCGGCACATTTGTATACCTATTCATTCGAAAAGAACCCCGACTGGAGCCATACCTTTGCGCCGGGACCAGAAATACAGGCCTACTTCGAACGGGTTGCTAAAAAATACAATGTTATCGAGGAGATTCGCTTCAATGAAGATGTACAGCATTGCGAATTCGAAGACGGCAAATGGAAAATTCGCACGGCAACCGGGCGCGAGGATGAAGCTGATATCATCATTGCGGCTAGCGGCGTTTTGCATCATCCAAAAATGGCCGAGATCCCCGGCATGGACAGTTTTGGCGGCGCCTGTTTTCACAGTGCGCGCTGGGACCACAGTGTGGAGCTCGCCGGCAAGCGGGTGGGCGTCGTTGGAACCGGTTCGACGGCGATTCAGATTGCAACCGCGTTGGCTGATAAGGCGAGCCATTTCGATCTGTTTCAGCGCACGGCGCAGTGGATAATGCCGATTGATAACGTCAAATATACCGAACAAGAAAAAGCCGCTTTACGTGCGGATCCACAAGCACTGGATGCATTGCGTATCGAATTCGATAAGGACTTTCAGCATTTTGCCAACGCCGTTATCGACGCCGATTCGCCCGAGATGAAGGCAATTGAAGAGGCTTGCCTGGCCAATCTCGAAGATAACGTGCGCGATCCGGAATTACGTGAAAAATTGCGCCCGAGTTATCGCGCTGGCTGCAAACGTCTGGTTTTCTCACCGGGTTTTTACGATGCGATTCAGCATCCGAATGCGGAAGTTGTAACCTCCGGCATCAAAGGCATAGAACCCCGCGGTATCCGAACTGAAGACGGCGAACTACACGAGCTCGACGTACTCGTTTTGGCGACTGGCTTTCATGTCGACAGATTCATCCGTCCAACCACTGTCCTCGGGCGCGGCGGTATTAACCTCGATGATGTATGGTCCGATCATCCGTTCGCTTATCTGTCGATTTCAATCCCGGAGTTTCCGAATTTTTTCCTGCTGAACGGTCCGAATTCTCCGGTTGGTAATTTTTCCTTAATCCAGCTTGCCGAATCACAGGTCTCCTACATTCTGCAGCTGATCGGACAAATACGCGCCGGAAAGTGCCGCGAAATTAGCGCCAGTGCTAGCGCAATGGCTGCTTTCGAATCCGAGCGCTGCGCGGCCGCAAAAAAATCAATCTGGGCAACCGGATGCAAAAGCTGGTACCTGGACAAAAACGGCGTACCTCTAAATTGGCCATGGACGCCATCACACTTCTTTGAAGAGATGGCGTCGCCGAGGCTGGAATCGTTTGATAAGATCCGCTAGAGACGGTAGATATCGAGGCACTACACATGGCTAATAGTCGTAGAACTTTTTTTGCTGCCGCTACCGCTTTACTGGCGCTGGCGGGCTGCGATAAGAAGGCTGGGGAGACAGAACCCACGAGTGTGGTCTCAGAACAGCCGGCGGTCGTGGCCCACGCCGTCGAAGTGGCACCCCTGGTGGATAGCGAACGAATTGTCAACGCCAATGCCAACCCCGGCGAGTGGTTAACCCATGGGCGGACCTACGATGAACAGCGTTTCAGCCCCCTGACACAGATCACGGACAACAACGTCTCCGAACTCGGGCTGGCCTGGTATGCGGATTTACCTACCCGGCGGGGTATTGAGACCACCCCTTTGATGGCCAATGGCAAACTGTACGTGACCGGCTCCTGGAGTCATGTTTATGCCTACAACGCTAAATCAGGTGAACTGCTGTGGCACTATGACCCCAAAGTACCCAAGGATTACAGCATTCACGCCTGCTGTGATGTAGTAAACCGCGGCGCCGCTCTGTGGGGTGACAAGGTCTATGTGGGGAGTCTGGATGGGCGCCTGATCGCCCTGGAACGCGAGACCGGGGAGCTTGCCTGGGAAGTGGATACGCGCCTCAACACCACCGATTCCTACACCATTACCGGGGCCCCGAGAATCGTCAACGGCAAGGTCATCATCGGCAACGGCGGCGCGGAGATGCGCGTGCGCGGCTATGTTACGGCCTATGATGCCGAGACGGGAGACCAGGTCTGGCGCTTCTTCACGGTGCCGGGTAATCCAGCGGACGGTTTTGAGGACGAGACCCAGAAGTGGATCGCAACAACCTGGAGCGGCGAATGGTGGAAGAATGGCAAGGGCGGTGGCACCGCCTGGGACTCCTTCGCATTCGATCCCGAGCTGAACCTACTGTACATCGGGGTAGGAAATGCCGCCAGCTGGAACCAGAAGATACGCAGCCCCCAGGGGGGTGACAACCTGTTCGTGTCTTCTATCGTGGCGGTCGATGCGGATACGGGAAAGTACGTCTGGCACTACCAGACCACCCCTGGCGATAATTGGGACTATACCGCGTCACAGCATATGATTCTGGCCGATATCCAGATGGGTGGTGCGCAGCGCAAAGTCCTGATGCAGGCCCCGAAAAACGGATTTTTCTATGTCATCGATCGCGCCACCGGTGAACTGCTGTCTGCCCGGAAGTACATCCCCATTAACTGGGCCACCCATGTGGATATGGAAACCGGGCGACCGGTCGAGGCTCCCGGCGTGCGAGACAACCGGGAAGATCTACGCATCGTACCCGGCCCAAGCGGCGGGCATAACTGGCATCCTATGAGTTTCAACCCGGATACCGGCTACGTCTATATCCCGGCAAAAATTGACATTGGTACTGTCTATGTCGATGACTTTGCCGCTACGACGCGCGATACCGTGTGGTACCCGAACTTTTCAATCGAGAAAATGTTGGGCTTGCCCGACGAGCTGTCGCTACAAGAGCGGGCCGCCGCCGCCCTGGATGGCTCACAAGCGCTGCTGCTTGCCATCGACCCCGCTACCAGTGAGGAAGTTTGGCGAAAACCACGGGGCTTTTACTCCGGCAGTGGCCTGCTCACCACGGCGGGCAACCTGCTGTTCCAGGGTGATCTGCACAATGGCTTCAGTGCCTTCGCCGCCGACACAGGGAAGGAACTGTGGTCGGATGCGGTGCAGGGTGGCGTGATGGCCTCGCCGATTACCTACACGGTCGACGGCGAGCAATATGTGGCGGTGGTGCAGGGCTGGGGTGGGGAAACCGGATTGCCGTTTGGCGCCTATTCCAGCCCTTTGAACATGGTCAATATCAGCCGTGTGCTGGTGTACAAACTTGGCGGCCAGGCGCCATTGCCGGTGATAGAAGTCATTGAGCAACAGCTGCCGGCGCATGAGCTGTCTCTGGGTAGTGACGAGCAAGTCGCGCAGGGCAGAGAGCTTTACCACCTTTATTGCGCGGTTTGCCACGGTGGCAATGCGGTGAGTGGCGGGTTGGTTCCGGATCTGCGCTACCGCATCAAGGATATTGCTGTCGCCTGGCAAGCCATTGTGATTGACGGCGGATTGCGGTCCAATGGCATGCCGGCCTGGGAGGACTACCTGGCCAGGGAGGAGGCTGATGCCATCAAGTTCTATGTCATCCACGAGGCTACTCTCGGCCTCAAGCGCGACGAGAAGCGCATCGTCAGAAAGTAATCACCGCTTTGACAGGTTCACCTCTGGCCACGCAGTCCAGCGCTTCTTGTATGTCATCCAAGGAAAATTGATGAGTAATTGCCCCTGACATAGGGTATTTTTCGTAATTGGTTGTGGCTACATCGACGGCCTGGGCGATATGCCTGCCTTCGTACAAAGAGGTGCCTTTTATCTGCATATTCATGTTGTTGATCATTCTGGGCTCAACGGAAACGCTCCCTGGCGCTGACCACAGCCCACATACCAGATAGCAGCCGCCTTTCGCTACCAGTTGAATTCCTTCAGGAAACGCATCAATAACGCCAGCTGCTTCAATGACGAGGTCGGCGCCCCTGCCGTCAGTCAGTTCCTTGATGCGCTCCACCCGGGATTCAACTGTGGGAAAATCGGAGAAATCAACTGCATGGGTGGCGCCAAAGTTAGCCGCTGCCGACAAGCGACCGGCATTCCCATCTATTGTGATGATTTTACTGGCACCGGATATGGATGCCATCATGGTCGCAGACTGCCCAACCGGACCCAGTCCCTGGACCACAACAGTCTGGCCGGGTTTCACCCCGCCAATTCTTTCCAGCCCCTGCAGTATGGTGGGCAGCGCGCAACCAAACGCAATAACCGCTTCTGAGGGGGTTTCGTCGGGGATTCGATAAAAAGGTACGGAGGAGGGGAGTAGAGTGTACTCGCTGGCTGTACAGACAGGAGAATGGTCGGCGGGGGTAAATAGCGCCTGCATCATGTTCTCACAATTGGTAGCGTCTTTCTGCACTGTGCAGTAGTAGCATCGATTACAGGGCATAATCGGCACGTAATACACCCGGTCGCCCCTTGAGATCGGGGTTCCTGCAAAATCGGTCGTCACCCCGGCGCCTACTTCTGTAACAATACCAATCCCCTCATGGCCAAGGACTATGGGGCCCGGCAATGGCACCTCACCCTTAAACAGGTGTACGTCGGTACCGCAGATTCCCGACAGTGCGTTCTTAAGCAACACTTCGCCCTGGCCGGGCTTGTCCATGGGATATTGCCATATCTCGATGGGTTGATTGGCACCCACCAATACAGCTCTTTTACAGGAGAGTTCTGACATGGCCACGCTCGCCCATACGGTTAGATTTTCCCTCGTGAAAGGGGTAGTTTAACGTGGCAAGGCATGGCGGGTACATAGAATTCTGTCGATGTAATCACGCATGATGGGTACTAAGTAGCGTCAGGGTGTATACCAGATGGGGAGGTATAGGCACGGTCCTGCACGGTCATGGGGGTTTTCTCGGGCATATTGATCTGGAAATACCTGGCGTCGTGGGCCAGCCAACTGGGCTTGGGAGTTTCCAGTACCCGCGCATAGTAAAAGGCGCTCTGTTCGGGGTCGAAATCCGGGTCCACCCAATGCGCTGTAAATAGTGGGCCGCCTATCGTGTTGGTGTAGCTTGCCTGAGCCACGTTGACCCGCTTGAGGCTAAGCATCTGGCCGTTGTGGGGAATGGCCAGTATCTGGCCCCCGGTACGCTCCCAGACGCCACGCAGAGCGGTGGGATTCTTGATGAGGATATCGCCCTTGGTGCCGGGTCGGCAGACTCAGCGAGCCTGCATGCGGGTCGCCCCGTCGAGACGCACGGTTTCACCATTAAAATAGCCGTTCTCAGCCATCTGCACAACCAATTGCGCAAATTCGGACGGATTGCCCAGACGTTTGGGAAATTCCCGTGTGGTCAAATACAGTGAGGCAACTACGACAGCGTTGATTATATCGGTTTGCGTGATAGAGAGTAAATATCCTCCAAGGTATTGTATCACTGGATTTGACGGGTTCACTGGCCGAAATTGTTCTGACCGCCAAATTCCGTGAACCGGCGGGCTATATTCGCGCTGTGGATACGGTGTTGAACTATGACGTCGAGCATATTGCCCCGGGAATCTTTGCCAGCTTAATGGGACACTTCAGCGGTGACGCTACCGAGTATCGCCCCACTGAACCCGTCGAACTGGTCCGGTGCCATATCGAGCTCATGGCTGGTCGCGATCGAGGGCCTGGCGGAACAGGCTGATGCAAGGCTGGAGATGACGCGTGAGACCTTTAATCGCATTGCGAAAAATGAGCTTGTTACCGGCGAGGCGATTGAATCTGGGAATGTGCGGCTTGAAGGCGATGCCGAGGCGCTAAATGTGTTCATGCAGAGTTTTGACGAAAATCCCTTTGTGGATCGTCTGGCGATACGTTAGGCGTCCGCGATAGACCGGGAGTGAGAATCCAACTCCCGGTACTGCTGCGGCGTCATGTTGCGCCAGCGCTTAAAGGCCTTGCGGAAACTGGCACTGTCGTGATAGCCCAGCAGGTGGGCAATAACCTCTACGGAAAGACGGGTGTCATGGAGATAACTCTGGGCAAGTAACAGCAGATGCTTGTCACGTAATTGGCGATAGCTGGTGCCCTCACGTGCCAGGTGCCGTGCCAGCGTGCGTTTGGTGATAAACAGTTCAGAAGCCACTTGTTCTTCCGCCAGACTTCCGGCGGGGTGTGTCAGCATCACGGTTTTTACTTTTTGGGCGGTGCTGGTCGGCTGGTGCCGTAATTTCAATAATTGCTGGCGGCACTGCTGCAAGGCAAACGCATAGTTGGCGTGGTCTGGGGAGGCATTGACGGTCTTTGCCAACTCCATGGGTAACCTAAAATAGGTGCTGGCGGAACCAAAACTCACCGGAAAATGCAGGTAGCGCTGGTATTCAAGCCCAGGGTCAGGGTAGGCGAATGCCGCCCGGGCTTCGGACAGTGGTCGCCCAAGAAAGTACTCCACCACCGATTGCAATGATACGGTGCACGCTTCCACTAGGCAGCGGTAGGTGTCTGGAGAGACCTCCGCGCGGATATCCAAGTGGGCTATCAGCCAATCCCCCTTGGTCTCAATACTGAGCTGAGCAAAAGGCACGCGCGTGGGCAAAAACTCGACAAAGGCGGCGATGGCGGTTTGCAAGTCGGGGCTGCTCAATGCCAGATACCCCAGCGGGCCGTGAGCAGGGGGCGTCAGGAGTTGGCCCAGTCGTAAGCCCAATTCACCATCACTTGCCATCTCAATGGCATTTTCCAGAATCGTAATCTGTTGCGGGACGGTAATCAGCGTCTCATCGTCAGTCAGTGAATCCACCGATAAGTCGCTCAGTTCGAGGAGCTTCGGTAACTCGCTACCCTCGAGCCCCAGTGCGCGAGAGATCCAGCGCGTGTAACTCACCGGAATCGTCGTCGCGTCTACGGGCAATGGTGTGGATGTTTTCATGAGAGAAGTGTCTTTAAATAACCCCCGAAAGTCAATTATAGACCTGACTAACTCTGTGGATATTGCCTAGTATCGTGGCACTGGCGTAGTTGCCTGAAAACCCGATTCTGGAGGACCTCATGTCCGTAGTAACACTTACCTTTGTTGAACACGATGGCACCGAACACACGGTTCCAGCGACCGAAGATCAATCGCTTATGCAGGCCGCGGTGGACAACTGCGTACCTGGCATTGATGCGGATTGTGGCGGAGGCTGCGCCTGCGGCACCTGCCACGTGAAAATCCTCGCACCGTTCGACCAGTCGCTCGTATCCATGGCAGCCGACGAAGAACATATGCTTCGACTGACGCCTGAGCGTGACGCGAGCTCACGCCTGGCCTGCCAGATAGAAGTGACCCGAGAGCTGGATGGCGCAGTCGTGTTTCTGCCTGAGTTCCAGATGTAATGACTACTAAAGGAGTTGATTCCATGTCCCATTTCCTGCCCTCGTCAAGTTTTGACGAATTACCCGACGCCAGCGAAATAAATCTCGCACAATTGGATGTCAGTGACCCGCGCCTGTACCAGAGAGGTGTGTGGGGTGACTATTTTAAACGCTTGCGTGATGAAGATCCGGTTCACTATATTCAGGACAGCCCCTTTGGCCCGTTCTGGTCGGTCACCCGCTTTGAGGACATTGTGAAAGTAGACAGCGACCACGAGACATTTTCCTCAGAGCCTATGGTCGTGATCGGAGATAGCGCAGAAGATTTTCCGGTGGAGGCTTTTATTACCATGGACGAGCCCAGGCATGGATTACAGCGAGCAGCCGTCCAGCCGGCGGTAGCGCCGAAAAACTTGATGCAGCTGGAAGCGCTAATTCGTTCTCGTGCGGCAGCCGTTCTCGATGAACTGCCGGTTAACCAAACCTTCGACTGGGTGGAGAAAGTCTCGGTGAATCTCACCACCCAGATGCTGGCTACGTTGTTTGCCTTCCCCTTTGATGAGCGCCACAAGCTGACCTATTGGTCTGACCTGGTTGTCGGCAACCCCGAGATGGCCGGGGGCAATATTCCCGATGAAGAGCGCAGGGAGGGGTTAATGGAGTGTATGAGTACGTTTATGCAGTTGTGGCACGCTCGCAAGGCGGAGCGAGAGGCCGGAGCGCCGCTCAGCTATGATTTGATCAGTTTGCTGCAGTCCAACGAGCATACCAGCGACATGATTGACCGTCCGATGGAGTTTCTGGGCAACATTATGTTGCTGATACTCGGTGGTAACGATACCACCCGCAACTCCCTGACGGGAGGAGTTCTGATGCTCAACCAGTTTCCTGGGGAATATGACAAGTTGCGCGCCAACCATCAGTTGATCCCCAATATGGTATCGGAAATTATTCGCTTCCAGACGCCATTGTCACATATGCGGCGAACGGCAACCCGGGATACCGAACTGGGCGGTAAGAAAATCAAGGCCGGGGATAAGGTCGTGATGTGGTATATATCAGGCAACCGGGATGAACGGATGATCGACAACCCGGATCAATTTGTAATCGACCGAAAAAATGCCAGGCGGCATTTGTCATTTGGCTTTGGAATTCACCGCTGTATGGGCAATCGCCTGGGTGAAATGCAGTTACGCATCGTGTGGGAGGAGATAATGAAGCGCTTTGAGAAGATTGAGGTCGTGGGGGAGCCCGTGCGTACCCATTCCAATATGGTCAATGGCTATGATGAGTTAAAGGTTCGGGTTATTCCATACTGTAGATGATAGGAAAACTCCCTTATCCGAACATGTCAGGTGTGGGCGTATACCGGGAGCGCGACTGAACCATGTCACTGATTGAGGTTCACGAGCCTCCTGCGCCGAGGGGAAATGGCATTAGCGAGTGGCCGGTTTCATTTTCCTTGGAAATTCGCCGGGCGTTTTTCCTGAAACGCAGCCACGCCTTCCGGGAAATCGCTGGTCTTGAAGGCCTGGCCCTGACAGGCCGCCTCGAACCGCAGCGCTTCGGCCATGGAGGCCGTTTGCGCAAGGGCCACTTGCTGTTTGATCAGACCCAGCGCCACGGTGGGTCCCGTGGCCAAACGGCGGGCCAAAGCCGTGGCTTCATCCATCAGTTTATCGTCATCGACGACATCCCAAATCAACCCCCAATCCTTGGCAGTCTGGGCATCAATAGGCTGATCTGCAAGCATGGCCATGCCCATGGCGCGGGCCGGGCCGAGTTTGTTGGTAAGGGACCAAGACATGCCGCCATCCAGCACCGCGCCAATGCGGGCGAAAGCGCTCAGCAGTTTGCCCGAACGGCCCGAAATAATCATGTCAGCGGCCAGGGCCAAACCACAGCCCGCCCCCGCGGCCACGCCGTTCAGGGCCACCACCACAGGCACCGGCACTTCACGCAGGGCCAGGATCAGGCGGTTGATGCCGGCCATCATATGCCCTTCGATGGTTCCCGCGATGCTGGTCAAACCGTCACCCGATAAGTCGGCGCCGGCACAGAAGCCCCGCCCCGTGCCTGTCAGTAAAATAGCGCGGGCGGACTTGTGCTCAATCACGTCCATCACCGCGGCGGTAGCCTGGCCGACCATATCCCCAGACATGGCATTCATTTGCTGAGGACGGTTCAGTGTCAATTTCAGCAGGCCGTCATCGATTTCAATCAAAATATCGCTCATGGTGTTCATCCTTGTAGTTGGGCCCAGGCTCTTCCAGATCGTGTTGTCCGTGAGATGCCACTGGTAAATTGCTGTCTTCCGTGGCACCACATGGTCACTTGTTAAAGTTCACGCGCTTTGCGGCGAAGAACCCGCCCGTTATAAGGTCGCCATCTTCCAGGAAATAGCCAATCCCTCCCCAGGTATTGTAGAGGGCACTGTCGCTAGGAAACGTCCACCGGCCCTTTAGCGCTCCGGTCTCCCAGTCCAGCCCCACGTATTCGTAACGCAGCCCGACCTTATTGGCGGCATAAAGCACCTTCGATTTTGAAGAGACATGCGGCACCATCACGTCGGTATTATCGACAGTCATATCGGTCCAGGACTTCTCGAATATATTCTCCACCGGGTTCCAGTTGAATTTCTGAATACCACGCGGTGCAATGCGCGTAATGCCAGCGGTCATCGCATTGCCGAATATGTCTCCCCGTGTGGGGGAGGGCTCGGGTAGTGTGGAGTTGAGCAGCACCGTGCCATAGCCCATCACAACAGGCGATGGTTCGATGGTGAGATAGCTGACGTCGATGCGGATCTGGTCGGCAATGCGGCGTGACTTTGTGCCGGGTTTTTGGCTGAAACCGGCGGGAATTTCGTCGCGCCAGAAAGCGACGAGCTTGGTGCCGTTTTCGTCGGCGTCTGCGATGAGCACCAACTTGTCCTCATCATCGCCAAAGCCCATCAGGGCGGGGGTCGTGCCGCTGCCTCGCGACAGAGCGCCCAGCGCCAGGGCCTTCTCTCCATCCATGGTGTCGTAGGGGCTTACCCAGCCCCCATCCGCTTCGTCAAAGGAGAGTTTCTCGCCCGTCCACACTACTTTGTACATATTTTTCGATGTGACCACGTAGATGCCGGATTCGTCGATAGCGATGCTGTTGTCTACCAGTTCCCCGGGAAATGTGACATAGCCCTTCATGTTGAGATCCCGGTCCAGCAGGGCGACGATGCCCGGTGCGGCGATCGCGATATTGCCGTCATAGGTCATGCCAACACCAAGTACGCGGGTGATGCCTTTGGCAATATTCGCTGGCAGTGCATCGGTGATTTTCATGGTTTTGACAATGCGCAGTGGCGCGTCGACAACGCCATCGTCGGTTGACTTCAAAACGTTTACACCGCCGTAAACGGCGTAGTGATTATGATCCTTATCGATCATGTTGTAGACACCGTTGGCGACGGTGTTGAAATTGAAGCCCAATTCATCGATGCCTGCGGAAAGCGCCAGAATAGCCGCGTCATCATGGGCGCGACGCGCCTCATCTAATTTTTCAACCAGCGCAGCTATACTCGTGGCGGATGCCTTTTGGGCGACTTCTTCAAAGCCGGGATAGGCCAAAAAGGAGAGCTGTTCAAATGCCTCACCGGTGGCGAGTACCTTGGTGATGCCGTTGACGCTACTCATGAAAATAATGCGATCCTGACCGATGTGTTTCATGGTCGGATTTGAAATAAAGGTAGCGGCAATTGTTTTAACATCCGCGCGGGTAAGTTGTTGGCTGGCGAGTGGACCGGCGATGGGGGAGGTGTCGGTCTGCGCTGGATTGTGATGAGATGTCGGATAAAGGCTGTCCGTCAACCAGATATTTTTAGACGGTACGTTCGGCCGTGCCTGTGCATTCAGTTCGGGGCTTCCAATCAGGCAAAGCAGCAACACGAGGCTCGTAGCCTGTGTGCAGTAAGACGTTATGATCATGATATCGCTCCTGTGGGGACTTTATAGTCCGTGGTGGTTGCAACGTAGTTGAGGAAAAACTCGATCGATTCGGGATTCTTCATCGAATCGCGACTGACGGCCTTTTCCAACGCCCAGCCCAACAGCAGTTTACGTACCGGCACTTCGAGTTTCTTGCCAGTCAGAGTGTAGGGTACCTCCTCAATGGCAATGTACTTATCCGGCACATGGCGCGGTGAACACTCTGTTCGCAAGGCCTGGGTGATTTTCTTCTGTAGCGCTTCGTTCAGCGCAACGCCGTCAGCTAACTGCAGGAACATCGGCATATAGTACTCGCCACCGGGCAGTTCGATACACACCACCAGGGCGTCGGCGATTTCCGGCAATTTCTCTACCGTACGGTAGAGTTCGGCGGTGCCAATACGCACACCGAAGCGGTTCAGGGTCGAGTCGGAACGGCCGGTAATATAGGCACCGCCGCGCTCGTTCAACTTGATAAAGTCGCCGTGGCGCCAGATGCCCGGGAAATCAGCAAAATAGGATTCATGATAACGCTCGTATTGTGGATCGTTGAGGAAATAAACAGGCATATTCGGGAAGGGCTTCTTGCACACCAGTTCACCCACTTCGCCGACCAGCGATTCACCCTCGTCACTGAAAGAATCCACGTCCATGCCCAGCATACGGGTCTGAATTTCACCGGCATACACCGGCTGGGTTGGCGTGGCGCCGACAAAGCCACCGACGATCTCGGTGCCGCCGCTCTGGGAGGTGACCCATAGGTCTTCCTTTACAGCGTTATAGAACCACTTAAAAGTCTCCGGGGTGGAGGGCGCGCCACCCACCAGGATGCTGTTGAGGTGTGACAGGTCGTAGGCCTTGCCGGGCTCGATACCCTGGCTTTCCTGTAGTTGTACGTAGGTCGGACTGGCACCAAAGAATGTAGTTTTGGTGTCTGCCGCCATCTTCCATAAAACATCAATCTGCGGGTATGCCGGATTGCCGTCATAAAGCACACCGGCACAGCCGGTGAGCAACATCGACACCTGCAGGGTAAACATCACCCAGCCGGTGGTGGTGTAGAAGAAGCTGGTATCATGGGGCTTGAGGTTCATGTGGAAGGTCATGCACGCCAGCATGCCCATCAAGGCACCCACATGGCTGTGAACAATGGCCTTGGGCAGGCCGGTAGTACCGGAGGAGAACACCACCCACAGCGGGTGATCATGCTCGACACGCTCGAAAAGGAAGTTGTCGCGCCCCGGGTCTTCACCCGCCAGCAGGCTGTCATATAAAATGGCATCGACCGGGGCGCTGGTATTTCCAGGTTCCAGGTACGGCAGGTAGACTACCTGCTCCAGTGACTCAGACAACTCGCCGACAATGGCTTCGACTTCATCGCGGCGATCAAATGGTTTGCCACCGAACTGGTAACCGTCGGCCACAAACAACCACTTGGGTTTAATCTGGCTGAAGCGATCGAGAATCGTGTTGCGGCCAAATTCCGGCGAGGCCACCGACCAGACGGCGCCAATACTGATAGTCGCCAGCATGGCTACCACTGTCTCGGGGACATTGGGCATTAAACAGCAAACAGCGTCGCCGGGACTGAGGCCGCGGGCGCGCATTTGGGTGGCCAGGATACGTACCTTGGAGGCCAGCTCGTTCCAGCTGGTTGCTGCCTGTGGACGTACTTCCGACAGGTGATGCAGAGCAGTAACACCCGCGCGCTCATTGCGCAGGATATGCTCCGCCAGGTTGACTTTAGAGCCGATAAACCAGCGGTTACCCGGCTTCATTTCCAGGCTGTCAGTGATCTGTGTGTACGGTGTGTCAGACAGGATATCGAAATAGTCCCACAGTGATGCCCAGAAGGCCTCAATATCGTCTACCGACCATTGCCAGAGTTCCTGATAGTCGGCGACGTCAACAATGTTTTTGCCCTTCAACCAGGCAATATACTTACTGACATTGGAATTATCAGCAAACTCCTGACTGGGTGTCCACAACAGTTCACCTTCACTTACACTTACACCTTGAGGAAGAGCCATTTTGACCTCTTTATTTAACGGTTGCTGTTTGTTTGTTGAGCGCTATTCCAGTTGTCAGTAAACGATTTTTGCACATCGAGTAACGCGGTGATCTTGGTCCACTTCCACACGCCATCTTCGCGGATATACTCTTCTGCGTAGCGCCCGGCGATAAAACCACTGCCTTCCAGACCGGAGGGGTTGCCGGGGCGAAATGTCGCTGGACAATCGATATACCACAGGGCGGTGGCGGTATCGCCATCAATATCGATCACCTCATTCATGACGCGGTGCTGGCACCAACTCAGAAAAGCGGGAACACTCTGTGCGTAAAATGCAGCAACGGCTTCTTTACCTTCCACCAACGGCTGGCCGGTAAAATCGGCGACGATGTTATCGGCAAAGCGGCTGATAGTTTCCTCGCTGGCACTGGCATCACCGGCTACCGCGCGATCGACGCAGTGGCAATAGTAGTAATGCTTCAAGCGACGAATCGCTTCCAGGTCTTCCAGTTGCTGAATTCGGGTTTCCAGATCAGTCATTTCAGTTACTCCATTTGTCTATTTGTCGTTAAACATATTTGGCGACGAGGCGGTCATAGGCAGTTGGCAACAGTCGCGCAACCATGTCGAGAATTTTGACATCTCGCCCCACCAAAATACGCTTTTTACCTTTGGCCATACCGCTGAGGATAATATTGGCCGCCTGATCGGCTGACATCTGCTGAATCGCCGAGGCCAATTTGTGTACGCTCGTTTGTGCATCAGCAGAATGAATACCCGCTTTCACTATATTGGTATTCACGCCACCAGGGTGAACGCAACAGACCTGAACACGGGTATCACGCAGCTCACTGCGCAAAGACTCTGTCAGGCCACGCACGGCAAACTTGGACATATTATAGGAGCTGTAGTTGGCAATACCGATAATTCCCGCACCGCTGGACAGGTTGACTAACCAGGCCCGAGAGCTTTGCTTGAGGTAGGGCAGGAACTCCTTGCAGCCGTAGAGTACGCCCCAAACATTGATATCAAAGGTTTTTTGGTAATCTTCGTAGCTACCGTCCTCAATTGAATGTAAACGCACGATACCGGCATTATTGATAACGATATCCACCTGCTCATGGTCTTGTACGACCTGTGTAACAAAATCCTGGTACGCTGATCGATCCCCCACATCGAACAAGTAGGTGGTCGTCTTCACCGCGCCAACCAAAGAGGCGACGGTTTCATCCAGGCCCGATTGGTTTACATCCGATAGTGCCAGATTTGCGCCGCTGGCCGCCAGTTGTTGCGCCAGGGCGCGTCCGATACCGGAACCCGCGCCGGTGATTACCGCGACCTTGCCACTAAATGCTGGGAATATTTTCATCGCTCGCTCTCTTTTCAGTTCATGGTCAGCTCAGGGTAGCCAGGCGCTCCAGCACCACTTCTGGCTGCAGGGCGGCATCCACTTCACCGAAGTAAAATCCAGTCTCCGGCTGGGCGGTTTCGACACCTTCCCAGAAGTCGGTACCCAGTACCTGACCATTGGCGGCTGGGTGATTGGAGATCACCAGGTCGAGGGCCGCATTGCTGTCATTAAGCTCAGTCGGGTTCTGCACCTGTACACCCAGTGCCCAGTGGTAGTGCTTGGCCACGTTGATAATCGGCGAGTACAGATCCAGCAATTCAGGGTTTACCGCCTGACCTTCACAAAGCTGCATCAGTACACCGGCCACATTCAGGCCGCTAAACGCACGCAGGAAATCAGCCAGGTAAACAGATACCGAATCAATATCGATTTCGGTCAGCTGTTGCGGCTTCGTACCATTGGCCTTTTGGTTGGCCCAGTTAATCAACTCGCCATTCGTCGGCAATACCAATACCACCGGTTGGGAAACTGACTCACACAGGGCGCTGACAATTTCGCGGATTATAGTACGCGGCACTTCCAGCCCCAACAGTCGCTTTATGGCAAAACGAACGCGCTTTTTACCGCTCATTTCACTCAGCGCGGCGGGATTGGCATCCAGCCAGCTCTTGAGGAAATTGCCCACGTTAACCGGGGCTACACCAGGCTTCAGCAGGCTCTGCAGCTGGCCGTAGCTGCTAACAAATTCGGTGGGGTTAGTCCAGGGAAACGGCTTGCCATTGCGGACCACTTCGGCACCGTAAGCTTCGGCTTCCAGCCATACCAGGGGTTTTTGACTGGCAATACCGGCTTCAATCGCATCGAGTAATTCATTAGCCATACTATTTTTTCTCCTGTACGTCGGGTTTTAAACCCGAAGACGTATTCTGTTCTAGCACCGCAAGTCGGGTTGGAAACCCGACCTACACAGTGTTGACCGAAGGCGACCGTTGTTATCAGACTTAAGCTTGTAGAGCTTTGAGTGCAGCGATTTCAGCTTTGGCCTCAGCTAATGCCACTTCAGTCGGGTCTGGCATTATCAACGGTGGCAACTGACCCGGCAGGCCTTTGCCGTAGATACCCGCATAGAGCTCTTTGGAACCGTTCCAGCTACCAAAGTACTGAATGCCTTCAGGTGGTGTATCGCTCACATGTTCGGCCACAAACTCGTCCCAACTCAGACCGCGAGCAATACGGGCCTGACGCTCGGCGTTACGAGCCTCTACGGTTGCCGCTTCATCGACCACCAGATTGGTTGGGTTATAAACAAGATGGTACAGATCAGTTGCAGTTTCAGGACTGATAATACCTTCTTCCAGATCGTTAATGATCAGCGCGGTATCGCGCTCCAACACATCGCCGTAACCGCCGCCGCCGCCCTGGCTGGTCATAAACAGCTCGCCTTCGGAATACAATTCAAAAGGCACGGCCATTTTCAGAGTCTCGTAGGTGGCACCCTCGATATTCTGGTCATTCATTAACTGGAACATGTCGGCATTAAACAGCTCAGGCCGCTCCTTGAACACCTTAAACAAGTTCTTACCGCGAATACGACACACGGCGTAGGTCGGGCAGGCATATCCGCCAAACAGACCCTGGGTCGACGGGAAGTAAGAACCACCAGTAATGCTCTGGAAGCCAAACGGCTGGTCACCAAAACGCATCATGCCGTACTGGTAGGCGGCACCACCGCGGAACTTGCCAAAGCCGCTATTGTCGGGCCAAATTTTCTTCGATATGATGCAGACAAACGGCAGGCCTTCTTCGGCCGCTTCGGCTTCACCGATATCCGTGGCGGCACCGAAGTTGGGGCTCAGGCTGTGCTCACCATCACCGTCGAACTTGGCACCACCCGCCATGCCGTTGAGGTCACCACACATATTACCCACCGAGTCCATATGCTGGTTGATACCACCGTAGATCACACCCTGAGGCTGGTTGAACCAACCTGCCTTGGTCTTGGCGTAGCGCTTGGGTGCACCGTAGTAAAACTTACTGAATGCAATTTCAGTCGCAGTAATGGCTTTAAATCCAGGCTGCATACACAGGGCCACCGGTACCGCGGGGCTGGCATCGACCATGCTGTTGGGATCGCTCATAAATTCGAAACGGTCAATCACGGCCTGCGCACAGGGCAGGTCAGGCCACACATGGTGGGCAAATCCAATCGCAATCGCCAGCGTTTGGGTGGCCAACAGGCTGTTGATCGGGCGATTATACAATTCGGGTGAACTGCCGCGCATATCAACAACGACCCTGTCACCCTTAACCGTAAAGCTGTAGTTACACTTAATCAGCGCGGTTTCGCGCATGGTGTCATCACAGTAAAACGTACAGCGCATAGTGCCGTCTGGCATGGCTTCAATACGACTGCGGGCTTCTTCGAGCATAAACTCAACGTTACTGCGCATGAAGGCAATCAGGGTGTCGACACTGTACTGCTCCATCTGCTCAAGGAAGCGTTTCTCCATGCGCTTACAAGCCGCTAGACGCGCCTTGATGTCGGCCATCATAACCTGCGGCTCACGCGAGTTATTCTGCACCAGGGTCACCAGGTCGGTCTTCATCCGATAGTTTTCGACCAGTTTGAAGGGGGAGCCTCGGAAGCCTTCATCCCACGGGGATTCAATGGTCGGGCCCATGCCGCCGGGCACCTTGGCACCGATTTCACCTTCGTGCAAGGCACACACCGTCCATGCAACCAGCTCATCACCGGCAAAAATGGGCATAAACAAGTGCTGATCCGGGCTGTGAATACCGCCGTAGTGACAGTCATTAATCAGGAAACCGTCACCGGGGTTAACGCCCACGGTGGGATCATCTTTAAAATATTTGAGGATAAAACGCAGGGTATAGTGCAGGCTTACGGTAAAGCCGGCCACGCCACGGGTAGAACCCAACGACAGGTCACCGCCGGCAGTAAAGTAACCGGTGGACATATCACCACAAGAGGCGGCCGGGCTAGCGACTGTCATCTCGGCAATACCGAAGCTTTCATCCAAAGACGCCTGCAAGTTGGCGCGGATGTCCGCCATCAAGTGGCTGTCGACGCCGCCGGCCATAGCCGCATCTTCACGCTCACTGCGTGGGTTCACATGGTGGTTGCGCTGGATTTCCTGATCCGGCGCCAGGAAAGCACGGTTCTCGTTTAAGAATTTGTTCACGATGGCCTGTTCGGCACTTTCTGTTTTATCAATAGTGTTTGTATCACTCATCTTTCAATACCTTTTTAGTCATTAGCCACTAGTCGATAGTGGCTAGTAACAAAAACTAGAATCTTGAAACTAGTTAGTGCTTTTTAAAAAACCAAGCCGCACCCTGGGCGGCGGATTCAAAGCGCCAGCCTGGCTCAACCAGATAGGTGGTTGCACCCGGGTTGATCACGGCAGGCCCCTCGATGACGACACCCGGCTGTAGGGCCTGCTCGTCATAGATGGGGGTTTCCATGGCGCCGTCGATACCGACAAAGTGACACTGGCGGTAACCCACCGGTTCAGGGGTTGCGATCTTCTCGGCGGGAGGATTCATATCCTCGAACTTCAGCGCCGCTAGTTCGACCCAGGACACAACGCGCACCGTACTGACCCAGACACCGGATTCCGGCGAGACAATATCGACACCGTAACGCTCGGAGAAGTCCGCATTCATGGCCTCGATCAATTCAATTACATCGCTGGAGTTTTCCAAGCGTGTTTTCGTCGCAGGAATACTGACTTCCATTTTCTGGGCGCCGTAGCGCATGTCCAGCTCGACGCGATATTGAATCAGGGATTCATCGATACCTTGACGCACCAAGTCATTGCGGCCTTTACTTTCCAGATCGGCGGCAATGGTGTTAAAGGTGGCATAATCACTGAAGATAGACTGCAGGTTCTTGTTAAAGAAACCGAAGCTGACATTCTTCTCGTGAATATGCATCTGGTTCAGGCCGGCACCACCACAGGCGGAGAAAACTGAACTGTACGGGGGAGCCAATATCTTGGAGATCCCCGCGCGGTCGGCGATACCGCAGGCGTGCAGCGGGCCGTTACCCCCGTAGGCCAGGAAGATAAAGTTCTTCGCCTTATAGCCCTGACCGTTGAGTTCGCGGATCAAGCCGGCACCCATTTCGCCGTCGGCGTGAGACTTGATCAGCTTGGCCGCTTCGATTTCGTCGATATCCAGTTCATCACAGATATCTTCCAGTGCCTGGTAAGTACGACGCATGTTCAGCTTGATATGGCCGTTGGCGTAGTTGTCTACGTCCAGGTAACCCAACAATAAGTCGGAATCGGTTACGGTTGGATTCATACCACCGCGGTCGTAAGCGGCAGGACCGGGATCAGAACCGGCGGATGACGGACCCACCTTGATGGTGTCGAAGATACGATCGTACTTGGCAATGGAACCACCACCAGCACCCAGACTCACCAGGTGGACCATTGGCGTGGTCACCAACCAACGGTCGATAACAGGGTTGAAGTCGTAGTGCTTTTCGCCACCGGCGGTTACCACACCGATATCGAATGACGTACCGCCCATATCACCACAGACGATGTTGTCCAGCTTGCTCTGCTTGGACAACTCTTCCGCCGCGGCAATACCAGCAACCGGTCCGGAGTGAACCGTTTGCAGGGCGTCGGTGGAGTTCAGCTGCGCCATGCCACCGGAGTTGTGTACCAGCAACATCGGCTTAGTGTAACCGTTCTCGCGCAGGTTTTGCTCCAGCGCGCTCATGGCGAAGTACATGGTGGAGTGCAGGTAGGCATCGACAATCGAGGACGAGCTACGCACGTACTCGCCCTTGCGACCTACCACTTGATGCGACAGGATCATGGGAATTGAGCCCAGCATTTCAGGCGGATACTCTTCCTCGAAGATTTCTTGCAGCAGTAATTCGTGCTCAGGGTTTTCTACCGAGTTGATCAGGGTCACCACGATGGCCTGCACGCCGGCATCGACCAGCTCACGCATGGCCAAACGGGCCTGTGCTTGATCCAAATCAATAAGTACCTTGCCGCGATAATCCATACGCTGCTTCACGGCGCGAATCAGCTGTGGCGGCACCAGGGGATCAGGGCGTTTGGCGCGGCTCAGATCTCGAACTTCTTCGTCGGGCAGGCCTTCAGCGTAACCTCGACCACGTGACAGCGGCACCACACTTTCAAAACCAGCCGTGGTTAACAGACCGACACGGGGACCATTGCGCTCGATCAGGGCATTGGTACCCAGGGTCGTGGCATAACGCACAGAATCTACACCCGCTAGCAGTTCACGACGGCTAATAGACAGTTCTTCACAGGCACTATCAATGGCTTCGTTAAAACCCAACGCCAGGTTCTGATGCGAAGTCAGCGCCTTGGTCTCGATAAACTTATCGCCCCAGCACACAAAACAGTCGGTAAAAGTACCGCCAATATCTACAGCAATACGTTTCATTATTTATCCTCTCCATGGCTGTGGCCACAAGTGCCCTGACCGTCAGAACCATGGTCATGCGCACCTTCGCGCAGAGCGATGGTGGTATCCAAACCTTCACCGGCATCGGTAACAGGCGCCTGGCCCTGCATCTTGGCTTTGAGGGAATCAATATCCAGCTCAAAGTCGTGCAGTGGCATATGGCCGGGTACGGTATATTCAACATCCATCATGGTGCCGCAACTCGGGCAGTAAAACTCATAGATCACACAGACCTTAGGGTCTGGCGAAAAGGTAAATTCATACTTGCTCGGATCCAGTTTGGGTCGATGGATTTCCTGCGGATTACGGTTATAAATGAGAGTGAACTTTTTGTAGTTCTCGCGTGCATTACCCAGTTCGTGATCGCAGACGCGACATTCCCAGGTTTCTTTGTCGAGATCAATTTGCAGGTATTCAGTGGCTAAATATTTCATGTCTGCAGCCTCACTTAATCTTGTTGAACAGCACGTCGCCGTTCGCGGTAAATTCAAACGACCAGCCACTGTCGACTTTACAGGTCCAGAAGTCTTCTTCGATGACAGCGGGGCCAATACCGCTGGCACCCGGGGTCTGGTCTTCGACCTTGATCACCGGCAGATCCTGGGTAGAACCGTCGGGGTTGAGCAGAACACGGTTGGCGTCGATGCGGGCGTCATGCTTCTCGACCGCTGTTTTTTCGGGCAGCTCGGCGCGGTTGACCGACTTGACGGCGCGAAAGCCGGCAATGACTTCGTCGCTGGCGCCTATAGCATTAGTTAGCACGGGCGCTGCGGCATTGAGAGCAATGTCTTCGCCGTTCACCCACAGCCAGGCTTGCGGCTCACACTCGTCCAGATCGAAGCCTTCCGAGAACATGTCGCGACCCACCCGGGCCTTGAGTGCCGCCAGGGCAGCGTCGAGACCGGCGGCGTCGTTACTGGTCAGTTTCAGCTCGCTCATGTGGGCGATATCGGAGAAGCCGATACCGTGGGCCGAGAACACCGCAGACAGGCGCGGCACCAGCACCGTATCCATACCCGCCGCATCGGCCACTGCCAATACCCCCATGGGACCGCCGCCGCCAAAGGCACAAAGCACGGTGTCGTCTGTTAATTCGGTGTAGGCAAGCAAGCCATCAGCAATATCCTGTGCCCAGGCCTTGAACATGGCGTGAATCGCCTGCTCGAGTGTGATACGCAACGGGTCGGCAATGTTTTCCTTGATCACGGCGCGGGCACGTTCCGCGTCAAGCTTCATTTCGCCACCAAAATAGGTTGTTGGATCCAGCAGGCCCATTAGCAACAAGGCGTCGGTGATAGTGGCTTCTTTACCGCCCATACCGAAACACGCCGGCCCCGGCGCGCCACCGACCGAGTCGGGGCCAACTTTGATGGCACCGTCTTTAATGCGGAAGATAGAGCCGCCGCCCACCCCGATGGATACAATGTCGCTGAGCGGGAAAGAGCACTCGACACCCTCTACTTCGCCGTGGCGGGAGGCTTTAACGACGTCGTTTTCAATCAGGCCGATATCTGTGGTGGTACCGCCGACATCCAGCGTCAGGCAGCGCTTGAAGCCGTAGTAGTCGGCGTAGGCTTTGGCGGAATCCATCCCCGCACGGGGGCCGGAGGAATAGGTTTTCAGGGCAACGGTCTTGGCCACACGACCGGCAAAGCCGTCGTTGCGGTAGATCAGCAAGGGGTTCTGCATACGGTAGTCGCGCAGTATGTTCTCGGCGTTAAACAGGAAACGCTCCATGGCCGGGTGTAGGAAGGCGTTATTGATCGCCGTCCAGGTGCGGCGCGTGGCCTTCTGGTCACTGCTGAGGCTGCCGGCATACAGCAACGGTACCGCACCCAGCAAGTGGCGCGGAAACAGTTTGAGAGCGATGCGACGGAAATGCGCTTCCCTGGCAAGATAATCGTCGCCGGAGAAGCTCACCACGATACGATTAGCGCCTTCCGAAGAGAGACGGTTGATAGCCTCGGCCAGCGCCTGACCATAGGCGTTTTCTGACAGTGTATTGTCAACCTGCTCTACCCGGTCACCAACCAGCGCCGCAAACATCTCGGTTTCTTTGTCGGTACTGCATAAGTCAGCGGCATTCTGCTGCACATCCAGCACCAGACCGAGACGCGGGCCTTTCTTCATCACCAGGGCGTTGGTGCCATGGGTGGTGGAGTAGCGGATATGGTCGGTGCTCTGTAGCAGTGCCGCCACATCGTCTTCACCGTAAATAATACCCGATACCTTTTTCAAACCCTCAAAGAAGCACTTGGACAGATCGTAAGGTGTGGTAAGGGTCTTGGTGTGGTAAGAGATGTCGCCATCCAGCACCCAGATGTCCGTCAGGGTGCCGCCGTTGTCGATATTGATCAGTTTGCCCATGGATTTTCTCTACCTGTGTCCAATTTACTTTAGCGTGCCGATAACATACTGCCAATCACTGCACTGCGTACCCCACCAAAGTCGGGGGGTCAGGTGGCGGTAAAACCACCGTCTATCACCAGCTCGGTGCCAGTGACGTAGCGGGCTTCATCCGAGGCCAGGTAGACACAGCCGTGAGCAATATCATCGGGCTGCCCTAACTCACCCATGGGGATGCGTGACAGCTTCATCTCCTGGTATTGCGCTAGCCATTCTTCGCTTGCCTGTTCAAACGCCCGCTCTAGCAGGGGCGTCAGAATGTATCCCGGATGCACTGAATTCACGCGAATGCCGTATTTTTCGGCGGCACAATGTAAGGCGGCAGATTTGGTCATCAGCCGTACAGACCCTTTGCTGGCATTGTAGGCAACCGCCTTGGGATCGCCGACCAGCCCATCAATGGAAGAAATATTGATAATGCTACCGCCGCCATTCTCCTTCATGATGGATATGGCTTTTTGGGTGCCGAGAAAGACGCCGTGCACGTTGACCGCCTCGGTCAGTTTCCATTCTTCCAGCGTCTGCTCCTCAATGGTTCCCGCAATGGCTATACCGGCGTTGTTTACAGCCACGTCGAGCCGGCCATAACGCGATAATATGAGCTGGATCGCCGAGTCCCAGGCGGTTTCACTGGCCACGTCCTGTTCGATGGCAAAGGCGGTTCCACCGGCGTCTTCAATGAGCGCAACAACCGCCTGCGCAGTTTTGAAATTGATATCTGACACCCCGACGCTGGCCCCATTGCGGGCAAACTGGTAACTGATTGCCTTACCGATACCAGAGCCTGCCCCGGTCACCAATGCAACCTTGTTTTCCAAGCGTAATGCCATTTCAGTCTCGCGCGAGTCAATGTTGTGGTCACAGAGGCTATATTGTCGGCGGGTTCTGTGTACTATACAAAAGTAGGGGATATGATTTATATTTTTTGATATCTAATAAAATCAGTGACCAGCGGGACGGAAAACGCCTGACAATGACAGCCAATGCGATCATCCCCCTACGCCCCCGCGGAACGCTATCACGCGGGATCAGCCGCGCTCAGCCGCTTACCCGGCCGCCGGCAAATCATTATTGGGTCGCGCAGGTCGCCGGAATTTTCCTGGTCAAAGCTGCAGTCAAGTATCAGCAGTGTCCTGAATATCATCATTAAAACAGCAAGCCCGGTTTCGATATCGCTCCAGCACGCGTTCTCCATCCGTTACAATAATTATCCTGACGCGGGCGTCACCCACAGCTGGTGTATAGATAATGGGTAACATCTCTTCAATATGTGTCTGCACGAGCTTGTAGAACAGCGTTACGTACCAGTCCTGGATATTCCGCAAATAGATATGCTTGTGCAGTGGTTCCGCAAAGGAACAGTATTACTTGTAGGCCCTTTCGACCTGTTCATCAATGATTTTATAGATCGCCGGTAGCAATCCCAGGAGATTGAATGCGTGGCGCTCCTCTTTTGAAAACCCGCTGCCCTTGTTATACAAGGGTCTTTCGAGCAAGGTGGGGCCGCTGTAAGGAAGGTACAGGTGGCTGCCTTGCTGACTAACTGGCTTGCGCGAGGCCATCACTGCTCCCCGTGGTCTCGTTTTTTAACAATCATGGAACAAAGGATCCCGGTTTTTGCCGCTGGGGGAACTCCTCAAAGGTTGCCTTGAATTTGAAAACCTCTGCCATCGCTGGGGCAAACAGGAACATATGCTCACCCATCCATTGATCGTAGCCAGAGCCCTCCTTATCCATTCGTTCAAATGGATCCATTCTCAGGTTGAAAACCTTGGGCATACGCAAGGTCACATAGGGGTCTTGCCAGACCTGTAAGCCATGTGCGCGTTGCTCTTTGAAGACCAATTTGTAGTCGCCCATGCGATAGCCGACGATATCGCCGGTGTCGGATGTGTAGATGAATTCGTTGCGCGGCCCCTGGTCGGTATCGCCGGTAAAGTAGGGCAGGAAGTTATACCCATCGAGATGGACCTTGTATTTCTTGCCACCGATGGTAGTGCCGGCCTTCAGTTTCTCCTTGATTTTATCGTCACCGGCGGCTGCGAGAAGCGTGGGCATCCAGTCCATCATAGCAATGATTTCATTCGATATTTGACCGGCCTCGATCTCGGCAGGCCACCTGACCATCATCGGCACTCGATAACCGCCCTCCCAGTTGGAGTTCTTCTCGCCGCGATAGGGGGTGTAGCCGCCGTCAGGCCAGAGTGCCAGTTCAGCACCGTTATCGGTTGAGTACATCACAATGGTGTTATCGGCGATGCCTAACTCGTCCAGTTTGGCCAGCAACTGCCCCACATGACCATCGTGCTCAACCATACCATCGGCGTACAGGCCCTGTCCGGTAACGCCCTGGGATTCCGGCTTGAGCCGCGTCCAGACGTGCATCCGTGTCGAGTTGAACCACACGAAAAACGGCTTGTTGTTGCTGTGAGCCTTGTCGATGAACTTTAAGCTGGCCGCTAGAAACTCTTCGTCTGCAGTCTCCATCCGCTTTTTTGTCAGGGGGCCGGTGTCTTGTATTTTGCCATCGGCAAAACTATGGATTACACCACGGGGTCCCCAGCGCTTGCGAAACTCTGGATCTTTGGGATAATTTGGGTGTTCGGGTTCCTCTTCTGCATTCAGGTGATACAGGTTGCCGAAGAATTCATCGAAGCCATGGCTGGTCGGTAGATGCTCATCGCGATCACCCAGGTGATTCTTGCCAAACTGGCCCGTCGCGTAACCCAGGGGTTTTAGCAATTCGGCAATGGTCGGGTCTTGTGCTTGCAGACCCTCCTTGGCACCGGGCAGGCCCACCTTGGTCAGGCCGGTACGCACTGGGTGCTGTCCCGTTATAAATCCGGCGCGACCCGCGGTACAGCTTTGGTCACCGTAGGAGTCTGTGAATATAATACCTTCCCTGGCGATGCGATCGATATTGGGCGTCTGGTAGCCCATGCGGCCCATGTTATAGGCGCTGATGTTGTAGGGGCCGATATCATCGCCCCAGATAATCAGGATGTTGGGTTTGTCCTGTCCCTGGGCGAGGCTGTTAAACAACAGGAGCAATACGGTAAGTACTATTCTTCCAGTGCATTTAGTCATTTTTACTCTTCCTGTATTGGGGCTTTTAGTGCCGGGCCATCGGTACGAGCCAATCCTCATCGTGTTTCAGGGCGGGAAGAACCAGTCTGCTAAGCTGTCGCTTCCAGGGTTCTAACTGCGTAGCAGCCGGTCGCTTCGGCAACGACTTCACCGTTGGCCTCTCGAATGATGGAGCTCAATTCGAAATCATATCGTCCGGAGGTGGCCAAAGCGGAGTTCATCATCTCAACATCTTTTTCCGAGAACAGCGCTTCGGAAGTAATATCCGATAGAGCGGGGCGCTTGAACTCAATATACAGGCTCTTTACCATCGGCACATACTTTTCTTCAGAGCGTTTGGTGAGCACCACCAACCCGCCCAGGATTTCTGCTGAGGCCCATTGGAACGCGGCATGAACCGTGTTGATGTGATTGCCGGTATTTTTGGTAAGCGGTACAAAACACTGGTAAACCCCATTTGAGACGCTGACAACGCTCAGGTCCATGAATTCATAGACTGGCAGGGTAGATTTTGCCCACTGTTCAATGTCTTGTTCGATAGTTCCCATGACGGTCAACCCCATTACTGTTTAATAAATTCATTGGAAGCCAATACCCCGCATAAAACTGAGCATTTCCTTCAGGTATTTGCCCTTGTCGAGGTGCACAAGGTGATTGCCGGGGAACCAATGAATACGGCAGCGATCCCAGTGATCCCAAAGCAGGCGCGCATGCTTTGGTGGAGCAAAGCGATCACCTGCGCCACCGATAATCATCAAGCGTTCTTTGGGGAGCACCGGTTGATAGGTCAGCGGGCAGTGGACGGCCAACTGGTGTCGCGCCTGGCGAATCGTTATGCCATTGAACCGCATCAGGGCCTTGGCTACCCAACTCGCGGGTGCCCACTGCAGTAATACATCCACGAGACTGACCACAGGAACATTAGGGATCGCGAATGCCAGGCGGTCTTCCACGGCAGCCAGTATCGCCGAGGTATAACCACCGAGGCTGATACCGGTCACGCCATACTGTTCCACACCCTGTGAGTCCAGGTAATCGAGGAAAATACGGAAATCATGGACAGAGTGTGCCACGGCTTCATTCAGGTGACACAAGCCGCCGGAAAAATAGCCGTGCCCGCTGAATGGTGAAAAATGTTCCTGTCGTTTGCCATGAAATGGCAGGGTGTACAGCAAAATATCGTAGCCCTTCTTGTAAAACCATTTCAGCTCGAGAAACTTGCTGTTTACCCAGTAGGGGTCTGCCATGAAGCCATGGATCACGCAAATCGTGGGCCGGGGTCCATTTTCGTGACGCCAGTATTGCGCACGGGCCACCCGATTTCGCGAGTGACGCGAATAGCGTTTCCCCATCTTTTCATTCACAGGCTGAAAAGGGCTGTCAAATGAAAGACCCTTGCACTCCCCATCATCCGGTTTGAAGTGATACCAACTCCGACCGGTTTCGCAAACTTCTACTGCGCTGGTGGGACGGATGAAGAACTGACTGGCATCAGCGGATTCCGCCATGCTCTGATAGAAGGAGATTTCCTCCTGGTCCTTGAATTTTCGTATGGGATTGAACATTAAGGGTATGCAGAGTGTCGCTAACAGGCTGGCTGCCACGGTGCGCATACCCACATCAGCATAAGCCGTCGCGTCAACCATCAGTTTGGTGCGTAAATCCAGTTCAAAATCGTCGGGAAATTTGTGGAATTTACTCTCAAGGTTATCCCACCAGGGTTGTTCCGGCATGACGCGATGAGAATGACCATAATTTTCATTCACTACGCGGGAAACAATGTCTGAAATATCTTCCATAGGGTCTCGCTTCTGTTTTTCAGTGTGTGGCTCAACGTTCTTCTTGTTTTTGTGCCGACGTAGCTGAATCACTCGCACTTTCCCAAATGATCAGCGGTTTTTTGATCGACGCACCTGAAGAAAAGGCACTATCTGCCAATGCGTCGTAGCGTTTCTCCAGGGCGCTGCGTTTTATTTTCAGGGTGTGGGTGAGCAGGCCGTTCGCGGCAGTCCATTCATGCGCGGAAACGATCACACAGGCGATTTTGGCGTGACTGTCCAGATCGTCGTTTCCTTGCAGAACCTGTCGGCCGAGCTCTTCGGTTAAAGCGCGCTTATCCGTGCTCCGACCTCGGGCCGACAGTTGTACCAGCAATACTGTTTGAGGCATCCCACTCCCTATCAAGCACATCTGCTCCAACTGCGGGCTGGCACTGAACATGCTCTCAATGGGTAGGGGGGCAACGTACTTGCCCCTGGCGGTTTTGAATATTTCCTTGAGCCGCCCGGTAACTTTTAAAAACCCGTCTTCGTCGATCTCACCCTTGTCGCCGGTGTGAATCCAGCCGTCGACCAAGGTTTCTGCGGTTTTCTGCGGTTCATGCAAATACCGGCTCATGACAGCATCGGCCCTGATCAGGATTTCACCATCGTCGGCTATTTTGAGTTCAGTATTCGCGGTAGGCTTACCCAGGGTGCCGGGCTTTCTGTCCCAGGGCAGGTTACAGGTGCCTGAAAGCACCTCGGACTGCCCGTAGAGTTCGCACAGTGGCATATCCAGTGCGTCGTACCAGGCGTGGAGTGACATGGGCGTGGGTGCTGAACCTGTCATCAGGATTCGCCCCGCATCCAGCCCCAGGGTCTGTTTCACCTGTTTTTTGGTCGACTCCGCCTGTGCTGGGTTGGACAGCAGCGCGTCCAGGGCGTGCTGGCCGCCGAAGCTCGACAGCACCGCCTCCTGGAACTTGCTCCACAGCCGGGGCACGCACTGGAACACGGTAGGCCTGACTCGTCGCATGTCCGCGTTGAATGTGGCCTGGCTTTCATTGAAGCCGATGGTGCAGCCGGCGTACATACTCATAAAATCGATTGCCGCGCGCTCGAAGCCGTGGGCCAGAGGCAGATAGGAGATCAATCGATCTTTCTCGACCATACGAAAGCTGCACCCCAAGTTACGCACAATATGACCCGCGGCTTCAAAGTTATAGACCACGCCCTTGGGCAAGCCTGTGGAACCGGAAGTGTAAATCGTCGTTATCTCATCCTTGGGGTCCCGCGCGGGGTTCCCAGGCAGCGGTTCGTGGGCGGCCAACAGATCATTCCAGCTAGTGTCGGCACCCGGGACTTCCGCAAAGGGCAGGGCAACCACCCTGATGTGATCAGGCAATACCTGCCTGACTTCTCGCCAGTTATCGGTCTGCCCCACAAACAGTACCTTGGCACCGCTGTGCTCAAGAATGTAAAGCACATCGTCGCCGCTCATACTGGTAAATGCCGGCGCGCTGGAGCAGCCACTCATCATGGTCGCCAGATCCGCGATTAGCCAGTGGGCGCAGTTTTTGGAAAGAATGGAGACCCGATCACCCGCGCCCAAGCCCATGGCCTGTAACGCTGCCGCGATCCGGCGAGCCTCTTGCCCCACCTCTCGCCAGGAGTAGTCACGCCACTCCTGCGCAACAGGCTGGCTCAGGTAGACTGCATCGGGCTTTTTGGACTCCCAGTGATAGAACATATCCAGGGGAGACTCAGACTGGGTAAAATGGGGCATGTTATTGGTCCGTGATTAATTTGATTGCTAAGCAATCACCTTGAGGGCGATTTCCTGTATTTTCTCGGGTGGCAGTGGGTACAGTACGGCCACCGGGTCCGAAGATACGCCGATAACAATCCGCTCCATATCCTCGGCTTTGACATTCCAACGTTTGAAGTCGGTGCGCAACGAAGTCGAAAAGACTCTCCATCACGATTGGCAGCAGAGCGGCATTGGCGTCGCCGTGGGGGAGGCAATGCCCTCCAGTGCATGCGTAATGGCTTGCTCCTGAGTGGCAAACTTGATGACCGCAAGCACCGGCCCAAAGATCTCCTCTCGGGCCGCCTTCATCTGATTGTTCATATCGGCCAGCACGGTGGGTTGCACGAAGAAGCCGCCCTCGCAGCCCTCGACTTTGGCCTGCCCACCGCCGCAGACCACGCGCGCTCCCTCGTCGAAGCTGGATTCACGACGCCCATATATTCGCCGCTATGCGGTTCGCGTCGCTCGCCGTTGATAATGAGCGGGTGGCGGTATCGGTCATGGTTTTCCCTCGTGTGCTGTCCAGTCGCTTGCGTTTATTTTTTAAACTCGGAATTCGGGTTAGTGTGTTGCCAGTAGCGTGAATAGGCCATGATGAAAACCCACATTGTGCTTATCCCATATGTTTACGAGAGTGGTAAGTCCCACGGGATTATCAGCAGGGGTCTTATACCGATGTAGTAACCGTCTCACGCAACGCCTTCTTGTCCAGCTTGCCGACCGCGGTAAGCGGGATCTGGTCGATAATACGTATCAGCTTGGGTATTTTGTACGGTGCCATGTTTTCGCGACAAAATGCGAGGATTTCTGCAGTCACTGCGTCGGGCTCAAGCTTGCTCGCTGCAGGTGTCAGTTCTACATAGAGATTGACAATATCGTTGCCGGGACGCTTTTCGTCGGCTGTACCAATCACTGCTGAAAGGGCGATACAGTTCAGTTCCTGCAGCTTGTCCTCCACTTCCACCGAGAACACCTTGTAGCCCCCGACGATCAACATGTCTTTGGCGCGGTCGCAGAGGTAGATATAGCCCTCCTCGTCCATGTAGCCGACATCGCCCGTATACATCCAGGTCTTGCCGCGCCACTGGCGCAGGGCTTTTGCTGATTCCTCGGCAAGGTTTAGGTAGCCCTTCATTACCTGGGGGCCGCTGGTGATGATCTCGCCGGGTTCGCCCACGGGCATTTCCTTGGTGCCCGTTTCCAGGTCGACGATCCGTGTATCGGCACCGGGCACCGGGATGCCTACCGACGTGGGCTGGGCGCGCATCGGGGGGTTGCAAACATGCACCGGCCCGGTTTCGGTCATGCCGAACATATCGCTCAACTTATTCTCGCCAATAACCGCTTCAATCTTTCTGCGGTCATCTCCGGCGAGGGGTGCCGCACCGCTGTGGGCGATCTTCAGTGAGCTGAAATCCACGCCGGTGATATCAGGGCAGGCTATCAGCATCTGGTAGAGTGAGGGGACGGCGGCCAGTCTGGTCGGCGGAAATCGGTGCATCAGCTGACAGAAATATTCCAGGTCACGGGGGTCCGGGATCAGGAACAGCCTGGCGCCAAAGCGCAGGCTGGCAATTGTAAACGCAAGGCCAGCGGCATGGAACATAGGGAAGGCGGTCGCCACTACTTCGCTACCTGTTTCCCAGGGCGAGTAGGCGGCGCATTGCAGCGGGTTGTACATCAGGGAACGCACCGTGAGTTCCGCACCCTTGGGCCGGCCGGTGGTGCCGCCGGTATACTGCACCATCATGGTGTCGTCGGCCGCTACGGGTTGTTGTGAATACTCGGCCGGGGCATTGTCCAGCATAGCAAGGAAGTGATGGCAGGCAACACCCGCAATCCCGAATTCGGCCGGCTCGCTTGGCGAGATGTAATCAGCTGCACTGGCTACAATGACGTGTTTTAGACAGTCGGGAATCTCCTTGATGTTGGCTAGCGAGGATTCGACCAGCTTATCCAGGCTCAGCAGCACGCTGATGCCCGCGTCCCCGACCTGGTGAGCAATTTCACTGGGGGCCATCAAGGGGGATACACCGGAACCGGCACAGCCAATCTTGGCACAGGCCACCAGGGCAATCACGTACTGGGGGATATTCGGCAGGTGTATCCCTACCACATCGTCTCGAGTGACGCCCAGGCAGAGCAGGCCATTGGCGCATCGGTTGGCCAGCTCGTTCAATTCCCGGTAGCTGATTTCCCGCTCAAAGTACTGCAGGGCAACGGAGTCGGGCCTGGCAGTTGCGTGCTCCTCGACAAAGTGGCCCAGGGGGCGGTCGTCAATTTCCGGTACCTCAATGCCCAACTCATCATAGATTGCTTGCCAGGGCGGGGTATTGAACTTAGCCATCGGATTTACCTGTCAGTAGAATGCTCGAAGTTGTGTGTCGGGAAAAATCAATGACGCAAAATGCGTGACTTGCATATTAATTCTAGTCTTAAAAATGGCCCCTGCAAGTATGAATGATACTCGCAGGGGCCAATCCGCGTCCCGTCTACTAGAAACGGTAACGCCCCCGGATTGTAAAACTACGCGGCGCATCTATCCGTCCCTGTTGTGCACCGGGGAAAAGAGAGGCTTAAATATTCACATTAGAAATGTAATCGCCCGCGCACGGCAATGGTTCGAGGCTGCTGTGTACCGACAAAGTGCGCACCAGCAAACAGTGGCACGTCATTGGCGTATTTAAACGTGTCTTCATCCGTGAGGTTTTTCCCAACGAGCGATACGTCCCAGAAACCGTCCTGGGGACCAAAGGTAATGTTGGCATTGACCTTGGTGAAGCTGTCTTGCACCGTATGGGGGTCCAGATCTGAAGTGGCAAAATACTCGTCAGAGTAATTAATATCGATCTGCGTGGTTAGATCAAACGCACCAATGGGTTGGTTGTACTCTAATCCAAGGCTGGCGGATAGCTCGGGAGTATCCTGATTAGTCTTTCCACTCAGATCTTGTTCGCACGAACCAGGGTTCCCTGCCACTGCCCAGGCACCTTCTTGATCGGCCGTACAGCCGGCCGTCGCGAAGTCTTCGAATTCAAAATCTATATAGCCTGCAGAGCCTCGCAGCATCAGCTTGTCCGTGATCTGCCAACGACCGTCCAGTTCGATTCCCTGGCTAACTGCGGATGCGGCGTTGCCAACTGTGAACCCCTGGGTGGTCGCACTAAACAGTGATACCTGCATGTCATCGAATTCGGTGCGATACAGGGCCACATTTAATTCTGCGGCGCCATCGAGCAAGGTCATTTTCGCGCCGATCTCAAATGCCAGCGCATCCTCTTCCTCAAACTCCACTTCACTTTCTATATTACTCATTTGTATCACATTGAACCCACCCGATTTGAACCCCGTGGATGCGGAGGCGTACAGCATGGTGGCGTCGGATACGTCCCATTGGATATTGATCGAGGGAGTCAAACTTTCTTCATCCCTCTCCAGGTCATCGAAGTCGTGGGGTTGAACGCCGAAAAGTGCGAAAGCGGAAACTAAGGTCAGCGGGTCGGTTGTTGCTGTCTCCTCGCCAAATGCAGATGCCACCACGAACTGTCGTGCATCCTTTGTTTCCTCGGTATAGCGCAGTCCGCCGGTAAGGCGAAAAGTATCTGTGAGTGCCCAGGTGGCTTGGCCAAACACGGCCCATGTATCACTATCCTGCTCCAGTCCAAAATTACGGGTCACTGCGGGCAGGGGAACTCCTAATGGTGTCGTGTTCAAACTGGTTGCAGATATCAGGTCTAGCTCGTTCTGCTGCCAGTAAACACCCACTATGTATTGAATCGTATTGTCATTGTCCGATGCCAGGCGAATTTCCACGCTGTCCTGCTCAAATTCCTCCGTATCAAAATGTGTAGTGACGTCCAGGGGGCCAAAGTCCGCGTCCTGAGCACGATCAAACTCATAGGCCGAGTGGGCGATCAACGTGGTGAGCGTTGCGCCAGCTAGTTGATAGTCAGCTGTCAGAGCGAATTCATCCATATCTCCTTCATAGATGAAGCTTGACCCGATATCAATTGCCGGGGAGACATTACCTATAGTCGATTCACCATTGAGTTTTCCATCTATGCCGACGGATTCGAACAGCGCTGCGTGCGGGCCAGCTTCGATGATTTCATAGGGCGCACCGGTGACATCAAAATCGCCATGCTCATATTTTACCGTAATGGAGAGCGAATCGCTGGCGTCCCACGCCAGGGCCCCTCGAACAGCCCATTGTTCGGTGTCGGGTTCATCGGCGTCATAAAAACTGTTATGAGTCCAGCCCTCACTCATGTCGTTGACGTTGAAGGCCAGGCGGCCTCTAACGGTATCCGATAATGGGCCAGAAACGAATCCTTCGACAATTGTTTGATCAAGCTCAAATTCGTAGCTGTTGGATAGACTTGCCTCCAACTCGTCTGTGGGCTGGGCTGAGGTAATATTCAGGGCGCCACCGATGGTATTTTTACCGAATAATGTACCTTGAGGGCCGCGCAGTACCTCTATTCGGCCAACATCCAGAAAAGCGAAACGAGTTTGCACGCCTCGACCACGATAGACGCCATCGACGTAGGTACCTATCGCCTGTTCAAAGGCCGCATTACTCCCGGTGCTAATTCCTCGAATGGCGATGGTGTCACTGATTGCATTTGAGGAAACACTGAAATTTGGCACATAGTCTGAAAAGGATGCAAAATTGGTAATGCCCGCGTCCTGAATTTTATCACCACTCATTGCTGAGACAGAGATCGGTACATCCTGTAGGCTTTCTGCGCGTTTCTGCGCCGTTACTATTATCTCCTCCAGCATCGCCTGGGCCTGAACCATATTGTGCCCCCCAAGTGCTGCGGTGACGGCGAGTGCAAGTGCGGTTTTTCTAGCTATCTTATTGATGCGTATCTCTCGAATTTCTCATGTTGAAGCTCCAGATACCGAAAATTGATATTCAGAACGGGGATTTCTGTAATGGCCCTAACACCTGACAGGTTCCATAGCGGCGCAGTATATGTAGCCTGATTACGGCGTAGAATGATGAAAAGTTCCGAATCGCTTGATCAAATCTATTGCTGAAATATTCTTCAGTGCCGGTGGCTCTGTTTCCCAATGACCGGTGTTGGCGATGATGTGCCCAATCTGCTGCCAGGTTGAACTATAATTGCGACTAACATGGCCAGATCGGTAGTTCACATGAATACGATGTCACAGAGAAAAAGCTCGACGCACTATGTTGCCGTACTCATCCGGCACGCCCGACGAATGGGATTAGATATAGACAGAATTCTGTCCGAAACAGGCGTTCCCGTGGAACTGTCAGACGTCGAGGACCAGTGGATAGACAACGGCATTTTCGCAGCACTGGTTAAGAGAATGTGGTTGGAAACAAATAGTGAAACCTTTGGTCTCGATCCCACCGCGTTGCAAATTGGTACCTGGGCAATTGCCTGCGAATTCATGCTGGCGGCTGAGACCCTGGGTGAGCTCTACCGCAAAGGTGAGCGTATATTGTCGTATCTGGCACCAGGTGCAGCGGGTATACAACTTGTCAAAGACGGGGGCAGGGTATCGGTGTTGCCTCAGGTATACATTGGCGAAGCTGACCCAGACCATTTTCTAATCGAATTCCTGACTGTTCTCTGGCACCGCTTCCCGAGTTGGGCCGTTGACGAAAGGATCCCGCTACAAAAGGCCTTTTTCTCCTACCCTCAGCCGGATCATTGGCACTTCTATGAAGAATTGTTTCAATGCGACGTTTCTTTTCAACAGACGTCCAATGGCTTCAGCTTTAATGAGAAATACCTGCAAAAACCCGTTACCCGATCCATGGCGGAATTGGACGAATGGCTGCGGCATTCACCCGCTGACCTTCTGTACATGCCCGGCCGGGAGACCAGCATTCAGTCGCAGATCAAGGCGGAGCTGAGAAGCGGCCTCAAGGATTCGATGCGCTTCCCCGCGTTCGAGTCCATTTGCGGTGACCTCTGTATGAGTTATCAGGTGGTGCGCCGCCGTCTTGCGGACGAAGGCACCTCCTACCAGCAGATCAAGGATTCAATCCGGCGTGATTTGGCGTTAGAGTTGTTGGCCAACCCGGAAATCCCGATCGCGGACATTGCCGAGCGCACGGGTTTTACTGAGTCCGCTGCCTTTAGCCGGGCGTTCAAAAAGTGGTGTGGTGAGAGTCCGGCTCAGTTCCGGCACAGTCATAGCCGGTAAGTCCCACTGCCTTTATATCACAGGCGCTTATCAGAGAGCCCCCGATGTCCGCAGTTGCTCTATCTCTGCGCTATTCAGCCCTATCGCAAGCAGAATTTCCTCGCTGTGTTCACCTGGGTTAGGTGGCGTGCCGACGGCCGGTGTACTGCGGCTGAATTTGGGGGCGGGGGCCGGTTGCATAACGCCATCGATATCGATGAAGGTTTTGCGCTCGATATTGTGCGGATGCTGCGGTGCTTCACTGAGATTCAACACCGGCGCAAAACAGGCATCGGTACCCTCCAGCAGGTCACACCATTGCTGCCGTGATTTACCCCGGAAGATTGCCTGAAACTCGGCCTTGCCCTGGGCCCAAAGAGCTTTGTCCCACTGGTCGGCAAAGGTGGGGTTTTCCGTCAGGCCGAGCTTCTCCATGAGTTCCTGGTAAAACCGGGGTTCCAGGGCGCACACGGTAATGAAGTTGCCATCGGCACACTCATAGGTGTCGTGCCAGGGCGAGCCCCAATCGGGCCAGCCCTTGCCGAGTGTGTCTTGTAGCTGACCGGTGTTATACATCATCCAGGAAAGCGTGGAGATATAAGCCGAGCCATCTGTTATTGCACTGTCGACCACCTGGCCCTCGCCCGATTTTTGCGCGTGTATCAAGGCGCTCAGAAGACCGAACAGTAAAATCATGGTGCCCCCGCCCAGATCGCCCACCAGGCCAAGCGGAGCGGTTGGAGGGCGCTCACTGCTACCGCCGTACCACAGGGCACCACTCAGGGCGATATAGTTGGGGTCGTGCGCGGCGGCCTGTGCCAGCGGGCCGGTCTGGCCCCAGCCGGTCATACGCCCGTAGACAAGGGCGGGGTTGCGCTGGAAACAAACGTCCGGCCCCAGGCCCAGGCGTTCCGTCACACCGGGCCGGAACCCTTCAATCAATATATCCGCCTCCGCCACCAGCTTGAGCACCAGCTCTATTGCATCCGGTTTTTTTAAATCCAGGGCGATGGATTTTTTACCCCGGTTATAAAGCGCGTGTTTATTGTTACCTTCTTCCAGTAACGCGGCCGCATTGGCATTGGGATTTTTGCGTTCGACCAGTATGACGTCCGCGCCCATGTCCGCCAGCATCATGCCCGCACAGGGGCCCGGACCAATGCCCGCCAATTCCACGATTTTGATTCCCGCCAATGGCCCGATGAATCTTACCCTCGTCTGTTACGCAAGCACGCTGCGGCTTATCAGTTCTTTCATGATTTCACTGGAGCCGCCGTAAATGCGCTGCACCCGCGCATCGACAAAGGCACGGGAAATGCCGTATTCGCGCATGAAGCCGTAGCCACCGTGTAATTGCAGGCAGGTATCTGCAACCCGGCCCTGCATCTCGGTAGTCGATAGCTTGGCCATGCTCACCGTGGCCACATCCAGTTCACCGCGCAGGAATAAGTCCTTGCACTCGTTCACGAAGGCGCGGTGAATGCGGATATCGGTCGCGGCCTCTGCCAGCTTGAACTTGGTATTTTGCAGCGCGGCCAGCGGCGCGCCAAAGACCTGGCGCTCCTTCACGTATTCGACCGTCTCGACCAACACGCCTTCCGCCGCGGCGACAGCACTGCTCGCAATGGATAGCCGTTCGCGCTGTAACTCTCCCATTAACACGGCAAAACCCCGGTCTAGTTCACCGAGAATGGCGGTTGCCGGGACCCGTACGTCTTCAAAAAATAGCTCCGAGGTGTCCGAGGCGTGCAGGCCTATTTTTTCCAGATTGCGACCGCGCTGGAACCCTGGTGTATTGGCGTCCACCAAAAACAGGGTAGTGCCCTTGGACCCGGACACCTCCAGATTGGTGCGTGCCACCACGATTACCACATCACAGTGCTGGCCATTGGTAATAAAGGTTTTGGAGCCATTGATGATGTAGTCATCGCCATCTTGTTTGGCGGTGGTGCGTATGCCTTGCAGATCGCTACCGGCACCCGGCTCGGTCATGGCAACTGCCCCGATACATTCACCCGATACCATGTTTGGCAGATAAGTTTGCTTCTGCTCCTCCGATCCATTGTTGAGGATGTAGTGGCAGACAATATCGGAATGCACCATCATTGGGCCGCCAACTGAACCACAATTGGCGCGGCTAAACTCTTCCGCAATCACCATGGAAAACAGGAAATTGGTGCCGAAACCCCCATAGGCTTCAGGGAGGTCTACGGCCAGCAATCCCTGCTCGCCCAATTTGTTCCACAACTCGCGGGGAAAAATCTCGTCTTTCTCCCACTGCTCATAGTCCGGCGTAATTTCTGCCGCAATAAAACGTTTGACGTTTTCCCGAAACAGTTCCAGTTCTTCGTTCATAACCAGGTACTCGTTAGTTTAGAGGGCGACCAGTGCTTCACCCACGAGGGATTGTTCACCGCTTTGTTTCACTGCTTGAATTTCGCAGCGGGCCAGGGTTTCGCCGTCCTGCTCCAGGATTTCCACAACCTTGCCGGAGCAGGAGATTGCATCTTGCAAGTGGGTAATGGCGGCGAAGCGATTACCGAACTTACGAAGTTTTGCCTGTGGCTGCCAGTTGGTTAGCATGCGTCCCAGATAGGCCATAGATAGCATTCCATGTGCGAACACATCCGGCATTCCCGCCTCTTTGGCAAAGTCCGAGTCAATATGGATTGGGTTGTGATCGCCTGAAGCGCCCGCGTAAAGTGCTAGCGTATAACGGCTAACCTGTGGCAGTGCCAGTTCCGGAATCTCGGTACCTACTTGAATATCGGTCATTTGATTTCTCCTGTTAGCCGTTACGTACAACCAGCGTACTGATTGCCTTGACCACTACTTGGCCATTCTGGTTGGTGTAGGTGTTCTCAGACACCACGAACTCCAACGCGCCGCCTTTTTTGTCGAACATGTCTGCGATACGCGAGGTGACAGTGATAACGTCCCCGGCACAGATGGGTGCGAAGTATTCAAACTCCTGGGAGCCGTGAAGAATTTTCGCGATATCGATGTTTAGTAACTCCAGCACCGGCATGTTTTCGGGCCCCTCCATATCCAACACCATGGGGAAGGTCGGCGGTGCCGGCAAGGAGGCGTAACCCGCCTCCCTGGCGGCCGTCTCGTCGGTATAAATCGGGTTTGTTTCACCGATCGCCTTGGCGAAAAACCTCAGGCGACCTTTTTCCACATCGGCAGAAAAAGCCGTGAACTCATGACCAATTTTACTTCTGTCTAACATCAGAGACTCCTGTACATTGTGACGACGGCAGCACCGCCCAGACCCAAATTGTGCTGCAGTGCGATATTGGCCTTGGGCACCTGGCGGTGACCGGCGTTATGACGCAGTTGGTTAACCAGTTCATAACACTGGGCCAGGCCGGTGGCACCTAGCGGATGGCCCTTGGACATCAGGCCGCCCGAGGGGTTAACCACGTATTTGCCGCCGTAGGTGTTGTCGCCGTCATCCACGAACGCGGTGGCACCACCTTCCGGGCACAGGCCCAGGCCTTCGTAGGTGATGACTTCATTGGTGGTAAAGCAGTCGTGCAGTTCCACCACGTCGACTTCATCGACACCGATGCCTGCCGCTTCATAGACCTGCTCGGCTGCGCGCCGGGTCATGTCTGCACCCACCAGGTTGATGGGGCAGTCCCAAGTTGCCGGGGTATCGGTGGCCATGGCCTGGGCGACGATTTCCACGCCCGCGGTAATACTGTGTTTTTTGGCGAAAGCTTTACTGCACAGAACCACGGCACCAGCGCCACAAGTGGGAGGGCAGCACATGAACTTGGTGAGGAAATCCATGTACATCATGGGGGCCTCCATTACCTGCTCCACGGTCAGTTCGCTGGTGAATAAGGCATAGGGATTGAGCGCCGCATGCTTACGGGTCTTGACTGCCACCTTGGCAAACAGGTCTGCCTTGGCACCGTACTTGGTCATGTAGTGATGGCCCGCCGCACCGAAACAGCGCAGCGCCAAAGGCGCATCGGGGTAATCCATCTCATCCAGCACCTTGAGAAAGTTGTCAAAGGGCGACTCCCGGTCATCCCAGTGGGATCCCAGGGCACCCGGCTGCATTTCTTCGAAGCCGAAGGCCAGGGCACATTCTACCGCGCCACTTTGCACCGCTTGCCTGGCCAGAAATATCGCGCTGGAGCCGGAGGAACAGTTGTTGTTGACATTGACGACCGGGATGCCAGTCATGAACGCATCGTAGAGTGCATACTGACCACAGGTCGAGTCACCGTAGACATAACCGGCGAATGCCTGCTCTATCAACTTGTGATCGATCCCGGCTTCTTTCACTGCACCCCTGATCGCCTCCGAGGCCATCTGGCGGTAGGAGGCTTGCTTGCCCGGCTTGGCGAATTTCACCATTTCGACACCGGCGACTTGTACTTTGTTCATGATGTTTCTCCCAATTACATTTCTATGCCGAGATTGCCAAATACCGGAGCGAAGGTATCCTGGATGGTGCGGGGATGCTGCGCATCGCTGAAGTCACCAATCGTATCCCAGTCGGCAGCAATCGCTTCCGCAGTGAGCTCGGTATTGGGATCGAAAAATGCGCCACGGCTGCGCTCCCAGCGCAATTTCGCCACCCAGCCAGCGCCCACTTCAAACAGAGAGCCGTTCTCCTGGTTCTCCTTGGAGCAAAGCTTCACCACCAAGGGGGTCACGAATTCCGGCTTGAGGGCCTCGGTGACTTCCTTGGGCAAAATGGTTTCAGTCAGGCGGGAACCGGCGATCGGCGCGATGGTATTAGCCTTGATGCCCTTTTTAGCGCCTTCGATGGCCAGGGTGTTGGTGAAGCCGATCAATCCGCGCTTGGCGAAAGCATAGTTGGCCTGGCCAAAATTGCCATAAATACCGGCCGCCGACGTAGTATTGACGATTCGTCCATAGCCCTGTTCCAGCATGATCGGCCAGGCCGCCTTGGTGACTTTGTAGGTGCCCAGGGCGTGCACCCGGTAGATCAAATCCCAGTCTTCATCGGTCATTTTGGCAAAACTGCTATCGCGTAAAATGCCGGCGTTATTCACCAGTACATCAACGCCATCAAAATTATCTAATGCCGTTTGGATGATGGATTCACCCTGTTCCACCGAATCGTAGTTGGCAACGGCTTCACCGCCAAAGGCTTCGATTTCCGCGACAACGAGGTCGGCGGCAGCACTGCCTTTGCCTTCACCGTGGGAGCCTCCGCCGAGGTCGTTAACCACAACTTTGGCACCGCGACGGGCGAAGTCCAGCGCGTGCGAGCGTCCCAGACCGGCCCCGGCACCCGTTACTACAACGACCTTGTCGTCAAATCTCAGTGTGTCTGTCATAACTCTGTATCCTGTAAGTAGAATGGTTCGTATGGTGTTCACTATGCGGTATTTTCGCTGTTCAGCACATGACCAAACCGTTTTTTATGCTTAACCAATTGTATTGAACGCCGCATCCAGGCATTCACGCATAAACTCGGGGTCTGGCATCATGCTTCGGTCAGAGGTAAAGGTTATGCCCACCCGGTCGCAGTATGCGCTGGCTGTGAACATCAAGCCGCAGCCGCTGTACAGGGGTGTAACACTGGTAAAACCGACCAGTTGTGCGCCCAGCAAATACAGTGGGTCTTTAGAACCCTGGATTTCGGCGATACCGCAGTTGCCCCCGTGCATCAATTGGCGATTGAAACTTCTGTGTCGATTCGACCGCTTTCCCATCAGGGCTAACAGGGGGGCAGGTATGTTCTCGTACAGAGAGCGAAGTTTGAAACTGGTCAGTTCGGTCTCCTCCATGGAATGCAGGGTCTGGTTGGTTGCGACGATGGCCTGCAAACGGCTGAGCGGGTACTCGATATCGGTATTGAGCAGAATTTGCCTGATTGCTATACGGTTACCGGCCAGTGCGTGAGCGCCGGCATTGCGTACATTGACTTCCAATAAGGCGCTGAGAGATGTCTCGGTCAGTTCGTCGTGTGCTTTGAGGTACAGGCGCATCGCCTCACCACATATTGCCGCAATCGCGTGGGTGGGCGTCGCGCCGGATATTTGACTGACATAGTCATCAAGTATTGTTCTCGAGTAAAAACCACCCTCAAACACCCGCGATGCTGTCAATTGACCCCCGAATCGTGTTTCCGGGTTGCCCGACAGAGTTTCACCGCTCACCAGCCTGTGCGCCAGCCTTATCGACATTCTTGTCATGATTTTTGAGACTGTTCTGAAATTGACCACCGACTGATAGCAAAGACGAATGGTTTTGAACGAATTGTTGATGACGCCGCGGGCGAGCATTTCTGGCAGGGGCGGGG